>ENA-ORDC01000549-ORDC01000549.1-marine-metagenome-genome-assembly--contig:-NODE-549-length-35751-cov-5.083086_pt1 | contig 35751 bp, 24 predicted proteins | sample MGYA00237783_ERZ508515 | MGnify/ENA primary metagenome ERZ508515 (study PRJEB26186, sample SAMN06268792) | marine metagenome | isolation source: Eden Landing Ponds, San Francisco, CA, USA | place... | reverse complement strand
TCACTTTACAATCGTCTCCACGAAGAGGAGATGGAGTACTTCGTCGACGACTCCAACTACGATAACTTTCGAATTTTATCTCTTGAGGAGACATTGACGCTTGGTATCGGAATCTACGATGAGGAGCAAATCGCGATTGGCGCGTATAATGAAACGGGGGAAGGAGAACATATCGCGATGCTTCTCAGTTCTGACGAATCAGTAGTCCAGTGGGGCAACGATCTTTATAACTACTATCATGAACGGGCTCGGCATCCCTCAGAGACGCCGGGATAGGATGAACCCAGTATATCGCTAGTTCTGTGAACAAGGGTTTCTGTATCTGATTTGAATTAACCAACAATGATTTCGATGGCGCTGTGATGTTGGTTAATACATTAGACTCGCCATCGAGGTTGGCTTCCAACCAACAGAAAATCAGTCTTCGAGTTCGATGATCTCGCCCTGCTCACCGTCAAGGCACTCACGAAGTGCAGCAATCTGCTCGTGACCGTCCGCGAGGAGGGTCTCTCCCTCGTCTAAAGAGAGATCGCTGGCCTCGAGCTGGTCGATAATTTCGTTGACTTGGTCGAATGCATCCGCAATGTCGGTATCCTTCGCCATTTAGACCACCAACCAGAGGATTACGACGATGCCGAGCAGGATGAGCAGCCCGGCAATCGCTGCCTTGTAGTAGATCGTCTGCACGCCGTCGTGGGCCCGTGCCTCCTCGACGGCCGTTGAGAGTTCTTGCTCGTGTTCGAACTCCCGCCTGAACGACTCGTAGACCGCTTCCAATTCTTCCTCTAGCCCGTCGACTTCCCCAGAAAGGAACTGCTCCACGTCCGCAGTAACGAATTCACCAGCGTCAGTCGGAGTGATCGCGTTTCGATCCGCAACGCGTCCTGCTATCGTCCGATCTTCTGCGTGACCGACAGCGGCGACAACCGGGGTGTTCGCCGTGAAGATTGCCTCCGCGACGGCCTCGTGGTTGAACGCCATCAGGTCGGTGTCGCTTCCTCCGCCTCGACCCACGATGATGGAATCGACGTCCTGGTTGCGGTCAAGGTGGTGAATCCCGTTTGCGAGTGACGTCGGGGCGTTCGGCCCCTGGACGCTCGTATCCTTGATCATGAGGTCAATCGTGGGGTTTCTACTGTGGACTGAGTCCTGAATGTCGTATCGGGCATCACCTTGAAGGGAAGTGACGACGCCGACTCGGTCGGGAAACCTCGGTGGGTCTTTCTTGTGCTCGTCATCGAACCATCCGCGCTGTTCGAGCTCTGAGATGAGACGTTCGAGGGCAGCGGCCTGTTCTCCCTCACCGACGACTGTGATCCGCCATGGCTTGATGTCGAGTTTTCCGCCTTCGACCCAATAATCGATATCGCCGTGAACGACGACTTCGAGGTCGTCCTCAAGGTCGATGTCCATGTTCCGATAGCGGCTTCGCCAGAGCATACACGGAAGTTCGTGTGTGCCGTCGGTGAGGGTGAAGTAGAGGGCTGCATTGCTCCCACCTAGATTCGTGACCTCACCATAACAGCGGACATCCTGGAGGGGTTCGGATGTATCTACAACGTCCGAGATACGCTGATTGAGCTGTTGAACGGAGAGAACCTCGTCAGTCGTCGATAAGGTCTCAGACCGCTCGTCCGGCGAGTTCTCCATCTAACTGAAACATAGTGCTCAGTCTGTGAATAAAATTGCTTCCCCGCGACCCATCCGTACTCTAATTCGAATGCTCTCTCCAGTAAATCAACCAGCTGTCGAAGTTCGTTGACGGCGGTGCGGTCTACCTGAACAGTTATGCACTCAGTCTTTACTGGGTGCTTCTTTCATTTGAGGATGTGGGAAAGTCTGGCCTTCGATTGGGCATTGTTGTGCGGAGTCAGTAGCTGAAGCAGGGGAATTATAGCCATCGTGTACATTGGCTCCGCTAATGACTACTGAACTCGAAACCGCTTTGCCGGCTACTCAAGAGGATCTCGAAGAGATTGGTGTCGAGGATGCCTTAGTGCGTGAGGTTTTGTCTTATCGTCTGCTGATTGAGCGTCTCGGCGAGAGCGACAACAACGACTGGTGGGAGTCAATGATCTTGACTGAACTAGGTCGAGATCGACTCAATGAGGTGACTCCGAAAACAGCAGCAAAAGCAAGAATCGATCTTGCGCAGCGCGTCGGTCGAAAAGCAGAGCAAGACCGTGTTGAGAAGAATGCGATTTCTCTATTTTATCTCGGTCCGACGGTTGAGGCACAAATCACAGCTGAACTAGAGGGCATTTCAGAGAGCACTCAATTTGAGACGCTCGAGTCCCTCTCAAAAACGATTGGCGCAGCTGATTGGACAACCGAACTAGTAGATGTATCTGATCTCGAGTATCGTGAGCAAGGCGAGACAGTACGTTTGAACCCTGATGCTCTCGGTGAGGATCAATTGAAGTCGAGGACAACGATGCGTCGTGTCGCAAGAGAATGCTTCGCAGGCTATGGATGTTCAACCGAAGGAGCACTCCAAGTGCCATATTATTCCGTAGAGCTATGACTGCAGATACCACCGAAGGAGGTGAAGAGAAATTCGACTCGTGGATTGCGCACAACACCACGTATATCGATGAAACCAAACAGATACTCTCGGAGTACGTGGAACACCAGTCGTTCGAGAAGCTCAAAGAGAGGGTCAGAGAAGATAATATCCTAAATAAACAGACCAGCAAATATCGTCGGGATGTCCTTCGAGAGGTCGCTCGGCTCTACATTCCATCCAAAGGCGAATTCGTCGAGACTCCCTTGATGCGTGCAGTAACATCGGGTGTTGATGACTCTATCATTGACTGGCTCATCTATTACGAGTTTTCTCAGAACCATCTTCTGTACACCCTGACAACCGAACTGCTCTATCCAGAGTATACTGCTGGGACGATGTACATTGAAGCCGGTGATATCCAAGCGTTCATTCGGCAGCTGGAAGACGATCACCCAGAAATCAGCGAGTGGTCCCAGAGCACGATCGAAGAAACGAGTACAAAATACCTTAGCTCACTGAAAAATTTCGGGCTTCTGAAAGGTGTACAAAGAAAGGAATTTGCCGTATTCTACGTTCCGGACGAGGTAATTGCCTATGTCTTCTATCAGATTATTGGTGACGAGCAATCAACTGTTGAAGAAATTGTAGAACACCCGGATTGGCGGCTGTTCCTCTTTGACACAAGTGAAGTGAGACGCCGCCTCGAAGGGATAAGTCCGAGATATATCCGGTATGAGCGACGTGGCAGTACCGAGCGAATCGAACCTGAGTTCGATAACATTCGGGAGGTAATCGATGAGTTCCAGTACTAACCTACAATCACGAATGGAAGAGCTCGAGGAATTGACCATCGATAGTCGGGATCAAATTGGACGTCGGACTGGCGTCCCGTTTGTCGTATTCACATACGATCCCGATGACGAGCTTTCGATGGAGGATACGATTGATGGCTACGTAAAGAAGCTACGAGCCAGAGGGCAGACGGTGGAACTCATCGATATCCGAGGCATGGTATTCTGCATTCTGGAAGAACAGCGGATTCTGGACCGGGTCGTCGAAAAGGAGAAAACAGCGCCTGAAGAACTCGGAGAAGGGCTCTCTACCGCACTATTGGGCGGGCGAACTGATTCCCTCGGGAAAATAGCGTCCACGATAATCGATCGAGTCGAAGATGTCGACACTGCAGTGATGTACCGCACGGGAATTCTCTATCCCTTCGCGGGAGTATCTTCAATTCTCATGCAACTGGAGAACGAAATCGACACACCGCTCGTCGTATTCTATCCTGCAATCCGAGAAGGCAAGAGTTTAAGATTTCTCGACAAAACTGAAGGAACATACTACCGAGCGAGGGTGATTTAGATGTCTACAGAATCCATCTCCAAGATCGAGGACATATTCTATCGGCCCATTAATCGGCACATCAACCGTGTCGTCAAGGTCGAGCAGGACGATCGAGAAACGATCAAACAGGAACTCGACGAGTACGTGCTTACTGGGTCTCTGGAAAAACACTACCTCGATATCTTCGAAGGCGTCCTCGATACCGAACACAATACCATAGACGAGACTGGAATATGGATCTCGGGATTCTTCGGGTCGGGGAAGAGCCACTTTATGAAAATTCTGGGGTACGTCCTCGAGGACCGTACCCTCCCGGATGGTCGTTCAGCAGCAGAAGCGTTCAAACCAAGAGTACACGACGAAACGCTAAAAGCGACTGTCGACTCCGTGAGTCGGAAGTTCGACTCAGAGGTTTTGATGTTCCAAATCGGCTCCCGAGCTAGTCGAGCTGGAAAAGATTCTATCACGGATGTAATCAACCGAGAATTCAATCGGAAGCGAGGGTTCGCAGAAATTCCGTGGGTTGCACGCCTCGAAGACGACTTAAAAAAGAAAGGTCACTACGAAGACTTTAAGAGCACTATTGAAGCCAATGAGGGGCAGCCGTGGGGAGAAGTCCAGCAGAACGCTGCGTTTATCGAACCGATTATTGAGGACGCGCTTGTCGAAATTGTCCCGGGATGGGACGAGCGCGACGCAGAGAACGCCATAAAGAACAATAAGGATAAGCCAGAAATCACACCTGCGTCTTTGGCGGAAAAATTGCATGAATACGTCAAGAACACCGAGGCAGAAGGAGGCAAAGAAGCCAGGTATTTCGTATTCCTTGACGAAATTTCTCAATTTATCGGTGACGACGAGCAGATGCTGTTGGAGCTGCAAAGTATCGCCGAAAAATTCGGAGAGGTAGGGCGGGGCAAGCTCTGGCTTGGCGTCACTTCACAGGAGAAGTTAGAAGAACTTGTCCCAGGTGTCCTTGCCCAGACTCTCGAAGAGTCTAAAGTGGGAGACCGATTCAAAGACCACCGATACGACCTCATTTCGGACAATCTAGACAGAGTTGTCAGGGACCGAATTCTGAAGAAGAAAGGCGAGGCAACGCCAGCACTCACTGACCTCTACAACGACAATGAGGGGCTTCTGAGTGCGCGGTACAAATTGAACTCCTCGCGTCAGATGGAACAAATCGGTAAGGACTCATTTGTGGACTGCTATCCGTTCCTTCCCTACCAACTGGAGATCCTTCCGCGGATGTTCGCTGCTCTTCGGGGTCGTGGGTCAGATGACCGTCTAACCGGCCGTGAGCGGACACTCATCGATGTCACTCAGAGTGTCTTCAATGAACCGCACAATCTCCGGGACAAACCGTTGGGGAGCCTTGCAACGCTCGATCTTGTCTTCGATGAGATCGTCGAGGACATCGACGACGATGACCAGCGAACGATCGCTGAGGCGGAGCCTCACGAGGTGGATACTGAACTTGCTCGTCGCGTCCTGAAGTCACTGTACCTGCTTCAGCGACTTGATTGGATTCCCGATACTGCAGCCAATATCGCGACGACGCTTTACGGTGAGATTGGCAACCTGAGTTCGCTCGAGTCTGATGTCGAAGAAGTTCTCGAACAACTCGTCGACGAAGGATACGTGGGACGTGGTGAAGATGGTTACCGCTTCCTGCAAGAGTCGGAACGAAAACTGGAACAGGAAATCGACTCGGTCAAGGTCAATATTGGTGAGATTCGCCGGCGCTCCAAGGAGTTTGTTCGTGATGCACTGAGCGGTACTGAGACCGTTGGATATGAAGGACAGACATTCAATGTGTCAATCGAAGCAGACGGTGAAACCATCGCGGACAATGGTCACATCCACCTGTACGCGTACTCTCCAATTCACCAGCTCAAAGAAGAAGTCGACCCACGGACGCTGAAGACCCAGAGTTTCGACAAGGGCGATACCATCTACTGGATTGCGAATGATGAGGACGCCCGAGAGCTGGAAAACCAAATCGAGCGGATCAAACAAATTGAGCAGATCGTACAGGAGAAGCGCGGCCAGCAACTCAGCTCAGAAGAGCAAGAGGCTCTCGACCGAAAGAAGGAGGACCTCTCTCGCCTCCAGCGGAACGTCGAGAAGAGCATCAAACGGTCCTTCCAGATGGGAGTCCAGATCTACAACGGGACCGATACGCAATTGGAAGAATCGGGGACCCGTCTCGAACGCATCGTTCAGGAACCAGCGCGAGAAGCAGTTGAGCGGGTCTTCACCAAGCTCGAGGACGGACTGGCAAACGTCAGCAACCGCAACATCGAACAAATCTTCGGTGATCTGGAAGGGCGTTCGAATCCGACTGTCTTCGACGAGTTGGACGTTGTCGTCGACGGCGAGCTAAACCCTGAAGCACGCATCGCCGACGAGATTGCTGACGAAATCAAGTCACGGGAGCAATCGGGTGAGATTCCCACTGGGAGCGCACTCATCGATCACTTCTCCCAGCCTCCGTACGGATGGGGTCGCGATGTTGTGCGACTTGCTGGTGCAGTGCTCTTCCGGAACGGTTCAATCATGGCGACGTACAAAGAGCGGGCGTACGACAGCTATCTCGACGATGGGGCCCAGGAAGTGTTCACCCAGATCTCGAAGTTCCGCGATGCCTCATTCAAAGAGCGAGAGACGGTCGACCCGGCCACCCGGAATGAAGCCAAGCAGCTGCTTGATATCCTCTTTGACAAAAAGGTCAAGCAGACCGATCAGGAGGTTGCTCGGGGGATCACCGATGCGGCCGGTGAGTGGATCGAGAAGTGCAAGGAGCGACAGACGAAGCTTGAGCGGTCACAGTTCCCGCTCCGAGACGACGTCTCTCGGCTTGAGACGATTTTAACCGAGATCCGCAACAAGACCACATCGGCAAGCCGCATTAACGCGTTCCTCGACCACGAAGACGAACTTCGTGACCTCGTCGACACTGTCAAAGACGTCGTCGAATTCGATGAAGCGGGGCGTCTCGACGACTACCAGGTGTTTCAGGACTTCCTCGGCAGTGAATGGCAGGAGTTCGAACGACTCGATGACTCGTCTGATTACGTCGAAATCAGCGACAGTGTGCGTGACGCCGCAGGACGACTCGAAAGCGAACTCAAATCCGAAGGAATCATCGACAATTGGTCTGACGTGGAGACGGACTACACCACCATCGCCGACGCCTACGCTCGTACCTACGAGACGCTGTACGAGGACCGGCACGAGGAATATGCAGAAGCCGCAGATGCGGTCCGAGAGTATGGGAGCGAGTTGGAGGAGGATGACCTCAAGACGGCGCTCCGACCTCTCTCCAGCCGTATGGGTAAGGGTTCGATCTCAGTAACAGTCAGTGGACGGTCGCACCTCAATCTCGACCCCAGCCTAACGATGTTGACCGAACACCTCCAGACCGTCGGGGTGTACAAAGACCAGGCGATGAGCAAGGTCGACGATCTTCGCCCTGACGACGACGAGGTCACACACCATCGCGTCGACTTGGACGAGTACTTCGGAACGGTCGTGGTCACCTCTCAGGATGACCTGGAAGCCCCAATTGACCGAATGCGCACCGAAGTGCTGGATCTCCTCGACGAAGACGGAGACGTCGAAATCCGATTCGACTAAGCACAGTCTTGGTCGGCATCCCCTCAGGGCCTGACCCATAAATTGATACTCGTCGTGAGTATTTCCCGAAGTATACCGCGTAACCGGGGTCCGATTGGATCACGCGAGGACGCCCGGCACCACAATTCGATCTAATCCATGTCCACGAAATCTCGACACAACGGCCTCAGTTCAGATGACCGATCACAGATTCGGAGTGCAATTCTCAGCTCCCGCGAGATGCTGGAGTCAGAATTCAAGCGTCAGCTCGAACGGTATGGCGTCTACGACGACGACCGCGTTCCCCTGAGCAAGCTTGGACACCTGTCGCTTCAAGACCGTGAGACGCGTCGGGAGATCGACGCAGCGCTCGAACGTGAACTAGAAGCGACCGAGGACTACCGACGGGCGTACCGCAACTACATTCGTGAGGCGACGAAGGAATACCTCAACCGCTACGTTGGGCTGAAGACCATCGAAGCGCGTGGGTTGGTCACAGAAACACTCACTACCAAAGCTGAGTACGGCAATCGATCCTATCTCCACTACACCGTCGACGAAATCGCTGGCGAGTTAACCGACGCGTCCGACGACGGTCTCGGTGTCGCGCTCGATCTTGCATTCCAAGAGATCGGTGCCGAGATTCGGATTCTATTCGAGGATACTGATTACACGGCAATAGAACCTGAGTTCACAGTGCGTCGTGATGTTTTCGAGGAACTCGGCAAACTCGATGACGACGCCTGGGCGGCTGATGAAGCGATCGGCTGGGTCTACCAGTACTTCGGCGAAAAAGAGCGTGAAGAAATCGACGAGCGCATTCAGGATCACAACTACAAGGTTCAGGACACCGATATCGCGACCAAGACCCAGCTGTTCACCCCGCGATACATTGTGGAATATCTCGTCGACAACTCTCTCGGTCGGATGTGGCTGGAGATGTACGGTGATGATACTTCGATTGACGAGGAGAACAATTGCTTCTATCTGACGCCTGTCGAGGAGTCTCTCACTAATCGTAAACAGAAGGACCCACGTGAGATTACTGTACTCGACCCGGCTTGCGGTGGTGGACATTTCCTCTTCTACGCGTTCGACGTCCTCTATGAGATGTATCAAGAGCGAACCGATGTTGTCGAGTCTCAGATTCCACGAGAGATTCTCAAGAACAATCTCTACGGGATAGACATTGACCCTGGTGCAGTTCAGCTCGCAGCACTGGCCCTGTATCTGAAGGCAAAAACCATCGAACCTGATGTTACAATCGAGCAACTCAACATCATCTCAGCAGACGCTGTTCTGATTAACGGTGAGAGGAAGGAGCAGGTCCTCAACGAGGTCGAACTCGATCTCGAAGAGCGGTTGATTGAGCAGATCTGGACAAGCTTCGAACACGTCCGGGAGTGGGGGAGTTTGGTCAACATCAAAGAGCGAGTTGAGGAACTCATCGAGGAAGAGCGAGAAGAACTCGAGAAGTTCCAAAAGCAGGGCCAAGCAAGATTGACTTCGGACGGGAAGATGGTTACCCAGTCCTCGTTCATTACCGAACAAGAAGGAGAGATCTCCTGGGAAGAACTGAAAGAACGACTGATTGACGACGCGAGGGAGATCGCCAACAAAGCGCTGGAGCAGAACTCCGTGGTCGACGAACTGTTCGCTGGTGAAGTCGAGAAGAGTGTTGAGCTTCTTGATGTTCTGCTGAAAGAGTATGATGTCGTAGTCGCCAACCCCCCTTATCTCCAGAGCAGCAAGATGGGAGACACTCTGAAGGAATTCGTCAGGGCGAACTACAAGGGGAAAAGAGACCTCTATGCGTCCTTTATCGAGCGCTCTCTTCAGTTTTCAAAAGAAGAGGGGTACGTCGCGATGGTTACCCCCGAGAATTTCATGTTCACGTACAGCTTCCGTGGTCTACGAAAGAAGCTGTTACACTCAGCCGAGATCACTGAGGCAGCTCACCTATCTGGGTATAGCTTCTCAATGAAAGATCGACCTTTCACGGTTTCATTTGTTTTGAAGTCAGGGTATTCTGGTGAGGAAACTGCATCTCGCTTTTACCGTATGACTCACGAGCAGGAAAGTTACAACTCATTTGAAAAGAAAATCGACGGGCTGAAACAAGTGTCATTAGACCTGCGCCAAGGAGAACCACATAACGATGTATACGTTTTGAACCAACAGAGGTTCAACGATATCGGCCGGCGTCCCTTCTTATACTGGTTTGGGGAGGAAACGCTTGAACTATTCCATAAATACCCTAGTATGGACGATGTCGCCGAAGTCAAAACAGGGCTACAAACGGGCGACAACGATCGATTTGTGCGAAAGTGGTGGGAGATATCGAGAGACGAGATAGATGACCGGTACGCCCGCATTCAGATGAGCGGTACGAACTCCATCTATTATGACTATCCGGAAGATTATCTCGATTGGCAAGATAATGGCGCTATTATTAAAGAATTCGAGGGTAGTTATCCAAGAAATACAGACTACTACTTCAAGAGTGGCGTTACTTTCCGCGACTTCGGCAACTACCTAACAGGAAGGCTGCATAAAAATAATATGATTCACTCTGAGGTCTCTCATTTCATTTGCTCGGAAACACACTCCGAAGAAATCCTTCTAGCACACCTGAACTCCACCTTACACAGATTTGTGATTCATGGTTTGAACCCAAGTATGCATCACAAGCCAGGAGACGGACAACGTCTTCCTATAAAACAGGAACTCGATCATGAAGAAGGACTCACTAGCTTGGTGAAAGAAGGTCTCGAAAAGCGATTGGAACTCTCCCAATTGAAAGAATACAGTTCTGATTTCGACCCAAATACCTTTGCGAATGTTGTCAGCGGATCGTCAGTCGTTCAACCCCAGTTTGTTGAAGAAAAATTGAATTCGGAGCTTCTACTTATACATGGGGCAGTAGACGCGCTGATATTTGACGAATATGAGATCTCTCAAGAGACGCAAAATGAGATGTATGAAAATCTTCCTAAGAACGTATCCATTTACAATCACATCTCGAACATCGATGGATCGCTCCCTGAAATTGACAGTGTTACAGTCAACTCTGTAAAGGTGAGTGAAAATGTATTGTCAAACTTAATGGGAGAACTATCTGAAAGGGCTGAAGATGAACTCCAAGACTTAGCCCAAGATCTCGAGATATCTCCTTACTCGGTGGCTTTGGCACGCAGGAATCATGATCTATACAGTAGTGATCAGAAGAAAGAGGCGGCCGGAAGAATCGTCTCTTTCCTCTTAGGGACGATATTTGACCGGTGGGAGACCAACTTGGACCTGCCCAAAGCGAGCGGAGAGATACTCGTCTTCGATGATGAGAGCGAGAACAGCGTTGAGAAGCTCGTCAATGATTCGCTTGATGTCCTGTATAATGATTCCTACGCGATGCGTGAGACGCTGAAAGACGTATTCAGTAAGCCGGCCAATACTTGGCTTCGAGAGAGCTTCTTCCGCTACCATCACGGGAAGGAATACCGACGTCGGGGACAGCGAATTCCCATTTACTGGCAGTTAGCAAGTGACGATGAGACCTTCAGCTGTTACATCTACTATCACTCAATGACCGCTGATACTCTGCCAAAACTCCGAGGGAAGTACGTCGATAGTCGGATCCAGGAATTGCAAAACAGAATCAGTAATGTAGAATCCGAAGTTGAGGGGGCGGAAGGGGATCGAGAGCGGAATCTCAGAACCGAACTTGAGGACCTACAGAATCAGCTTGATGACGTTCAAGATTTCGGTGAGCGCCTTGATGCCCTAATCGACGATGGCTTCGAACCCGACTTCGAAGCAGGGATTTGGGAGAATATCCAAAAGCTCGATGACGATGAATACGACCTGCTCCAGACAGAGCTGGATAAGCTCTAATTGAGTTCGGCAGATCAAATCCCTTACCGAAAGCACGTGGACGAACAGGCAATTATCAAGTTCCCACCGAGAATTGTAACAACCAATGACTAATACGACCGCGGAAATCATCGCCGATCTCGAGGAGAGGTTCGATCGGCACCCGGTCTGGGTGTGGTACGACTCTCACGAGAAGTACGCCAATATCATCGACGACATCGAGGTGAAGATGGAAGACCGTGGCGTGAACGTGGCGCGGTATGATGGGAGCTTCTTCGAGCTGAAACGCCGTCTCTGGGAGGAGGACAACGATATCGAAGAGCAGTGGCTGTTCTATATTCCTCTCTGGCGGGACGAGGCAGACTGGTTCATGGACATCCACCGTCTGGGACGTCAGTATCTCCCGGGAGCAGACATCGGCGAGAGTGCAGCGGCCAAGTACCTCGTCGGAAAGGAAGACCGCATTCCTGATGGCTACGAGAACTGGGGGCAGAACCGAGAGCAACTCACCAGGGCGTTCTTTTGTGTCCTATTCGGTACGCACAGCCATTCTCCCAGAGACTACGTCGTCGAGTATCTGGCCAACCCCGACGAGTACCGTGAGACGATCGAGGAGTTCAATCAAAGCGCAGAGTGGGGAACCATCCTCAAGTCGAACTACGGTATCGATGCAGGCCTCGACGAAGAAGAAATCGCGACTCAGATTCTCTTCGGAGAAGTCCAGCATCGTTCACCAGCCGAGCGCTTCGACAAGCTTGCAGCGGATGATACTCGTGGAGCGGCCCGCCTTTGCTCGTACTGGCAACGTCACGATACGAGAACGTACCTCGACTATGCCGGGCGAATTGCAGAAGACCGTAACATCGCAGGTGCTATCGTCGAGTCTGATTCTCTCGACTGGCACGCAGAGGCATTTCGCCAGATCGACGACGGCCTCTTTCAGCTCATGCTCGATCGACTTTCAGAGGTCGAGTTTGGGAAGATGCCGGAAGAAGCAGAGTCGATTGCAGAGGCGGTTGAGCGACGACGGGATGGGTTCTGGTATGAAGAGGGGTTTGTCGGCTACTGGGATATCCTCACCCATGGAACAACCGTCGTTCAATCGGCGTCGACCGCCATTAACGAGCTCGAATCCGAGAACCACACCTCCCAAAGTCTTGCCGAGGGTTACACCGATGGATGGTGGGAAATCGATGCCGAGTATCGGCGGTACGTTCGAAGCGCGATGGACTTTCGCCAGTACGTCGACGGGATCGATGAAGTTCGGGACCGGATAACGAATTACTACACGCGCTTCGTTAAGGCGCTGAACCGCCCGCTTGCTGACGCACTGGCGGACGAACCTGAACTCGGTACGCAACAGACCCAGTTCTTCGACGAGTATGTGGCGAACGACAAGGGGACCGCGGTGATAATCTGTGACGGGTTACGGTACGAGCTGGCCAAGGAATTAGAAGGTGAAATCGAGAAGGGTGACAGTGAGATCGATCTATCACTGGGGCACGTTTCTGCGGCCCTTCCGTCGATCACGGAGGTAGGGATGGCGGCTCATCTTCCGGGTGAGTTGTCCCTGAGCCTGCAGAATGGTAACCTCGACGTCCACGTGGCTGGAAAAGAGATAAAACGAAAAGCTGACCGAGTCGACCGACTCGAGGAAGCCGGGTTTACAGTCAGTAACCTCAGCGATATACTTGGAACCAGAAAAAGCGATCTCAAGGAAGAGGGCCAACCGCCTCGTGTCATCTATTCCGGGACGATTGACAAACTCGGTGAGACCCTCGATGACGATGATGCGCTCGTGAAATCCGCTGAGCACGTCCGCGACGTCGATGATGTGGTTCAGCGCCTCCGAGCTGTCGGATACACTCGATTCGTCGTTACTGCAGACCACGGATTCCTCTATACTGAACGCTTGCCAGACGATCTGAAAATCGAGGCACTTGACGGGGTAAAGATGACAAAGCGCCGTTTCGCACTTGCAGAGAGTGATGATGTCGTTACTGCAGGCGGAGAGATCGTCGAATTCGAGGCGGACCACTTCGATGCACTCGGAATCGATGCTCCGAATCTGAGAGCGTACTTCCCCAGAAGTGTGGCTTGTTTCAAACAGGCCGGCGGGAACATGCAATACTTCCACGGCGGCATCTCTATGCAGGAACTCGCTGTTCCGTGCCTTACAATCGCTACGGAAGAGTTCGAAGAAGAGGCCTCTGTTGAGTACGAGGTGACGTTCCCCGAGAAGGTGACGAACACCATCATCGATATCGAGATCAACGCCCGAAGTAATCAAATCATGTTCGAGCGCACGCCAACGCTCCGGTTAACGGCTTCCGTCGACGGACGAGAAGTGGCAGAGCCGAAAGTCATCGAAATTAACCAGGGTGGGAATGAAGAGACACTACGATTGAAGAGCGGGGAACTCGAGGAGGATAGTACCGTAATCTTCGAGGCGATCGACGAGGAGACTCGTGAAACGGTCGCCCGTCAGGAGGCACAGATTGATATGCTAATACGGGATGACTTCGGGTTTGATGTCTAATGGATCGGCGTGATCTCGATCAGAAGGCGCTTGAACATTTCTCGGGGCGAGTGGTCCGGAAGGACATCGTTCAGGATATCAAGTCCGGAGCGAACGTCCCGACGTACGTCCTTGAGTATCTAGTCGGACAGTACTGTGCGACCGACAGTGACGCAGCAATTGATGAAGGCGTCGAGACTGTCAAAAACATTCTCAAGAAACACTACGTGAGACCTGACGAAGCAGAATTCGTCAAGTCAGAGGTTCGAGAGCGAGGTCGATATCGGGTCATCGACAAAGTTTCTGTTAGACTCGACGAGCGACAGGACGCTTACGTCGGGTCGTTCGTCAACCTCAACCTCAGTGACGTAGAGATCAACGAGCACCTCGTCAGCAAGCATCCCAAGTTGCTTGGTGGTGGTGTCTGGGCGATTATCGACTTAGAGTATATCCCGGAGAACGCCGGTTCCAAGAAGAGTCTGTTCGGCATTGAGACCTTCAAGCCGATTCAGGTATCGCAGTTGAACCTCGAGGAGATCAAAGAAGGACGTCGTCAGTTTACACGTGACGAATGGCGTGACCTCCTGCTGCACAGCGTCGGCTACGATCCATCTTCGTTTAGCGACCGCGAGAAGATGTTGTTCCTACTGCGGTGTCTGCCTCTCTGCGAAAACAACTACAACTACGTCGAACTTGGACCGAGAGGAACCGGGAAAAGCTATCTTTACCGGGAGATCAGTCCTCACTCGATCCTTATCTCCGGTGGAAAAACAACAGTCGCGAAACTCTTCCTGAACCTGAACACAGGTCAAATCGGCCTTGTTGGTCGTTGGGACGTCGTTGCGTTCGACGAAGTGGGTGGCCTCCAGTTTACCGATTCGGAAGCGGTTCAGATGCTCAAGGACTATATGGAATCGGGGAGCTTCTCACGCGGGACTGAAGAGTTGACCGCTCAGGCGTCGATGGTCTACATCGGTAACATAGACCTCGATATCGAAGGTGTCCTCAAGAGCTCACACCTGTTCAAACCGTTCCCGGACGAAATGCAGGATCTCGCCCTCATCGATCGTTTCCATTACTACCTTCCCGGATGGGAGGTGCCCAAGATGCGATCCGAATTCTTCGACGATCAGTTCGGCTTTATCGTCGACTACTTCTCCGAGTTCATGCGCGAGCTTCGAAAGGATTCGTATTCTGATGCAATCAACCAGCATTTCGCTCTCGGAGATCATCTCAATCAGCGCGATGAAAAAGCGGTGCGCAAAACGGTCTCTGGATTCCTAAAGATGCTCCATCCCCACGGGGAGTACACCAAAGAAGAGCTGCGAGAGTATCTTGAATTCGCGATGGAAGGCCGCCGTCGTGTCAAAGAACAGCTGAAGCGGATCGGGGGAATGGAGTATCGCGCGGTCAATTTCTCCTACATCGATTTAGAGACTCGAGAAGAGGTATTCGTTACTGTGCCCGAAGAAGCTGAAGAGACGCTTATTCCTCAGGGAACCCAACAGCCCGGCACGGTCTATACGATCGGAGAATCTGAGTCGCGGAATGCAGTATTCCGAATTGAGACACAAACCCTCCCAGGAAAAGGGAAAAAGAGCATCTCTGGGACCCCTGGATCGGAGATGAAAGAAGAGTTCCAAACGGCGTACGACTACCTCCAGGCCAATATGCGCCAGTTGTCTAAAGATGAGTCACTGGACGACCATGACGTGAAAATCCAAGTGATAAACCCCTCAGATGCCACTCAGGGAGCCGAAACGAGTGTTGGGTTCCTAGTAGGAACGATTTCCAGCATTCTCGAACGACCAGTTCGACCAGGACTTATTGTTCTCGGGAGCATGAGTCTCATGGGGGGACTGGTGAACGTTGGATCGCTGGTCGACAAGTTGCAACTGGCGGTCGACTCCGGTGCCTCAACGGTACTGCTGCCTGCAAAGAACAAAGGAGACTTCGCGAAGATTCCCGACGAGATCCTCGACGAACTCGAGTTAGTGTTCTACACTGATCCGATTGAAGCTGCTAGCAAAGCAATGCAACTGGAGTGAGGTAGTATATGACGTGGTTTTGATGTGATTCCGATAATCACGGTGCCATTGAGACGCCCCGGGACTATCGAAAGCAGAATTCGCCGGAAAGATTCGGAATCTCGACTAAGCGGCTCTGTTAGTCTTGGAGCGTGGCGACTGTTCGGCCCGTTTCCTCGGCCTCTTGGCTGCGCGACATATTGCACGTCGCGAGAGCTTCGTCAACCGCCTCATCAAGACTCATTGGTCAACCTAATCTTGACTCTTCCAGCGTATAAACGCTTACATGGCCGAGAAGAGACGCTAAAGGATCGAAAACAAGCGCCATGGGCTTTGAAGTGCAAATATCACGCACTTACTCCGAGAATCAGTCCGTGAGATGGGTGTCTGTACCGATGCAATCGGTGAGGCTTCGCGTGTACGTTGATGTAGAGGAACACCGCACCGTGTCCGCATAATTTGGAAATATGAGTGCCAGAGGTTTGCTTATGCCAGTTTTTCACTAGGCCCCGGTTATCCAGAATCTCGGAACTGGGGAGAGACGCCCCTATCGATTTGTTGTGTGAGAAACCACCAAGCACCTGGGGGACACCTCTATCGACTTGTTCTCGATGTCGAGTGAGCTAGGTCGTCGCCGCACCCTCGCCCCTATCGATTTGTTCCGAGAAGGAGCTACTTATTGATCTGAGCCTTCACGACGGTCCGTAGTTCGTCCACGTTGACGTCCTTCAGTCGCGAATCTTCCCGAAGTGTCTCGATGATGGTGTTCGGGTTCTCTCCAAACGTAAACTCGAGGTAGCTTCCCGAATGCGGTCCCTGGCTTTTCCGCTCAGTCTCGACCAAGGAATACGTCGTGAGTTCCTTCATCTTGTTCACGTACGTCTCCTGGTGATACTGATCTGCATCAAGTGTTCCCGTTAGATACTGGTATACTCGATAACCGAGCGGACTTTTCGCTGCCCCCCCGGTCTCCCGAGCAACGGCAGCAGTCGCGAAGAGACAGAGCTTCTTCTGGGTACTAATTCCACGAGTTACCTCTAGAACGCGGTTCTTCTCGACCTTGTCTTGGGCTTCTCGAATGTGCTCTTCACGAACCTGGTCCGCGTTTGCTTTTTCGGCGATTGAACCTGCTGTCCGCATTAGATCGATCGCCTTCCGTGCGTCCCCGTTCGTTTGGGCCGCGAATGCTGCAGCCAGTGGGATCACGTCGTTACTGAGTGCGCCTTCGTGGAAGGCATCTTCCCGAGCCCAAAGGATCTCTCGGAGCTGGTTGGCATCATAGTCGCTGAAGTGGACGTCCTCCGGTGTGAACGAACTGAGTGCTCGACTGCCAACGTTCTCCATCATCTTCGTGTCGTTAGTGATGGCGGTCACAGAGACCTGGGCGGTAATCTCGTCCGTACTCCCAGCGCGAGAAAGCTGGTACAGAAGACGGGAGAAGGCAGGTTCCTCCATATCTCGGCGACCGACGAGCATATCGAGTTCGTCGAGGATGAAGACGACTGTGTCGTAGTGCTCGTTGATTAGACGATAGAGTTCTCGCCATTTCTTCTTGTTCGGGATGCCGTGTTCTGGAACCTCAACGGTCGCTCCGACGTCGTTCGCGACTTTTCGAGATAACTCGTAAACGGCAGAACCGAGAGTCCCAACGTTCTGGCAGTTCATCTGGATTACGCCGAATCTGATGTCGCGGCTTTCACAGAGTTCGAGGATGTTCGAACAGACGGCGTTGATGATGAGCGACTTCCCAGTCCCTGACGGCCCGTAGAGGAAGAGGTTCGGGGGCCGTTCATTACTAATCGCAACTCTAAGATGCTGAGTGATGTCGGTGAGCTGGGAGTCGCGACCGACGATACGTTCCTCGTCGACGATCTCGTTCGGTTCGAGAAGAGAGCGGTTCTTGATGAGACTCGCGGCTTCTTCCTGCTCGAGGATGAGATCTTTAATAGAACCCGTAGACTCGGGTGTTTCCTCGGGACCAGGATCCGTGGGCATACCCCACCCCACACTATCAGGATACTAAAAGATTCCCCTGTCGATTTCTTTTCTGCCGCTATGAGGCTCAGAGACATAGAATCAAAGAGTTACAGCGTTCTGCTCGCGGACCCCCGACGATTTGTTAGAGAGGCTTTCTTTGGACGACATCACGAGAAATGAACAACACCCTCTCACCCCTATCGATTTGTTCTACCCACAAAGGAGGGGTAGGGGTCACTCGATGCCGATCACGCTGTCGCCACCCCTAAGCCGAATTTTCGTTGGATGAGCTGTTGTCCTCTCTATCTATTCTTCTTTCTTCTAGTTCTAGTACTAGACTAGCTAGAGTAGACACACCTCTATCGATTTGTTCTAATCAATTGGAGTCGCTCGATTTGGCTTCATTTCTTGGCTTAAACAGGTTTCTGTAACGCGGGTATGATCAGCTTCTACATCCTCAATACAAGTCCTTAGACTTGCTTCTGGCCTCGATCAGTCTCCCCTATCGACTTGTTCTACATCGTTCTCGTCTCCCGAAAAAGTCGAAAACATTCTTATAAAAGCGTGAAATATGGGTGAGAACTCCTGATCACCGTATCTCTCATCACTTCCATCGGTGTCAAACTGCTCCGGTGGTGCTCTTTCCCAGGAGAACAAATCGATAGGGGTGAGAGGGTGGTTCCAAAATCAGTACCGTAATATGCAGAATCCGTTCCTCATCGAGGCTTTCCACGTTCATAATTTATTCTGTAATTCAGGAATGTCTCTCCTCAATGATCGAACTGCCCATAGCTACGCCCCTGAACAAATCGATAGAGGTGACTCTGTGTACGCGTGTGGTCTCGGTGAACAAGTCGATAGGGGTGAGCCTACGCATCCTGGCGATTAGAATGCAATTCATCGGATTCTACGTCACTGCAGGGTCGATGCGTACAGCCCGTGTGTCACCGATTGCAAACCAATTTGAGTCTTTATCGCCAGTTAACCAACGCAAAGATGTCCTCCGATAGCCTTGTTGGTTAAGGACGTCGGTCACATTTCCCGATCGATTTCGAGCTTCCGCATGGCTCGTTCGAATACGTCCGGGTGACGATGGGCAAGATTCTCGAGATGATTACGAATGGACTGGGCCGGATTGACGTCGACATCATCCGTGTCCTGGAGTTCACGCCAGAACTGATGCATTTCTTCGCTAACGGAGACGCCAATCGTGTGGTCCTTCACGCCAGTGTTGAGTGCGTCGTAGTAGGGTTCGGTATCGAAGTCCGACGACCCTTGCTGGTCCACTCGGTCTTTTTCCTCCGCTGCGTCATCCATTGCTTCGCCGAATGGATTGTCGTTGCTCATACGCTCTTATTCTTAAGCTTAATATTAAAGATATTCGTCTAACGTCTCGTCCGTAATCTCGACATCCTTTTCGGCTGCGAATTGCTGCGCGCCAGCTCGGAATGCGTGATAGCACTTCTGTCGAGTATTACGTGGAGTCCCGTCGCTGACATCGACGACGGTCTCGATGGCACTCGCCGTGTAGGGGTCGGACGGATATCCAGAATCGTACTCTTCCTCACGGGCCCAGGCAAGCCACCTGGCGATGAGTTCTTCTGTTTCTGCGAACCCGAACCGTTCCAGCGTCCGATCCTTTGCGACGAGTCGCGAACTGAGTGTCTCGCGCAGTTCGTCGATACGATTACCAGCACGCTCCGTTCCGAACAGGAAGAGAACGAATACAGGTTCACTTTCTCCGAGATCACCGACGCTCTGCAATGCGGCTAGTAGCTGCTCGAAGGTTCGTGTATTCCGAGCTGCATCCTCGAGTTGGTCGACCTGAATAATACACGCGATATCGAGGGCTTCGAGCTGGTCGGCAACCTCCTCGACGATCTGTCGAACTTCGTCTGTGGCGTGCGGGTACGACTCTGGAATCTCGAGGTCATCATACTCACTGAGCTCGTCGAGAAGGCGTGTATAGAAGCGACGTGTCGTGATGGACTCCACTTCGCGTATTCGAGCGACTCGGAACTCCTCGCTCCGAGGACCATCTGAAAGCGCATCGTACACGAGATCACGGAAGTGAGATTTCCCAGCGCCCCGTTCATCGATAATCGAGATGTGGCCTGCTCGATTTAGGATGTGGCTCGCGACTTCGTTGAGTAGATCTTGATTCGCACGCACTGCAATACTCGCGTCAGGAAGTGTTTCAGCCGTGAATGGAATCCGCTCTGGCTTGATCCCGAGTTGATTCGCATAGGTCTCCTGTGCCTCCTCTGTCTTATCCAGGGCCTCGGTGAATTGGTCGCTCATAGTGGCTCCACATACTGAACCGACTTAAATCTAATCTGAATATTAATCTTAAGATTAATTACGGTCGTTTCAGCCACTCTCAGAATCGAGGCACTATCGAAATCTGATTCTCTCGAATACGCGGAAGAAATCCATCCTACGGCAAGATATTGATACTGGAATCGTCAGAAATGCTCTGTTGATTGGTGGACCGCGAAGGGGTGAAGTTAGCAACCGGCGTTTCACGGCTTCTTCTACTTGATTTTCCGCACCGGCTGTTGCATGAACGGAGTTTATCGGTGAGTGTAGACTCATCAGCTGGGGAATGAGTAGCGAAATTTCCCGAGGTGCGCTGGCGATGCCTCTCCACGGTTCTCACAAGGAAAAGGAGCTGGCGGCGGTTAGCCGCCGACCGCCAGCGACAGGTTATGCAGGATGCATTTCCGGGTAAGCTCCCGGAATTGTCCATGCCAACTTCGCGCCCGTAGGCTCTCGCCGTTATCGGTCTTCATCATCGCAAACACGGTCTCACTCATTGATCGCTGGTTGTAGACCTCGTCGTCAATCCGGGCGTTGTGTGCCTTCTTCAGCGGTGAGAGCTCCTTGTGCTTGATGACTGGTCGCGTCGATCTCTCCCGACACGCTTCCCGGAGGACGTGCCAGGAATACATCTTGTCCGCCAGCAGTTCCCGCAGGTCTTCCGCGTTCCGCCGGAAGACCTGCAATCCGATGTGTCCGTCGTAGCTTTTCCGCGTCGTGAAGTGTGCATCCCTGATCGCCAACGATTCCGTATCGACCAACAGCGTGGTCTTCATCACGCCAAAAGAGTAGTCTGCACGCTTGCGGTAGTGCGAACTCGTCTGATTGCGCTGAAAGCCACTGGCGTCAATCGCCGCTTGCCCAGACAGTCCCGCTTGCTCCGCCGTCCCGCGGAGCAAGCGTCGAAGGGGTCGCGTTGCGAACTCTTTGTTCCAGTTCGAGAACGATGTGTGGTCCGGCGATTCATCAAGACCGAAGACACCGAGAATATCCGGCATTTCGTTGAGGTAGTCTTCATACTTCCGGAGCGGTTTGTTGATCTCCTCTTGGAAGACGATGAGACCGATCTTCACCCAGTCGGCGTGCCCGCCGTCCCCGCTGGCGACGGCGGGCGCGTCTGGATCATCCGTATACTCTTTCCCAAGTTCTCGACATTTCTTCGCCAGTGTTCGCAGGCGTCCCATATCGCAAGACGGCATCTAAATCCCCTGAAATCAGCGATGTAACTCACAGCAGGAAGCCAGAATCAACGAAGCATCAGAAACAAGTCCACAAGGTTAACCAACAGACACGCCAATATTCTGCACCTGTTGGTTAATCTTTACTCGCTCGGATTCACTGGCCCCTTGTATTGAGATTTGATTTTGTCACCCTCTCTCCACTGCCAGTAGTAATACCGATTCCCGTTGATCTCCTTCTCAGTCAGTGTGGCTTTGGTAGGGACGTCTTCAGGCAAATCCTCAGGCCGTTCTTGAGGATCGTCTTCATCATCAGCTTCGTTCAACCGTGCCTCTCGCTCTCGATACTCCGCGAGTGCATCAGCATACTTGGCGATAGACCGGAGCGTTTCCGCGTTACACTCCTCGAGTGAGGACGCTACTTCTCCGGGAACCTCGGGTGGGGTCGCTGGTTCTGAGTACGACATGGGAGCACTTTAACCAACAGATGGGGCTCGAAGGCTTAATTTTGTTGGTTAAACGGGGCCTTCGATTACGACTGTACTGCGCTTTCCGACCTACTTCTCCGCAAATGAAGGAGATTGATGTCTTAGCCGGCGACTTCTTTCTCATCGATACCATGTAATCGCTATCAAATACACACTTGGCGATAATTATATGAATTCTTGGCTGAGTTGTTGTTGCCGTGCCAGTTACGCGGGCGAAACCACTTGACTCCCTCTACGACGAAGTCCGAGACTATGACCTCGTCATCGTTCCTGATGCGCCGCTTGCCAGTGGGCTGAACCGACGTCTTGACCGCGCTCATCTCGGTATATTTGCCATCACGCCGCGTCGACTCGCAGCGGGCCGTCGCGAACGCGCCGAGGACCGGAGCGCGTTTCTCGAACTCGTTACGACCACCGACCTCGAGTGGAAGCAGGCTGCCTACGCGATCGGCAACACGCTCCAATGCTGGGAGCATCAGGGTCGCGTCGATGCCGTTCTCGACTACGACGCCTACGCCGACACCGCGACGGAGACCACCGTCGAACAGCTCTCGACGCTCGATACGACCTCCCGGCGACTTGGCGAGTACCAAATCGACGACAGCAAAGACGTCGCCGTCGTCGGCCACGACCAACTCACGACCCTCGAACGATCGATTCTCCCCACGCAGTACGATACGTTCGATCCATTCACCGATGCCGCATTCGACCGACCGCCGTTCCACATCTTCGATTCAAGTACAGCAATCGTCGACGCTGTGCTCGGCATCGTCTCCGCCGACAATGCGGAGGACGTCGCGGTCGTCGCGGATCGCGGTAGTGAGTATGCGACGCTGGTCCCGAGCGCGCTCGAAGCCGCCGATATTCCGTTTATCGGCGGCCCCGGGTTCGCTGACGAACAGCACCACCGCGGATTCGTCCAGTTCCTTCGTGCCGCTACTCGCGGGACGGAGACGCGTGTGAAGACAATTCGTTCAGTCCTCTCCAGCCTCGGGATCGATGTCGACGTTGAACACGACGACAAACGGCTACAGGATGTCGACGCCGCCAGTCTCACGTGGTTCCAGGAGTTCAGCGCGGAAATCGGCGAGACAACGTTCGCTGGAGCGCTTACTGCATACGAACGACAGGCCGGGATCAGCCTCAGTGCGTTCCGAGATGAACTTGAGGCGCTCGGAATTGCAACCAACGACGTCACTAGACAGGGCATTGATCGGCTCGAATACTACCTCCAGAGCTACGAAGTCCCCGTCGACCGCGAACACGAAGGGGTTCTCCTGGCCGACGCAAAGTCAGCAGCCTACGTGGACCGACCCGTCGTATTCTACCTCGGCCTCGACGAAGCCTGGACTCACTCTCCACCACGTCGTCCGTGGGTCGACCGTGACACTGAATTCACTCGGAACCTGACGCAGTTTCAGCTCCTCCTCCAGAACGGCGTCGAACAGTATTACCTCGTTCAGGACACGATCGGCGGCTCACCCGCAACGCCGTGTCTCTACTTCGAAGACCTCCTTGATGACGACTTCGAACAGTTCAGCGATCTCGACACGGTGACTCACGGACGGACCTTCAGTGCGACCCAGGATGGGTTCGAGAAGGAATCACTCGACGTCTCACCGACGCAAATCGACACCGTCAGCCAGTCCAGTCTGAGTACGTACGTCAACAGCCCCCGTGACTACCTCTTCAGTCGGCTTGTCGACAGCCCCGATAAGGACTACTTTAAGGAGGGAAATCTCTTCCACGACTTCGCCGAGTTCTACGTCAACCACCCCGACCTGATCGACGAGGAGACCATCGAAGACCTCGTCGACGTAATGCTCGAGGAGGCGGGTCCGTTCGTGCGGCGCGTCGACCGTCCAACGCGCCGTACCAAGTACCGGGTCGGCATCGAAACCATCGTCGAGCTGCTCGACGAACGCACCCCGGAGGGTGACGACCTGCTCACTCCGAACAGCGGGTGGGGGCAGAATTTCTTCGCGGCCCATTTTGACAGGGAAGTCGACTCGCCGTTCACGGAGCGCTGGTTCGAGAACGAAGACCTCGGACTGAAGGGCAAGATCGACCTTGTTCATGGACCGACTCACCTCCTCGATTACAAGAGTGGGAGTCGGAAACGGGCGTCTCGCGTCGTCAAGAACTCCGCGCTCGATCCACCGAGCGATACGCCGAACTTCCAGGCACTTCTCTATCTCGCCCACCGTCGGAGCGAGCGCCCAGGCGAGCGCCTACAGTTCACGTTCTTCCATTTTCTCGAGACGCTCGACGACGTCGTCGCCGGCGAGGCTGACTTAGAGGAGACGCTGACGACCATTGAGTATCATCCGACCCCATTCGAGGAGCACGCCCGGTCGCGAGCGACGTTCGAGGCGCTCCGCGATGACGGGGCAAAGAACTGCCAGAAGACGCTCTCGAAGATTGCGTACGCTGATTACCAAGCCGCGTTCGAGACGGCCCCGCTACCGGCGACGCGTGACAGTGACGAACTTATCGACTCCGAGTTCGGGCAGGCGATGCAAACCCGACTGCAGGAGTGTGTCGGTGAGTACAAATACGTCTCGTCAGGCTGTAAACAGCTGCTTCGCCAGCTGGCACGAGTTCGGAGTCAGAACTACTTCGAAGAGGACCTCGATGCCTTCGAGACGTTCGTCACCGAGCGCATGACAGAACTGAATCATCGACGCGCTGGCGAAGAACGCTTCCCTGTGAACGGGCTTGCCGGTGAACCGAACTACCGTCGCGTGGACAACCGCGACCTCTTTCTTGACCATGACTAATCCAAACCCTCAACAGCAGGACCTCATCGACAGCACCGACGGCGTATACCTTGTTGACGCCGGCGCAGGCACGGGGAAGACGTTCACCATCACGCGCCGCTATGCGAACATCGTCGACGAGGACGACGTCGCCCCTGGAGACGTGCTGCTGGTGACGTTCACGAACAACGCTGCAACCGAGATGAAAGACCGGATCGTCGGCCACTGCGAGTACGGGATGCGCGACCTCGCGGACGCGCCGATCCAGACGTTCCACTCGCTCTGCCACGATTTCCTCCAGGAGCACGGCTATGCCGCGCCGACGCACCTCGGGATCGACGACCGCATCACGGGCTCGACGCGGATCGTGGAGGACGACCTCGTCGAGGAAGCCCTGTTCGGGGAGTTCATCGACCGGTTCAGCGACGACCACCCCGAGTACGATGACTACTTCCGCATCGTCTCGAACCCGACTGAACTCCTCGGACTCGTCTCACAACTCGCCTCGAAGGGCGTGTTCCCGACAGCCGACGGCTGGTATCGGAACGGCGAACGGTATCTCGATGGCGACTTTGCGGCGTTCAAATCGCTGTTCGACGAGGTAAATGAGCCACAGAATGGCGGGAGCAAGCAGTCACGGCTTCGCTCGAAGCTCAATCGCTACGGGAAGAACAAGTGCTACCTGCCAGACGCCCCTGAGAAGGCCGAGATTCGCGGGCAGGGCACGAAGAGCGTCCCCGATGCTGTCGCTCGGATGGTGTTCGACGCTGACCGCGAGGGACTCAAGGCATTCGTTCACGACATCTACTACGAGTACCTCGAATTCGCGCTCGGCCGGAACTACCTCAACTTCGGCTTCCTCCAACTGTTCGCGTTCGTCATGCTCTGTGAGGACCACGCGCTTCGTGAGTCCATTTCGTTCGACTACGCGATGGTTGACGAGTTCCAGGACTCCAGCGAGATTCAGTTCAAGCTGACGCTGCTACTCGCGGGCACGAACAACCTCTGTGTCGTCGGCGATTGGAAGCAGAGCATCTACGGCTTCCAGTACGCCGAAGTCGAGAACATCACTGCCTTCGAGGACCGCCTCAATCGGTTCGTCGACGAACTGAACGCCGACCACGAACGGGTCACCTTCGACACCCGACCGATTCACACCATCGAGCTTATCGAGAACTACCGCTCCACCCAGGAAATCCTTGACTTCTCGGAGCACGGGTTACTCGTTCCGGCGGCGAACCGGGACGACGTCGATGCCGGGACTGTCCGCGACCGAATCGTCTCGCTTTCGACCAACGCCAAGCACGAGAACACACAGATCGAAGCGATCGCGAGCCCGGAGGAACACGAGTCGGTGGTCGCGAAGATACAGGAGATCGTCGGCAACGACGCCTACCAGGTTGCGGCCGATGACGGGTCGCTTCGGACGCCCGAGTGTCGAGACGTCGCAGTTCTCACGCGAACACGAGAGTTCGGCCGCGACCTGCTGCAGACCGCCGAGGAGTATGGACTGCCGATGGCGTACGAGGGCGGGATTGAGCTGTTCCGCACGCCCCAGGCGAAATTACTGCTGGCGTGGCTCCGCATCCTCGAATCTGACGTCGACCGCGGCTGGGCGGTCGTCCTCGAAGAAGCAGGCTACACACTCGATGAGATCAAGCACGTCCTGGAGACCGAGGCGTATCCCGAGAACATGCGCTCGTTCCGCGAGAAGCTGGCAGAACTGGAGACGCTCGGCGGGGTGGCAGAACGCGTTTTCTCGCGGTACGGGTATGACGGTGCTACGGCCGACGTCGTCCTCCACACGATTCAGTCAGTACACACCGCGACGACACTGACCCGGGGAGATCTTATCCGGTTCATCGAGCGCGGCATCGAAGCGGGCAGTACCCACGATGTTCACGCGAACGCCGGTGCGAACTCGGTGACGGTCCAGACGATTCACGCAGCGAAGGGGCTCGAACATCCGATCGTCGTGCTCGCGAACATGAACAGTGGGCGATTTCCGCCATCGGGCGGCGGGAGTGGAACGATCACGTTTCAGGATCCGGTTGGACTCCGACAGCGGAAACGCTACGCCGAGGCTGACGGCCTCCCCCACGTGTACGATGACTGGCGGACTGACGTCCTCCGCCGGTGTTTGCCCAGGGAGTACGACGAGGAGCGCCGACTGCTCTACGTGGCGATTACGCGCGCCGAGAGCCACGTGATCTTCTCGGCCGGGGAGGACCCAAACACGTTCCTCGAAGAACTCCCGGTCGAAATCGAAGCGTGGGATACTGAACCTGATGCAGACACCGTAGACGAAACCGAGCAGACGGAGTTGCTGATCACGGTACCGACACCGGAGGGACCGGTCGGACACTCACCACATTCGCTGATGCGTGAGGATGTTTTCGAGGACGTCGACGATGGTATGGGGAAGGCGTTCGGCACCGACGTTCACGACTTTGCGGAAGCGTACGCGCGTGGCGATGATGTAGATCTGAATCGGGACGACCCCGGATGGGACGACAAACAGCACGTGATGTCGTTTCTCGACGGCCTGTCGGGTGACCTGCTCGTCGAGGAGGACGCCTATCTTCCGCTGGACGTCGACGGAACTCGCGTGATGATCTCCGGAATCATCGACCTCGTCCACGTTCGGCCTGACCGCGTCGAAGTGGTCGACTACAAGACCGACCGTGGTCGGCACGCGGAAGCCGAGTACCGAAAACAACTCAGTGTCTACTATCACGTGCTTCGGGAGCTGTATCCTGAGCGCGAGATTTCGGCGTCGATCTTCTACACCGTAGACGGCGTCCGTGAAGAGATCGACCCTCTCTCACGAGACGCTCTGACTGATATCGTGAAGGCTGTTTCTGGCTTGGAATCCGTTCCGACCGTTCAGTAGCAGTTTTCTCCTCTAGTCAGAGTGCATCACCACTGTAAACACCAAATCTGCTCACGTCTGGATAGTTAGAAATCTCTGGGGAGGTGCATTACCGGTACGGTTTTGACAATAGACAGACAGCCATAAACCATGACCCGGTACCTAAACGCTTTCCCCATCGATATCTCGAAGTTTGACGTTGCAATCTACAATATTTCTCCCCAGCCGACAACTCCAGCATGGAACCGGCTCGACCAGCTTGAAGACGACGTAACCTCCAACACTGGTGGGATCGGTGTCCGTTACCACGATGGCGACTCATGGTCGGTCGTAGCTTGCGGGGTAACCAATCCCCCAGAACGGATTAACAACAGCGACAGCCAGCTCACCCTCACCGAATCAACGGTTTGGTCCTCCGATACAGATTGGGATCCGGAGGTGATCTCGAAAGCCCTCGAAACCGGATTACAAGACTTCCTAACCAAGCACCGCGGTTATTGGGGTGAAAAGTATAACCGGGTATTCCAGTACACTCCATACTCATCAGAGGGCAGCTACAACATGCACCTCGGGTACAAGATCTCCGTGGAATACGCGGACGGGTTCCAGCTGTACCTTGACCCGACGTTCAAGTTTCTATCCGGGAAATCGCTGAAAGACTGGATCGACCAAGTCGGGGTCGAGACGGTGCAAGAGCAGTTCACCGGCGAGCGGTTCATCATGTTCAGCTCACGGACCAGCTACGCTACACTCGAAACCATCTACGAGGACCGGTCGGTGATGGACGACACCGTGTACGGTTCGACGATCTATGAGCTCAACGCGGATTCCCCGGCACCGCAGGCGGACGATGTCGAAAAATCAGATCCGCTTTGCGGGGTCACGTATTCGAATAACCCGAAAGAATACACCGTATCGCCAGCTCTGCTCTACGGCACTCCCGGTAGCAATGACGTGTTGAACGAGTCGGCGATTATTTCGCCGTCCGAGCGGTGGGAGGAGATCCAGGCGCTCGCTCGGGACGTGTCGTTCATTCAGGTCGGCGGCCAGCAGTTTGACGTGGGGGACACTGAACTATCCGGGGATATCGACCGGTTCCAGTACCCCGACCTCGAGTTCGGTGGTGGCCATGTGTTCGATCCGCAGACGCTAGGCAACCTCCCGGACAAGTGGGAATGGGAGAACGAGATGCAGCAGTTGTTGTCTGAGCATGGACCGGTGAAACGGGTGCGCGGCGAACGCAATATCGCGTTCGCGTATCCGGGCAGCTATCCGGAGCCACCGACTCAGACATATCAGGACATTCAAGAAAACCTTCAGGAGTATGCGCAGATCACGGCTCCCGGACCGGTCGGCCCGATCGAGCACACGGACCGGGCCGTCTGGAATGAATGGGTGGCCCAACAGGGCGACAAGATCGACGGGTTGCTCGCTGGCTTAGAAGAGGACGAGTCCAACGACCGGTACTATTCATTAGTCAACGACGTCAACGGGGCACCGGTCCAGCATCTGACCCCGTCCGCACTGTCGGATTATCGCGACAGCAGCCTGTTCAATGTCTCAATGGGGCTTGCTGCAAAGATGGGTGTCCGGCCGTTCGTTCTCGCCGACCCGCTTCATACGGATATCGTGATTGGGTTCGATGTGAACGGGTTCGACCGAACATCAATCGGTGCCGTAACCTTGGGCGGTCAGTCGGGGGACGTGATCACGCAGACGACAAGCGGATTCAGCGCTGGCCGGAGTACGGCGGCCCCGGAATTCGAAACGAAGTCAGCGCTCCGCAGCCAAATCGACGCGGCCGTTCAGGAGACCGGGGAGGTGTCCTCTTTCGTAATCCACCGGTCCGGGATTCTGAAGAACAGCGAAGAGTCGGCGATTCGGGAGCTGATTCCTGAGCTAGTAGACGAGGGGACGCTTCCGGAGACGGTACAGTGGGGCGTGGTCGAGGTTAATGCCGACACGCCTCACCGCATCTTCGACACAGACTACGATCTGCGGGCGCCGACAGGCGCCTATACGACGATCGGTGGTCGGACCGGAATCGTGGTGAATGGTGGCCATCCGTACGTGTGGCAAGGTACGCCTAGGGCCACCAGTTGCACGTTGGCGGCCGGGAACTGTGACTGGGATATCGAAGCACTGACGAACGACGTGTTCCGGTTATCTTTCCTAAACTGGGGGTCGCCGGGCAGCGTGAATATGCGGCCGCCGATATCGACGAACCTGGCGACAGAATTGGCGAAGATGTTCGAGAAGTGTAACGAGATCAGGTATCTCCCGTTCTAAGCCATTTCGAGGAGAGTTCGATTGACGCGTGCCCGCATGGCGATAGTGTCGGGCATGTCTGCGTCCGATTCAGTAAGTGCCGTTGCGAGCTGCTGGGTGTCTGAGGCGACGAACCGATTTGCGTCGTCGTGGATAGCGTCGAGAAACCGGTCGTTCCACCAGTCGGCGTAGGCGTGGGTTTTCTTGGACGACAGTTGTTCGAGGTGCTGACGGAAAGTCTCGGTCTGCTCGTGGGCTAGACGGTGGATGTCGGCAGGGAACTCGTCGTCGAGGATGTTCATAACGTGCCGGTATCGGAGTGCGTCCGGTGGATGTTGATGCTCTGTGGCGATGGAGTATGCCAGTTTGTATGGGTTATCGGAGAACAACCGTCGAGTAAGGCTGACCGCGTAAGCAGGGCCAAACGTCAGGGTTCCTATTGTGTCACAGTAGAGTTCCTCGTACCAGTCAACAAGGGCATCTGCAACGGTTTCCTCGCGGTTGTCGAATTCGCTGGCAATCCGTTTCCGCTCTTGGTTCACGGTGTTTGGCATGTAGTACTCGCGATAGTCCATCGTGACGTGCCCGATTTCGTGCCCGATCAGCGGAGCGAACTCGGTGAACGTCTCTGTCGAAATGTTGCGGGGGAGCCAGAGGCCATACACCGACGCCGGCACGATCCGGACGAGCGCTGTCTGGTTCCAGCGGATGGGGATGATATCGAAGTTGATGTTGAGCGGGTGACAAAGTTCATCGACGACAGTTCGGACGTTGTCGAAAATGGCGGTGCTGTCCATTTCCTGAACGGTGTGGAGTTCGTAGTAGGATATGATCTTCTCAACTTTCTGGAGCTTACTGTGAGCGTCCCAGAGGTCGTTGCAGATCTGTTCGTAGAAGTCATCGGTGCCGTCGCTGAGATCAGTGAGGGTTTCGATGTCGTACTGAATTTCGTCGAGAAGCGCGTCGAAATCGGCGAGGAGCGGGTTGAAGACCTTATCGGGGGTGGGGACATCGTCGTCAACGAGACGGTCGGCTATGTAGGCTCGGCGGCGTTGAAGTTCAGAAAATTTCTGGTCAACCGTCTCAGGCAAAGTTCCCTCTCAGCGTGTGCTGATTCTCTTCGACTGTTTCGTTCGCGATATCGCGGATATCTTCTAATCGGCCTTTGAGGGTGTCAAACTCCAAATCCGACAAAGCTTGTGACGGTTGGGGACTGTCTTGGAGTGCTTGAAGAGATGTGTTGATCTCGTTGAGGCGAGGGCGGATGGTAGTGTCTGAGTCTACCCAAGTGTTCTTCACGCCGGTGTAGAGTGGTTGGAGTTCCTCGTCCGTGTAGTAGGGGTCGTGGGAAATCTTGATCAGGCGGTCGATAATGTCCTGTGTATCGTTGAGGTTTTGTTGAAGAGTGGCCCAATCATACCGATCGATGGCGCCAAGGCGGACGATGGAAATGGCTTTGAGGGCCTGGTTGAGACTACGGCTGAGTTCCGTGTATGCCTCTTTCTGTCGCTGGACCCTCCAGAGGCTCATTGGTAAAATGTTTCTCTTCCGTTCACTTATAGCTTGTGAGCGGCTAGAATGCCTGAATACGGTGCTTTGGCGGCCTTAGACGGGTGATTGGTGCTATCTACGGTTCTCACAAACTCACCTTTGGTGGCCAGGGTTGTTCTCACCCTTATACCCATCACAATGATTGAGAACACAGCGTGAACAACGGGGGCGTGTCTCCGGTACATTATGCTTCTCCAACAACCAGAATCCCAACTAGGTCTTAATTCTAATATTAAGATTAATTTAGCCGGATAGGTGCTATCTGTCACAGACACATTCGTGGCCGATGGAAAGATAGTCGAGAATATACTGATGAACCGCGGTCGCGAGCTCGAGCATGGCGTCGGCCTGTGTCTCTCCACCGACTGCCTGTCGATAGTAGGTTTTCGAGCGATTTTCACGCCACAACTGGAGGAATTGGTCTCCCAGCGACTCGCTGTACAAGTTCGCCTCGGCGCCACGTTCATAGACATCAGAGTGAGTGACGAACTCGGTGCTGTCCATCCCTGTCGCGTGGAGTAGATAGAAGTGAATACTGCGTTCGATGGCGATGAAGGAACTTTCGATGACGACGGTATAGTACCCGTTCTGTGTCCGCAGGAAACGGGCTGCATCGAGGAGTCGACATGCCTTCCGGAGCTGCAGGAGTGCGTCGTCGTCGGTGTCGAGTCCGGATTCTTTGTGGTCTGGCTCACGCTCGAACGCTCGCTGGGCGTCCGTGAGTGCGTCTTCGACGTAACTACTGTCCATTCGTCAGGACCTCTTGCTTGGCCGTGTGGAGGTGTTCAGTCTCGTAAAGAACGATACCCTCAGTGAAGATCTCGCGGAGTCGATCACCGATGTTGGAAACGCTCTCCATCGATTCAGCGAGGACCTGGAACTGGTAGCGGTCGCCAGCGAACCGTTGTTCCTCCAAGTCGCGTGCGACTTCGTGAGCGATTCGCTGGGCGGTCGCCTTCTCATCGGTGACGAGTACAAAACAGTCAATGTCGCTCGACCGGTCAGCCTCGCCACGGGCGACACTACCGAAGATGAGGATGCCAGCGATATTGTCGACCCGACTGCGCAAACTCTCCGCGAGGGTTTGAACCGGATCGTGGAACTCGGACTGCGGGATCTGGAGAACCGGGTCGTCTGGCTTTGTGAGGCGTTCGCGATTGATCTGAACGAGCTTCCTGTTCCCTTCTCGTGTGATGTGGACGAGGTCGGTTTCAGCTAACAGATCGACTGTATCGGTCACGCTGCTAGGGCTGTGATCGGTCGCTCGTCGGATGTCCCTGATGCTGAACCGTGTATGTGGGTTGTTAGCGAGCAGTGTTAGGATGTCGCCTGTTGCTGCGTACCGGAATAGCCGGCTGTTCGGCACCGGCAATGGGATCGTAAGCTCCATTCCCGAAGTTTGTTCACTGAGGGCTACCATAGTCGCTCTTAGCTACCGATATTCTTGAACGTTTGGGTGGCTGAGCTGAGTCGGGGATTACTCGACCAGCTGATCAATCTTAATATTAAGATTAATCAGTCCGACAATGGTATTGATGGCTCAATCTTAACCCGAGTACCATTATCTGGTGAATTCTCGATACTGCACTCTGCATCTCCTTCAGCAAAGTTCACAGATTCCGTTCCATCTCAGACCGTGAGGAGGTTGAGAAGGTATTGGAAAACAAGGAACATTGAACCAAGGGACCTGACGCTTTCTATGAAAACTTAGGAGATGGTGCCATCGATGTAGGGACTCTCCCCTGACATAGGAAGATTAGGGTTCAAAGAGATATCCAATCTTAATATTAATATTAACTTCTCTTCAACAGGTGTCAAATGAAAAATCTTGCTGTGGATGGGTGGATTTACGCGCTGAAAGTTTGCCGTCTCGCTTGAAAATAATCCTCTTGTCGACGAGATTACTCACTAAGAGTCGAGCCTGTTTACGGACCGCTTCTTCTGGTTGGCGCGAAATGATTTTCGTGTATTGCTCGCTAGCATTTTGATACCCTGCATCGATTGCATCTTGCTGTGGAACGCCTACTTCGGCACGTAGTAGGTTGTTGTACATCTGTTGAATGACGAGCGCGCTTGCTCTCTCGGTCGGTTCCGTCGTTTGACGATATAATGTATTGACGTAGTGAAGCTGAACTCCACCACGGACGCGTTTACGATACTGAGGAGGGATTAATTCAATATCAGAGAGCATCTCGCTTGGTGGAGTTAGTCTCGCTTGGCGTTGCGATTCAGCTCCCCGGTCATCATCGTCATTTTTAGCTACATTAGCTCTCTGCAAATCGTAGTCGACGCCGACGAGTTTCTCACCGGTCGCACCTTCTATTCCCTGAATAATTTCGTATCGCTTTGTGAGATGCAGAGATTCGATTGCGTCTTCGTACTCCTCAAATAGTTCCTCAGAAGTGAAGACACAATCGGTATCAATCACAGTGACGTTCTGTTTCCGAAGTTTGTCTTTAAACTCGCCACTCTCCGATCGACGATTAATAAGAATAGGGCTGCAATCGGACATATCGTTCTCGTCAGTGCTCAAATCGTGTAATTGGTCCCATTTGTCAGTCCGACCATTAAGATAGTCCATTCCATTATATACCTCGATAGGTGCGTACTCGGTCGGGAATCTGAGCATCGCATCTGGGACTCGTTCTGTATGTGAGAGGATCATCGGCGAGTCGTTCTCTGGGTACAAATCCAACGGATGGAGTGATCCATCCAGTTCGTCGTATATCTTACACAGGACGACGTACGCCACCAAGTTAGCGAACTCACCTGTTTTTTCTGCGAATTTGTAGATTCGAGAAGTGTGCTGGTGGACTTGGGACGCTCTGATTTCTCTGAGTGTTGTATCGGGCCTGAAATAGAACGGCATCCCATCTATTGTCTCACGCTCTATTTCATCTGAATTATCGAGGGCAATGCCTGTGGTGTTTTGATAGACCTCGTAGTGCTCCATCTCGAATTTGAAAGGCTTGACAGGCCACGCTACGGTATGATTTAACCGTGACAGCAACTCCCCTTCAACCAGATCGCCGGGGAATATGTTCGATGAAGGAGACACTCATCAATCCGTTGTGGCGAAGGGATTATCAAAACTCCCCCGTCGTATATAAAGAAATCCAGCCCAGAGGGGTACTACAGACCTATGACCCGGCGTGACTTCTATCTCGTGTAGAGCGTGTACCTGTGAGCTGTTGGGCGACTCGAAATATGTAATAGCTATTCTTGTCGGGCTCACTCACTAGCAATTAATATTAATGTTAAGATTGAGATTGCGGATCTGACCGGGCGTTTAACCAACTAATGTTGTTACACAAGAATTATTGGTTAATCTATTAATCTAAGAGATCGTTGACCTGTTGGGCTGTCTCTGCGGCTTGGATGTCGGAGTACGACTCGTGGGTCGTCTCGATGCTCGCGTGTCGGAGTGCTGATTGGGCGAGTTCGGCGTGGCCGCTCGCGTAGAGCTCGTGACCAAGCCCTCGACGGGCACCGTGTGGCTTCAGGTAGTCACCGTCGACGTCGAGGTCAGCATCATCACACAGCCGCTTCATCAAGTTGCGAGCACCGTTCGTCGAGAGCGCTGGTGGGATGACCTCATGTTCTCGAAGTACTGTCTCGATATCGCTGCGCTGGAGAATGGTTTCGATCTCCTCGTCCGAAAATCCCTCGTGGGCCAGCTGCTCGCGAACGGCGCGATATTTCGACGGGGCGTGGCCGCTGGGAAAGACCGGCCACTCGTCGGTTGGGGGATCGAGGACAGTCCTGTACCGCTCTAATGCCGTGGCGGCCCGCTCGGGAAGCTGTGCGTACTCGTACTCTCGTGACTTCCCGAGGACGCGGACGGCACCGGCGTCGAGTTGGACGTCTCCCCAGGTGATGCCGTTGCGCTTGTCGTCCGAGGGTTCAGCGAACACCTCCGCGCCGCGAACGCCCGAGAGTCCCAGGAGATAGACGATTGCTCGGTCGCGAAAGGCCCGATTACGACTCACGTCCGCTTCCTCGTCAAGGGCGTGGTCGACACGTTCGTCGACGTAGCGCATGATCGCCCGCCGCTCCTTTTCCCGCCAGAACTGCCGGTCGGCGTCACCGAGATCCTCGGGGAGCTCGTCGGTGGCACGCTTCGCTTTGGCCGGATTCGTATCGAGGAGCTCGTCAGCGACACAGAACGTGAGGAACGCGCGGACGTACGCGTAGTAGGTGGTCGCGGTGCTCGCTTTCAGGTCACCGTCGCGAGCACGCTGTTTGAGGTGCCGCGCGTACCGACGGCAGTCGAGGACGTCCACTTCCTCGAGGCTCGTCACACCGCGCTCCTCGCGTAGCCAGGTGCGCCACGTCGCGAGGGTGGACTGGAAGTTCTTCCGGGAGTTGCCGGCCTCGACGCTGTCGAGGTACTGCTGGATGGCTGTCTCGATGGGTGTTTCCCCGGGTGTAACGTCGTCCTCGGCGGGTTCCA
>ENA-ORDC01000547-ORDC01000547.1-marine-metagenome-genome-assembly--contig:-NODE-547-length-35776-cov-6.917589_pt1 | contig 35776 bp, 36 predicted proteins | sample MGYA00237783_ERZ508515 | MGnify/ENA primary metagenome ERZ508515 (study PRJEB26186, sample SAMN06268792) | marine metagenome | isolation source: Eden Landing Ponds, San Francisco, CA, USA | place... | reverse complement strand
TCCGACGGCGTGATCACCGTCGTTGCCTCACGGAAGGCCTGCCTGAGAAGGCGTGACTCCGAGAGCCCCTCGTCACCGTAATAGTCGATCACCAGCGGTGCACGCGCGAGCGTCCCGCCCGTACTGGCGGCGAAGACACCCGCGAGCGGATACAGGCGGGCGTGGATCACGTCCGGGCGATATCGCGCGAGCAAGACGGGGAGACGCGCACCGAAGGAGGCGCGAGCGGGCGCGACAGTCACCGCACGATAGGTGAGCCCGTCGATCTCCCGGCGATCGGCCGGGTCGTCCCACCAGGCCGCACAGAAGACGGTCACGTCGTGGCCACGGTCGGCGAGACTGTGAGCGAGGCGCTCCAGCCGACGGTTCCCGTCTGTGTCCCGATGACGGGACGTCCGCATCGAGACAAAGGCGACCCGCATACCCGCGATGAGCACGCGGGGTGTCAAAAAGGCCCCGTCTTTTCCGGCCGGTCAGATGACGCCGGTGAACTCGGCCGCCTCGCGGGCCGCAGGCTCACTCATCCCGTTTCCGAGGATCGTATACCGGTCGCGGATCTCGTGAGCAGTGGTCAGCGCCTCGAGCACAGTTGCCTCATCGATGCCGAGTTCGTCGGCGGTCGTCGGCGCGCCGATGACCTCCAAGGCATCTCGAATGTCACGCCACTCGCCGTGCTCGCCGCTGTGAAGGTACTCGACCATGATCGACCCGACGCCGACTTGATGTCCGTGGAGGGCAGCGTCCGGGGCCAACCGGTCGAGCTGGTGAGAGAAGAGATGCTCGGCACCCGACGCCGGTCGGGAGGTGCCGGCGATCGACATGGCGACGCCAGAGGAGACCAGGGCCTTGACGACGATCCAGGCTGACTCCTCGAGGCCCTGTTTGATCGAACCCGCGTGATCGACGAGGAGTTCGGCAGTCATCCGGGAGAGTGCGCCGCCGTACTCCGAGTAGGTGACGTCCTGCAGGCGACGGGCGAGTTCCCAGTCCTTGACGGCAGTGTAGTTCGAGATGATGTCGGCGCATCCGGCCGTCGTGAGTCGCCAGGGCGCGTCGGCGATGATCCCCGTGTCGGCGATGACCGCGACCGGCGGGTTGGCCGCGACGCTGTGACGCGTTGTTCCTTCGGGAACCGACGCGCGCCCGCTGACGATGCCGTCGTGGCTGGCGGCCGTCGGGACCGAGACGAATCCCACGCCGCGTTCGTCGGCGGCCATCTTCGTGATGTCGATGGGTTTGCCGCCGCCGACGCCGATCAGATAGTCCGCATCGGCGGCTTCGGCAGCGTCGATCACACGCTGAACCGCCGCAAAACTCGCCTCGTCGACGAGGACCTCGGCGGGGTCGTGGCCGCGGTCCTCGAATTGCTTCCGGACGGCGTTTCCGGCCACTTCCCGCGGGATCTCGCCGGTCACGATCAACGGTCGGCCCGTGAGGTGGAGTTCCTCGACCGCCTCGGCGGTACGATCGAGGACGTCGTGCCCGACGAGGACGTTCCGGGGCAATCGGATCCACGTCGACTTCTCGAACATGTCACCACCGTCGCCGCCGGGCCTGATAATCCTTTGCGGTCGGTCGCCGTGTGGTCCGTTCGCTGACGGTCCGAGCGAACCATCCGCGCGTGGACAATCCGGTCGAACCGTCCGGCCCCGAGGCCCCGTTTCCAGTCAATGGGACCGCTCCACGCCTCTTTATACGTCCCACCCGATGCTCGGTTGTATGTCAGACGATGTTGTGGACCTGCTCGAACGGGCGTACCTGGACGAAGTCGAGACGGCAATGAACTACCTCGCCAACGCGACGTATCTCGAAACCGTCCGCGGCGAGATTATCGCCGAATCGCTGAAGGAAGACGTCGAGGAGGAGCTCGAACACGCCGAAGAACTGGGCTATCGACTCCGGTACTACGGCGAGGTGCCCCCCGCGTCGGCCGACTTCGAGGCCAGACAGGACTCGCTGCAACCGCCCGCCGACGGAGCCGACGTCGTCGCTGTCGTCGACGGCGTGATCGAGGCCGAGGAGGACGCCATCGAGACCTACGAAGCGCTCATCGAGGCCGCTGAAGAGGCAGACGACCCAGTGACGGAGGACCTGGCCGTCGAATTGCTCGCCGACGAGCAGGCCCACCTCGCGGAGTTTCTCAGCTACCGGAAGGACTTCGAGTGATCGGCGACATCCCTGAAAGATAACAGCGGATGTTTGATCACTCGGCAACGTCGGCCCGCTCTGCCATCAGGCCGGCCGCTTTCTCGGCCCAGTCACTCCAGCGGAATCCGGCGACGGCGACGACGGCCCAGCAGGCGTAGTTGGCGACCAGCCCGACGTAGATTCCCATCACCCCCCAGCCGAGGCCGATCGAGAGCAGCGCCGAGAGGCCGAGCATGAAGACGAACGAGCCGATCGCCCGCGCGTAAAACGGGATGCGGGTCTCGCCGGCCCCACGAAGCCCGCCGGCGAATGGGAAGAAGATCCCGAAGAACACCATCGAGACGCCAAAGACCTGCGTGAAGGGGATCGCATAGCCCAGCGTCGCGGCGTCGTCGGTGAACACGCCGGCGATCGGTCCGGCCCCGACGAAGAGTGCCGCCCCCATCACGCCCATCGTGACGACGCTGATCCCCGCCATCGCGAAACCGACGTATCGCGCCTCGGCGGCGTCGCCTTCACCGAGGGCCTGGCCGACCAGGATGCTGGTGACGGTGTTGATCGCCCGGTAGACCGGGCCGGCGATCTGCTGGTAGATCCGCCGACCGATGTGGAACGCGGCATTGACCTCCGTCCCGAAAACGAGCAACAGTGAGTTGAAGGGAAAGTTCGCCAGGGACGTGCTCATCCCCTCGGCGAAGTTGGGGGCGCTGATCCGCAATAGCTGGCCGGTGATCGAAAGCGACCGCGGACGGGCAAAGGCGAGAGCGGTCCAACGGCTCGCTATCGCCGCAGTAATGACACCCGCCTCAGCGATCCTGGCGAGCAGCGTCGCGAGGCCGATGCCGACGATGCCGAGTCTGGGTGCCGGACCGATACCGAGCGCCAGCACGACTGTCGCGAGGGCGTTCAACACGCTCGCGCCACCGTTGACGACCATCGGCGTCACGGTATCGCCCGTCCCCTGTAACGATCGCGAGCCCACGAGACCGACGATCCGCATCGGTGCGGCGGCGAAGATCAACGCGAGGTAGGTGCCCCCGAGTGTGACGACCTCACGCTCCGCGCCCAGAATCGCGATAGCGGCGTCCGACAGCAGCAACCCGACGACGACCATCGGAAGGCCGATCAGAAAGCCGATGAGGACGGCCTGGGTGATCCCCCGATTACGAGTCGTCCTCGCACCGCGACCGGTATCCTGGCTCGAGAGGGCGATCGCCCCCGTCCCGAGGCTGAGACCGACCCGCAGCGGGACCTGGCCGTAGAGGTCGGCCAGTCCGATCGCGGTGACGTAGGCGGGCGCGAAGAGTCCGGCAACCACGATGTCGACCGTCCGCATCAGCGTCGTGAACGCGTGCTGGACGGCGACGGGCCAGGACAGTGACGCGGCCCGCCCCCAGAGCCCGAACAACCGATCGCGGTCGACCATCCACGCCGACGCAGGGACCGCCACGGAAAGACGGTATCGGTTCGACGGTCGCAGTCGTGACCGTTGTGATCGTCAGGTCGTGACAGTCGCAGTCGTCACACCGTGTCGAGAAGGACGTCGGTCCGCTCGCGATCCGGCCCCTCGTCCGCGCCGGTGCGGTCGCTCGCGCGGTGTTCCGCGACGGTGGCCTGCAGGGCCTCCTCCTGTGGCGTCGAATCCCACCCGAGCGCGTGGAGTTTCGCCGTCGAGAGGAGGTGCGGCTGGTCGCGATACAGCGGGAAGTCCTCAGGCGCGAGGACTGCCGCGGCGAGTTCGTTCGCGCTCGCGCCGACCGCGTGGACTGGCCGGTCCATCGCGTCGGCGATCAGTTCGACCCACTCACCCAACGTGGGGGCATCGCGATCCCCGACGTTGTAGGCCTCCCCAGCTTCGCCGCGCTCGGCCACGATCCGCAACGCGCTCGCGACGTCCTCGACGTAGGCGAACTGCCAGAGGCTGAGGCCGTCGCCCGGGACGACGATCCGGTCGTAGGTGTCGATCCGGGCGAGCCAGTAATCGAAGCGTTCGGTGTAGTCGTGTGGGCCGTAGACCACCGTCGGCCGGACGGCCATGGCGGTGACACCGTCCTCGGCGGCGGCGAAGACCGCCCGGTCACCCTCGGCCTTCCGCTTGCCGTAGGTCTGGGCGGCCTCGTCGCTGTCCGCCCCCGGCCACGACTCCAGGGGCGTCTCGTCCTCCCGCTTGGGAACCTCCTCTTTGCCGTATGACGCGCCGCTGGAAACGTAGACGTAGGCTCCGACGTCGGCGAAGACGTCGGTCGCGACCCGGACGTCCCGCGGGTGGTAGGCCACGCAGTCGATCACAACGTCAGGATCGACTGCATCGCGTGCCGCTTCGAGCGCGGCGTCGTCGGTCCGGTCGCCCTGGACGTGTTCGACGCGGTCGGTCGCTTCGAAGGGATTCTCGTGATTCCCGCGGTTGAATATCGCCACCTCGTAGTCGTGATCGAGGAATTCCTCGACGGTGTGTCGGCCGATGAATCGCGTCCCACCGATGACGAGTGCCTTGTCCATGGCGTCGCCTGGGGCGGCGGGGACAAACGCGTGTCGCTGGCGTTGGCGTCTCGGGAACGTGTCTCGGCTGGCGCTGTCGCCTCGCGACGCGAGTTGGCTGTGAGCCACCACATCGCTTTTTATCGACCCCGGCGAATCGCCGGCTGATGCGAACCTTCGAAGGCGACAACGGCGAAGTGGTCCTACAGCTCGAACCGGGCGATAAGGCCTTGGAGTCGATCGAGGCGGCCATCGACGAGCACGACATCGACACCGGCTACGTCGCCTCCGGGATCGGCTCGCTGACGCAGTTGCACGTCCACTACGTCTCGGGGTACGACTCCTTCCCCGACTTCCCCGATGAGGACGAGGAGATAGACGAGTACATCAAAGAGGAGGCGGCCTGGGAGGTCGGCTCGCTCCAGGGCGCGATCGCCGACGGCGAACCACACCTCCACATCACGGCCTTCGACGCCGAACGCGACAACATGCTGGCGGGCCACCTCGAACCCGACTCGATCGTCCACGCGCTGATGGAGATCGTCATCCAGCCGATCGAGGGACTCGAACTCACTCGGCGCCCGGCCCAGATGGACATCCCGATGCTCCAGGAGAGATAGCTCTGAGTGGTACGTAGAGTGGATCTCAAACGTGATTTGAGGTGAGAGCGGTCGTCGGGCTACCCAACGACGACAAGTGAGCGATAGGTCTTTGTGTACCACCAACGTACCACGACCTATGAGTACGGGCACAGACGATGGCGATGGGGACATGGTCAAGCTCAACGTCAAGGTCCCGGAGCGTCTTCTGGAGGAGATCGACGAACTCGCGGAGGAACTGGAGTACACCAACCGCTCGGAGTTTGTCCGCGAAGTGCTACGCGACACCACGGAACCGATTTTGACACCCGGGGCGCAGGACGGTGTCTCGGAGGGGTACGCGGACGTCGCTGCGGGGCGGACAATGTCGACAGACGAGGCCCGAAAGCGCCTGGGCATCGAGGAAAACTGAGGGCCGAACAGTGGCCCATGATGTGGTCCTGACGGAGACCCTGGTCGAAACGCTAGAACAATTCGAAACAGAAGATGCAGAACGGATCATCAACAAGCTAGAGAAGATCGGCGACTTCCCGGAACACTTTCTCGACCGCCTGAAAAATCACCCCGGTTATAAGCTTCGCGTCGGTGATTTCCGCGTCCTGATCGACTGGAACAAGGACGACGAAACGCTGTACGCGATCGATGCCTTCGAGCGAAAGAAGAAGTACCGTGAACTCGGCAAGTACCGTGAAGTCTGGGGTTCGTGGCGGGACGGGGAGTGATTCGGCTGAGGATGGGGGGCGTTTGACCGCCCCACAAGACAGCCAAGCCGATGCTGAAACCCAGCAGGAGACGCTTGGAACGTATGCGTCTTGAAACCACAGGGCCGTTGCACTCGGCCTGAAATCCCGTGGCGGGATTCCCGCGTCTTCAGGTGCGGGAGGAGATCAATTCGTACGAAGGGCGAATCCGGTAGTTCACATGTGGGGAAGAACCTCGGACTCCATCATCGGAATAAAGGGAGACTGGTCCGGACGTCCCGAATGGATCTCGACCTCGTCGAAACCAGTGGTATGACGAGGGGGTAGTGGAGTCAGAACCGCAACTCTCGACGCCGTCCAACAAACAGTGGGTGGCGCTGCTCAGGCCCCCGAGGGGCTCGTAGCGGTTTCGGCTACGGGCGAACAGATGGACATCCCGATGCTCCAGGAGCGGTAACTGACGCGAGCCCCGAAATTGGAAGTTGGCAACGAGATCCTTCTGGGGATGGTTCTGACCACGCTCCGTCACCTGGCAGATGAACAACTATTATATGCCAGGCAGGTAACCGCCTATCTGTATGAATTTGAAGCGATACGTACCCTCCGAGCAGCCACATGCCGTTGCCCTCCGAATCGGTCCCCATGTTCTGTTCCTCAGCGGGTGTCTACTTGGCATTCTTACCGTCGTTCCAGTGTCGAGTGTGGGCGGGATTCAAACCGGTCGGCTCGGGGCCGGCGCGTTTGCCCTGGCGCTTGCTGTCGTTGCGGGCAAGGGGGTGGCCAACGACCAGTATCTCCGTCCCGTGGTCGCGACGGCCCTCGCGATCGCCCTCGGCACGATCACGATCAGTTCAGTCACGATAGTGGACCCCAGTACAGTGACCCAGATCACGATGACAGCCTATGTGGTGTGGGTCGTCATCGGAGAGCTGACGCAGATCGGGATCCACCAAGACGAAGATCCAGCCGTGGGCGATCATCCGAGGGACGAGTGGTCGAAGTAAGTTGTCGGGTGAGGGGTTCGGTCGCTGCATGTCCATGTCCGATTGCGACCGAGTCAGCGATGCTATCACGTGGATGGTTTCAGCTGCGTCGAGCGACCACCAGCTGAACGATGGCTCGAAGCCTTCGCCGTCTCCCACAACGCATGCCAACCGTACGCTGGTGAGTCATACCGAGACACGTCACTCAAGCGTGAAGTCGTGTTCGAGACCGACCTTGTCGTAGTACTCCCGGCGGTTGTCCTGGTCGTTCTCCAAAACCTCGTGAGCCGTCTCGGCGACCGTGCGGGCGTGTTCGATCGGTACCGTGACCACACCGTCGCCGTCGGCGACCACGACGTCGCCGGGCCGGATCTGACACCCGCTGATGTTGACCGGAACGCCCTCCTCGGCGAGTTCGGCCCGGCCGGGCGGGATCGTCTTGTTGACATCCTTGCTGTAGACGGGGATGCCTTCTTTGATCACCTCGTCGGTGTCCCGGGGACCGCCGTCGGTCACCAGCCCGCGGACGCCCTCGTTGACGAAGGTGAGGAGGTTGAACGACCCGAAGATCCCGACTTCCATGTCGTGGGCCTCGGCGACGAGGATGTCACCTTCGCGCATCGCGTCGGTGTCCGGGTCGGGGGACTTGTTCGTCCACCAGTCGCCCGCCCATTCCAAGTGCGAGGTCTCGAAGTCGAGTTCCTCGTAGTGGGGCAGGTCGCGGCGCTCGTTGGTCGGGAGGTACCGGGCGGTATACGCGAACCCGGTGATCTGGTGTGAGAAGTCCTCGACGTCACGATACAGCGGCCCGATGTCGTTCGAGACACGGTTCTGGTTGTGAAAGCCGTGGTAGTCCAGACCGTCAGTGACGTCGGCGACGCGGAGTCCGTCGTACAATTCGAGAATCTCCTCGCGCTCTGCGTCGGTCATCGCCTGCTGGGGGTTTTCGTCTCCCATGGCTCTCCCTGACCACCAGACGAGAGTTAAGTGTTGCTCCGAGTGTGACCAATCGAGAACGAGACGATCACGCTGTGGACTCCGTAGCCCAGGTCAGCCCACGGCCGATCACTGCACCAGCGGTTCGTTCGGCGTCTCCAGGCTCGGCGGGAGTTCGGTCTCGCCGGTGAGATGCAGGTCGACGTGGCGAGCGACGTCCCGGCCGCTGCCGATAGCCCAGACGATCAGCGACGGGCCGCGTTCGGCGTCCCCGGCGGCGAAGACACCATCGACAGACGTCATCATGTCGTCGTCAGTCGCGAGCGTTCCGTCGCCCTCCACTTCGACGCCGAGGGGCTCGAAGGGACTCGACTCGGGCGCTTCGAAGCCGATCGCGAGGATCACGAGGTCGGCAGGGATCTCCAGGTTGGCCTCGCTGACTTTCTTCTCGGGCGGGCCCTCGCCGCCGTCCTCCCAGATGACGCGATCGGCTTCGAGGGTGTCGACGACCCCGTCGCCGTCGGTGTCGACGAAGGCGTTGGTATCGACGTTGTACTCCTCGATCGCCCCCTCCTCCTGGGCGTAGGTCTTCTTGTAGGTCTGGGGCTGGTCGGGCCAGGGGTTGCCCGGCGGGCGCTCGACGGGCGGCTTGGGCAGGAGTTCGATCTGGACGACCTGGTCGGCCCCTTGCCGGTGGGCCGTCGCGACACAGTCCGCACCGGTATCGCCGCCGCCCAGCACGACCACGTCCTTGCCGTCGGCGTCGATGTCGGGGCCGGGGACGTCCTTGCGGGCGTTGCGGCGGTTCTGCTGGGTGAGGTAGTCCATCGCGAAGTGGATGCCATCGAGATCACGGCCCGGCAGTGGGAGGTCGATGGGCTTCTGTGATCCGACGGCGATGACCGAGGCGTCGAAGTCCGCCTCGATACGTTCGACGGGGACGTTCCCGCCGATTTCGGCGTTCGTCTCGAAGGTGATCCCCTCCTCGCGGAGCTGATCGACCCGCCGGTCGACGCGGTGCTTGGCGAACTTCTGGTCGGGGATGCCATAGCGCATCAGCCCGCCGATCTCGTCCGCCCGTTCGAACACCGTCACGTGGTGGCCGGCGCGGTTGAGTTGCTGGGCCGCGGACAGGCCGGCCGGCCCGCTGCCGACGATCGCGATTTCGTAGTCAGTGCGCTGCTCGGGGGGTTCGGGCTGGATCCAGCCCTCTTCCCAGCCGCGGTCGGCGATCGCCCGCTCGATCGACTTGATCGTCACCGGGTCGTCGTTGTACGCGAGCACACAGGAGTTCTCACACGGCGCGGGGCAGTTGTACCCCGTGAACTCGGGGAAGTTATTGGTCGCGTGGAGTCGTTCGAGGGCGCGCTTCCAGTCGTCTCGGTGGACCAGGTCGTTCCAGTCGGGGATGATGTTCCCGATCGGACAGCCGCCCATGCAGGTCGGCGTCCCACAGTCCATACAGCGCTCGCCCTGCTCGGCCAGGTGCTCGTCGTCCCACTTCTCGGCCCACACCTCGTCGTAGTCGTCCTTTCGCTCGTCGGGGTCGCGCTTGCCGATCGGGCGACGGCGGTGCTGTCGGTAGCCACCGGGATGGCGTTCGGTCATCAGTCGTCACCCTCCGTCGGGTACGTCGGGGTACTCGGCTGTGGCGGCGGCGACGCCCGGATGTCCTCACCCTCTTCCAAACGCTGCTCGACGACGGCGGCGTAGGCGTCCGGCATCACCTTCACGAACTGATCGACGTAGGCGTCCCAGTCCGCCAGGATCTCTTCGGCTCGCTCGCTGTCGGTGTAGCGGGCGTGATTCTCGACCAGCCGACGGATCATCCGACGGTCGCGCTCCTCGAGGTCCTCGAGGTGAACCATCTCCGTGTTGACTCGCTCCGCGAAGTCGCCGGATTCGTCGAGGACGTATGCCTCGCCGCCGGACATGCCGGCCCCGAAGTTCTTGCCCGTCTCGCCTAAGATCACAGCGATCCCGCCGGTCATGTACTCACATCCGTGGTCGCCGACACCCTCGACGACGGTCTTGACACCGGAGTTGCGGACGGCGAAGCGTTCGCCGGCACGGCCGTTGAAGTACGCCTCGCCGCCGGTCCCGCCGTACAGTGCGACGTTGCCGGTGACGACGTTCTCGCTCGCTTCGTAGCCGGCCTCGGTGGGCGTCTCGACGATCAACTTCCCGCCGGAGAGCCCTTTGCCGGCGTAGTCGTTCGTGTCGCCAGTCAACTGGAGGGTCACGCCGCTGGCGAGGAACGCACCGAGACTCTGGCCGCCCGTCCCCTCCAAGTCCAGCGTGATCGTGTCGTCCTCGAGTCCGTTCTCGCCGTGTGCCTTCGAGAGCTCGGAACTCAGGATGGTCCCGACGGTCCGGTCCTCGTTGCCCACGCGGGCCTCGATCTCGACGTCCTCGCCGCGTTCGATCGCGGGCTGTGCCGCCTCGAGGAAGTCATAGTCGATCTTCTCGTCGAGTTCGTGGTTCTGCTCGCGGGTCTTTGTCGCGTCGTCCGCGGCGTCCGGTCGCCAGAGCAGTTCCGAGAGGTCCATGTGCTCGGCGCGCGGATGGTCGACGTCCTTCTGAGCGAGCAGGTCGGTCCGGCCGATCAGTTCGTCCATCCGCTCGACGCCGAGTTCCGCCATGATCTCCCGGACCTCGCGGGCGATGAATCGCATGTAGTTGGCGACGAACTCGGGGTCGCCGGGGAACTTCTCGCGGAGGTCCTCGTCCTGGGTCGCGACGCCGACCGAGCAGGTGTTGGCGTGGCACTTCCGAAGCATCACGCAGCCACAGGTGATCAGCGGTGCGGTCCCAAAGCCGTACTCCTCGGCCCCCAGCAGGGCGGCCATCGCGACGTCGCGGCCGGTCTTGAGGCCGCCGTCGACCCGGACGCGGATGCGCGACCGGAGGTCATTCTCGAGGAGGACCTGGTTGGCCTCGGCGATACCGAGTTCCCACGGCAGGCCGGCGTGTTTGATCGACGTCTTCGGCGACGCACCGGTCCCACCGTCGTGACCCGAGATGAGGACGGCGTCGGCCTTGGCCTTCGAGACGCCGGCGGCGATGATGCCGACACCCGCCTCGCTGACCAGCTTGACGTGGACATCGGCGTCCGTGTTCGAGCACTTGAGGTCGTGGATGAGCTGGGCGAGGTCCTCGATCGAGTAGATGTCGTGGTGGGGCGGCGGGCTGATCAGCGGGACGCCGGGGGTCGTCGAGCGCGTCTCGGCGATCAACTCGTTGACCTTCTCGCCGGGCAGGTGACCACCCTCGCCGGGCTTCGAACCCTGTGCCATCTTGATTTCGAGGTGGTCGGCGTTGGCGAGGTAGTTCGACGTGACGCCGAATCGCGCCGAAGCGACCTGCTTGTCGGCACATTCCCGGACGGTGCCGAAGCGCTCGGTCGGTTCACCACCCTCACCAGTGCTGGCGAAGCCGCCGACGCGGTTCATCCCCTCGGCGAGCGTCTCGTGGGCCTCCGGCGAAATCGATCCGAACGACATCGAGGAGCTGAAAAAGCGCTGGGTGATCTCCTCGATCGGCTGGACGTCTTCGAGCGGGATCGACTCCCGGTCTTCGGTGTCGAACTCCAGCAGGCCCCGGAGGGTCTGGAGGCGCTCAGTCTGGTCGTTGATCATCTCGGCGAACGCCTCGTAGGCCTCGTAGTCGCCCTGGTTGGTGGCGTACTGGAGTTTGCCGATCGTGCTGGGGTTCCACTGGTGGAACTCGCCGTCGCGCCGCCAGTAGAACTCCCCACCCTGATCGAGATCGAGGTTGCCCGCAACCGACTCCTCGAAGCCGTTTTCGTGGCGTTCGAGCACGTCGGCTTCGAGCTGTTCGAGGCCGATCCCTTCGGTCCGGTTTTCGGTCCCCTCGAAGTACTCTTCGACGAAGTCCGAGGCGAGACCGACGGCCTCGAAGATCTGTGCCCCCTTGTAGCTCTCCAGGGTCGAGATCCCCATCTTGGCCATCACCTTCTGGAGGCCGTCCTCGACGGCGTGGCGGTACTGGGCGAGTGCGTCCTCCCGATCGACGTCGAGAATGCCCTCGTAAACCTGTTCCTCGATAGTCTCGTAGGCGAGATAGGGGGTGATCGCGTCGGCCCCGTACCCGACGAGCGTCGCGAAGTGATGGACGGCGTTTGGCTGGCCGCTCTCGACGACGATCCCGGCGTGGGTTCGTAGCCCTTCCCGGACGAGGTGGTGATGGACGCCGCCGACCGCGAGCAGACTCGGGATCGGAACGCGATCTGGACCGGTCGCCGTGTCCGAGAGCACCACGATCTCCGCGCCGTCCTCGATGGCATCGACGACTTCCCGGCGGACGCCTTCGACGGCGGCCTCGAGGGACGTGGTCTCGGGATCGTACGTGATGTCAACGGTTGCCGAGTGGATGCCGTTTGCCTCGATCGCACTGATTTTGGCCTGCTGGGCACGGGTGAGGATCGGCGAGTCGAGACCGAGCTGTCGGCAGTGTTCTGGCGTCTCCCCGAGGAGGTTGTGTTGGCGGCCGAGATGCTGCTCCAGGGAGGTGACCGTCTCCTCGCGGATGTAGTCGATCGGCGGGTTCGACACCTGGGCGAACAGCTGCTTGAAGTAGGTAAACAGGGTCTTGTTTCGGCTCGAAAGGACCGAAAGCGGCGTGTCGTTGCCCATCGCCCCGATGGGGTCCTTCCCCTCGTCGGCCATCGGCTCGATGAGGCGCTCGACGTGATCGAGGGTGTAGCCGAACGCTCGCTGATACGTCGAGAGATCGTCCTCGACGTACGTCGGCGTCTCGCCGACGGCCTCCTCGACGTCCGCAAACGTCACCCGGTTGTCCGCGAGCCACTTGCCGTATTTCTCGTCAGTCAGCGAGTCGAATATCTCGTCGTCGGGAACGATCCGGCCGGCCTCGCCGTCGACGTAGAACATCTGGCCGGGTTCGAGTCGGTCCGTCCGTTTGACGTTCTCCGGATCGACCTCGAGCGCGCCGGTCTCGCTGGCCATGATCAGCCGGTCGTCCTCGGTGACGAGATACCGGGCTGGGCGCAGACCGTTGCGGTCGAGGATCGCGCCGACGTCGGTGCCGTCGGTGTAGGCGATCAGCGCCGGGCCGTCCCAGGGTTCGTTGATCGTCGAGTGGTACTGATAGAACTCCCGCCGGGCGTCTTCGAGGCGGTCGTTGCCCTCCCAGGCTTCGGGGACGAGCATGCGCAGTGCGTGGGGGAGCGATCGTCCGCCTTCGACGAGCAACTCGAGGACGTTGTCGACGACGGCCGTGTCGCTCTGGTCCTCGTCGGTGATCGGCTTGAGTTTCTCCAGATCGTCGCCGAACACCGGACTCGCCAGGTCGGCTTCCCGGGCGTGCATCCAGTTGAGGTTGCCACGGAGGGTGTTGATCTCGCCGTTGTGGATCATGTTGCGGTAGGGGTGGGCGAGATCCCACGCGCCGAGGGTATTCGTCGAGAACCGCGAGTGGACGAACACCAGACTCGTCTCGACGCGGTCGTCGCCGAGGTCCTCGTAATAGGTCCGGACCTGGGCGTTGGTCAGCAGACCCTTGTAGACGACTTTCCGGCGGTCCAGCGAACAGACGTAGAACCGGTCGCTGCCGACCGGATTCTGCTCCTCGACGCGGTTCTCGATCACGTTCCGAAGGACGTACAGCGACGTGTCGAGTTCCTCGGGACCGATGTCGTCTCGCGGTTCGACGAAGAACTGCGCGACGTCCGGCTCTGTCGCCAGGGCCGTCTCTCCCAAGTCGTCGTTGTCGGTCGGAACGTCCCGCCACGCGACGACGTCGAAGCCCTCGTCGTCCGCGGCAGCCTCGACGAGTTCGCGGAGTTCGTCGGCCGGTCGAGCCCGCGGCAAGAACACCTGGCCGACGCCGTAGTCATCGAACCCACCGAGTCCGTCGACCTCGTCGGTGAAAAAGTCGTGAGGCTTCTGGATGAGAATGCCCGCCCCGTCACCGGTGTTCTCTTCGGCTCCCCGCGCCCCTCGATGGTCCAAGTTCTCGAGCAGGGAGAGGCCGTCCTCGACGAGTTCGTGTCCGCCTCCACCGTCGAGGTCGACGAGGACGCCGACACCACAGTTCGCCTTCTGTTGCGACCGGTCATGGAGACCCCGTTCCCGGTCGCTGTCGCGTGTCTCAGTCATCGTGTGACTCATTCGCAGGGACACGCATAAGGAAGGGGTTGCGCGCAGGAATTGCACGCCCTCCGCCATCACCCGGACGCACGGGAGGGGTTTTGCGACAAAAGCACAGGATCGTCACGGTATCCGAGCGGTATCGACGTGATCGTCCAATCTCATCGCGTCGGATTTAAATACATAATGATCGTCCCTGTCCCTCGATGTGGGCCCGACACCGACCCACAGTCACGGCTCGATCTGTTTTTCCAGCACTGCTCCCGGAAGGCCATGCCAGTCGCCGTCGCCCTGAACGGTGAATCCGCAGGCCTCGAAGAACCCAGCGGAGACCGCAGGTGCCACGGTTGAGAGGCGCGACAAACCGTCGTCTGCGGCACGGCTTTCTATCGCTTCGAGGAGCGCGCTCGCGAACCCCTCGCGCTGATAGTCCGGACTGGTGTATATCCCGTGGATCTCACCGTTCGCGAAAGCGACGTAACTGACCGGAGTGATGGACGTTTCGGCGACGAGCACGGTCATCGAGTCCGCGTCGACCCACGACCGCAGTCGGTCGTCGGGCGTCGCCACCAGGTCGGCGAAGCGCTCGCGGTCGTAGACGTCGCTACAGACCGCCTCGATCGCCTGTCGGCGCAGTATCTCCAGGCTGGGAACGTCTTCGCCGGTCGCCTCGCGTATCGTGACGGGCATCTCGCCTGAATGCTCGCGCTCGAGCCTTTTATGTCATCGCCGGATCAGCGACCAGTTCCGGTCGTAGCAGTGATCGGGACGGCGACGGATAGTGACACTCGCCGTATAGGATTCGGCCGCCGTCTGCCGATCGTCCGACTCAAGTCTGACGGCGATTTATATGTATCCAGTGGCCAGGATGTCACGGGGGCACGCGAAAGGTCACACGCTCCCTCCCCACTTTCGTCGACGGACTCGACCGGAGAGACACTGGGCTGTCAGTGACACTGACCGGCGAAGTCACCGACTGCTGAGACACAGTACCCAACGATAGCCATCCCGCAACTACTCACGGAACGATCGCGATCCAGGCCGACAGCGTAAACGCCGAGGCGACCGTCGAGAGGAAGACCAGGATCGACGCCAGCCGACGATCACCCCCCATCTCGGTAACGTAGACGAACGTCGAGACCGCCGCGGGCGCGCCGAACATCACGACGGCCGTCCGGAGCGTCCAGAGGTCCGCGCCCAGGGCGGCGTAGACGCCCCAGGCGACCGCCGGCATCACGAGGAGTTTCATCGCGAGCACCGAGCCGACGATCGACCGATCGGCCGAAAGCGACTGAAGCTGGATGGAGCCGCCGACACAGAGCAACGCGACCGGCAGCGCCGCCTCGGCGATCAGCGCGATCCCGTCGGCCGGAACGCCCGTCACCGTCGCCGGCGAGCGCGACACCGCAAGCCCGATGACGAGTGCGACGAGGACAGGGTTGGTGGCCAGTCGTCGAGCCTCTGCCCGGACGTTCCGGCTGTTGCCCGTCACTGCGACAAGGATCGAGACGGTCAACGGGATCTGGACGAGTGCGCCCATGCCCAGAATGACGCTGCCGATCCCCGCCGCCCGTTCGCCGAGCGCACTCGCGACCACGGGGAGGCCGATGTAGCCCAGATTGGTGTGATAGGACTGGACCGTCGCGGCGGCCCGCGCCCCATCGTCAGCGATCCGACGGTGGACGAGCCAGCCCAGTCCCGCGGTAAGGGCAAGGACGCCGACAAGCCCGACCAGCAGCGTCGGCGTGACGATCTCCGCGAGTGGCTTGTCGTACGTCGAGTTGAACACGAGTGCCGGCAACACCACGTAGAAGGCGACGCTGTTGAGCCACTCGACCCGAGTCCCATCGAGGACGCCGATCCGCCGGAGCCCAACTCCCACGGTGAGCAAACCGATCATCACGGCCAGCCGCATCAAGACGTCCATCGGCTCTCACTCGCTCGCCGCTGTGCTTGTACCTTTCCTGTCGGTACTGGTTTGGGATGATTTCACACTGGATACGGACACACCTGCGACGATATCGATCAACTCACGACGGCTCCCACTCGTCGTAGTAGTCGTGATCGAGGTCGAAGCGTTCGAGGATCTTTCCGACGACGTGATCGATGAAGTCCTCGGGATCCTCGGGGTCGAAATAGAAGCCGAGCATCGGCGGCACCACGTCGACGCCCAGTTCGGCGAGTTTCGTCAGGTTCTCTAGGTGGAGCTGACTCAGGGGCGATTCGCGGGGGACGATCACGAGACGTCGGCGTTCCTTGAGCGTGACGTCCGCAGCGCGAGTGACGAGCGAGTCCGACCGGCCAGTCGCGACGGCGGCAACGGTGTTCATCGACGCCGGGACGATCACCATCCCATCGGTGTCGAACGACCCCGAGGCGACGGGGGCGTGGATCGCGTCCTCGGCGTAGACCTGGGTTGCGGCCTCGCGGATGCGCCTCATCGCCGCCTCCCTGGACCCTGACTCGTAGGCCATGACCGACTCGGCGGCGTCAGTCACGACCGCGTACACGTCGGCGTGGTCGGCGAGTGCCTCGACAGTCCGGACGGCGATCGGGATGCCAGATGCGCCCGTGATGCCGACGATTACTCGCTCCATGCTCACACCTGCCTGATGACGCCCGCGTCGGCGTCCACCTCGACGGTGTCGCCGTCTTCGAGCGTCGAAAGCGGCGCGTCCGGTGAATCCACACAGGGGATCTCCCCGAGGATCGCGCCCGTGGCGACGATGGTTTCGGTCTCCTCGTTGACGATCGCCGCCGGCGCACACCCGTTGTTCGCCAGCCCGTAGAGGACATACGAACCCACCGTCGATCCCTTTCCGCGCGGAAAGACCAGCACTTTGCCCGCGATGTTCTCGCCCTCCAGGGGATGGCCGTCCTCGATGAACTCCCCGGTATCCGGCTCGACGGCCCCGTAGAAGCTGATCGGAACGGGAGACCGCAGGACTTCCCCGCGGCCCGTGCCCTCGGTGATCGCTTCGGCGTCGATCGCCTCGTCAGCGGCCGTCTCGTTCGCGTTGCCCCCGGTTTTGCGAGTCATCACTCGGTCACCTCCGCGAGCAACGTCTCGGCGTCGTTGAACGCCACGTCCTGGTTACAGAACCCTGGCAGGTAGGTCGCGGCCTTCGCGGAGTTGGTGGCGCTGGATTCATACCCCAGTTCCTCGATCGGCGAGACGACGTTGCAGGTGTCTGCGAGCACCATCCCGCCGGCGTCCTCGATAGTGTCCGTGTAGCCGTTGCGATCGGCCCAGGTCTTGACTGCGCCGCTCGTGGCGACCCAGAGGTCACTCGTGAGGGTCTTGCCCTCGACGGCCGTCGCGACGTCCTGGATCTCCTCGGGCGAGGTGTGTGGACACCCGATGACCACGAGTTCGGGATCGTCGGCGGTCGTGAGTTCGTCGTACTCCGCCTGGAGTTCGGCCTCGCCGAACGTGGCCGTCTCGACGTTCTCGGGCGGTTCCATCTCCGTCGTGACACCCTCAACGAAGTACAGCGCGACTGCGCCGGTCGCGGCCATCGCCGCGCCGAGGGACTTCAGATCGTCCGTCCCACCGGCGTCGATCCCCGTGAAGTAGGGCTTGCCGTCCTCGACGAGTCGCCCCGTCCAGGAGCCCAGCGCGGCGAAGTCGGCCTGGGTCTCGATGTCGGCCTCGACGTCGATCCGGTAGGTCGGCTGGCGATTCTCCGCCAGATGGAGGCCATACTTCGGCGTCCGACCGGTGATCGCCGCCGCGAGCGCCGACGGGCCGCCCTCGCGGTTGGTCCGCGCGCCGACGACGCTGTTGACAAAGGAGACGGCAGAGGACTCTGCCCAGGCGACGTGCTGGCCGCGCCGCGGGAGGTTACCCGCCAGGTAGGGCGTACAGGTGAACGAGAGGATGATATCCATCTTCTGGAGTGCATCCCGGATGCGCTGCTGTTTCTCGGCGAAATCCGGGTCGACGCCCATCTCCTCCCAGCGATCGAAGTCCATCCCCGCCGGGTTGGCGAACGTCGGGACCGAGGCCTCCGCGCCTTCTTCGGCGAATCCCTCAAGGAACTCGACGCCGGGGTCGCCGATCGACTTATACGAAATTCCCGACGCCTGGGCCGATTCGATCTCGATCATCTCCTCGGCCCCGTATATATCGCCGAGTTTCACGAGCAGTTCCATCGCCTTCCGGACGGCGTCGTTGTCCGATTCGAGCAAGTCTTCCTCGTGCTGTGTCAGGTGCATGGCTGAGTGTAGTGATCGCTGTGGTGATCGTTATTGATAGTCCGCGAGGTCGATCTCTTCGGCACCGGGAACCGTCACTTCCGCGAAATCAGCGCGGTCCCGGTCGCCGGGGACGGTCGCGTCGACGATCCACTTCGCGAGCGTCCCGCGATCGTAGTCCTGGGAGGGGTCGAGCGACGACCCCTTGGCGTTCTCGATGACCGTGATGTCCTCGTCGGGTTGCATCCGGGTCGCGGTCGCCCACTCGACGGCCGTGGGATCGGCCGGGTCGATATCGCTATCGACGACGGTGACCTTCTTCATCGAGGGATGGCCCGCCAGCGCGGCCATCCCGGCGTTTTTCGGATCACCCTCGCTGCGCTTTTCCAGCTGGACGACGCCATGGAGCCACGAGCACCCGCCGGGCGTCAACACGACGTTCTCGACCGTCGGGACGGTGTTCTCGACGATCCGATAGATCCGGGGCTCCTGGGGGATGCCCATGAGGTGGGCGTGTTCGGTGCGGCCGGGGACGATGATCCGGGCGTAGGGATCGGGGCGCATGTAGAGGTCCTCGACCGTCACAACAGGTTGCTGGCGCGTTCGGTCCCACGTTCGGGAGAGGTCGACGAACGGCCCCTCCTCGGCGCGTTCGTCGGTGATCGTCGCTCGCATGACGATCTCGGCGTCCGCCGGAACCTCGATCCCGTCGACCTCGGTCGTCGCGAGGTCGCCGTCGAGGAGGCGATTCGCCAGCGAAAGTTCGCTCTTCTCGGGCGCGAAGGAGGTCGCGGCGGCTAACTCGACCGCCGGGTGGACGCCCATCACGATCGCCACGTCCAGTCCGCCTTCGGTCCGCGAGTAGATGTCGTGGAGGTGGCGCTCGACCAGCCGCATCACGAGTCGGTTGCTCTCGTCGAACATCATCCGGTGGAACGAGGCGTTCTGGACGCCAGTCTCGGGGTCCTCAGCGATCACGACCGAGGAGGCGAAGTACTGGCGCTCGTGTTCGTCGTAGAAGACCGGAATCGGGACGTGTTCATCGATGGTGGGTTCGCTCGCGACGTGCTCGAACGCGGGGTCGGCCGTCTCCTCGACGGACAACGGGTCGTCCATCGCCGAGCCCATCGCGCCGACGATCGACGAGGCCTCGACGCCGAGTGCCCGGCCGATCATCTCCCGGGAGCCGAGCGTGTTGGCGACCGCGCGGACGTCAGGGTAGCCCTCGACGCGCTCGAAGACAGTCGGCTGACTCTCCTCCTGGACGGCCAGCGCCGGAAGTTCGAACCGCGGATCGACCGGTTGCGTGAGCGTCGTCTGTCCCTCGCCTCGCAGAAAATCTCGTAACCCCATCGTTGGCGGTGATTGGACGCCATCCTATTCATGTTCCGGGGTGTGCTCCCGGGACGTGAGAACGCCGCCCTCCCCTGGCGGTGTCCACGCTCCCAGAGGACTTTGTATGCCTGGACCCCAAAAACGGACCTGCATGACTGATCTGCTGTACCTACCAGACGAAGACGACGTGACCGACTTCGAGGCGACGGTCGTCGAAGCCAGCGCGGACTCGTTCGTGCTCGACGGAACGTACTTCTATCCGGAGGGCGGCGGTCAGCCGGCCGACCGCGGGACGCTTGAATGGGACGACGGCAGTGCGGCAGTCGTCGATGTCCGGAAGGACCACGGCGAGATCCATCACGAGATCGAGGACGTCGAGGGCGACCTGCCGACAGCGGGCGAGACCGTCACCGGACACGTCGACGCGGACCGCCGCGAGGCACACCGGCGGATGCACACCGCCCAGCACGTCCTCTCGCGGGTCGTCCTCGAAGAATACGACGCGACGACGGCCGGCAACCAGATCCACGCTGATTTCTCCCGGATCGACTTCGAGCCTGCGGACTTCGACGACGAGGACCTCGAAGTGATCGAGAAGCGAACTAACGAGGTAATCAAACGGGACTTGCCGGTCACGAAAGACGAACGACCGCGCGGGACCGTCGAGGACAACGTCGCGGAAGGACGGTCGAACCTCGATCTGTTGCCCGATCACGTCGAAGAGTTGCGGGTCGTCGAGATCGGCGACTTCGACATGTGTCCCTGCGGCGGGACCCACGTCGACCGGACGAGCGAGATCGGTCCGATCGAGATTACCAACCGGCTCTCGAAAGGTGCTGACGTCGAACGCATCGAGTTCGAGTTGCGCGAGGACTGACGGCCATCACGGATGAGCCAACCGCAGGACGACCAGTCGCTCGAACGGGAAGGACTCCTCGGCGACGATCGACGAATCGAGCCCCTGCTCCCCTGCATACTCCCGAACCACCTCGATCCCGGTCAGGCTGCTGACCAGCAGGAACGCCCGACCGCCGTCTCGAAGCACTCGACCCACGTCTGCAAGAAACGGATCGATGGCCGCGCGGCCGTCCTCGCCGCCCGAGAGCGCTGTCTCCATCCAGTCGCCCCACTCGGTCTCAGGGGTACTCGGGAGATACGGCGGATTGAACGCCACGAGGTCGACCGCGTCGGCGCTAATCGGATCGAGGAGATTCGCCCGCACGACCGGAATCCCGGCCTCGCGGGCTTCTCGACAGGCCGCCGGATTCACGTCAGTGCCGATCACGTCGGCCCCCGCCTCGGCGAGGGCAGCGGCGACATACCCCGAGCCGGTCCCGACATCCAGCGCGCGGTCGCCTTCATCAGCCCCTTCGACGGCAGCCTCCGCGAGCAGGTGGGAGTCCTCGCTCGCCCCATAGACGGTGTCGACACCGCGCTGGTCGGCCAGGGGCGGCCGGTCGGTCGGCTCGCGGTCGACCGACTCCTCGTCGTCAGTCATCGCGATCGAGGCCGATCTCGTGAGCCAGGCTTGCCAGTTCGGCGAAGTCGGCGGGCGAGAGATCGCCCGCACGCTTGCCCAGCAGTTCCTCGTCGGCCGCCGCGACGACTGCGTCGGGATCGTCGAGTCCCGAAATGTGAGCGGTGTTCCGGATGCCGTTCCGGACTGTCTTGCGCCGCTGGGTGAACACGGCCTTGACGAACCCCAGGAAGAAGTCGTCGTCGGGAACAGTGTAGGCGGGTTCCCGGGGCAACGTCCGGACCAGGGCACTCTCGACGGCCGGTGGTGGCGAGAAGGCTTCGGGCGGGACTGGTTCGACGATCTCGACGTCGGCGTAATGGCCCGCCGTCACCGACAGCCGACCGTACTCGTCGCTTCCGGCCTCGGCGGCCATCCGGTCGGCGAACTCGGCCTGGACCATCGCAATGAGTGGCTTCCCGTCCGGAAGCAGCCGGAAGAGGATCTCACTCGACGCGCCGTAGGGCAGGTTCGAGATCGAGGCCGTGTATGCGGGTAGCTCAACCTCGAGGGCGTCACCCTCGATCACCGTCAGACGGCCCGCCTCGATCGCGTCCGTGAACTCCGTCCGAAGGAACGCGGCCAGGTCCGGATCACGCTCGATGGCAGTCACTCGATCCGCGACGGCGAGCAGCCGATCGGTAAGCGCGCCGTTCCCGGCCCCGATCTCCAGGACGTGAGCGAGATCGACGTCTGCCTCGACCGCGTAGGTCGGGATCCGATCGAGAACGCGATCGTCGACGAGGAAGTGCTGGTCGCGGTCCGGATCCCCGCTCGCCCCCGCGCGGGCAAGCAGGGCGTCGGGATCGCGACGTTCCCCGCTCGATCCGTCAGCGGGAGCGTCCCCGGCCATCACTCTTCGCGACGCGCGAACGTCCGGTATTTGAGATCCTCCTCGCGGATCTCCTCTAAGATCCGGTCGACGAGAACCTCCTTGGGACTGTGGAGGCCGTCGACGCGATCGCTGAGTTCCTCGAAACTCTCGAAGGGCTTGCGCTTTCGCTCGTCGAGGATTCCGTTACGGAGCTTCTTTCCGATCCCCGGCAGGAGATTCAGCGCGTGGAGTCGAGTCGTGATCGGCTGGGCGTCGTTGAAGAAATCCACGAAGCGCCGCTCGTTGTCCTCGACGGTGTCTTCGATCGCGTAGTCGAGTTCGGACTGGGCCCCACTCGAGAGGTCCTCGTAACCGACCTCGCGGGTGGTCTCGATCAACTCGCTTTCGATATCGATTATGTCGCCGAAGGAGATGTCGGCGTCCACTGAGAGCGTCATTTCCAGAAGTCGAAAGTTGTCAGTGGTCACTGCGTACGCCAGCGGCTCTTTCTGGTACTGCGGGCGATCGTCGTCCGACCGACCGCGGGGAAGATGATCGAGGACGACGGCCGTCGTCACGTCTGGATCAGACTCATCACTGCTCATGTCATTCGGGTACGGTAACCGGCTACTTAAAATCACGCGGGGCCGGGACGGGCCGAGGCGATCAAACGTACTTCGCGACGACGTCGAGAATGTCGTCGAGTTCCTCGCCCGAGAGCGTGTAGCGTTCCTGGGCGTAGATCGCCCGGAGTTCGTCTCGATCCTGGGGCGTCAGGTTGGCGATCTTGTAGGCGGTCGGCTCGTCGACCTTCTCGAGTTCGAGGAGTTCCTCGACGAACGCCGCCGACTCGTCGACGTCGAGCGTCGCAAAGCGGTTGACGTGCTCGATCGCCCGGGTGAGTTCATAGCGCATCTCCCGGTCCTCATCGGCGGCGCGCTCGCGCTCGATGTCCGCGAGCAGTCCCTTCGCCTCCGCGAAGGTAAGGTACTCCTCTTCGAGTTTCTCCTTGAAGATAGTCATACCGCTACTCCTCGGACTGTTCGCGCAGGTGGGCCGACTTGACGATGATCGTCTTGTCCTTGCCGCCGTCGTTTATCTGCACCTTGTAGGCAGATCCTTGTTCCCCGATGACTTCACCGGTGTGACCGGAGAAGCGCGGGTGGAACCGGCCGTCGGCGACGCTGGGGTCGATGTCGAGGTGGACCGTCGCCCCGACGTCGAACTCCTGGATCGCACGCTGGGGCGGGGAGGTGCCGCGGTCGCGCGGGTCGTTCTTGAGTTTGTTACGCGTGCCTTCGAGGGGTCCGTTCGAACTGGGCATTCTTGGTGTGCGGTAATCCGGTCGGCCATATAAAACGTGCGTTCCACGTTTCCCGCGACGCTCTCTGACGGGCAGAAATCAGCGCAACGACGCGACGATCAGAGGCGGCCGACTTCTTCGACGGAGACGCTCTCGACGTCTTCGACGTCCGTGAAGGCCTCCTCGACGGCCTCGGTTCCGCCCGCGTCGTCGGGGACGATCACCGTCGGGAGGAGGGCGACGAGGCCAAAGGCGACGTCGTCGCGTTCGATACTGTTTATCTTTGCGCCCTCCGGGAGGGACTGTTCGAGTCGATCCTGGAGGTCGTCGAGGTCGACCTCGGGACTCTCCGGCATCACCTTGATGTTGGCTGCTACTTTTCCCATGTGTGTGGATTACGGTAGTGGATTATGTGCTTGTCGTTACGAACTGAGGGACGTAGTCTCAGGGGCCCGTGAAGCCGCAGTCAGGACACTGATAGAGGTTGCTCTGCTTGCGGCAGGTCGGACACCGGTAGATCTGGTGGCCACAGTCGGGACACTTGAAGGCCGCGGCGTTCGTGCCGGAGATGTTGATCCCACAGGAGATACACTTCTGGGTGCGTTTTTGTTGACTCTCGCTCATACCGTCTGGTTCCCGACCGTGACGTTTAACCCTTATTACTCTCCGCTGTCGACGCATCGCCAGGGTGGCGTAGTGGAGAGTCGCCTCGACGCTAGAGCAACCAGAGCGTAACGTTCATGCGCCCGAAGCCGAAGGATTCACTATGGAACTCCAGGTCATCGAGAAGGACGAGACGTCCCTATCTATCGAGATCTCCGGCGAGGATCATACGTTCATGAACGTCCTCAAGGGCGCGCTCTTGGAAACCGAGGGCGTCGCCGCGGCGACGTACGATATGAACCCCGAGCAGTCGGGTGGCCAAACCGATCCGATCCTCACGATCAAGACCGAGAGCGGTACCGACGCCCTCGACGCGCTCGAAGCCGGGGCCCAGCACGTCGTCGAGAAGGCTGACACGCTGGAGGCCGCCTACGACGACGCTGCTGCCTGAAGCGCTCGATTTTCCGCTCACTGACTCCGGACGTCTGTCGACCACTCTTCACGCCACCCAGTCGCCGACCGGCGGGCGCAACGGCAGCTATCCTGTCCACGTTGCCACCGCACTCGGGCGAACATGATACCGAAGGGGAAAACATAAAGTGAAGCGACGTGGGAACGTTTGGTATGGTCCCCGATAGCGATTCCGACCGCGGCTGCCCGAAGTGTGGACACGAGGAAACGGACGTCGGCGAGATCTCGACGACCGGCGGCGGCCTGAGCAAGATGTTCGACATCCAGACCAACAGCTTCACCGTGGTGTCGTGTGTCAACTGCGGGTACTCCGAACTCTACCGGGACACGACCAGCGGGGCCAGCGACTTCGTCGACGTCTTCCTCGGGTGAACAATGACAGCCGGCGGGATCTTTCTCATCGTCCTGCTGGTCGGCCTTGCCTTCACCCTGGGACTGTACGCGCTCGTCCGGTCCGAACACGACCAGCGAGAAGCGATGGGCCGTGATGAAGCTGAGCGTGTCGCGCGACGGGATACCTCGGACGATCGATAGCGGGAGTACTCGCTTTGACATCCTCCTCCGCGTAAACGCGGAGGAATCCCGAGCGGTGGGAGTTTCAGGTTCGCAGTCCAGTCAACGGACTACCACACCTTTCGGGCGCAGGTAGTCCCACAGTATCGGTGTGGTGGACTGCTGGCAGTGCCAAACCGCCGTTACCCCTATCCTCGACCGTGTATGGCGTCCGAGTGTTATTTTTGCCACGGGGACGCCGGCAGGCATCAGCAGAGTCGGGGGGTATCGTCTTGCTCGCTTTCAGCAGTCAGCACAGACACACTCTTCTGGAATGTGCGTTCACCGACTGCCCTTTCGGATACTATCGTCCGAGAGACGGAGTCTCTCGTGATCACGAAAATCTGCGATTTTCGAACGACCTCGTTACGCGGGCGGACAGGCCGCCTCCGAAGGACGGTTCGGAATCCGCTCCGTTCCGACCAGTTCCTACCTATTAGGAGGACTGCCTGTCAGTTAAACCTAACTGTTGGAAACACAGGGCAGGCGTTTGAATGCCGGTACGTTTCCCAGAGTGACAGCGCGTATCCACGGCCTGAAGGCCGTGGTATTGCGCCTGCTCCCCCTATAACCGGACGGGAACGCCACGCTCGTCGAGGTACTCCTTCGTCTCGGCGATCGAGTACTCGCCGAAGTGGAAGATCGACGCCGCCAGTCCGGCGTCAGCTCCGGCGTCGGTGAACACCTCGTACATGTCCTCGGGACCACCGCACCCCGAAGAGGCGATGACGGGCGTGTCCACGTTCTCGGTCACGGCCCGCGTCAGCGGGATGTCGTAGCCGTCCTTGGTGCCGTCGGCGTCGATAGAGTTGACGAACAGCTCGCCCGCCCCCCGATCCTCTGCCTCGCGGACCCACTCGACGACGTCCATCCCCGTCCCCTCCCGGCCGCCCTTGACCGTGGCCTCGAACCAGACCGACTCGCCGTCGATCTGCTCGTAGTACTCGCCGGCCTCGTCGTAGCGCCGCCGGGCGTCGACGGAGATGACGATACACTGGTTGCCAAAGGCAGTCGCGCCCGCCTCGATGAGATCGGGGTTCTCGATCGCGCCGGTGTTGATCGACACCTTGTCCGCCCCGGCCCGCAGCGTCTCCTTGATGTCCTCGCGGGTACGGATTCCCCCGCCGACGGTGAGTGGAATGAACACCTCGTCGGCGACGCGCTCGACGGTGTCGAGCATCGTCTCTCGCCCCTCGGCGCTCGCGGTGATATCGAGGAAGACGAACTCGTCCGCGCCGGCCTCGTTGTACTCCTTGGCCATCTCGACGGGATCGCCCGTGTACTCCAGGTCCTCGAAGTTCACGCCCGTGTAGACGGCCGGGTTGCCGTCGTCGTCGAGATCCACGTCGATGCAGGGAATGATGCGTTTGGTGAGCGTCATCGGTTCTGTTCGTCACTCGGGGGCGGGCCATCAAAAGCGACCCGGAAATTCTAGCGGTCGCCCTGGCCGTCCACACGAAGACAACTGGATTCGTGGAGCCAGTCAATATACGCAAATAAAGAGTTTCTTCCATCAGAAAACAAAATGAAACAGCCAGTCGCTACATATGCGAACCAAGCGCTACAGGTTTTCACTGATCCACTGACACCATGCATAGAAATCGTTTGCCCCAGACTGCTCGGCGATCGACTGGAGCGTCCCCGTTGGGATAGCATCCGCTGACTTCATTGGGACGGTGACAATACGGACTTCGTCGGTGTCGGGCGACTCGTAGCGGAGCTTCAAGTGACTGCCAACTCGACCTGTCCGGACGAATCCGTGGTCAATCAGCACAGAAGCGATTTCACGCCCGGAAAACTGTGTCCGCACCATCTACTGCATGAACTCGGGAAGTTCCGTATCGCCAGACTCAACCTCGTCAAGTCCCCACTCTTCGAGGTCTTCGTCGGTGACTGGCTTTCCGGCACCCTCATGGCACGCAAGCGCCTCGGCAAGCATCTGGAGTGCTTCTGCTTTCGTCTCGCCGAAGGAGGCAACACCACTTTCCAGATCACGAGCGGTAATCCGCCCATCATCCTCGTGGATGAACTCCACGCCTTCTTCGGGAGACTTGTCTCGTGTTGCACTCGCCATACGTTGTGTAGATGGACCGAAGAGATAAGCGTTCGGTTGATGGACTGTATTGACCGTCCATCGATGATCCAAGGGAATTTGCGAACGCTTCTGTGACGCGGTGTTCGTGGCCTGCTGGCACCGACAACTCGAAGTGCGACCCGCCGAAAGACGCTCGTATGAGCGACGATCACGAAACCGAGCGCCCCGAATACGACCCGACCGATCCCGCGCCGCCGTCCCGGGAGCCGCCGCTGCGAAGTACGGCTCCCCAAGGCGACTACACGATCGAACAGGTCGGCACCGGCATCGCCATCGCCGCCGTCGGCCTGCTGGCGACGTTCGGCCTCCCGCTCCTGCTGGCCTGATCGGCCGCGACGTCAGTCCAACTCGTCCTCGAGCACAGCGCGCAGGTCGGCGATCGCCGCCGCGTCGTAGCTGAGAGAGTCCTCGCCGACACTGAGGTCGAGCGTTCCCGAGTCGTCCGCGTTCCCGATCTCGACGACCGGAGCCACGCCGTCGAAGGCGTCTTCAATCGCCGCGGAGTCGGTCGTTTCGATGACGGCCCGGCCCGGCTGTTCGTGACAGAGCGCGCCGACCGGGTCGGCCGCGTCGACCGTCACGTCCGCGCCGGCGTCCTCGTGGACCATCTCCGCGAGCGTGACCGCGAGGCCGCCGTGACTGGCGTCGTGGACGGACAGCGTCTCCTCGTGATCGGCCACGTCCGCGAGTGTGTCGACGAACCCGGACGGATCGTCGGGCAACTCGGGGAATCGGTCGCTGCCGCCCGTCTCGACAAGCAGCTCCGAGCCACCGAGGCGGGGCTCGGCGTCGTCACCGATCGCCAGATCGCCGACGAGCACGAGCGTCCCGTCGCCGGAGAGCGACATCGGCGGGGCGGAAAATCCGGGTTTGGTGCCGACCATCGTCAGCGTCGGCGTCGGCGGGATCGGCCCCGTCGAGGAGTCGTTGTACAGCGAGACGTTCCCGCCGACGACCGGGACCGAAAGATCATTACAGGCGTCGGCCAGGCCGTCGACGATGCCCGAGAACTCGCCGTAGACGTCGGGCTTCTCGGGATTGCCGGCGTTGAGACAGTCGACGGCGGCAAGCGGCGTCGCGCCTTTGGCGGCGATGTTGGTCGCGTTCTCCAGGCCGGCGGCGAACGCGCCCTCGTAGGGTGCCGTGTCCGTCCAGTTGGGGTCCGCGCCCGCAGAGATAGCCAGTCCCGTGTCGGTCTCGGCCTCGCGGATCGCGAGCAGCGCGGCGTCGTCGCCCGGTCGCAGGGCGGTCCGGACCTGGACCTCGTGATCGTACTGGCGGTAGACCCAGCGCTTGCTCGCGGTGTTCGGACTCCCGACGACCGTCTCGAAGGCGTTTTCGATGGCGACATCGGGCCGATCTGTGTCAGGCTGTTCGGGTTCGACAACCGCCAGGTCCGCCAGCGGTGCGCCCTCGCCGACGAACTCGGCGGGCACGTCGACGGCGACCTCGCCGCCGTGCGTGCAGGTGTAGTTCGGGTCCTCGGTCACCTCGCCGATGACGGCCGCTTCCAGATCGTAGCGTTCGGCGAGTTCCTGGACGCGAGCGACGTGTTCGTCCGTCACCTCGTAGACGATCCGCTCCTGGGACTCCGAGAGCAGGATCTCGGTGGCGGTCATGTCGGGTTCGCGCTGCGGGACGTCGTCGAGATCGATGGCCGCACCGAACCCGCCCTTGGCGACGAGTTCACTCGACGCGCCGCCGAGGCCGGCCGCGCCGAGGTCGCGGGCCGACTCGACCAGGTCCTCCTCGATGAGCGCCTCGTTAGTCTCGATGAGGAGTTTCTCCCGATAGGGGTTGCCGACCTGGACCGCGCTGCGGTCCTCGGTCTCGGCGTCCTCGGCGATGTCCTCGCTGGCGAAGGAGGCCCCGCCGAGGCCGTCCCGGCCGGTCGAGGCCCCGACGAGGACGAGGTTGTTGCCCGCCGCCTGGGCCTCGGCAGTGATCAGGCGGTCGGCCGAGAGCATCCCGACGCAGGCCACGTTGACCAGGGGGTTCTCCTCGTAGTCCTCGTGGAAGGTGGTGCTCCCGGCGACTGTGGGAACGCCGATCGAGTTGCCGTAATCCGAGATCCCTTCGACGACGCCATCGAGCAGGTATCGGGAGTGTTCGCGCTCGAAGTCGCCGAAGTAGAGGCTGTCGGTCAGCGCGATCGGGAACGCGCCCATCGAGAGAATGTCCCGGACGATGCCGCCGACGCCGGTGGCCGCGCCGTCGTACGGATCGACGTAGGACGGGTGGTTGTGGCTCTCGATCCCCATGGCGAGGTACGTGTCCTCGTCTTCGGGCAGTGCCACGACACCGGCGTCGTCGCCCGGCGGGACGACGACGTGCTCGCCGTCACTCTCGAAGCGCCCGAGGAGTGGACGCGAGGAGCGATAGGAGCAGTGCTCGCTCCAGAGGTTCTCGAACAGCGCCGCCTCCGCCGTCGTTGGGTCGCGGCCGAGTTCCTCGACGACGACCGCCCGGTCCGAGTCGGAAAGGGCCATTACCGGCCTCTCGCCACCGGCAGCGTTTATCGCTTTCCATGCCGCGCTGTCCAGTGGCCCCACCGGACACAGTCCGAGGGGCGCTGAGCCGCATCGGCTCACCACAGAGCCCTTAAGGGGGGAGGCGACGTCGGCGCATGCATGGCTATCGCCGGGATTCCGTTCGAGGCCGCCATCGTCTTCGCCCTCATCGGGGCCGCGCTCGTGTTGTTCGTCTCGGAAGTGATCCCCAACGACGTCACCGCGATCGGGGTCATCGTCGCGCTGGCTGCACTCGGACCGACGATCGGTGTCACGCCGCGGGACGCCATCGCCGGCTTCGCCAACCCCGCGACGATCACCATCGTCGCGATGTACATGCTGAGCGCAGGGATCCAGAACACCGGACTCGTCCAGCGACTCGGCGTCTCACTGGCCGGGTTCGTCCGCGGCGACGAGGGGCGGGCGTTGCTGGCGACCGTCGGGACGACCGGGCCGATCGCGGGATTCGTCAACAACACGCCGGTCGTCGCCGTGTTCATCCCGATGATCACCGACCTCGCCGAGGGGAGCGACGTCTCGCCGTCGAAGCTGCTGTTGCCACTGTCGTACGCGGCGATCCTCGGCGGGACGCTGACGCTCGTCGGCACCTCGACGAACATCCTCGCCAGCGACTTCACCCGACAACTCATCCCTGGCCGAGACGGCATCGGTATGTTCGAGTTTACGCCGCTGGGCGTGGTCATCCTCGTCGTCGGGCTCGCGTACCTGCTGACGATCGGCCGCCGGCTCACCCCGGCACGAATCCCCGTCGACGCCGATCTGGTCGCGGCGTTCGATCTCGAGGACCACCTCGCCCAGGTGCGCGTCCCCGAGACGTCCGGGCTGGTCGGAGAGCGCGTCGCCGACGTCGACGCGCGCGAGGACGTCCCGGTGGACGTCCTCCAGCTTCGCCGGAACGGCGAAGCCTACGCCGTGCCTGACACCGACCAGCGGATCGCCGCCGGCGACGTCCTCGTTGTCAACGGTCCGCATTCCGACGTGACTCGGTTCCGCGACGCGTTCGACCTGCGTCGACTCGTCCGAGAGGACGTCTCCGACGGGACCTTCGACGACAGTCCGACCGGGAACACACTCGCCACGGCGGTCGTCCCTGAAGATTCGACGTACGTCGGCGAGACGCTCGCGGAGGCCCGACTCGAGGAGTTTCACCGGACGACTGTGCTCGCGGTCCGGCGCGGCGGGGAACTCATCCGAGGGGATCTCGACGACGTGACTGTCGAGTCGGGCGACCTCATGCTGATCCGACTGTCGCCGACCGCGATCGAATACTTCGCGGAGTCGGGAGACCTCATCGTCACAGAAGAGAGCGCTTCCGAACGGGTCGACGAGGTGGATCCTGAGACAGCCGCACCACTCTCGCCGAAGACGCCGCTCGCGGTCGCAATCATGGCCGGCGTGATCGGCGCGGCGGCGCTGAATCTCCTGCCGATCGTGATCGCCGCGCTCGGCGGAGTCTTCGCGATGATCGTCACCGACTGTCTGTCGCCGTCCGACGCCTACGACGCCGTCTCCTGGAACATCGTCTTCCTGCTTGCGGGCGTGATCCCGCTCGGCTTCGCGATGGAAGCAACCGGCGGCGCGACAGTGCTCGCCGATGCGCTGGTCGCAACTGAGGCGTTCCTCCCGCTCGTTCTCGTCATGCTGCTGTTTTACCTCTTTACCGGGCTCTTAGCGAACGTCATCACCCCTGTTGCGACCATCGTGTTGATGATCCCGGTGGCCGTCGATGCGGCCGGACAGATGGGGGCCGACCCCTTTTCGTTCCTCCTGGCGGTGATGTTCGCCTCGGCGACGTCGTTCATGACGCCGGTGGGCTACCAGACCAACCTGATGGTCTATGGCCCCGGGGGCTATCGGTTCTCGGACTTCCTGAAGGTCGGTGGGCCGTTGCAGATGTTGCTCGCAGTCGTGACGACCGTCGGCATCGCGACGATGTGGGGGCTCACCTGAGTGGGCCGGACTGGGGTTGACGGGCGACGCGGACGAAGACGTTATGCCCCAGCGCGAGCACGACGAAACGATGGGAGAGGCCCAGGGTTCGAGCGCCCACGACGGGCATGCCAACGATGACGGGAGCGCCAGCCATGACGGGACGGTCTACTACGCGATCAGCGATCTCCACATCGGCGGCGACGAGCAACTCGAACACGTCGAGTTTCTCGACGAGCTGCTGGCCTTTCTGAGACGGCTCGAAGCAACCGACGAGAACGTCGAACTCGTCATCAACGGCGACGCCTTCGGCCTCTGGGAGTTCACTACCCTGGAGGGGATCGAGAAGTTCGACGCCCTGGTCGAGCGATACCCGGACCTGTTCGAGCAACTTCGGGCGACCGGCGAAAACGTCCAGATTACGCTCCTGCCCGGCAATCACGACCAGGAACTCGCCGCCTACGACGCGTACGTCGATCGATTCGCCGAGTACAACGTCGATCTCGTCCAGGAGCAGTCGATCACTCGCCCCGTCGGCGACCGGGCGATCCACTTCGAACACGGCAATCAGCGCGACCCGAACAACCGTTTCGAGGACTTCGGCAACCCCTACGAGAAACCGCTGGGGTACTACTACAACACGCTCGTGACCAGCCGAGCCGGCCAGGTGTCGGCTCGCGGCCGGCGCAACTGGCTGAAGGACATCCAGGCGGTCACGCCGACCGAACGGGTTCCGGTCTGGTTCCTCTCGAAATATTTCTACAACGAAATGCACCCCCTCCTCCGGTACGCGGCCGTCCCCTTTCTGTTGTTGTTCAATCTGAGTGCGATCGTCGCGATCGCTGTCGGCCTCGATCTGGTCGGCGTCTGGTCGTTGCCGACCGGCACCGTCGAAGGGGCGTTCGAGCGGTTCGGATCGGCCGGCGCGTTCGCGTTCTCGGTGCTCGCGATCAACGTGGCGATCGTCGGCATCCTCGTGCTGGTCTGGGTTCCCCTGCGGTTCATCCTCCAGGACTTCAAGCGGACGATCCACCGCTTCGGACTCGTCGAGACGGAGTTCACCGTCGATCCGAACAAACCCTACCGGGCGGCGGCGACGGACGTCTTCGAAGCGCATCCCGAGACGGCCGTCTTCTGCTACGGACACACCCACCGGCCGGCGGTCGACGAACACGACGGCCGGTTGATCGTCAACACGGGGACGTGGCTCAAGCGGTTTCACCGACGGCCGGTGATCGCCGGGTTGCTCCCGCCGGTGTTCCATCCGACGTTCCGGTTGAGTATCGTCCGGATCACGGGCGAGAACGATGGCGTTGCCGTCGAGTACGAGACGATGGACAAACCAGACCCCGCCAGGACAGACCTGACGTTCACCGAGCGACTGCTGACGGTCGGTCGGGTGCCGGACCCGACGATTCCGGATCGGGTGGTCGCCGCGGACACGCAAACGGCATCGACGTCCGCCGACGAGTAGTTCCGAACGTACACGTAACCGAGCTCTGGCGGACACACGTCCGATCCCATGTCGAATATCGGGCGTCAACTTGCCGTGTGTCAGATTCGGCCGGCGGTTTCGGGAAGATTTATATACGGCGATACCATCCATCCGGTTGCAAATGTCCAATACGCACGAGGTTACGTCGGAGTCCCCGGCGGATCGAGTTCTTCCAGGGCACACTCGATAGTACGTCCGAAATCACGGACGCACGAATTTTCGACACCACGCTTCGCGACGGAGAACAGACGCCGCGAACCTCGTTTTCCTACGAAGACAAACGAGAGATAGCGGCGGTGCTCGACGAGATGGGCACCCACGTCATCGAAGCGGGGTTTCCCGTCAACTCCGACGCGGAGTTCGAGGCGGTACGCGATATCGCCGAAAGTACCACGACGACCACCTGCGGGCTCGCCCGCGTCGTCGAGGAAGACATCGAGGCCGCACTCGAGTCGGGCGTCGGACTGGTTCACGTGTTCGTCTCGACCAGCGACATCCAGCTCGCCGATTCGATGCACGCGACACGTGAGGACGCCAAACAGCGGGCTGTCGAGTCCGTCGAGCGCGTCAAAGACGCCGGCGTCGAGGTCATGTTCTCGCCGATGGACGCCACCCGCACGGACGAGGGCTTCCTGCTCGAGGTCGTCGAGGCCGTCACCGAGGCGGGCACCGACTGGATCAACATCCCCGACACGACGGGCGTCGCCACGCCCGGGCGGTTCCAGGAGATGGTTGGGAAGGTCGTCGCCCACACGGACGCACGCGTCGATGTCCACACCCACGACGACTTCGGGCTGGCGACGGCCAACGCCCTCTCGGGCTACGAGGCCGGCGGCGCGCAGGCCCAGGTGTCGGTCAACGGCATCGGCGAGCGGGCCGGCAACGCAGCCTACGAGGAAGTCGTCATGGCCCTCGAGAGTCTCTACGATGTCGACACCGGGATCGACACGACCCGGATCACCGAACTCTCACGACTCATCGAGGAGAAGAGCGGCGTCGACACGCCGGGCAACAAGCCCGTCGTCGGCGACAACGCCTTCTCCCACGAGTCGGGCATTCACGCCGCGGGCGTCATCGAGAACAGCGATACGTTCGAGCCGGGCGTGATGACCCCCGAGATGGTCGGTGCCGAACGCGAACTCGTCCTCGGGAAACACACCGGTCAGCACTCGGTCCGTGAGCGACTCGAGGAGGCCGGATACGATCCGACCGAAGGCGAGGTCCGGACGGTGACCCGCCGCGTCAAGGAGTACGGCGCGGAGAAGAACCGCATCACGATGGACGTCTTAGAGCGGTTCGCCCGCGACGTCGGCGTCGAGCGCGCACGCGAGGAGGTCAGTGCCTGATGGTCACCCCCTCGCGTCCTTCCGACGGCCAGCGACTGCTGTACCAGTCCGGAGTCTCGAAGCCGGCCCGCCCGGTCCGATCTTGGATTCGGGAAATCGTCTCACGGAACGTTTATAACGAACGACGACGATCATTCGATACTGATGGAACCACTGCTCGCGTCCGGGGTTCGAACCGGCGAGAGCGGTGGCTCCGACCTGCTTCTCGTCGGTATCGTAGGGGCTCTATAGCCCCGACAGTACCACCCTTCTTTCGACGATCGTACGGCGTTGCAACCACCAGCGACACGACTCCAGCCATGACACGAAAGCGACCACACACGCCGGGACTGCGGACAGCACGTCCGCGTCCGGCACTCACCGCACGGAGGTATCGACCATGAGCGAACGCGCATTCCACCAGGACCCCGATCCGTCGACAGACACTGACGACGGGGAGGAAGCCACCGACGACGCGCGCGAGGTGACGACGGGCGCGGAGGCGGCGATCATCGCCCTCGAAGAGGCCGGCGTCGACATGGCCTTCGGCGTCCAGGGCGGGGCGATCATGCCCGTCTACGACGCGCTGTACGATTCGGACATCGAGCACATCACGATGGCCCACGAGCAGGGCGCGGCGCACGCCGCCGACGCCTACGGTATCGTCTCCGGCGAACCGGGCGTCGCATTGGCGACCTCCGGACCGGGTGCGACCAACCTCGTGACGGGTATTGCCGACGCCTCGATGGACTCCGACCCGCTGATCGCCCTGACGGGGCAGGTCGCGACGGACTTCGTCGGGAACGACGCGTTCCAGGAGACAGACACCGTCGGGATCACCCAGCCCATCACCAAGAACAATTACTTCGCCGGCGACCCGGACACGCTCGGCGCGGACGTCAGCGAGGCGTTCGCGCTGGCAGACACCGGCCGACAGGGACCGACGCTGGTCGACCTGCCGAAGGACGCGACCAAGGCCGAAACCGACGCCCAGCCGGTCTCCCCGGAGATCCCGGACACCTACCACCCACCGGAGACCGCCGACGAGGCAGTCGTCGAGGCGGCCGCCGAGGCGCTGGAAGCGGCCGATCGGCCGGCCATCCTCTCGGGCGGCGGCGTCGTCAAGGGCGAAGCCAGCGACGAGTTGCGCGCGTTCGCCCGTAAGTACGACATCCCCGTGATCACGACCATGCCGGGCCTGGGGAGTTTCCCCGAGACCGACGACCTCTCGCTGGGCATGGCGGGCATGCACGGCACCGGCGCGGCCAACCTGGCGATCACGAACACCGACCTGTTGATCGGCGTCGGGACGCGCTTCGACGACCGGTTGACCGGCGGCGTCGACACCTTCGCCCCCGACGCCGAGGTCATCCACATTGAGATCGACGCCGCCGAGATCAACAAGAACATCTACGCCGACTACCCGCTGCTTGGCGACGCCGAACGCGTCCTCGAACAGCTCGACGACGCACTGACGGACGCACCCGACGCCGACGAGTGGCGCGAGCAGTGCCAGACGTGGACCGAGGAGTACCCACTGGACTACGAGTCACCGGCGGACGAGCCGATCAAGCCCCAGCACGTCGTCGAGCGCTTCGCCGAGATGGCCGACGACGACGCGATCGTCACCACGG
>ENA-ORDC01000545-ORDC01000545.1-marine-metagenome-genome-assembly--contig:-NODE-545-length-36026-cov-11.128988_pt1 | contig 36026 bp, 39 predicted proteins | sample MGYA00237783_ERZ508515 | MGnify/ENA primary metagenome ERZ508515 (study PRJEB26186, sample SAMN06268792) | marine metagenome | isolation source: Eden Landing Ponds, San Francisco, CA, USA | place... | reverse complement strand
GTCATCTGGGTCATCGACGCCGTCGCTTGCTCTGCGCCCTCGTGGGCAAGCTGGTTGAACGTCTCTAACGACTGGATGTCGACTTTCATCTATGAGGGAACGACGTCCTCGATGGCTTCCATCACGCTGGGTTTCTGGAAGGGCTTGGTGATGTACCCGTCCGCACCGGCCTTGACCGCCTCTTTCATCTTCTCTTCCTGGCCGACGCTCGTGCACATGATCACGTTGGCGCTCGGGTCGGAATTCTTGATCTCGTCCGTCGCTTCGATCCCGTCTCGGATCGGCATGACGATGTCCATCATCACCAGGTCCGGTCGTTTCTCCTTGTACGTCTCGACTGCTTCGACTCCGTTTTCGACCTCACCGACGATCTGGTGGTCCTCCTCGAGGATCTCCCGCAGGAGGTTTCGCATGAACTCCGAATCGTCAGCGATCAATACTTCAGGCATTAGTAGTCACTCTGAGTCTACCGGAATTACCTAAATAAATGCTTCCGCCGGATTATCGCCATTGATACCACAGCACTGCGGCGGTCTGGCTGGGACGCTCCCGCGGCGGTTTGGACTACTGCCCGATCAAAATATCGGGAGTAGTTCCGACAGCCAGCGCGTGATCGCGAAGGTGTACTCGCCGTAGTCGAAGTATTCGACCCCCGCGAGGACGAACAGCGTCGTCGCTGCCCCGCCGGCAGTTCCCACCGCCGTGGCCACTCCCTCCTCGCGGTCGCGGGCAGTCGCGACGACGACGATCAGGGCCGCCACCCCGGCGACAGCGAGGTTCAATAGCGCGTGAAACTGCATGGCCTCGCCCAGCGCGGGGTCGATCCAGCCCAAGGCGACGACGACGCCGACGACGCCGACGAGTGACGCCGTGAGATATGCCCGAACGAACTCGTGAAATTGCTCGTCGAGCGCCCGCCGGACGGCGGGAATCCGGGCGACGCCGTACAGTGCCACCGGCATCGCGGGGACCAGATACCGCATCGTGATCTGTGAATACAGCGGCAGCCGCGGCAGGTACAGCAGGGTGAACATCACGACGATCCCACCTGCCAGCAGATCAGTCTGGTAGCGGGGATTCGAGCGGATCGCGGCCGGCACTCTTCGGACCGACGCGAGGCTCGCTGTCAGCGCTCGCCGGCCCCACACCAGTGGCGCGACCGCGAGCAGACCCAGGACTGGTGCGGACTCCAGTACTGTGAGCTCGATCGCCTCCTGGTCGTTGATCGTATACTCGATGCCGGGAACCCGACCGCTCCGGAGGAAGACGTGGCCAAGCCGTTCGGGGTCGCCGAGCACGATCGAGATCCCCTCGTCGACGAATCCCCAGAGCTGTCCGAGTCGGCCCGGCACGGCCACCAGTATCGCGGCTCCAGTCGCGACCAGTCCCTCGACGAGACCGACGAACCACCCGAGTGGGCCTCCGTCGGGATCAGATGGTGGTGCAGTACCGGGGGTCGTCCCGGGCGCTGTCGGTTCTGCCGGGGTGGTGGGTGTCGGGGTAGTCGGTGGCGCTTCGGGTTCGATCGACACGCGGCCGTCTGGACCGATCTGGCCCGCGCTGCCGAGGCTATCGAGCATCCGGGGTGTCTCGAAGGGGCTGCCGGTGACCGCGAGGTTCGTCACGACGAATGGAACGAGCGAGAGGGCGAAGACGGCGGCGACGACGCTCAGTGTCCGCCGGTCGTTTCGCGGAGCCGTCGCCAGATCGACCGGGGCGAGAACGACGAACACGACGAGTGCTTCCGCGGCGTGCAGCCACGCCAACACGGCGACCGCCGCGTACGCGCTCGCTCGAACGAGCGACGAGCGCTCCGGATGCCGGCTGAGAGCGAACGCACAGACGACGATCGTGATCAATGCCGCAGAGACGACGTGTCGCTTCGGGATCGTCGCCCAGAACGCGATCGGCAGTGCGAGCGTCGACAACAGTCCCGCAGCCAGGCCGACGCGCCGGTCGTGGAACTCCCCGAGCAAGCGATACACCGCGACGGCGACGACACCCGCCGCCAGCAGCGTCGACACCTGTAGCGCCAGCAGTGCCGTCCAGTGAGGGTCGAGCGGGCGCGCCAGCCAGACGTTGCAGACGAACATCCCGAGCGCGAACAGCGTCCCCCAGAACGCGACCCGGCGATTGGCGAGTACGCGTCCGAGCTGTGCGGCGAACGCCGCTGCGAGCACGCTCCAGCCGGCAGCGAGGACGAGACGGAGCTCGACCAGCGCAGACGCACCTTCGAGAATCCAATAGAACGGGAGTGAGAGTATTGCTACCGCATAATTCCGGCCAAAAACCTGTGACCCGTTTCGATACAGCCCCGGCTGTGATCCCAGTGTCAGTGAGTACTCGATCCGCTGGATATCGAAGTGCCCCTCCGCGACGTTGACGACCGTGTTCGCGATGGCGTAGGTGTCAGCGATAAAGAAACCGACACGCCAGCACAGAGACAGCGCCAGGACGACGCCGAGAAACAGCGTCAACCCGATTCGATCCCCGAACAGAGCAGCCACGAGACGCCGGCGGGCGGCCCGCGTTTGTCCACTCAGAAACCGGTCGAATCCCCCGAGACGTGCCGACAACCGACGGCCGCTATCCTCCGTGTCGGTCACGGATCGCTCTCGATCGCTCGTCACCGTCCGCTCGGTTTCGTCCCGATCCGCGGGCGGCGTCACGATGTCACCTCGATCGTCGTCGACTCGTTGAACACGGTGTAGTCGCTCGATAGCGATTGCACTCGGATTGTCACTCGACCCCCGTAGCTATCGGCCAGTTTCTCGGCCGCGAGTGCGGCGTCGGAGAGTCGAACGGTCGTCGGCCCCGTCTCCTGGATGCGTTTCGTCGCTGCGAGGTCGAGATCGAGTGCCGGAACTTCGACTCGATAGACGAGGCGCGGGTGGCCTTCGAGGTCGTCGACGTCGATCTCTGCGTCCGGGAGCCGGAGGTAGGGGACGTCGGTTCCGAACCGGCCGGGCGTGATCTGGACGGCAGTGACGTCGACAGACACGGCAGCGACGGTCGCGTTTCCATCCCCGAGTGTCGTCGACTCGGCCTGTGTCAGCGATAGCCCGACCAACGGACTCGAGAAGACGAGGGTGACGACGACGGCGGCGATCAGCAGTAGCTGAGCGAGTTCGGTCGGCCCGAGCGACGCGATACCCTTCCCCATCGCTCAGAGTTCGAAACCGTCGTCGATTTCGGCCAGCAGGTCACCGATCGTGTCCTCGGGTCCGAGATCAGTGGTCTTGAGAACACGCGCGAGCGTCTCCGGTGGGTAGGTGATGGGGACGTTCGTCTCGGTCAGGAGGATTCCCAGGATTTCCTCGACCGGCGTGTCGCTGTCGATGTGCTGGGCGTACCACAGGATGAGACTCTCGAAAATCGTCACGACGTCGTTGGACATCATCCGCCGCTGGAACACCCGTCCGTCGAACGTCGCGGTCACGTGGAAGCCGTACCGGGACTCGGCCGCTTCGAAGTCGCGCTCGAGCCACCGCGAGATCTCCCGCTCGCCCAGTGCCGAGAGGTCGACGTCACCGGTCCGATTCCCGCTCGCCGCGGTGATCGGGTCCGTCCCGGCCTGTTCTCTCCCCCCGGACGAGGCTTCGGATCGATCTTCGGATCGAGAGTCCGGGCCAGCCCGGCCTGTGGTCGTCGACTCGGACTGGTCAGACTGGACGTTCGGAACGTCGTCGATGGGGTCGTCCGGAGAGACGACGTATCGCCCATCGTCGATCTCTGCGACGTGCTCGTCGTCGGAGATGTCGATCTCTTCAGGGGCGAGTACGCGACCATCGGCATCCTCCGAATCGTCGTCCCCGGGCGTCATATCTACTAGATCATGGTAGACAGATATAATTCCGTCGCCGAGCGCTGCCGCTATCGGATTGAAAACAGGAGAAATCGGCTCGGTTTTACAGGCTGACCGAGGACTTTCCGGAGAGGGAGTCGGGCACGACCAGCGTCAGGGTGGTCTCGCCACCGGACTGGGTGCTGATGGTGAGCGTTGCACTCTCACCGGGCTCGAGCGGGGAATTTATATCCTCCGTATTCTGATCATTTATCGAGACCGTGATGATCGCACGGTCGACGGGATCGTTGAGAGTGTTGTCGCCGCTGATCGAGGTATCGTCGTCCCGGAGCGTCTCGTAGCTGAAGACGCCGTCGGCGTTGTCTCCACTTTCGTAAATATTACTCGAGACGAGGTTGTTGCTCGAGCCGGCGGTGACCCATTGCATGGTCGCGCCGTCGAGGTCGACGTCGTTCGAGCCGGGAGCCAGTCGCGTCGTGATCTCGATTTCGGTGACAGCAGCGTCACCGCTGACATCGCCGACAGTCCCGACGGTGCTGACTTCGACGAGTCGGTTGGTCACCTGGTTGGATGCCTGTTCGCCGCTCTCTTCGGCACTGCTCTGGAGGAACCCGGCAGTGTTGATCAGTACGCCCGCGGCGATGGCGGCGACCAGCACCATCGCGATGAACACGATGAGGGTACCGATCCCGACCTGCCCGCGGTCTCGATCTCGATTGTCGTCGTCGGTTCGTCCGAACATAGTTGGTTCACGCCTGCATCAGCAGGCTCTATCTCTGAATTTCTATCTATCAAACTTAACACTACTCCCCTAGTTATCACGGCTGAAAACAAATTTGGGATGGGTATATGTAATTGTCAATTGCGAAAACGGGGTACAGAGATCCTCAAACACTGAATTAGAAAAACAGGCCCGCGATGGGCCGCGTCTGGGGGGCTGCACTCGATCTGATCGTCAGGACTCGTAGCTGACGAGGCTGTACATCACGAAGAGATAGCCGAACGTCGTCAACCCGCTGTTGACGAGGAGCAAAGACTGGGTCTGTTCGAAGTCGTTCATGAACGCGCTGATCATCGTCGCGGCCGCCCCTGCGACGGCGAGGGCGAAACCCAGCGAGAGGTGCAACATCGCCTGTCTGGACGTTTGTACGTACGCGCGCATGGCCATGCCGACCATCGTCAGACCAGCTACGATGAAGATCAGCGTCAGGACGGCGTAGAGTAGTTCGATCATCGTCACTATATTCTAGTCCCGGGCACCGTCTATTAAATCCACCCTCGAAAATATCGGCGGTGATAACTAGTGTATCATCCCCCAGTCAATTGGGCCGAACTGAGGCTGGTAGTCCGGCTGTTAACCCTCGGATAGCGTTCGCCAGGCTTCGTCTAGCTTGTTCGTCACTTCAGAGCGTTCTTCCACAGCGATTGATAACGCTTCGTCAAATTGTACCGAGACTGATTCGACGTTGCGTCGGTAGACCTTGATCCGGCGGCGGTCGTCCGAGAGGATGCTGTCGTGCAGTTCGAGGAGTCCGTGTTCGGTCAACTCGTCGATCCGGCGGTAACACGTCGCGATAGGGATGTCGAGTTCGTCGCTGAGATCCTGTGCCGACCGCGGTTCGTCCGCGGCGTCCAGAATCTCCGCGCTGTATTTGTTCCCCAACGTCCGGAGCAGATCCACCGAAGCCATCGTTATCAACTTTTGAATTCTGCAGCAAATAAATGTACCGTCTGGTTTCTGCGTCTGTTAACGCCCTTGCCGCCCTCACGTAATTTATGGCGCATTTTGGGCTCTGGGTGCCTGACGGGGCTATTTTCTGAGATAAGAATGGCCGAACTGGCTATTTGATTGGTGACGATTCGCCCTGATTCATCATCGAGAACGCGCTGGCGTTCTCGTGGACGGTAATGCCGCCCCAGGCAATCTCCATCGGGAAGATGTCGGTCTCGATGTTCTGTTTGCGCATCTTCGCGACCCAGACGTAGCGATTGACGCCCGACTCGGTCGGCGTCTGCAGCAGGTAGATGTTCCCGTCGGTGAGGTAGTTCTCCAGCCCGATGTCGGCCTTCGGGAAGACCGCACCCTGTTCGTTGGTCATCAGCGTGGTGAGGCCGTTCTGCTTGAGGATGTCCGAGAACTTCAGCAGGTAGGTGCGGCGCTCTTTTTCGTCTTCGAAAAAGAGATTGAACATCGCCAGCGAATCCAGCACGAGCCGTTCGTAGTCATTGTCCTGAAAGTCCTCGAGCAGGAGATCCAGCGACGAGGAGAAGTCGTTCTCCCGGAGGAGTTCCTTCTTGTCGTAGACGAGGATCTCGCCACTCTCGACGTATTCGGGCCACTTATCGAAGCCGATCGCCTCGGCAGCTTCCCGGAGATCCTCTTCGTTCTCCTCGAAGGAGAGGTAGATTCCCTTTTCGTCGAACATATCGACGCCGTTGTAGATGTACTGCAGGCCGAGGATACTCTTGCCGGCCCCGGGGTTGCCACTGACGAGCGTCGTCGAGTCTTTCACGATACCACCGTTGAGGATCGAATCGAGTCCTTCGATCCCTGTCTTTGTGAGTTCGATCATGGGTCTCCTGCCGCGTCTCGCGGCGATTATTGGATGTACCTCAGTTGGCTGAGTAAAAAAGCCTTGTTCATACTCGTCCGTCTGTGCCGGGGTTCAGGACGTCCGGATCGCCGTCGGATCGACCCAGATGATGAACTCGCCGTCCCGTTTGACGACGCCCTTGATCGAGCGGACGTCCTCGCCCGTCGGCGAGCGGTCGACGTTTCCGGGATCGACCTGGCTGACCTGATACACTTCGTCGACGAGCCAGCCGACAGCCCCCTGTTTGTCTCCGGCGATCTCCGGGTCGAAGACGATAATTCGTGCGGCCTCGCCCTCGTCTTCGATGTCAAAGACGACCTTTGGATCGATGATCGACGTCGTTCGCCCGCGCAGGTCCATCACCCCTTCGACGTGCGGGGCCGAGTTCGGGACCGACGTCAACTTGCCGACGTCGACGATCTCCGTCACGTAGTCGATACTCACACAGTATGTTTCCTCGCCGAGTTTGAATTCGAGTACCTGGTTCGTTGCGTCTGACATAGTGCTGGTGTTCGTCGTCGCCATCTTCAAACCCTGCTGTCCGGCAGTCGATATCTCAAACCACCCGGCAAATTCCCTTAAGCGTGTCTCCTGTGCTATCACAATTGATTACCGGGGCGGTGTCTTTATTTTGACGCTGCCGATAGATTCGGCCAACGTGAGGCCTTCGCGGTTTGCAGACGGGTGACGTTTAAGCCGCCTGCAGGCAATCTCACACGTACTGATCTATGGTAGCACGATCATCGCCGCGGGCCGTCGTCGCCGACGACTCCCATTTCATGCGGAGTGTCATCTCTGACATCCTCTCTGGGGGCGGCATCGACGTCGTCGCGCAGGCGAAAAACGGTCGGGAGGCCGTCCAGGCCGTCCGCGAGCACGAACCGGACGTGGTCACGATGGACGTCGAGATGCCCGAGATGGACGGCATCGAGGCTGTCGAGCGTATCATGGCCGAACATCCGACGCCGATTCTGATGTTGAGCGCCCACACCGACGAGGACGCCGATGTCACCTTCGAGGCGCTGGAGAAGGGCGCGGTCGACTTCTTCACCAAGCCCGGTGGGGAGGTTTCGATGGAGATGTCTCGGCTGAAAGACCAGCTGGTCGAGATCGTCCTCTCGGTCGCCCAGGCCGACCCGCGCAGTCGTGGCCGGGGAGGAAGCGGCGCATCAGGACAGCGCCCGACGCCGTCGAAAGCCGTCGGCGATACCTACGTCGAGCGTCCGACGCTGATCGTCGGCTCCTCGACCGGCGGCCCGACAGTGGTCGAGCAGCTCATGTCGAACTTGCCGGCGGCGGCGTCGTTGCGGGTGTTGATCGTCCAGCACATGCCCGACGGTTTTACTGGTCGGTTCGCCCAGCGACTCGACGACCGATCGGAGTACGACGTCCGCGAGGCCCGCGATGGACAGCGGATCGGCGGCGGCGAGGCTCTGGTGGCGGCCGGCGGCAAGCACATGGAAGTTGTCAACTACACCCACGGCCGCCTCCGCGTGGCGCTGACCGAAGACCCACCGGTCAACAGTGTCCGGCCCGCGGTCGATGTGACCATGCGGACGGCCGCCTCGGTCGTCGACGATGACGTCATCGGCGTCATCCTCACCGGGATGGGCGAAGACGGGGCCGACGGCATCCGGATGCTCAAAGAGCGCGGGGCCAGGACCATCGCCCAGGACGAGGCCAGTTCGGCGGTCTTTGGCATGCCAAAGCGGGCGATCGAGACGGGCTGTATCGACACCGTCTCACCAGTAGAGGCGATCCCACAGGCGATTCTCGACGCGATCACACAGGAGGTTCACTGACATGGACGACCAATATCTCGACGCATTCCTTCGAGAGAGCGAGGAAGCGATCACGAAGCTGAACAACTCGCTGCTCGAACTCGAATCGGATCCAGAAAACCAGCAGGCGATGGACGCCATCTTCCGGACGGCCCACACCCTGAAGGGGAACTTCGGTGCGATGGGCTTCGAGGACGCTTCGAACTTGGCCCATGCCATCGAGGATCTTCTCGACGAGATGCGCGAGGGCGAGCGCGAGGTCACCCCGGAGATCATGGACCTCATCTTCGCCGGCATCGACCAGATCGAAGGGATCATCCACGAGATCGACCAGACCGGTGAATCCACCGCCAATACCGACGCGATCGTCGCCGACATCCGCGGGCTCATGGACAGTGACGAAGGCGTCTCCGAGAGCGGGTCCGACTCGGACAGCGGGTCTTCGTCGGCTGACACAGACGCCCTGGTCGGCGACATCGAGATTCCGGACGTCGACGGACCAGTCTATCACGTCGAGATCTCCGTCGGCGATTCGGACATGCCGGGGGTCGACGGCATGCTGACCCTGGAGTCGATCGACGAGGAACTGGACGTGTTGGCGACCGAACCCGAGTGGGACGCCATCGAGGACGGCGAGTACGACGAGACCTTCGCCGTGTTCGTGACCGGGGCCCAGCGTTCCGCCGTCGAAGCAGTGATGGCAGCTACCAGCAAGATCGCCGACACCACGATCACTGATGTCACCGATGCGGTCCAGATGGGGGCCGAGTCCGGGGCCAGTGAGGGCGAGGCCGAAGCTGGCGAGAGCAAGTCCGCCGGCGGTGCGTCCGGTGGCGCGGACACCAGTTCGGTCGACGAGATCAAATCCGTCCGGGTCGACGTCGACCAGCTCGACGATCTCCACGGACTGGTCGAGCAACTGGTCACGAGTCGGATCAAGCTCCGCCGGGCGGTCGAAGAGGAGAACCTCGATTCGGCTTCGGAGAATCTGAACGAACTCGACAAGATCACCGCGAACCTCCAGAACACGGTCATGGACATGCGACTGATCCCGCTGAAGAAAGTCGTCGGGAAGTTCCCGCGGCTCGTCCGTGACCTCTCGCGCGATCTGGACAAAGACGTCGAGTTCACGATCGAGGGTGAGGACATCGAACTCGACCGGACGATCCTGACCGAGATCTCCGATCCGCTGATGCATATCCTCCGGAACGCGGTCGACCACGGGATCGAACCGCCCGAAGAGCGTGAGGCAGCTGGCAAACCCCGGACTGGCCAGATCGAACTCTCGGCCTCCCGCGAGCGCGATCACGTCATCATCGAGGTGCGCGACGACGGCGGCGGTCTGGACGTCGAGGCGATCAAAGAGCAGGCCATCGAGAAGAGTGTCCGCTCGGTCGACGAGATCGAGACGATGAGCGATTCGGACATCTACGATCTGGTCTTCCATCCCGGATTCTCGACCGCCGAGGAGGTCACAGATACCAGCGGCCGCGGCGTCGGGATGGACGTCGTCCACGACACTGTGACGAAACTCGACGGCAGCGTCAACGTCGAGTCCACCCCGGGCGAGGGGACGACCGTCTCGCTGCGCCTGCCGGTGACGATGGCCATCGTCAAGGTGCTGTTCGTCGAGGTTGGTGACGAGCAGTACGGCATCCCGATCAAGAACGTCGACGAGATTACTCGCGCGACCGTCGCCCGGACGATCAACGGCAGCGAGGTCATCAAGCACAACGACGAGATCTACCCGATCGTCCACCTGAACGAGGCCTTCAACGTGCCCGGAAAGACGAAAAACGGCGACGGGATGCTCGTCCGGATCCGCGAGTCCGAGCGCAAGATCGCCCTGCACTGCGACTCGGTCGAGAGTCAGGAAGAGGTCGTCGTCAAACCTCTCGAAGGGATCCTCAGCGGGACGCCCGGACTCTCGGGGACGGCGGTCCTTGGTGACGGCAATATCGTGCACATCCTCGACGTGGTGACGCTCTAACATGGTGGCCGCACATCTTCTGACGGCGGTGGAACCATGACACGCCGATCCGGCTCCGAACGCGGGTTCGACTATCTGATGGAATTCATCGGCGAGCAACTGGAGTTCGAATCTGGGTTCTACAACGACGCCTACATGGACCGACGGATCACCGCCCGGATGCGCCGGACCGGGACCGAGAGTTACCGCGCCTACCGACGGCTGCTCGAACGCGACGACGGTGAGCAGGAGGAACTGCTCGATTCCCTGTCGATCAACGTCACCGGCTTCTTCCGCAACCCCGAGGCGTGGGAGCGTCTCCGTTCCGTCTTGCGGACGCTGACCGACGAGCACCGGTCAGTTAGAATCTGGAGTGCGCCCTGTGCGGACGGGCGCGAACCCTACTCGCTGGCGATGCTGGCGCTGGACGACGACCAGGTGGACGACAGTCGAATCGAGATCACCGCGACCGACATCAACCGGGACATCCTCCGGACCGCTCGCAAGGGGACCTACGAAACCTCGAAGACGACCGATATCGCCGAGGAGCTACAGCCACTGTCGGAACTTGACCCCTACATCGAGCAGTCGGGATCGACCTTTCAGGTTCGCGACGCGGTCCGGGAGATGGTTTCCTTCGAGCAGCACGACCTCATCCGTGGGGATCCAAAGCGTGACTTCGATCTCGTGCTCTGTCGCAATCTCCTGATCTACATCGACGCCTCCTACAAGGTCCCCATCTTCGAGACCATCGAGGGATCGCTCCGGGCCGATGGCTACCTCATGATCGGGATGACCGAGACGATCCCCAGCGAGATGCGTGATGTCTTCGAACCGTACGACAAGTCCCACCGGATCTACCAGAAACGCTGATGTCACTCTACCAGCTCGAACGCGACGGCGATGTCCAGGAACTCATCCGCGTGCTTCGAGAGAGCGACAATTCAGATATTCGACAGCGAGCGGCGTCGCTGCTGGGCGGGTTCGCCGAGCACGACGACCGCCACGATGTCGTGAGTGGACTGGTGCAGGCCGCACAGTCAGACGACGACGGCAGCGTGACCGCGGCGGCTGTCGACTCGCTGGAAGAGCTGGGTGGCGACGCAATCGAGCAGCTGATCGCCAGCATGGCCGGCGTCGATTTCGAAGACGAAGCCGACTGGGTCAAAGCCAGGGCGTTCGTCCGGGCCCTGAACAGCGACGTGCCCGAACTGCGGATGGCCGCAGCCAACGGCCTCGGCCAGTTTGGCGACGCGGACGCACTATCGAATATCGTCGATGTGTTCGACGACGACGATCACCGGGTCCGGGCTCGCGCCGCGCGGGCCGCGGGTACGATTGCCGATCCGCGCGCCTGTGACCCGCTCGAAAATCTGCTCGACGACCGGAGCCCCGCAGTGCGTCGCGAGGCCGCCGAAGCGCTGGGACAGATCGGCAATCGACAGGCCCTGCAGGCGCTGCTCGAGATGTACGAGGATCCCGACGAACGTGTCCGGCGGATCGCCGTCGGGGCGTTCGGCAACTTCGACAACGGGAGCCCGGTCGAGCACCTCGTCGACGCACTCTCCGACGAGGCCGCGACCGTCCGCCGGACGGCCGTCTACTCGCTGATCGAGTTGCTCGCGAACGTCCCCACGGAGAAGAGCCATGAAATCCGTGAGTCCATCGTCGACGAACTCTCAGCGACCGACGACTCAACGGTGGTCGTCCCACTGGTCGAGATTCTCGAAGAGAGCACTCAGGTTGCCCAGCGTCGCAACACTGCGTGGCTACTGGGACGAGTCACCGACGGCGAGCACAAGCGAGTCATCGACGCGCTGATCTCGTGTCTCGACGACGAGGACCAGATGACCGGGCAGTTCGCTGCCACGAGCCTCGCGGAGTTCGACGGGGTGACGGTGGAGGGCAAGCTGCTGGAGGTCGTCGAGGACGACGGCCGGTCGAGCGACGTCCGGGCGCAGGCAATCTTCACGCTCGGGAAGGTCGGCGGCGAGCGTTCCCGGGAGGCCCTGGAATCGATCATCGACGACACCGAGGACGAACAGATTCGCAAGCGGGCGTTCTCGGCGCTGTCGAAGCTTGGTGGCCGTGCCAGTGACGTCCTGTGATTGTGACCAACGGGATCGCCAGTGGACCAACCGTTAAGGGGACCGCTAGCCAACGTTCGGTGATCGGGCAATGACCGACGGCGAGCAGAAACTCGCGGACGCCCAGGGGAGGTTCATGCAGGTCGTCGAAGACGGCCGCAAGGCCAGCGGCGTCGAGTGGCAGGGCTGTCGACTCTTGCTGTCGAACAGGCGGTTGCTCATCCTCACCAACGAGGGCAAACAGACGCTCCCGTTGTCGAAGATGGCGAGCATCAAGTCCCGCGGTGACGTCAACGAGGCCATCGCCCAGGTGTCGAGCTACCTCTCGATCCAGATTGGCAACGACGTCTACCTCGTCTCGCCGAAAGACAGCGACACCTTCGAGGAGAAACTGTACGGTGCAATCCTCGACCAGCGGGTCGTCCTCGTGAAACACCCCGCGGTCAAGGGTGGTGTCGTTCAGGACGCAAGCTGGGAGAAAGCCCGACTCAAACTCAGCGAGGGAACGGTCGATCTGGCCATCGCGTCGGGGCAGTTCGTCGAAATCGAGCGCGAGGACGTGGGGATGGTCGAGGTGACCGAACAGGAGGTCCGGGGACAGGAACGACACGTCGTCGAAATCGAGCACTCCGTTGACGGGGCCGTCGTTCAGACGTACGTCTCTGGCGGCGGGCAGGTCGTCGGCGTCCTCGCAGGACTGGTTCGCCAGCAACAGGAAATCGACGCCGACATCTCTCAGGCCGAGCAGGAGGTCCTGATGGCGCTGTACTCGGGCGTCTCCCCGTTCAAGATCCCCGAGTTCGTCGGGATGGACGTCGAGCGAGTCGAGGAGATCTACGACAAGCTCGTCGCGGAAGGGCTCCTCCAGAAAGTCCGCACCCGTCGGGATGTCTCGCTGAAACCCCGCGGCCGTAACATCGCCAGCGACGTCATCGCCAATCAGTGAGCGCCAACACGGCCGATAGCGTCGTCGAAAACCGCTGTTATTCCCGATCCACTCGGGATAATTTCTCTCCAGAATTGGGAAAGAATTATTACGGGCGGTGTTGATGAAGCGAGTATCAGCGATGGGGACGTACCAACGCCGGTCCCGGGGGGGATCGAAGGATGGGGAATCGACGCGCTCACGCCAGTCCGGACGCGTGGACGACCTGCAATCGTCCAGGGTGCGTGAACGGTCAGGAACGAACACGGCTCCGGCAAAGAGCAATCTGAAAACCGACCACAAGAATCCGGAGGTTCCGACGCATATCGGTCGGGAGAACTTCCGGTCGCTCTGCCGGTCGAAGATGAAGGCAGCCGACGACAGTCGCCTCGGCGAGACACGAGTCCCGGATTCAGTCCGGGACGTAGTCTCGTCGCCCGGCTCGACGCTAGATGGGTCGATTCAGCGTGCGATGGAAGATCGGATGGGCGACGATCTCGGGGACGTGCGCGTTCACACCGGGCCGCAAGCCGCGAACGCGTGTGACGACATCAACGCGCGGGCGTTTACCGTCGGCAATCACGTCGCGTTTAATTCCGGGGAGTATGATCCTGAGAGCGCAGAAGGCCAACACGTGCTGGCTCACGAATTGGTGCATGTGAGGCAGCAGACGGGTGGTGCCGTGTCGATGTTGCCGCAAAAGGACGTAGGGTTGGAGATCGATCCTGATCCAACACTGGAGCGCGAAGCTGAAGAAACCGCGCAGCGCGTGATGGAAGGCGGAGAGTTGGGAATCCATCGGATGCGCAATACCGAAGTGCACGTCCAGAGAATGGGAGACAGTCGCGATCGCGATGCCACTGCGAACGAAACACGGACAGAAATAGCGGTTGAGTATCGAGAATCGACCGATGTCGATATCGAGGTTCCGGATAAACAGCTTCAGAGTAAATTCAAGCATGCCGATGATTTCGGTATCAACGAGACGTGGAACTCAGAGACTGCTGAGAAGTTCAAACGAGCTATCCTCAACCACATCCACCATCCCGACACGATCATCCTAGAAGGGACGTATCACGACCAGTCTGCGAAACACGTGTACAACTGTGATACCAAAAATAACGTCATTCTTCGGCCAGACGGTGAATTTTGGACGTGCTGGAATCTCAGTACTCCCCAAGAGAAGCATCTGCTACAAACAGGTGATTTGTAATTATGACTGATGAACCTGAAAACGAACTCGTGAACAAGTACTATAATCTCATCGAAGAATATCTCGCCGGAAAAATGACACCCTCCGAATTCTCCGAACGGTATCTCACGGAGTTCAAGAACGAAGACCAGCCGATGGGTGATGAGACATTCCAGATTCTACAGAATCTGTTTTCGGAGGCAGACGCGTATTGTGAACCGGAAATCAGAGATGAGGTTAGTGATGCAATTGACGAATCGGAACTGATGGAGGCGGCGCGCGAGGCTTTGAGAAAACTTGAACAACAATGAGATGTGAGTATCGGATGTTCAATGCCGGCACGTCCGATCCCCAGATCGGCAGAGGGTCCAGCACGTGTTACACGAACTCGCGCACGTGAGACAGCAGACGGGCGGGACGGTATCGATGCTTCCGCAGGAAGACGTGGAGTTAGAGATCAATCTGAATCTAGCGCTGGAGCGCGAAGCCGAGGCGACCGCTCAGCGCGTGATGGGAGAGTGAATTAGGCATTCAGCGGCTGAACAGATCAGATGTACATCGCTACTGCAACCAGAATCCGGATGACGCCGACCGGTGATGGATAGGGTTGGTCGACAGCACGGCCGAGGTAATGACGATCGGGATCCATCGGCTTCCGAGTAGATCACGGGCGTCCCGTGCAGTCGGTACGGCGGTCGTGTTTCGGCGGACCGGGACACCTAGGGGCGCACCACTCATACGGTCGGTTGTAACGATTTACCGGGACGATCGCATGATATGTGCGATCGATCCGGAACAGACTTACAACCGACCGTATCACAGCCAGTCGTATGCTCATCACCGACGCCACGCTGCCGGACGGCCGTACGCGGGACATCCGGGTCGACGGCGAGACCATCGCCGAGATCGACGAGACACTTTCGACGACGCCGGACGAGCGGACGATCGACGGCTCGGGCAAGCGTCTCTCCCCCGGGATGATCGACGTCCACGTCCACTTCCGCCAGCCCGGCTACGCGCACAAGGAAACCTGGGAAACTGGATCGAAGAGCGCCGCCGCCGGTGGGGTAACGACCGTCGTCGACCAGCCCAACACCGATCCGCCGACGATCGACGGCGAGACCTTCGACCAGAAACTGGACTTTGCTGCGAACTCGCTCGTCGATTTCGGAATCAACGGCGGCGTCACCGACGAGTGGCTGCCGAATATCCTCTTGCGACGGCCGCTGTTCGCACTCGGCGAAGTCTTCCTCGCCGACTCGACTGGCAACATGGGAATCGACGCGGATCTCTTTGCCGACGCGCTACAGCAGGCGACCGACCGCGATATCACCGTGACGGTCCACGCCGAGGACGCGACGCGGTTCAACGAGAGCGCCAGAGAGCGCGAGGACGCCGACGCCTGGAGCGCCTACCGCGCCGCCCAGGCCGAGATCGAAGCCGTCCGCCGGGCCTGTGCGGTGGCTACCAACCATGACGCACAGATCCACATCGCACACACGTCGACGCCCGAGGCGATCGATATCGCCGCCGAGTCGGGCATGACCTGTGAGGTCAGTCCCCATCACCTGTTCCTCTCGCGCGACGACCTGCCCGAGCTGGGGACGTTCGGGCGGATGAATCCGCCGCTTCGTCGGGAGAACCGCCGCCGGAAGGTCTTCGAGCGTGTGGCAGACGGGACAGTCGACATGATCGCGACCGACCACGCACCACACACCCGCGAGGAGAAAGACGCGGGCATCTGGGACGCGCCCAGCGGTGTCCCGGGTGTCGAGACGGCGTTGCCGCTACTGCTGGACGAGGCTCGTGGGGGCACTCTCGGATACGAGCGCGTCAGGGATCTGACGGCAGCCAATCCCGCAAGCGTCTTCGGGATCTCGAACAAGGGCCGGATCGAGGAGGGCTTCGACGCCGATCTGGTACTGTTCGATCCTGACGAGCCACGCGAAATTCGCGGCGAGGACACCCACACCAGGTGCGACTGGACCCCCTTCGAAGGGTTCGCGGGAATCTTCCCGGAACTCACGATGGTCCGTGGCACCGTAGTCTACGAGAACAGACGCGAGGAACTGTTTTCCGACCCCGTGGGGCAGAACGTTCGCGAGGCGAGCGTCCGCTGATCGAACGAGGAGAGTCGAGGCGTTCGCTAATCGAACGAGGCGAGCGAACCCGAGATTGGACGCCGGGCCCGAACGTACGCACGCCACACCTGAAGGGAGGCGGGCCGTACAACTGTTTCCAGCCCATAGGACGGGTATGTCGAGTCGCTCTCGGATGTCGAGACAGCTGCTCGCGATGACCTGGCGCGACGCCTTCTTCGCCAGCTGGCCCGTCGAGCCCTCGACTGTCGCACCGACGCTGCCGGAGGGAGTGGCGGTCGACACCGACGAAGAGGGGCGGGCCTGGCTGAGCGTCGTCGGCTTCGTAATGGACGATATTCGTCCCCGATTCGTCCCGTTCGGCCTCTCGTTTCCGGAACTCAACCTCCGGACGTACGTCCGCCACGGAGATCAGTCGGGCGTCTACTTCTACAATCTCGACGCCGAGGACCGACTGGGGGTTCCAATCGCGCGCCGACTCTTTCGACTGCCGTACTACCGCGCGGAGATGGACGTCACCGAACGCGATGGTTCGATCCACTTCGAGAGCCACCGCACGCACGAGGGTGTCCCGACAGCGGACTTCGAGGCGACGATCGAACCTCGGGGATCGCCAGGCCCGGCCGATCCGGGGTCGACGGAAGCGTTTCTGGTCGAGAACTACTGCTTTTTCGCCGCCGGTCGCGGGCGTCTCTACCGCGGGGATATCGACCACGGGCCGTGGGCAGTCCAGCCCGCCGATCTGACTGTGCGCGAGAACACGCTGTTCGAGGCGGCAGGATTCGACCAGCCCCCGGGCGATCCACTGGTGCAGTTCTCGCCGGGGGTCGAGGTGACGGCAGGCCGTCTTCGACGGGCCGAGCGTAGTTTATAAACCACAGACGGCCCCAGTGATCGACAATGACTGACGAACCAGCTAGAGAGCCGGACGCTGGCGCTGGGCCGGAGCCGGTCGACGGGGTCGATTCTGCTGGCAACGGCTCCGTCGATGGGGCCGGGCTCGCCGACGAGGGGTACTCCTCGGCGGACCGGCAGGGCGAGGCGCGAGCGCGGACACAGATGGAGGGTGGTCCAGACGCGGCGGATCCGACCGCCTACACGACCGACGTCCGGACGCTCGACTCGCGCGTCCGGTGGCTGTGGATCGGCCGCGCCCTGGTGATCGGGGCGTTCATCGGCGGTATCGCGACAGCCGTCGCGTACGGTGTCGACCGCTCGTACCTGTGGGCCGGGCCGCTCGTCGGCGTCTTCGTCGCCGCGCTCGGAGTGATCCACTCGATCCTGCTGTATCGGACCTGGAGCTACGAAGTGCGTGAGGATTCGCTGTTTCTCGATCGCGGCGTGATAACGCGCGTCCAGACCGTCGTGCCCTACGTCCGTGTGCAGCACATCGACACGAGCCGCGGGCCGATAGAGCGGGCAGTCGGCCTCTCGACGCTGGTGGTCTACACCGCGGGTTCCCGCGGGGCGGACGTGACGGTCCCGGGGTTGACGCCGCCGGAAGCCGACGACCTCCAGACGCGGCTGAAGCTGCTTGCGATCGAATCAGAGGGTGAGGACGCCGTCTGACCATGCAACTGGATCCACTCTCGATCCCCTATCGGGCGGTCGAACGCGGCCTGCAGGCAGTTATCGGGATCGCGATCGCCGGGATCGCGGGTGCGGGATCGGTCGGCGGCCTCGAAGGACTCGCGTTTTTCGCCGTGATCGTGGTCGTCGGGATCGCCCTTTCGGTCGGCTGGCAGGTCGCCTACTACCGTCGATTCGAATATCAGCTTACCGAGGATACATTCGACATCGATTCGGGCGTCCTCTCGCGGCGCGCTCGCGAGATTCCCTACGGGCGCATCCAGAACGTTGACATCCGCCAGAACGTGATCCAGCGCGTGCTGGGGATCGCCGAAGTTCGACTCGAAACTGCGGGTGGCGGCGAGACAGAGGCCCAGCTCAGATACGTCAATCGCGACGATGCCGAGTATGTTCAGGAAGAAGTTAGCCGCCGCAAGCGCGGCGGGGCCGTCGACGCCGAGACGGATGAGGGACCCGTCGCCCAACCGGAAACACAGCTGTTCGAACTCACCTCACGGGAACTGGTCATCCTGGGGGTCGTCTCGATGGATCTGCGGCTGTTGTCGATTCTGGCGATCCCGCTGTCGTTCGTCGGGCCATCGGTGTTCGCCGATTTCGCTCCGGAGAGTGTGACGGTTGTGCTCATCGTCGCCGGCCTGCTCGCGCTCGTCGTCGCCTCGGCGGTTTTCAGCGGCCTGATCTCGATGGCACGATACTACGGGTTCGTCCTCCTCGATCGCGCCGAGGAGTTCCGTTACGAACGCGGGCTCTTCCAGCGGTTCAGCGGTTCGATCCCCAAAGACAAGGTCCAGACGATCACGCTCACCGAGAACGCGATCGCTCGCCGATTGGGCTACGCCAGTCTCTCGATCGAGACGGCTGGCTACGCCGGCGGCAATCAGGGCGGCGGGTCGAGTTCGCAGTCAGCGATCCCGATCGCCGAGCGCGAGCGGGTCGTCTCGCTGGCCCACCGGATCGAGAACTTCGAGGGGTTGGAATTCGAGCGCCCACCCAAACGCGCCCGGGAACGCTACGCCGCACGGTACACGCTCGTCGTGGCCTTCTTCCTCGCCGTGGCCTACGGGATCGTCCGCTTCACCGAACTGTCGTTCCCGTGGTACGCGCTCGCAGCGGGACTGCTGTTGGTTCCGGTCGCCGCACACCTGAAGTGGGTAAATCGTGGCTATCGTCTGGAAGACGACCACGTCATCACGCGCAACGGGTTCTGGTCGCGCCGGATTACGATCGTTCCGTCCTACCGTATTCAGACGGTCGTCACCTCCGAGACGATCTTCCAGCGCCGGCGCAACCTCGCGACACTGGTCGTCGACACCGCGGGAGCCTACAGCCTCCTCGGCGACGACGCCAAAGCGGTCGATGTCGACGCCGAGGTAGCCGACGCGCTCCGGGAGGATCTGGCCGAAGATCTACAGGACGCGATCGTCGAGTACCGCCACCAGCGCGATCGTGACGTTGCCGTCCGGGCCGAACACGCCAGCGATGGGTAGTGGTGTGCCAACGCGAGACACGCTTTTCACCCTCGCCACCCAAGTCCCTGCATGCTCGTTCGGGAGTTGATGAGTACCGATGTCGTGACCTGCTCCGAAGAGGCGACCTTGCGGGAGGCCGTCGGGAAACTCTGCGAGCACGGCGTCGGCTCGGTGATCCTCCTCAGCCAGGAGGGTCATCCGACCGGCATGGTGACCGAGTCCGACGCCCTCCGGGCGGGCTATGAAACCGACCGCCCCTTTTCGGAAATTCAGGTGGCAGCCCTCTCACATCGCGCAGTCGTGACAGTCTCTCCCGACGAGACCGTCCAGCACGCCGCTCGCCGGATGGCCGAGGAAGGCGTCAAGAAAGCACCCGTGATGGACGGCATCGATCTGGTCGGCATCGTCACGTTGACCGACGTCGTCTGGCACCTCTCGGACCTGCGCTCGGAAGCCGCCGAGTTCGCCACGATGGACGAACGGTGGGGGCCACGCGACTGACCGACCGCCCACTTCGTGACAGCACTCTGGGAGCGTCCGCTTCCGATCCACCCACCAGTCTCAGTATCGAAAAATGAACAGAAGTTTTTTCGCTTCTGAGTAAATACATTCAACTGTAATGAGTCGAGAGGCCTACCGGCTGACCGAATCGGTGGCAACGTTCCCTGAAGGGGAGATACTCGACGTGACCGCCCGGTTTGGCGACTGGCACATGCACGATCTGAAGCTAGAACCCCGAAAGCGATCGGCCGGAGAATCGAATTCGCTCGTCGTGACGGACACCGACGTCGGTTTCAGTGAGGAGGCAATCCTCGACCCGACGGCTCGCATCGGGGACTGGCACGAGCGTGACCTGGCGTTCGAACCAGGACGCAAAGAGACTGCACAGACCCGGATCACGATGGCCGAACTCGAAGCCGTCGCCGAACCGGTCGAGTCGTCCGCCTAGAAAGTAATCGTCCGACTTACCGGCCGCGCCGTCTACGCGTCCGCTCGAATTACCGGCCGCGCCGTCTACGCGTCCGCTCGAATTACCGGCCGCGCCTGCCCTTCGTCTGTCGATAATCTCGCCCAAGCACGTCCAGCAGGTGCTCGATTATCTCGTCGGTTTGCTCGTCGGTCTGGTCGGCCGGCTCGATCATCGGGACGATTTCGAAGCCCCGGCCACGGATAGTCGTCGCGTGCTCGGTCTCGACGTCGAAGTCCTCGGCACTACGGGTCGTGTACTCCCAGGCCAGTGCCTCCAGGGCGTGCTGGCCGACGGCGACGATGATCTCGGGGTTGATCATCCGGAGTTCGCTGTTGAGGTATGGCTCGCAGTTGGTGAGTTCGGCGTCGGTCGGCTCGCGCTCGTGGTGGTGACAGCGAGCGGCGTAGGTCAGCACGGCGTTTTCGAGCTCGGGTTCGGTCGTCTCGGGCGGTGAGTCGGTAAAGCCGGTCGCGTACAGAATATCGAGCATCGTCTCCCGACCCGTGCCCATGAAGGGGATTCCGACCTCGTCAGCACCCTCGTCGGGAAAGCCACCGACGAACGCGAACTCCGCGCCGACGTCGCCGTAGCCGTGGACCACGCTCGACCGGGTCTCGACCAGTTCGGGGCAGTTCTCGCACGTCTCGTCCATCCCGAACGGGTTGAACGGTGACTCCTGATTGGCGTCCATATCTCCGTGTCCGTCCGGACGGCCAAAACTGGCCCGGTCCCTAGACTCTTGATGGACGATTCCTAACGGCCTGTGAATGTCCAACAACACTACGGACACGATCCTGCAGGGGTTTAGCCGCCGCAGTCTCGCCCGGGTCGTCTATCTCGCCGTCTTCGTTGTTCTCTACTACGGGACGGGTGTTTTCCAGCAGTACCAGCCACTGCTGTGGCTCGCACTCTTCGGGCTCGTGGTCGTCTTCTTCGACGCCGTGATCTGCGCGCGGCGGCGATGGCGCGTGGTGAAAAGCGAGTTGCGCGATGACGATCCGTCCTGTTAGTCTTCGTCGATAGTCTCGGCACTCGTGTCGGCGTCGTCGGGATCGTTGACGGGGCTGGAGGGGTGATACTCGGTGTCGTACTCGCCGGGACGGCCGTCGAGGCGGTCGGGGTTGATCCGTCCGCCAAGGAGCATGAAGTCCAGCACCTGGCAGTACAGCAGCGCCTCGACGACCGGGACCGCTCTCGGGGGCAGGGTCGGATCGTGGCGACCGACGACCTGAATCTCTTTTTTCTCGCCGGTCTCCCAATCGACGGTCTCCTGTTTCTTCGGGATCGAGACTGGCGGGTGCCAGGTTACCTCGCCGTAGATTGGCTGGCCGGTCGTGATCCCGCCCTGGATGCCGCCGTGGTCGTTGCCGACGGGGACGGGGTCGCCTCTCGCTCGTGGATCGGTCCCCTTCCCGCTCGTGCCCCTGGAGTCGCTTCGCGGCTCGTTCTCATCGAACTCCCAGTCCTCGTTGTACTCACTCCCGCGGGTCGTCCGGGCCTCGCGTCCAATCCCGTACTCGAAGTCGTTGACGGCTGGGATCGAATACATGAGCTGGGCAAGCCGTGAGGGGAAACTGTCGAAGCGGGGCGCGCCCAGTCCGCGCGGGACGCCTCGGCACTCGAAGTAGATCGCCCCACCGATGGAGTCGCCCTCTTTCTGTATTCGGTCCGCGAGGTCGCGCATCTCTTCGGCGGTCTCGGGGTCCGCACACCGGACTTCGTTCTCCTCGCTGTGTTCGAGCATTTCCTCGAACGTTACCTCGGGTGCTTCGATGTCGCCCAGCTGGGAGACGTGGGCCTTGATCTTGACATCGTACTCGCTCTGTTCGAGGACCTGTTTTGCGATTCCTCCTGCGGCGACCCAGTTGACCGTCTCGCGAGCGGACGAACGGCCACCGCCGCCCCAGTTTCGCGTGCCGAATTTGGCTGAGTAGGTGAAGTCCCCATGCGAGGGTCGTGGGGCGGTGACGAACGGTTCGTACTTGCCAGAGCGGGCGTCCTTGTTCTGGATGACCATCCCGATGGGCGTCCCGGTCGTGTAGCCGTCCTGCAGACCGGACTTGATCGAGACCTTGTCCGGTTCGCCCCGCGAGGTGGTGATCATCGACTGGCCGGGTTTGCGCCGATCGAGGTCTTTCTGGATACCCTCTTCGTCCAACTCGACGCCGGCGGGCACGCCAGAGACCGTACAGCCCATCGCCTCCCCGTGGCTCTCCCCGAAGGTCGTCACCTGGAAGAGCCGACCGAAGCTATTGCCATTCATTATCACTCCGTGCGTGTTGCGGGCATTTGAAGCTTGCAGAATGACCTGGGCCGTCACGCCAGCCGATCCGCCCGCACCGCCGCGAAGGGCACGAGCATCTCGGCGGGGTGCATCCCGCCGTGCATCCCGACGAGTTCGAGTTCGTCCGGTTCCACGTCGCCGTACCACGTCCCGAGGTCACGGTGTGTCAGGACAAGGTCGCCACAGCGGCGCTCAAACCGCGCCGAGGGCTGGCGGTCGCCGAACAGTCCCGAATCGAGTACCTGCTCGCGGGTGAGCACTTGCGCGTCGAGGTCAGACAGCGCTGCACGCGTCCCGTCGACAGTGCCGTCCTGCAGATGCAGGTGGGTGTTCCGCGGGCTCCCAGCCATCGTGACCGGCGTCCCGTCGCCGTGTCGCCGGAGGTTTGCCAGCAGGTCCGCACGCCCGGAGAGGTCGACGTTCCGCTCGGGGTCAGTGTTCACGTGGCCATGATCGGCAGTCACCAGGAGGAGGGTCTCGCCAGCGACCGCGGAGTCGAGACCGGCGACGAACGTTTCGAGTTCTTCGCAGACGCCAGCGATGGTCTGCTGGAACTGCTCGCTGTCGGTGCCGTGGTCGTGAGAGACGTGGTCCATCACAGGCAGGTACGCGTAGACGTACCCCGGCGCGTCCGTCGACTCGGTGACTTCTCGGAGTCGCGTCCCGAAGGCATCGAGGTCGTCGTAGCCGTGCTGGGTCACGCCCTCGGTCTCGCCGGGGAACGGCTGGAGGCGGTGACAGTCGACGCCTTGCGCGGCCATCTCGGCGTAGTGGTACCCGACACCATCCCGGAACTCCGGCGCCTGTGCCCGCCCGTCCTCGGCCGGTTCCAGCCCCTCGACCAGTTCTAGCCCCTCGGTCGGTCCGGCCTTGACCGCACCCCTGAAGGCCAGAAATGATCGATCCGTCTCGGGATCGTACACGTTCCAGCCGATCCGACCGTGTTCGCAGGGCAGGTCGCCGGTCTCCAGCGTCGTGATCGCCGCCGCGGTCTCGGAGGGGTAGACCGAGGTCAGCGGTGTCACCGTCCCACGGGTCGTCACTCGGTCGAGGACGGTGTGGTTGTCGCGGTCGCGTTGCCAGGAGTCGAGCCCGTAGCCGTCGGCGAGCACGAGCACGACCCGCTCGACGTCGGTGTCGACACCCTCGAAGACGTCACCCGGTAGCGTCCGCCGGCCACCGGCCGAGAGGAGCGAGCGGACCGTCCCCGGGACGCTCCCGAAACAGTAGTCGTCGTACGCGGGCCGGACGTATCCGTCCCGTTCGTACTCGTCACGCAACCGTGACTCGACGGTCGAGCGGTACATATGCTGAGACTGTGGCGGCTGTACAAAAATCGTTCTCCCGTCCTGTCCCTCCCTCTCATAGTGATCACTGTAGCGATGTACCGCGACGTCTGCTCGCCTGCGTTCGGCCGATGTGGAACAGACCGGCAGCGATCACTGCCAGTCGTGCGATCGCCAGCGCCGTGCTGACGAGGTGTGCATACCCCGGAACGATGGACTTTCGGTTCCCCGTGATCGAGGTGCGGTGCCCTGCCGTCTCAATCGACGAACATGCAAACCAGTTCTTACTCCGGGTCACGACTGCACCGCGGGGCTTTTCCACCCGGATCGACTTGCTCCGGTATGACCGACCGATCCGAGTTTCTCGCGGGCGAGCGGCCCGACGACGTCGCCTTCTTCCTGCACGAAGACGCCGTCGAGAACATCGACGCGCTCGAAGACTACGCCGAATCCGTCGACGATGGCGTGGTGCTCGTCCTCCCCGGTGAGCAGGGCCGGAGTGCCTTCCAGAAGGCGGCGGGTGTCGACCCGATGGAACTCGCTCAGCAGGCGATGGAGACGGAGGGGACGATCGCGGCCGACCTGACCGGCGGGTTCTGCCCGGCCGAGGATGACGAGCCAGAGGAGAGCCACACTGCGCGGATCGTCTTCGCGTTCGCTCAGGAAGAGACTGAAGAGGCCGGCGGGATCTACGCCGAGGGTGACGTGATTCACGCCTACGCGGTCTGTACCTGTGGCGAACGCTACTCCGACAAGTGGCTCGTTGGTGAGCGAGACTAGGTTCTGGTTCTGTAGTCGTTTCTGGTTTTCTCACTGGCGCACGCGGTCGCGACTTGCGCGGTCGCTTGCGACCGCGATGCGAACGGCGAAGCCGTGAGCGTGTCGTGACAAACCCACGCGAGGGATGAGCGAGGCGAAGTAAGCACCGCAGGAACGAAGTGACGAGGAGCGCAACGAGTCGCAGCCAGAGAGGGACCGAAGGTCCCTCAGGCAGTCGGCGCACAGCGCCGACGACTCCGAGCCTGTCGGGGCTTTCTGGGATACATATCCCGTGAAGAACAACCAGAAAGCCCCCGTTCTCTCGACTCGGGGGACTCGCTGTGCTCCTCGCTCCGCTGCGGTGCTTACTTCGTCCGCCTTCGCCGAGAGAACGGCCCCTTTCAGTCCCACCCACTGCACAGCAACCGCACCACCCCCTCCCCAGCCGATTCACTCCGTCGCGGCGCTCCGTCGTTCATCCCTCGCGCGACGCTGGCGTGCGGCCTCACGTCGTTCGGCACGCACGCCAGCGCGCGCCGCTACTTCTTATTCGTCGCTATCATCGAGGTCGTCGTCCCCGCCTTCCTCACCCATCTCGCCTTCGTCTTCCCACTCAAGTCGCAGGAAGGCATCCACGATCGCCTGCTTGGCCACGGCACCCCGAGTCGTCCAGTGGTGGGCGTAGTCCAGCATATCGTCGTAGACGTCGGGCTTGCACCCTGCAGCCCGGGGGTGGCCGCCGCCGTTGACCTGCTCGGCAACCTCGTGACAGCGCTCGAAGCCCTCAGTCCCCCGCAAACTTGCACTCCCTGCGGGCTTGACAATCACGGCGGCGTCGGCCCCCTGCTCGCGCAGGGCTTCGGCCACCTCGTTTTGCGAGCAGCGGCCGTAGGTGACGCCGACGGTCCAGGGGCCGATCTCCCGGAGCTGGGCGCGTTCGACAGCCTTCTCGATGAGGGCTTCTTTCTCGACGCGGCGCTCGGCCAGGAACTGCTCGGCCGCGGGCGAGAGATCGGCACCGTACTCGATGATCACGTCGAGATACTCTTCGGGTTCGCTCCAGTACGAAAAGTCCGCCAGGTCGTCGCTCCGCGGGTCATCCCGGATCCAGAGGTCGTGATCGCGCGTGGCGGCCACCAGATCCACGAGCATGTCGTCGAAGTCGTGGTCAAGTTCGCGCAGCGCGACGTCGGCCGAACATTCCTCGTCGGACTCGCCGACCACGAGGTCGACGCCCGAGTCTTCGACTTGCTCCGCCAGATCGTCGTTCCACTGGTGGTGGTCGAACCAGCGAACCGACCCGGCGCGGGCGGCCAGATTCGGCAGGGCGGTGAGGTCGGACTCGCGGTCTGGACAGAGATCACAGATGTAGACGTCAGCGCCTGTCTCCAGATACTCGGCGACCCAGACCAGCCGGCGTTCGAGGTCGTGAGGGCTGGCGGGGACGAGCGCGGCCTCGCTGTGGACGGCCCGCACCAGGGCGACGCAGGCCAGCCCGTCGGCGTCGGGGTCGGCGACGACGACGGTCTCGGCATCGTCGAGTGTCTCGGCGGCTTCCTGTTCTTTGCGCGCCTGCTGGACGTCGTCCGGCCGGAAGAATCCCGCACCGGGGAGGACGGACTTGCGTTCGAGCGAGAGCCGATCGCCGTCGATGAGCCATTCGTCCATCGCTCAGGCCTCCAGATCTGCCCGGTCGGGGATCGCTCCGTCCTCACCGGCTTCGAGCTGTCGTGCGGTCAGGACGGGGACGGGCGAGCGTCGGACGACGGCTTCGGCAACACTACCCAGCAGGAAGGAGTGCTCACCGTGGCGGCCGCGCGTTCCGGTCGCGACGAGGTCGGCGTCGACTGACTCGGCGTAGGTACAGATCTCCGTCGCGGGCGTGCCCTCGCGGACGGCTGTCTGGATGTCTTCGGCCCGGGATTCGATCGCTTCGAGGGCGTCTTCGGCCTGGTCGTGCAGTGCGGTTTCGAGGTCTTCCCGGACACGCTCGGGCGCGGCCTCGACCTCGGTTTCGTCGACGACGTACAGTGCGTGGACCTCGGCGTCAAAGCGCTCGGCGAGATCCAGCGCGACCGTGACGGCCCGGTCGACGCTCTTGGAGCCGTCGGTCGCGAGAACGACAGTGTCGAACATGTGCTCACATACTGGTGGTCACCGTATAAATGGGCTGGAGACGTGATGTCGACGGCCGGCAGGGCTGCGCGTTTAGGCGCAGCCAGCTCAGCAAGGAGACGTAGTTGTCGACGGCCGGCTCGCGAGCACGTCTATGTGCGAGCAGTCCAGCCGGGAGAAGCGGTGTCGACGGCCGGCTGAAGTGCCGACCGTCCCGCTGTCGACGGCCGGCTGAAGTGCCGAGCACGGAGAGTATCTCGACCGCCCATCCAGCCGTTTGACCATCGGCTCGGTGGCTTTTTGCCACCGCCGCTCGCAGAACTAGGCGATGGCCGTCGAAATCGACACGGTGCTGGTTCCCGTCGACGGGACGTCCGAGGCGGAACGCGCCGTCGAGTATGCAGTCGTGGTCGCAAAGCGCTACGGTGCGGACGTTCACGTCTTGCACGTCGTCGACAAGCCGATCGCCAGGGGCGTCCAGCACGGCGCGATCGACGCCGACGACGTCGCAGACGACCACCAGGCGTTCATGCAGACTGTCCGAGAATACGCCGACGGCGTCCCGATGACCCAGTCAGTCGCAATGGGGTTTTCGGCGACGAAACTCACCCAGCACCCCGTGGGCGTCGTTCTCGACACTGCCGACGAAATCGGCGCGGACTTCGTCGTCGTCCCACGCGAGTCAGTCCGCGAACAGCCCACTGCCATGCTTGGCAAGGTCGCCCAGCACGTCCTCTCGTATGCCAGCCAGCCCGTTCTTTCAGTGTAGGCGACCCCCGTTCAATCCAGGCGAATCGCCATCTCGATCTCGAAGCTTTCGGTGTCACAGATCTCGAAGCCGACCTTCTGGTAGAGCGCGATCGCAGCCTTGTTCCAGCGCTCGACGGTCAGCCAGACCTTCTCGATCCCCTCACGCTGGCCGTACCCGAGCAGGGTTTCGATGAGTTCAGTTCCGATCCCGGCCGACTGGTACGCCCCGAGGACGAAGATCGCCAGTTCGTAGTCGCCCTGACGGTCCGCGACCAGCATCACGTGGCCGACTGCGTCGCCGTCGTGCCAGGCAATCGCGTTGAGATTCTCCGCTTCGAGAACCGTCTCCAGCCAGCTCTCGATGGCGTACTCCTTGACGGGCGGAATCCCTTGAGCCCGGTCGGCAGGGTCGAACGCCTCGTACATCGACAGCAATGTCTCCTGGTCGCTCCGGTCGGCTGCTCGGAGGTCGATCTCACGCCCCTCTCGGTCGGTGATCGTCCGCGGCGGTCGCGGGAACGTCCCGGCCGGTTCGTCGGGATAGGTTCGGTTGCTCGTCATCTGATGAGTGTCACCGGAGTTTCGGCGTTGAGGACGACGAACTCCGCGACGCTGCCCAGCTGGATCTTCCCGAGTGGGCTTCGACTCCCGCCGGCGACGATGAGTCTGTCGAAATCTTCGCCGTCGGCGAGTTCGACGAGTCCACCGCCGACGTGCCCCTCCAGTTGCCTGACGTCGGCGTCGAGCTCTGCTGTGTCCAGTTCGGCTCGGACCTGCGATTCGATCTCTCCGGGCGAGCCACCGGCAGCGTCGTCGTAGATCGCGACCGTCAGCGAGTCGCCGGCGGCCGTCGCTCGCTCGACGGTCTGGCGGAAGGCCTCCCACGATAACTCACTCCCGCTGTGGCCCAGCAGCATCTTCATAGCTCGGGTGTCGTCGTCCGCCGGGTTAAATATCGTGGTCGGACCGAACGACATAGGCGTCTCCACGTCGAAGGGGGGCGATATGCACCGACTCGGTCGCATCGCTACCCTGGGGATCCTCCTGGCGCTGGTCATCTGGGGGTCGACCACCGCGTTGCCGGGGCTCGTCGACGCGAGCGGAAACGACGATTTCCGGGATGACTGTGAGTACACGTATCTCGTCTTCGAGATCGAGGATCCGACCGACGGCGAGCGGGCGTCGGCGATCACCTACGAGAATCTCTCTGACGACCGGCAGGCCGCTTTCGACGCGTATCTCGACACTGGCGACGAAGCAGCCAAACTCGACGCCGCGCTCTGGAATCGACTCTACGAACGGCCCGAGCCGGTCCACTACGTCGCCTTCGACGGAACGCTCTACCGCGCCAACCCGATCCTGCAGCGGTGTTCGCCCTGGGAACGCTACGGCAACGGCACGGTCCCCTGATACGGACCGCTGTACGTCTGTTCCGCAACGACTGCACGCCGGAAGAGCAAGCTCTTCCGAGTGGTGGCGAACGCTTCGCGTTCGCTGCATCCCGGGAATCGAAGAGTTCCGACGACCCTGCTTCGTGTCACTCAGCAGGACGCCTTCGTGTGGTCGGATCGGTAATTCGCTACAGTAATCAACATCAGCGCGGTGACTCTTCACGACCGATCTGTTCGAATCGATCCAGCATGGTTTCGTCTTCGAGGAGTCGACGGGCACGCTGGCGCAGCCGATCCGCACGCTCGACGACATCCGCGTAGCCGTCGTGGTCTTCTCGGCGTTGCTCGCTGGTCTGGGCGTCGACGACGGCCCGTTTCGACTCGGTGCTGAAGTACGCGCCGAGCACCTCGTAGGCGAGGATCCGTCGCTGCTGGTCGATGGCTACACGCAGATCCTCGCGCTCGACCGGCTTGCAGAGATAGTCGTCGAACGGGAGTTCCAGCACGTCGAAGTCGGGATCGACTGCGGTCACCATGACGACGCGACCGTCGTATCCCCGGTCGGTGAGTTCGGCGAGGACCTCGTCGCCGGACATCCCGGGCATATGCCGATCCAGAAGGACGACATCGATCACGTCCTCGTCGATCGTCGCCAGTGCCTCCCGGCCGCTGTAAGCCGTCTCGACGCCACAGAATCCGCGAAGGCGGAGGGCGTAGGCGTCCGCGACTTCACGCTCGTCGTCGACGACGAGCACGCGAAGACCCTCGTGTGAATCGACAGCAGACATGACTGGACGGCGAGTATTGATGTGTCAGTGCTGACCATACATAATAGCTCCCGTCGCGCCTTAGCGCGGGCTGACCATCCCGCCGCTACCACGGAGTCTGGATAGCTAGAGTCTCGTGCGCTCGGTCGTCTGGATAGCTAGCCATCCGTTCCAGTACAATCGAGAGTGATCACACTACTATGTCTGCCCATCCCTCCACGTCGAACCGCGCGGTCGAACGAGACGACGCCACAGACCTCTCGGCCACCGAGTTTCTCGATCTGTTCGGCGACGAGTACACGCGCACGGTGTTCGAGGTCGTCGCCGAGGAGTCACGCAGTGGTCGCGCCGTCGCCGAGGCGGCCGACATCTCCCGCACGACCGCCTACCGTCGTCTCAATGATCTCTGTGACGCTGGTCTCGTCCGCAGTGAGATCACGCTCTGTCGCGACGGCCATCACAGAGAACAGTTCGAGGCCGTCAGCACGTCGTTCTCTATTTCGCTCGACGGTGACGGTATCGAGACGACCGTGTGCGACGGTGGCCGATCGTGAGACTCGGCATTGCTGTGACACCCTGTTTGCCCACGCTGGGTTTCACTCGTGGGAGTCATCGTTTAGGGGCCCGCGGCCCGAGGCCCGCATAGTCAGTCGACATCGACGCATGGCACGGAAAAGACAATCAGGATTCGCTGCCAGGGTTCGCCGATGATCGTCGCGACCTCGACGGCCGAACTGGTCATCAGTGTCGCAGCGATAGTCGCCAGCACGGCGTTTCTGGGTGCGACCCTCCGGTTTCGTCACGAACCGACGGCCCGGCCGCTGCTCGGCCTCGCTGCCGTTCTGGTCGCCGGTGCAGTCGCACATCTCCTGCTGGTCGAACTCGCACCGATCCGGTCGGCACTGGGGCTGCAGGTCCGGCCGGCGACGGGCGGCGGTCTCTGGCTGCTCGTGGCGGTCGACGTGGCTGCCCTCGCCAGTGCGGCGTGGTTTCTGTTCGCCCTCCAGTACACCGGCCGGGACGAGCGCACGTCGCCGATCGCAACTGTCGCTATCGCGACCGTGTGCGCCCTTCTGATCGGTCCCCATGCCGTCCTGACGGTTTCGGGCTCAGTCGTCGGATTCGAGACGGCGACGCCGAACCTCGTGCTCGGCGCTGCGGTCGTTCTCGCCGAGGCGCTTGCGCTCGTCGGCGTCTTTCTCGTGATCGACGCGACCTTCCAGCAGAAGGCCTTCCCGGCGACCCAGAGCGTCCTTCAGGTCGCGGCCGTCGGCTGCATCCTCCTTGTGCCGTTCGTTGCGACGACCGTACGACGCCCCGTGGTGACACCGCTCGTGATCGGCATTGCCAGCGGACTCTTCGCCGTACTGGTGTCCCGCTATCGGATATTCGAGACGCTGCCCGTCGTCTCGGTCGTCGGCCGCGACCGCGTCATCGAGGAGATGACTGACGGCGTCGTCGTCCTCGGTGACGACGAGCGAATTCGGGATCTCAACCCCAGTGCGGAGACACTGCTCGCTGTTGACCGGTCGGCAGTGCTCGGCGAGCGTCTCGGGAGTGCCGTGCCGGCCTTCGACGACATACCGACGGCGGGCGAGTCATCCGTCGACGTGCGACTCGATTCCGGTCGGACGATATCGGTCAGTACCGAGACGATCCCCGACCGACGAGGTCGAGTCCTGGGCCGGCTACTCGTCTGTCGAGATGTTACCGAGCAGCGACGCCAGACCCAGCGCCTCGGCGTCCTCACGCGCGTCCTCTCGGGTGTGACGAGCGAGCAGATGCGTCGCGTCACCGACGTGACCACAGCGATCACTGCCGGCGGACGTGACCCGACAGAAGGCGGCGACCGCGTGCGCGAGACGGCAACCGACACAGCCACGCTGGTCGCCAGCGTGCGGGAGATCGAACGCGCGCTATCGAGACTCGATCCGTCTGCTGAGCGCTCTGGGCGGCGATCGTCGGCCGACCTCGCCGACCTGCTCGACTCGCTGTCGGTTTCCGAGGAGACGGACGTGGTGATCGAGACGGCTGCCGGGCCAGGACCGATCGTGGCGGATGCGGATCTCGCACGAGCGACGCTCGAAACCCTCACTGTCGGGCCGGACGCGCCGACGATACGGGTGACAGACGACGCCGACGCGATCACGATCGAGATCGAGCCGTTCGACCCCTCGGGAACGGACGCTATCCAGTCCCACGCCCTCCGGATCGCCGAACGCGCCGCAGCGAACACGCCGTGGGACCTCGACACCGAGCAGGAGTCGACACCACCGACGGTTCGGCTTCGCTTCCGGCGTCCCGTCGCCGAGACACCGTCACCGGGTGGTGACGCTGGATGAGCGCCACAACGCTCGTGGTCGATCTTGCGACGGTCGGGACGTCGTGTCTGCTGGCAGTCCTCGGACTGCGTGCCCGGGATCGACCGGGTGCGCTCGTTGTGAGTGGGCTCTGGCTCGTCCTCGGGGTCGTCGCCGCCGGCGTCGTCGCCGCCAGAGTCGGTTTCCTGTCGACTCGGCTGGCGCTCGCTCTCGTACTCGGGGGCTGGATCGTCGCTCTCCCACTGTGGGCCGGATTCGTCTTCTCGTACACCAGTCGCGGGCCGACGCTCACCCGGCGAAGTGCCGCGATCGCGGTGGGGTACGTCGCTGTGCTGGGACTCGGACTGCTGTGGAGTTCCACGTCCGGGGGAACAGTGGGCGGACTCGTCCAGATCGCGATCGCCGTCTTACAGACGCTGTTGCTCGGTGTCGGGCTGTTCGGCGTGTTTCTGATCGTCCGCGCGTGGCGGATCGACACCGGGCTCTCGGGAGGACAGGCTCTCGGACTCTCCCTGGGCGGACTCTGTGTGACGCTGTTGTTGTTCCCCGTCAGCACGCTCGATACGCTGGGGAGAGAGACCGTTCCAGCAACGCTGTCAGGGGTCCTCGCGATGGGGGCATTCGGGTTCGCGATTTCGACGGTCGGCGCAAATCTGTTCGACGACGCGCCAGCGACCGGCCCACTGGCACGCCAGTCCGTCCTCGAAACGATGCGCGAGGCGGTCGTCGTCACCGATCGTGAGGGACGACTGGTCGACGCGAACGCGGCCGCCGAACGGACGTTCGGACTCTCGCTCGGCTCGGACGCCGGGCGATCGATGTCCGCGGTCCTCGGCCACGATATCGACGCCCTCGCCGACGAGACGGTGACGATAGCGACGCCGGGTGGCACTCGCGAGTTCGACGTCAGTCGGTCGGAACTAACCGACCGGCGTGGCGAGACGATTGGCCGCTCGTATCTCTTTGGAGACGTGACCGATCTGCAGACGAGGCGACAGCGTCTGGCGGTCCTCGAACGCGTCCTGCGCCACAACCTCCGCAACGACCTCGACGCGATCCGCGGCTTCGCCGAGGGGCTCTCCGACGATGTCACCGACGACCCCGAAACGGTGGTTGCTCGAATCGACGCAATCGCGACCGACCTCGTCGAGATCGGCGAGACGGTCGCGCGCGCCGAGCAGGTCATGGCGCGAGACTCGCTCACGTACGGGGCTGTCGATCTCGAACAGCTTGCTACAGAGGTTCTCACCGCGGTCGACGATGGCACAGTCGAGTCGACGGTCACGGGTGGGCAGCGACGGCTCCGGACGGATCGAGATGTCCTCCGAACGGCACTCAGGGAGGTTGTCGCGAACGCCGTCGAGCATAGCTCGACCGTGGAGATAGAGATCGGCAGCACCGACGGGACGGCCCGGATCGTCGTCCGTGACGACGGGCCGGGAATTCCGGAGCGTGAACAGCGCGTCCTGCTCGACGGGGAAGAACACCCACTCCGGCACGGGTCGGGCGTCGGGCTCTGGTTCGTCTCGTGGGCGGTGACGCGCCTCGGCGGTGACCTCGCGGTGCGGACCCCCAACGAGGGCGGGAGTGAAGTGATACTGACGATCCCCGATCGCGGTGAGTCCAGCCCAGGATAGCGTATGCCTCAATCCGGAAAGAACGTCTCCAGAAGCTTTCGCTGGCTGGCCCGGAGATGGTACAGCAGCGTCGAGCCGGTGATGTCCAGTGAGGCCGCCACTTCCTCGGCCGTACTGCCCCGCGGTGACTCGAAGTAGTCGGCGAGATACGCCGTGTGGAGGACTGTTTCCTGGCGGTCGGTGAGCCGGTCTGACAGTTCGTCGCGGAACTCCCGAGCGGTCGTCACTGAACGCTCGCGGTCGTGTTTGGCTCGGACCTCGATGTCGTACTCGCTTCTCACGGCCGAGACAATCCGCCGCACGTCACTTTCCGGCGGCAGGTCGACGACGAGCTGGCCGCCGTCCGGGCCGTAGCTCGCACGCCTGACAGTTCCGCCCAGCGAGGAGATGGCGAGCAGCGGCGTCGATCCCCTGATCTCGATCTCGACAGCGCCGCTTTCGCGAAGGATTCTGACGTGGCCGACGTCGGGGATGTCGGCTGCGGCGTTCACGACGGCGTCGAGACTCGCCTCCTCGGGCGTGACGTAACACAGGATAGCGTCGCTCTCGCGGGGGACGAGACCGCCGAGCATGATCGTCGTCTCCAGGGTCGAAGCCACGGCCCGCAGGGGCGAGTCCTCCCCGACGCTGAAGGTGACTTCCGTGACGGTGTCCGAGAGGAGGAGATTTCGGTTTCTGGCGGCCGTGACGGCGAATCCAGCCACTTCGCCGAGCGTCTCGAAACTCGCCCGCTCGCGCTCCGAGAAGGCGTCGGTCCGGTCGGCGTAGACGCCGACGACGCCGTCGACCGTCGAGCCGTACGACAGCGGGATCGCCAGCATCGACTGGACGCCGTCGCCAAACGCTGCCAGTTGCACGCTTTCGGGGACAGTCGAGCCCTCGGCGATCGGCTGTGCGACCTGCACGCTCGCCTGCTCGACGGCGCGCTCTTCCGGTGTCGTTCCCGGGCCATCGACGGCCTCGCGCACGGCCCGAAAGGTCTCGCCAGTCGTGCCTGCGACCGACTGGACGGTGAGTCCGTCCGACTCGTGGGTGCGCTCGCCGACCCAGGCGAACGTCCAGAGGTCGCGCTCGCCGAGTTCGCGAGCGAGCGTCTCTTCGATCTCCGCCCGTGACGAGGAGGCGACGAGTTCTCGCAGGACGGCCGACCGCGTCTCGTCGACGATGGCGGTTCGACGGTGCTCCGCCCTGAGTTCCTCGACGGTTCGCTCGGCCCGCCGCCGCGCCGAGATATCTTCGAAGTAGACTGTCGCTCCCGTCTCGGCAGGGGCGACCGACACGGCGAGCCACCGCTCGATCGACGGATAGTACTCCTCGAAGGACGTCTCGGAGACGCTTTCACCTTCGAGTGCCGTCAGCAGCGAATCTTCGACAGAGTGTGGAACCACGTCGGCGACAGCCGCCCCTGTCGGATCGTCGTCGACGCCGATCAACTCCCGGGCGGCATCGTTACACTCGGTGAGAGTGCCGTCGCTCGACACCGCAAGGACACCGATCGGGGCCGCCTGGAGTCGATCGTCCATATCTGGTCACTGCTCGCGCTCAGTCATCGGTCTGGCGGTCGAATCGAACCTCGAAGCGTGCGCCGCCGCATTCGGCCTCGGTGAGGCTGATACTCCAGCCGTGAGCGTCGACGATCCGCTTGACGATCGCCAACCCGAGGCCAGTCCCACGATCGTGGGTGGTGTATCCGGCCTCGAAGACGGCGTCGCGTTTCGCGGGCGGGATTCCCGGGCCGTCGTCGGCGACCGCGAACCCGTCTTCGAGCGCCTCGACGACCACCTCGACCGAGTCCTCGGCCGGGTTGGCGTCCGCGGCGTTCGGAGCACTGTGCTCGACGGCGTCCCCGGGAGTGTGCGACCGTGGGTTTGTGGAACCATGTTCCACAGCGTTCCGAAAGAGGTTCTCGAAGAGTCGACGGAGCCGGTCCGGGTCGGCCGTCGGTTCGGGGAGCCCGCTCGCGACGGAGAGCGATGCCCTCTCTGTGTCGACTGACTGCCAGGCGTCTTCGACCGCGCGCTCGATCGAGATGTCCCCCACGGGATCGACCACAGACTCGCCACGGGCGAGCGTCAGCACGTCGCTGATGATGGTTTCCATCCGCTCGTGTGCGTCGGCCATCGCTTCGAAGTGCTCGCGATCACCGGTTTCTGCGGCTGCTCGTCGATGGGCTTTGGCGACGTCGAGCGGGTTGCGAAGATCGTGGCTGACGATACTGGCGACGTGGTCGATCCC
>ENA-ORDC01000543-ORDC01000543.1-marine-metagenome-genome-assembly--contig:-NODE-543-length-36393-cov-4.687768_pt1 | contig 36393 bp, 40 predicted proteins | sample MGYA00237783_ERZ508515 | MGnify/ENA primary metagenome ERZ508515 (study PRJEB26186, sample SAMN06268792) | marine metagenome | isolation source: Eden Landing Ponds, San Francisco, CA, USA | place... | reverse complement strand
TCAGCGCCTTGTTGTTGTCCGGGAACGCAGGAGGCTCCACCTCCTGCACGTTCAGTCTCTGGTTCAGCTCTGCCTGAGTTATTGCAGGCGCTGTGCCAGAGCGTTCGGAAACAACAAAGACGCTGTTAACGCGTTGTTCTGGAAGGACGTTAGTGAAAGGAAAGCAATACGTAGAAGCCGGGGTGTCTCAGGAGGGTATTTCATCGTGAAAGGGGGACCCTTTCACCAGTGCAGACCCGGGAAGCAGGCTCGCTCCTACATGGGGTAGCAGATTCTATTAGCCTGCCTCAAAACCAATCTTCCAAACGCAATTGGTCGATCCGTTCAAATTCACGGACATTGCGGCTGACCAGGATAGAGCCATGGGCCAGCGCCGTGCCGGCAATCAGGGTGTCACAGGGGCCGATGGGTTGGCCTTCACTCTCCAGGGTGGCGCGAATCTCTGCGGCTGCCTTTGCCTCGCGTTGGTGAAAGGGCAGGACCTGCACCGCTGAGGTCAACTCCGCGAGCTGCTTCGAACGCTTCTCCGGCGATGACGATTTGGCGATGCCAACCTGCAGTTCATAGAGAACAATAGCGGGGATACCAATATCCTGGGGCGCCCGCGCAAGCATCCGCTCCGCAACCCGGCCCTCACCCTTGAAAAAGTAGATCAGGGTGTTGGTATCCAGCACCCACATTAAAGTGCTTCCCGCTCGGCATCAGTGCTCTCTCCAGCACGCAGCTCCTCCAGTGAGGGGAAGTCACCCCAGCTCCCCGGAAGCTCCCGCACCGTATCGGGCCATTGATCCACCAGCTTCTCCTGGATAACACCGGCAATCCATTTGCTTTTAGAGAGCTTCATAACCCTGGCATTTTCAATCATCTTTTTTTCAGTCTCGTCATCCAGATAGATCGTCACCTGGCCCATAATCAGCCCTCTTTTACATATATGTGGAATTATATGCCCTGGTTTTGATAAAAGCAACACAGCCCCCCACCCCCTGTAGGAACTTGCCTCGCAAGCGATACCAAAGACCATCGCAAGCAGGCTCGCTCCTACAGGGGGTCTGATATACAATCGCTACAAGGACGCAACATAATCAGGGTTGACCCGGTGAGACTGGCACGGAGGCATGGGATGAGCACTGCGGCAATCACAACTGAACCTCAAATCCAGAGCATCCAGGTGACCGATTCCGCGATCACAGCGACTCTAGTGGATGGGCGGAGCATCAGTGTGCCCATTGAATGGTCCTGGCGGCTGTCCCAGGCGACCTCCGCCCAGCAGAACCGGTACGAAATCCTCGGTGATGGCCATTACGTCCACTGGCCTGAGGTCGATGAAGACCTGAGCGTGGAAGGCATGCTCAACGGAACCCCGGCCCCCAGAGCATGAAAGTCGAAGCAGAAATGACCGTCGACGAAAACGGTAACTGGCACATTGAGCTTCCGGAACCCATCCGCAGACAGCTCGAGGGCCGCCGCGCTCCCTTGACTCTTGATATCCCGGATGACGTTATTGTTGATGCTGGGGACTTCGATAACGAGCATCAACAATAACGCAACGGAGACCTGAAAAATCGCGAGCAGGCTCGCTCCTACGAGGAGGTTTCCGCCTCGCGAACGCGGGCCGCGAATTCCACGAAGAACGCCATGAACACACCCAGCATGCCGCCAAGCAGCGCACCGAGCACCAGGATCAGGGAGCGGCTGGTGCCCACGGGGCTCAGGGAGGCAATGGCAAGATCCTCCGCACGGGTGGGCTTGATCCAGGAACGGCGGGTCTGTTCCTCGCGCAGACTGCTCTGGATCTCGTTGATGCGCTCCTCGCGCTCGGAGATCCGCTCATTGAGCTGGAGCTGACTCAGAAGCAGGGTCAGCGCCGCGTCCGAGCTGGAAAGGGTTGCGCGCACGTCTTCTCCCGCCAGCGCCTGCGCCTGTGTATCGCCGTTGCTGGCCTTCTCCGTCGAGTTCACGCTCAACCCCTCCAGTACCTTCATCCGGCGCTGCTCCGCCTCCAGAGCCTCGCGCAGGTTCTTGAGCTTGGCGTCGCTTTCCTCCTCAAGAATGCTAAGGCGGGACTGGTGCTCATCACGCAGGCGCTTGTAAACCCGGTCATGGAACGCCGCCACCGTCTCCTGCCTATCCAGAGGCGCCTCCGTCACCAGGTTCACAAAGCTGCTTTCCTCCGCTGTGGAGACGGACACATCAAAAGGCATGGATTCAAGTTCCTGCTCTTTCAGATAGGCCCGTTTGGCGCTGAGCAGGATACGCTCCTCGATGATGTTCTTGGTGCCGGACGCACTGGCCACGTATTCCTGGGGCCCGAATTCACCCAGCTCGATACTGGTCGTGAACTCATAGACCCGCTCCAGGGAAAACGCATAGAAGGCGGCACCCAGTGTGCACACCAGGAAGGTCCCGATGATCACCCACCGGCGCCGGATCAGCGCCCGTGCGAGATCCACCAGGTCAATTTCGTCATCGTGCGCTTGGGGGGATTGTTGATCAGTAATGGCGGCGTCCCTCTACCAGTTTTATGCGGAATGAATCGTCAGAGGCATGCATTATAGACAGGTTGAAAGCTCGGTGCATTTACGACCTGCGCAGGAGCTTTCCCCACAAGCGATACCCCAAAACCGCAAGCACTCCCCATGGTTGCATCCAAGCAAAACCGTTATACGTTAAATAAGACGAATTAACGTATAACTATACCAATCCCCATGCCCGAATCACTCCCCCTCACAACCAAAACACTGCTCGCCGAACTCCGGGAACTGGCGCTTGCTCAGGCTGCTTCCGGAGAGCAGCAGCTGCCTGGCGGGAGCATTACGGAGAAAACCGTTAAAGGCGGCCGCTACGCCTACTACCAGTTCAGGGACATTGCCTCACAACGCTATCGCCAGTATTACCTGGGCCCTGCCGACTCAGAAGAAGTTACAACCATTCGAAGCAGGCTCAACGCCCCCGAAAAGCTGGCAACAACGGACATGGCACGGGTCGCGGCAGCCTGCCGGAGCGCGGGCGCGCTGACCGTGGAAAGCAGCGTCTTCCGGGTCATTGAAGCGTTTACACAGGCCGGGGTCTTCCAACGGAGACACGTCACTCTCGTCGGTACACACGCTTTCAATGCCCTCGGCAACCTGCTCGGCGTAAGATGGGACGCAGCCACCCAGACCATGGATATCGACCTGGCAAGCCCCGGGAATATCGCCCTGGCAACCGGGCCTTCAGAACCGCCAGACTCCATCCTGGACAACCTCAGGATGGGGTTCACACCGGTTCCCCAGCTGGATCCTCGCACCCCCTCAACCTCTTTCCAGGTTCGCGGCCGGCAGCTCCGGGTGGATCTTCTGACCCCGATGACCGGAAAACCCCAAAGCCCCGTTTTCGTGCCCGCCCTCAATGCCAGCGCCGAAGCGGTCCGCTTCCTGGATTTTCTCATTGAGTCGCCGGTCATGGTGCCGGTGCTTGGGCCGAGCCGCATGGCACTTGTCAGCGTCCCGAGCCCGGAGCGCTTTGCCATCCACAAACTCCTGGTCGCCCAGTCCCGTCCATCGGCCATGGCCACCAAGTCCGAAAAGGACCGGAGGCAGGCTGCCCAGCTGATCCAGGTATTGGCCGAAGAAGCGCCGGATGCCCTGGCAGAAGCACTGGAAGCCGCTCTGGCGCAGGGCCCGAAATGGCGGAAACGGCTGCACAACGCGCACCGAAAGCTGGCAGAGGAACACAGCGACGCCGCCTCTCAGCTGAACGAACTTTGGGAAGAATAAACGCCTGAGCCGTAAGAGCTTGCCTCGCAAGCGATACTGGAGACGATCGCGAGCAAGGCTCGCTCCTACGGGCTTCTTAAACCACCATCTCCGGCAGATCAAAGAGCAACCGCACCAGCGCATGGTTGATGTAGTAGTTTTCCCGCCCGAGGCGATGCTTTTCAAGAATGCCACCCTCGGCCAGACGATCGAGGTATCGGGTAGCCGTAGCCCGGGAGACATTCAGGTCCTCCTCCAGAAAGGCGACCTTCGTGTAGGGATGGCGGAAAATGTTGTTGATCAGATCCTGGCTGTAAAAACGGTACTCAGAGCGGATCTGATGCTTGTAGCTCTGCAATAACTCGCCAATGCGTTGAACCAGTTCATTGGTATGGCGAGCGGTAGCCGCGACGCCCTCCAGCATGTAGATCAGCCAGCTCTCCCATTCCCCGGTGTCCCGCACGTGCTGCAGTTGCCGGTAGTATCGGGCCTTGGTCTGGCTGATGTACCGGCTCAGGTACAGAATTGGCGAATCCAGCAGCCCCTCCTTCACCAGGAACAGGATGTTCGCGATACGCCCGGTGCGGCCATTACCGTCGTAAAAGGGGTGGATGGTCTCAAACTGATGGTGAATCACGGCCATCCGGACCAACGGATCCTCAGCCGCATCCTCTGCATGCATGTACTGTTCGAGCGTTCCCATCAGATCCAGAATCCGCTCCGGGGAAGGCAGCTCAAACACCACAGCGCCGGTCTGTTCATTCCTCAGAATGGTCCCTGGCGTTCGCCGAAACCCCGCGTCATTGCCTACCAGAACCGCCTGCACGTCCTTGATGGTATTCAGCGTCAGCAGGCCACTCTGGCGAACCGCGTGAAAGCCTCTATCCAGTCCCTGTGCATACCAAGCCACCTCTTTGCTCACCGGGTCCGCTGACTCCGGCTGGATCTGGTGGCGATAGAGCGCGTCCTGGGTGGTGATGATGTTCTCAATCTCGGAACTGCTCTGGGCCTCCTGGAGCGAGAGCGTGGAAACCAGAAGGTTCCCATTGGGAATCGTCTTCGCCGTCCCCTTGAGTTCCCCCAGATAGCGATGCGCACGAGCCAGAGCCCTGAGGACCTCCGGAGTTTCCAACGATCCCTCTGGAGGAAATGCATCGACAGCCTGAGTGGCCACGGCCCCTCCTTTCAGTGAGCAGGCAAGGAGCAACCTTCTCAGAAAAGGCTTTTTTTGAGAAGCTCTCCAGAAACCTTCTCACAAATCGCCTCAATTGAAAACGTCTCACCACCCAAAAACCGCAAGCACTCCCCTGGTTACACTCGGGCAAGACCGTTAAAGGCGGTCGCTACGCCTACTACCAGTTCAGGGACATTGCCTCACAACGCTATCGCCAATATTACCTGGGGCCTGCTGACTCCAAGGAAGTCGGAACCATTCGAAACCGACTCAGTGCCACCGAAGAGCTGGCAGAGGAACACAGGCACGCCGCTTCTCAGCTGAACGAACTCTGGGAAGAATAACCGCCTGATCCGTGGGAGCTTGCCCTGCACGCGACCCAACAGAAGCAGGCTCAGTCAACATTTCAATGCCGGGTAAAGACCTCGTCCAGAGATCGCGCCTCGAGCACATTGTCCGTCCAACGCTCCAGATCCGCCATCGTGGCCGCCTCCAAACGTTGATGCGTGGCCTCATCAAGCTCACCAAAACGATGTTGGAGCAGACGGATCAGCAGAGTTCGCTCACCGTTTGCCTGGCCCTGCTCAAGGCCCTGCTCAAGACCCTGCTCAAGACCCTGCTGCTTACCTTCGTTCAGCAGGCGTTCTCTCAAACCAGCCATCGTCCTCGTCTCCTGCGGGTAGCGTTTTTCGTAGTCGGCCATTTCATTATTATCTAGTGCTGAGTATATGTCGATGAAGTCCACGTACTTGAGCTGGCGCTCCCGATCCGGCTCGAGTTCCATCAACCCACGCACGGCCCGGGCATAAACCTCCAGCTTCTGATCGTCACTCCAGCTCATGTTTGGAAGGTTCAGCCGCGCCACCAGATTGTCGCTGTCCCAGTAATCCTCAACGGGGAGCTGTTTCAGTTCGCAATCGAGATACTGAAATAACAGGTAGGTCTGGTGATCACTGCCAAGGCGAAGCTCTTTCGGTATAGCAAACGATGAGTGCAGAAAAATTACCACCGGCACAACGCGCTCGGTCTGATACAGCTCAGCCAGATCCGCACAATAGTGAACCAACCGGTGAATCGAAAACCGGGACGGATCCGTCTCCTCTTCCAGAACGAAGACAATAGCCTCACGCCTCCCATCAGGCCACTCCACCAGCAGCGGTACATCCAGCTCCCGAAACCGCTCACCAAGGCGCTCTTTCTGCTGCTCCTCTCGGAGCAGGCGGACGCGAACCGCATCATCCAACTGCCCAACCTCATTTTCAGCGAACAACGCCAACGCCTGCCGCGGGTAATCCACAATGAGGTTCTTAAAGTTCTGATCGTGGCTAATCATGTCCACTGCCCTGAAAACTGTATATTATTACAGCTTAACAAATCCAATATGCCTCGCAAGCGATAGCCCAAAGAATCGCGAACGAGGCTCGTTCCTACAGGTCTACCCGGGAAATGGGCTACGCTGAACAGACCAATTCCTCTACCTGACCGAGGCCCCATGGACTGGCAGTTCAACCCCAACCACCCCCACCTGAGCCACTACCCATGCCGCGCTAAGCACCCCGAGGCCCTGCCGGATCTGGATACCAGCCTGAAAACCATCGGCGAATACCAGCGCCGCCTCTGGGCGAACCGGGAGAAGGCCCTGCTTCTGGTCGTCCACGGCCCGGACGCCAGCGGCAAGGACAGCCTGATCCGAACGCTGGCCACCTACATGGACCCGGCCGGCTTCCACGCCTGGTCTTTCTCGCGGCCCACAGGCACCGAAACACGGCACGACTTCCTCTGGCGCGTTACCCCGTTCCTTCCGGCTTTCGGGGAGGTCTCGGCGTTCAACCGCAGCCACCATGAGGCCGTCATTGCCGAAAGGGCCTGGCCGGTATGGCACTCCGGGCCCGGGGAGCTGGAGGGGCGCTACACCTCACTGCGCCAGTTCGAACAGCACCTGGCCCGGGAAGGCACCTGCATTCTCAAAGTCTGGCTCCACACCTCTGAGCAGGAGCACGAAAAACGCCTGCGCAAGCGCCTTAATAAACCCCACAAACGCTGGAAGTTCGACCCCTCGGACATCGAGGGCTGGCAACGCCGGGACGAACTGCTCGGCTACGCGGAAGAGGCCATCGCTGCCACTCATATACCGGAGGCGCCGTGGCACATCATCCCCGCCGACAACAAACCTGAAGCCCGCGCCATTGTCGCCGGTCTTCTAGCGGACACGCTGCAGACCCTGGCACCGGAGTACCCCGCAGGGGATGAAGCGGTGCTCAGCCGCTACCGGCAGCTGCTGGACGACAGCTGAGCGCATTGAAATGCCAGCTTCGATCCGGCGCTGTTGAACCTTGCCAACGGACGGTTCGGATCATCCTGCTGGGTCGCTCATAGTTAAATCCTTGCACACACCCGCAAAACTGGTTATACATACAGTATTGGTGTAAGGAGTATAAGCATGAGCCAATCACTGCAGCCGCTGGCGCGTCCAGTCCAGTTTGACACTCAGGAGGATCCATCCCGGGTTGTCGCCAACGCCCCGCAGCTGAATGCCACCTCGCGGCGGCTGATCATCGATAGTCTTTCGATGAACAGCACCCGGGCCGTCAAAGCCGATCTCAAGGTATTCAGCGACTGGGGCGGGCAGTTACCCGCCGATGAGACCGAAATCGCCAACTTCCTGTCCGATCAGATTCAGAGTTCTGGCAAGAAATACAGCACCGTTAAACGCTACGCCAACAGCCTCCACCTCTGGCATCAGATGCACGGACTTGCCTCACCGGTAAAAGGCACCTACGTCAGACGGGTCCTTAAAGGCATGGCCCGAACCCAGGATACACGTGCGAACAGCGCGCCGGCACTGACACCTGAGCATCTGAGGCAACTGCTCAGTGCCATCACCCTTGAGGACGTTCGCGACTACCGCAACTACACCATGTTCTGCCTGGCGTTTTTCGGCGCGTTCCGCCGCGGTGAGCTGGTCCGGCTGCGCATTGACGACGTTATCTTTGTCGATCAGGGAATGGAACTCTACATCCGCGACAGCAAAACCAACCGCAGCGGGCGTACGGAGACCAAACCCATCATCGCCCTTCCCAATACGCCGGAACTGTGCCCGGTTTACCAGCTGCGGCGCTACATCGATATGAGCGGCATAACCCGAGGGGCGATTTTTCGTTCGGTATCCCCCAAAGGCCGCCAGGGCGCAGGAGCACTCAGCGACAACAGCTTCTACCGGATTCTCAAAGACGCCCTGGACCAAAGCGGCTTATCACAGCAGGGCTACTCACCCCATAGCTTCCGAGCGGGGTTCATCACTGAAGCCCACCGCCAGGGCAAGCGCCATCACGACATCAAAAAGGTCTCTGGCCATCGAGATCAAAAGTCGTTCGAGCGCTACATTCGGGAAGCGGATGCCTTTGACAACCACGCGGGAGCGCTGGATCTGTAGCATTTGGTGCGATCGACCAAACTTGGATCACGGGCAGCCGTTGGCGCCAATACCGCAGGTTTTCAGACCAATACGGAGAGGCGAATAATGAGTCATGAAACCGGTGTTCTGGCCGCCGTTATCCTGGGGATCATCGGTGCTGCGGTTCTGACCGGCTACGCCATCTGGTCCAAGCGTTGCGAGGACCGCGAAAAGCACCGATAAAGAGCAGATCGCAATCACCAAGCTCATTAAAACTGAAAGAGGACACCATGAGCACGAAGGCATCAATCGCAGCCGGTGAGCGCTATCACCTTTACCACCAAGTCTACCTCGGATCGGAGCCGGAAAGCGTGTTTCTGGAAATCAATCAGCCTACCGAGTTTTCGGTTGCCAAGGAGACAATGGCTGAGCGCATGATTGACAGTCTCAGCGTTGAGATTCCCGCCGAGGACATGGATGCCATCGCGATTGCCTGGGTCAAAAAACGCGGGCTCCAGGGCGTTGTTGGCGGGCCTGCCGGCAACGAACTTGGAAGCCCAGACAATCTATCGGAGTAATGGGATGGCGCTGAGGCGTGGAAACTATGCCGGAACCAGCATTGGGTTAGTGTCTTATAAATAATACATCGCCTCTTGATGAACGACAGCTGCTTGTTGGCCTTGATGGATACACCGCTCATGCTGACGCGCTCGCTGAGCCGTTAGCGCATGAACTTGACCCATCTCTAGCATCTGACGGCGGAACGCTTAATGATACTCAGCTCGAGAAACCATCATGTGAGCGTGACGATAGAGCCGGTCATGGCCGCTCTGACGTGTGACCTCGGGGATCCTCCTGGGGATCATCGGCGCCGCGGCTCTGACCGGCTACGCCATCTGGTCCAAGCGTTGCGAGGACCGCATACAACACCAACAAAGAGTTGACTGCAAGAGCGCCCAGGTCAAAGACCCGATGTGAAAGCCAGCATTGTTCCTGGATTGATCGTGTAGCTTGGACAGCAAGGCTGACACAGAGAGGAACGGCAGACTCGATTTAACTACTGTTGGCGGTATTTAACTCGGCACCTTGACAGTAGATGCATTATAATTATAATGTAATTAATGAAACACTTTTCCTTTGACTGGGATCCTGACAAAGACGCCGCTAACCGCAACAAGCATGACGTCTCATTCTACGAGGCCAAAACCACCTTTACAGACGAGTTTGGCCGCTTAATAGCAGACCCAGATCATTCTGATGAGGAGGATAGATTCATACTCCTCGGAACGAGCATCCATTCTCGTTTGCTGGTGGTATGTCACTGCGTTAGAGACGGTGAGATTATTCGAATCATTTCTGCGCGAAAGGCGAACAAGCGAGAACGAAAGACTTATGAAGGGTATAGATATGCGTGATCATTACGATTTCTCAGAGTCCGTTAAGAATCCTTACGCCAAAAAGCTCAAGAAGCAGGTTACGATCCGACTGGATGAGGACACCATCGCGTATTTTAAAAACTTGGCCGAGGAAAAAGATCTTCCATATCAGAGCCTCATTAATCTTTATTTGCGCGACTGCGCACAGTCCCATAAAGACCTCAAGATTGAGTGGCAATAAAATGTTAATGAATGGCTGCTGCCGGACAGGCATAAGCTACGGCCAAAAGACGGCCTCCGCTTTTGCCTAAAGCCGCTTTTCCCGGTAAAGCGCGGCACTCGAAGCCGTTCCGAAAGACATACCCAACCTTCACCTGATCGCCGCCGACGTAGAACGAATCGGTGACCTTGCCCTTTTTCTTGGCTCTTCACAGATCCGCGTGAAACGGTAGGGAAAAAGCGCAAGCTTCTTGCGGCATCGTATCCAATTAGATACGCTTAACATATGAACACCATCGAACAAACCCGAGCATTCAAGGATTGGCTGAGGAAGGTGAAAGACCCGATGGGAAAAGCCAGCATCGTTCGCCGGATTGATCGTGCGGGCAAGGGCAACTTCGGCGACTGCAAGGACCTGAAAGACGGTGTTTGGGAGATGCGCATCCCGACCGGACCCGGTTACCGGGTGTATTTCACCCAGCAGGGAGAGTCGATCTATCTCCTGCTGCTCGGTGGCGACAAGGCCAGCCAGGACAAAGACATTGAGAAGGCCAAGCGCATGGCCGCCGATCTTGGGGCATAGGAGAGAACCGCCATGGCTATTAACCAACAAGCTTATGAAAAATACGGCATCACCCCTTTCGATGTTGCGGAGTACCTGGACAACGATGAGGTAATCGCGTGCTACCTGTCCGAGGTTCTCGCCGATGGTGACATGGATGAGCTGCTTGAAGCGCTCAAGAATGTCGCCCGCGCCAAGGGGATGAGTGAGGTCGCAAGCGCGGCTGGACTTGGGCGCGAGAGTCTGTACAAAGCCTTGGCCCCCGGTGCCAAACCCCGATTTGACACGATTAACCGGGTTCTGAAAGCACTGGGGGTACGACTCAAGGCAGATGTGGCCTAAACGCTCACCGCGTACAACGCACCCGTGCCATGGCTGCTTTGTGGCGTCTTTTCCTGAAGATCAATGCCACCTTGCCCAGTAAAGCGCGATGAACTTGAATAAAACACGGCGTCCGGACGACAAACAGCTGCTTGCTGGCCTTGATGAATGCACGGCCCATGCTGATGCGCTCGCTGAGCCGTTACCGCATGAACTTGCTCCCTATCGAGCACGTGATGGCGAGGCGCTGCATGATGCCCAGTCCAAGGAACCATCCGGTGAACCTGACGGTAGAGCCGGTCATGACAGCTCTGCCCCCTGAGCGCCGGGGCCCTCTCGACTTGTCGGAAAACTCACGATGCTACGAATAACCCAGATCCGGGAATGGCCGCATCAACTGGCGTTCTTCACCAGCGGACAGAGCAACCGACCACAGACCAACCACCTTCCCTTTTACCGAGCAACGGTTGAAGGCCTCTCACCAGAGGACGGTGCCGTGGTGCTCATCAGTGACCTCCAGGGGCGGGAGCAAGCATCCGGCAATCGCCTGCTCGGTGAAGTCGTTGCCGAGGAACTTGAGCTGTTTCAGTCGGTCGGTGAGCTTGACCGTATCCGGTTGATTGTTATTGCCGGCGATCTCTACGACTACCCGGATCTTCGAAAGCGCGGCGGGACAGGTCCGGTCGATTCCGTCTGGCATGCTTGCGCCAAGCTGGCCCCAGTCGTTGGGGTCATGGGCAATCATGACGAGCTCGATGCCCCCGACGCGCTACCCGACGATGTGCGGATTCTCGATGGATCCGTTGTCGAAATTGCCGGACTGCGCATCGGTGGCGTAAGCGGCATTATCGGCGACCCCAAACGCAACCACCGCAAGTCAGATCAGGCGTTTGGACGCGCGCTTCAGCGTGCCATTGAGGGTTATCCCCACCTGCTGATTCTTCACCAGGGCCCGGATGACCCGACGAGTGGCCAGCGCGGAGACGGGGCAACCCGCGCCAGCCTCGAAAACCGCTATCGGGGACTGACGGTGTTTGGGCACCGTCACTGGGATGACCCCTTTGTGATCACGCTGGCCAACGGCCAGGCCATCAACGTCGATGGGCGCGTGGTGATCTGCGAAGGACCTGGCCAGACAGCAATCAGTAGCTCTTAGTAAAAGCGTTTACTAATTCAGTAAGCACCGGTACTAATTGCTACTAACGGGAGGAATGGTGGTAAGCATTGAACGTTTGATATCTTGGGAAAGGCCTCCGTTCAAACGGAGTTGCCAAGCAATCGGATCTCGCTCTCACCCAAGCCGATCACCTCAATGCCACCCGGCGTCACTGCCTGATACGCCTCGTGAAGATGGCCGTGAACGATGAGTCTCGCCCCCATTGCCTCTGCCAGTTCGCTGATCACTGAGTGGCCATAGCGGTGCGGCGTGGGCGCCTCATGAGTGACCAGCACATCGGCGGACTGGTCCCAAAGGGCCTCAATATCCTCCCACCAGATCGCCCCGCGGACTTTGCGGGGTAGGCCGCCTCGCCAGAGATTGCCTTTACCGCATACGGCCAGGTAATCCCGGCGGTAGGCGAATCGAGGCTTGCCGAGTTCGGGATGCCAGATTTTCTCGACAAAGTGGCCTCCCAATCCGGCTACGCGCACACCACCAAAATCCATCACCTGGCCATGCAGGCAGTACCGCGCCCAATCAGAGCCCAAGGTATTGTCGTACCAGTGCTCGCGATCGACATCGTGGTTACCGTGGATCCAGAAAAAGTCGATCCCAGCCTGTGTGAGATCGCCGTAGAGTTGGTCAATCGGGGCATCCGCATCAAAGTCGCCCACATGGAGCGCAACCGTTGGCGCCAACTCCACGAGCTCAGCAGCAGTCCTGCGGTTACGCCCGTGGGTGTCACCGATCAACGCGATGCGTTTGGCACTGGAGTCAGGCTGGTCGGTCACAACAAACCCTCCGGTGGTGTCTTCAGAGCCTGTGAATGGATACGGGTCTCCATGGTTTATGCCAGGTCGATTTCGCCAGCCTGTGAGAGCGCCACTGTAGCACCCGGATTGAAGCCGGTTCCCACTTCCTGATGCTGGTAACCGTAAGGGTTCGCCAGCAGCGTTGTCTTCAGCATGTGACGTTTCACGGCCTGATGGATATGACCATGGACGCACACCTCTGGCCATCGGCCGGCATGGTCGAACAACCCGCTAAGATCGGAGGCAAACGCGGGCGACAGATCATCCCCTTGATATTGGGCCGGCACAGAATCCGGGAACGGTGCGTGATGCGTCAACAACACGATGGGTTCCGGGCTCGTATGCAGTGCCGTCTCGATGAATTCACGCGCTTCATAATGCCACTGCAAAGTATCCCGCGGACTGAGTCGACGAAAGCCTCCCTCGTTGGTTTTGAAGGTGATCTTCCGGTAATCGTTCATACTCTGGCCGGCTCGACGCATGGTCTCAGAACGTCTGTCCCTGCTTCCGAGCAGCTCGAAGTCCGTCCACAGATCGCTCCCGACAACTCGAACACCGCCGATCACCACCGACTCATTGTTCAAAACCGTCACGTGCGTATCGGCGAAAGACTGACGCAAAACACGCAGCGCCTTGTCCCGGCGACTGGTATACGGATCATGGTTGCCGATGATCAACACCGTGGGTATCGGAGCGGTGTGAGCGAGAAAGCGCTCGATTTGGCCCTTTTTGGGCCCATCAAAGGCGTCACCGGCGACCAGCAACGCATCAGCGTAGCGGTCAAATTCCGGCAACGGCTCGGCGTCCGAGAAAAAGCCGAGGTGCCAGTCAGAGCTGTATGCGAAAGTAGGCATTTGAATATTCTAATATCTCATCACATGCGGCTGAGGTGGACCCATTCGTCTGGACACCTCACCAAAGCGGCCCAGCCCCGGCGGTGTCGATGGCTCGCGCAGGCCAACGCACATTGGTACTATCGACGTAAAGGTAATCCTCTGCTTCCAAGTCCGTCTCAGCTGCGTCCGGCGTAGGCAGTATCACTGCTTTTTGGATTGACCCCGGTTCAATGTAAGACTCTAACATCAGATGAGGTTCCAATTATCCTGATAGGGGCAAGTGAGAGATGATCATATAGTCGCCAACCTCGTAAAGTCGCTCATATGGTGATAGGCTAATCAGCACAGTTCCGATGTAAGAGCGGGGCACAACATGCACCAAATGAGCGCGGAGAAACAGCATGAACTTGGCGCAGCTGGACTGCGCGCCTACCCCAACATAGCTCAGGCATGGGGGCTGACCGAAACCCAGGCGGCACGATTGCTTGGAACGCCCCCCAGCACCTATCGGCGCTGGAAGCGCCAGCCCGAGCGCGCCAATCTGGATGTGAATCATCTTGAGCGGTTGTCGCTGATTCTTGGCATCTACAAAAACCTCCATATCCTTCTTCCACGTGCGGATGCGGCAGACAGCTGGATCAAGCGCCCTAACGCCAACCCGGTTTTCGAGCACCAAAGCCCTCTGGAACGAATGCTGTCAGGTCAGGTGGCAGATCTGATAGCGGTACGACAGCATCTGGACGGTGCCCGTGGTTGGTGAACTTGAGCGCTTCCCCGTATCGCCGGTTCACTGGTCGCGTTCATACCGGATCGTGCCCGCTCGCTTTCCGCCGGTTGCTCTGTTTGAGGGAGTGGCCAGTGATAGCGGTGACCTGGATGCGTTGAACGAGCTTGAGGGCCTCACCTCTCCCCGCCTCCGGGAACAGGCCGGTGACATCCACCTGCTCCGCCCTGAAGATCGACGCTTTGGCCCCGGATGGTCGCCGATCATGGCTGCCATGTGCTATCCGAGCCCCAACCGTTTTACTGATGGGAGATTCGGCACCTATTACTGCGCCGACAGTGAACGAACGGCCGTTGCCGAGACGCGTTTCCACCGGGAGCGGTTTCTGGCCGAATCCGGCGAACCTCCCATGGCTATTGAGATGCGAGTCTATATTGCCGAGCTGCGCGCGCCACTGGTTGATCTGCGAGTTGATAACGCCGAAGCCTCACCGTATCTGGACCCACAAGACTACACCGCGAGTCGGCGCCTGGGTGAGCTAGCACGAGTCGGTGATCATTACGGGCTGGTCTACCCCAGTGTCAGGGACCCTGACGGCGGTGCTTGTGCCGCCGTGCTTCGCCCGCCAGCCCTTGCCCCCTCCCACCAGGGTAAGCATTTTGAGTATCGCTGGGACGGACACCGGATACGCTCAGTTGTCGAGCTGCGCCAGTCGAAGTACTAGCCGCTGTCGCAATGACAGCTCACGCCGTTCTGGCTGAAAAGACGGTTAGCATCAGTGAGCTGCGCAACAAGCCGGCAGACTATTTCACGGATGACTGGTAGCAGTATTATCGCACAATAAACCAACCGGGTATGTCATTGGTGTGGAGACCTACGAGACAATGATGAACGTGATCCCGCAATACGAAAAAGAGCACGCCGTTGGAGGGCATTTCCGACCTACCGCCGAGCGGCTTCGTGAGATCGGTGAGCGCGGAATGCGGGTCACCGAGAACGCGACTGAGGACGATCTGGGCCATTTCGTTGAGTGTCCGTGAAAGTCTTCACCTCCAGAATGATCCGACAAGCCTTGAGCAAGAAGGAACTTAAAGACCTCAAGGACGATTACGAAGCTTATAAGTCCTGCGATGGGAGGGGAGAGCTTGCGTACAGCTGCCGCCGGTAGTTTTCAACCCAGATGCGACCTGCTGCTAACGATTCGGAGGGAGTGGGGCGCTCCTCATTCCGATGCCAGTTCACGCCAAAGTGCTGCAGTTATTATCTGAATTCAGGATATCAACCACATTTTTTACGCAGTTAACACAAATTTACTTAAAATCTAAATACTGAATAACCCCCATGAAACGGGGCTTTAAAAGCTTTTGTTTTTTATGTACTGCTGGTTTTTATAACATTACCTACTTTAATCTGAATCTAAGCTTTTTTAGCGATTTGACTCAGCATGGGTTTGTGAAATAATTGCCTTGACTTCAAAGAAAAGGTAATTGTTATGAATTGCAAAAATGAAAATCGTACCAGTGGCACTTTTTGCTATTTGACAGATTTTTTTAGGGATAGGAGAGGGGAAGTTCAGTTATGGCTTCTTTTGATTGCTGACGCTCTTCCTGTCAATAAAAGTGTGCAATTAGTTGAAAAAAGTCATCGCGTTTTAAATGGTAGAGTCGATATCGAGGTTTGTACTGTAAGTGCTCCCTCCTCGCGGGTACCTACAATTCATGACCTTTTTGTCTTAAGGGTAATATTAAATGAGATCTCAGAAAATATTAATGCAAAGCCAGATACAAAAAAACCAAAAACAACATTAAGACCAAACTGTTTTTATATTGATGTAAAATATTTAGCGCAAACAATAACCAAAAAAACTCAGATCACTGCGAGTGACTATAAATTTGTCAATGACGCCATCAGAAGGATATCCGAAATGGGCTTAACTATTATAGTTAAAGCAGGCAATTTGCAAGATGGCGAAGAAATAATGTCTCTACTGGGATTGTCATCGCCATACATGAAATTTTATCTTTTTCAAGATTTAAAACCAGCGGGAGATAACGAAATTTTCCAATCGACTGAAAAACCAGAGTTTTCGGCAGTCGAATTTTCATCACCGGATATGATGGATGTTGCGCTCGACCCGTTCCGGAACGGCGAGCATTATAGGATCGGATACTGGAAAATATTGCTTGATCACGAGATATATGAAAATATTAAAAGAACGTTTTTTGATGGCAATGAAGCATCAGACAAAATCCACTGACGTTGGAACTGAATTGCTCATGCGGGGCTTTCAGGCTGTCTCGGAACTCCTGACGCTGATGATATCCATTGCGTTCACTCTTGTGTACGGAAATACGGTACAACCATAAGCCGTAAAAGCACAGACGGTGGGCAAATTTAGCGGTCGTTGCGGTATTTTTCCTCCAAGTGTCTTCGCCAGGTCTCGCGCGAGGCGTCACCAGTGAGACTGCAAGCCAGTTTGTCGCTGTCAGCACCGATGATGGCTCGAATCCGATCCCGGATGTCGTCTGTTTCGGTCTTCGGTGGGCTGTCATGCGTTTGTTTTGGCGTGTTCGTCAGCATCTGATCGTGAGATATGAATGTTCGATTTACTAGTATCGCGGAATCGGAGGGATAGTTCAATGCCTTAAGGCCCGCAACACCTGGGAAGCGTTGCGCAGCCACCCTTCTACCCACCCGGATCAATTCGTTTCCGGAGCTGCCTAGGAGTCTGCGATGCTGCAGAAGGCGATATCGATGTGATTAATGGGCTCCGGGAAGTAGCCGAACTTATAACTGACCTGGTCCAACTCGTCCATCCCATCGAGCTCCCAAAAATAAACGAGTGCGTCACCGTCGATGGTTAGGCAGGTCGCAAAGTTGTCCTGTGAGGTTCGCTCCTCATCATAAATCCATCGGAACGTATTATCGCTAACGCCTTTCTGGATCAGGAATTCCGTGATGGCCTTTTCGAGATTCCTCACATTGTGTTTTTCGCTCACCAATTGCCTCTTCTCACTGTGGGTTTGAATTCAGGAAATCGACCCCTCTCAGCACCTGCGGAGCCATTCGCTATGAACAATCGAAGTGGTATGGACATAGGTTCTGAGCGTCGTGCTGATCTGACTATGCCCAAGCGTTCGGGAAAGCCAGTGCTCTGCAAGCCCCCGCTGCCAGATGGCAGCCCCTTGAGGCCACTCCAGCTCCGCTCGCAACCGCTCCAGGGATTGGTCGGTGAACAGCTCATGAGTGCGATCGATCAACCGCTCAACCGGTTCCGGGTTGCGCAATGCCGCAATACGTAGGAAATGGAAACTGGCCGCGCTGTGGCGCAAACCGTGGAGATCTCGCTGCGAGCCATACATCTCACTGATAAACTGGCGCGCCCTACGAATCGGATCGACTCTGTCCTCTCCTGAGACCAGTGGCACAAAGAGCGGTATGCGTTCATAACGAGACCGACGCGAATCAGCCACGCGACGCTCAACGGCATCAAACAAAACGGTCGACCAACGTTCAGGCATCAGCGCGTGCAGCGCAATGCGCCTGCGAGCCGCCGGCGTTTTGCCTCGCAGAACGTTGAGATAACAAAGCCTGTGATCAGCCGGCGCAAACTGTTGGGCACCCCCTGGCTCCTCGGCATCACGCCCTCCGAGCAGTGATTGAACCGTTTCCAGCGCAAATGACGGCGGGCCGCCCTGCTCAGGAATAAGGTCAGCAAGGGTTAACGCCTTGATTTCGCCGGAGCGTAGCCCCGCGTAGAACGCCAGCATCAGTACCAGCGCAATCTGTTCGTACAGCTGCTGTTGGGCGGCATCGGTGGCGTTTCGGGCATAGAACAGGGAATGCTCAATGGCGGCATCGATATGCGAAGGCCCAAGGACCGCCTGGCGATAAGTACTGGCCTGAGCGCCTTGTCCTGCACCTGGAACAGACGCCTCCTCGGCGAATCCGAGCTTCTTGGCAAAACCGATGAAAAACGCCAGTGTCTGAAGAAAATGGCCATAGGTGGCAGGGGCCCAACTGGCGTTCTCCGCAGTCACCACATCAATCACATCAACGACATCGTCGGTATCCCAGTCGGCCATCGAAAAGGCCAACGGCGAGGCGAGCAATGCCGGCCTTAGCAAACGACTCATGTAAGTGCGCATCGACGAGGCGGTGGGCCCATTGCGAGCGCCGGCCATGTGAGCCGTCCACAACAGCATCAACTCCGCGAACGATCCCCGCACACCCTCGATGTCAGCAAGCTCCTGCTGCGACTGTGCCAAAACGTCTTCAACGCCTTTTCCAGTTGCATTGTTACCGACACTGGCGTCAATCATCGCCTCGCGGGACTGGCGCAGGTGTTTGATCACTGAATCCACTTTCCACGGATCGCGCTCCGCCATGCCCTCGTCCGGCAAAAAGGCTTCGTCATCCTCAGCAACCGCCAGTTGTGTGACATTCACGCGGCTTTGAATTGCCGCATGATTGATCCCTGGGGTATCCGCGCCAGGGTCATCACTGAGCATCGGCGTTGTGCTGGTGGTTGGCAGGGGCGCCGATTGGAGCAGGATCGCAAACTGGCCTGGCATCCCTCGGGCCACAAGCGCTTGCGGCGCCGTACGACAAAGAACTCTCAGACTGAGGCGCTTCGGTCGATCCTCGAACGAACTCAACCAGCGACGAAACACCCGTTCCAGATGCGCATCCAGATGCTGACGCCGTCGCTCAAACCAGGCCGAGTACTCAATGCCAGACAATGAGTTCGGATACATATCCGTCAGGTTGCTTAGACCGGGCCAAAGCCCCAAAAATTGTTTGATGGGCCGTTTCAAAGTTTCGGGGACTCTCAGGTCGTAGCTGGCCTGCAGCGACCGGGCGTACGTACCCGGTTGCTCTGCCGGAATCGACAGTACACAGCAATGCCGATTCCAGTGCTCGGGACCAACGCCAGTTAACGTGTTTAGTAATACCGACTTCGAAGGAGCCAGAGTCACGATCAACCCCAAAGCCAGAGAAAGCTCCGGGTAATCGCGAACGCCTCCCGCACCGTTACGCCAATGTTGTTCCACCCACTGGCAATCACGAAGGCGCTGGGCCTGCCTCTCACTGGTTGGATGAATGGATGCGCGATGACTCACGGCAAAGGCCTCCGCAGTAGATCGGTAACCGGTACGAGCGTGTGCGGTTGAAAGCCGACCGATTTCAAAAGCTTATTCTGGAATTGTGTAAGGTCTTCCCAGGCCTCACTGATCGGCTGAAATGATTCGGGCTGGGTATTCGCATCAAACCCGTGATGATGCCCGAGAAGCGCGTTGGCCTTGGCGAATGACAGGTGTGATTGACTGGTCGTCGCCACAAGATGGCGTAGTGCGTTGGTGTGCTGATCGAAAGCTGCGACGACTGGGTCCTGCTCACCCATGACCACCCGCAATAGCTGACGAAACGCGCTATTCGAGTAGGGTTTAAGTTGCACCTTGCGCATCCCCCGCGAGAAATAAATCCGATCCGGCAAAGCGAGCCGATCTTGGGGCGCCCTTCCATCAGTACTGGCACCGGAGGAGCGACGCAGCTGCAAGGCCCATTCATCGAGCCGTTCGATCGCTTGGAGCAATGAATCCGGCACTGGCAGCCAGCGAGACTCCTCCCCGGCTTTCGAGGATTTCTCGCGCAACCACATATTGCTCCCGGTGATCGCCCCCCGGGTCGACTCGCCCCAGGGGCGCCCGGCGCTGACCAGCATCAAAGCGACATACAACTGAGTCCAGACCAGATCCATATAAAAATTGGCCTCGGCATGTTGCTCCGATGCTTTGGGCACTTTAAGCCGGCGCTGTTGGCGGTCCAGTGCCTGCTGCAAAGCCTGATTCAGCCGGCGGAGCATCGGCCAATCCAGCTGGCAGCGCGATCCCAATGCTGGCACTGACTCCATTCGCATATACACATTCATGGCGTCGGAGACCTCGCCGCCGAGGCCCAGCCCATCAATGACCTTTTCAAAAATCCGCTGCATTTCCCCGGGCTCAATCTGGCGGTAGGTCGCTGCAACAGTGCTGGCAAAATCGAGCCTGCCGGAAAACATCTGGGCCTCCATATCGTTACCGCAAAGGGGCCGAACAACCAGCCACCCGGCCGCCCGCACGCGATTGCAGGTGGGCATCAAACCACCGTGCTGCGGTGGCCACTTCTGTTTCCAGCACCGGTTGAGCTGCTCACGCAGACCTACCAGCGGCTGACCCTCAGCGAGCTTTTCTACGATCGACTTCAATCCGCCATTGATCACCAGACTGAGTCGCTGATCAGCCCTTGCCTGGCCGGATCCGCTGATAGGAAGCACCAGCCAGAGCAACTCAGATTCAGCGATCACACTGGGGTCATCCGTTTTCTCAGCCTTGGTGCGACCAGGCTCAACACGCAGTTTCTCCGCATCTCGTGGTTGCCACCCCAGAATCAGAAGCACCAAAAAAAGGATCTCGGCCGGCTCCTGCGCCTGATTCAAGGCCCAAGTTAAGGCGCCGGGTGTCAGCCGGTGAACATCGCACGCATTTTTCAGCGCCCCCCGGAGGCTGAACGCATGCTGACGGCGGACTACCGACGACCGCACCGTCACAGGCAACTGAGTGATCTGGCGTTCGGTCAGGGGCTGGGTCGAATCAGCGTTATCACGAACTGACCACCGGCTGAAGGAGCGCGCGAGCCGCTTCTGCCCACTGCTGAGATTCGGTGCCTCGTAGGCCTTGGGCGGCGCAGTCTGCGTGCTGTCGGTAGGTGCTGGCGACGAGTGACGGATTGAGGCCGTCGGTTCAGCCTCCAGCGCCGGCGCGTCTGCACTCAACCGACCTGTGCCGGCAACCGAGGCACTCCTTTCACCGGCGCGCTCTGCCATGCCCACACCACGTTTATTGGCAATCGCATCAATCTCGCGTAACGCAGCGCTCATAGCCAGGGTCTGCTCGTCAGACTCTGGCCCCACATACTGATCAACAGTGGACCTCAAGTTTTTCCAGAAATGCTCTTCGCACCAATCGCCAACCCAGGGGCAATCGAGCAGCGTCCGACAGCGCTGCTCCAGCGCGCTAACATCCTTATAGAGGTTTACCGCGTTAATACCTTGATGCCCCTGAGCGGGGTCCAGCAGCTGACGAAACTGACGGCGAGCGCATGAGATTGTCCGGGCGCATTCCGCTTGGGTTTTGCGTTCGATGTCCTGCATGCGCGTGAAAATCACCCATGACTGACGCACGTTGACACATTTGGTCAGCACCCGCTCCGTAATCCCAGCCAACACGGCGTCTGCCTCCTCGGCGCTGAGCGTCTCCGCTATCTCCGCATAATCCCGGCGATACATTGCCATCGCCGCCGCAAATGCCTGTTGGCTCGGCGGCGGGCACGCGTACTGGACAATGGCCTGCGCCCACTCATAACGCGCTGGGTGATTAGGAAATAGCCCCCACAGGCGCTGCCGCCAGAATTGGGCAATTTCGCTGACCGTATAGGCGCCGGACGTTGAGGTCTGATCTCGCACAAGAGCGATCATGCAGCCCCCTCACTAGAACCGGTTTTCGAATACTTAGGCCGATGATCGTTCGCGCTTTTGCGGCCGACTTGATAAGCAAGTAATTTCTCGTAGTCAGACGCGCAGAGCTGATCTGGTGTTTTGCCAAAAATTCGATTTGCAACGATTTCGTGAAGATAAGGAGACCATTCCAGCAGGCTTAACGCTTCTCGCCAGTGAATGGGATGTGGACACCGACTTTTGCCCAAGCCTTGGTTTGTCCGGTCTGGTGGGTTAAACCGAGGCGCATCTTCAAACGGCGCGCTCGTCCGAGCGTGTCGTATAGCAGCCAGCTCACTGACGCAATAGTGGACAACAGCTTCCTCGATCGGGTCTGAAGGAGTGAATTGTAGAGCGGCCAGATAGGTGTGATGCGCGTTCATTCCCCTCAGAAACTGGCGTACCACATATTCATTGAGCCACCTCCCTCCATGCTCGGTAAGACCGATAACCGGACGCTCACCGATGTCGAGGGCTGACTCCCGGGTTGTCGAAACCATCCGGCCGAATTCCGAGTTGAGCAGGTCGTCCAATCGAATGTAAGCCGGACTAACGTCAACAAAAAAGTCTGGAACCATTGGAAACGGAGCCCACTTCAAAGCCTCTCTCCTTTTTCAAACATCTGAACACAGGATACCAACGGAAAAGGGCCAAAAATGGCGGCGGTCACCCTCGTCACCTCAGCAACCCGGCAATGGTCAGTCCGCCACCATTCAGCCTTGGCATCCTTGTGTCTTTGCATCTCGTTATGATCGTCGCTGTGCCCACCACCGTTGCGTTGAGTTCGCGTTTTTTTTTCGCAACAAACACTGGCCATTCGACGCTTGTTGCTCCTGCTGCTTCTCGAAACTCTCCATCTGCGCTGCCCTATGTTTCTCTCTCACTTCCTTTTATGGCATGAGAAAAATTGGGCACCGGGCGTAGAAGCCTTTGTCGCGTGGAGCCGGAAAACGCATGGCAGGAGGTAACGTGCCAACACTGAATCAATCGCAGACCATTGATCCTGACCTCTGCTTCGAATTTCCACTTATTCTCCAGTACTCCAGACCGCTCACTTCTCGGAACACCCTCCGTTTTTTGCGATTTGTTGAGGCGGCGCAATGGCGCTCAACTGACACCGCCTATTATTCGCAACCAACGCGCCCCTTTGGGCCCGCAAACGTGTCAAAAAACGGGGCTTTTACGTCCTCCACACTTCACCCCTCTTTTTCATCCCTACAAAGAGGCCAGCGGCTCTAACCGCTTGCCAGCCCCACCCACGCCCTTAGGCTCGCGCCAACCCCAGCAACCACCTCCCTTGCTGCCGCCTGGCACGCCACCATCCTCCACGGCCTGACGCTGCTCCCTCTCTGCTAATCCTTCACATTGATGTGGTGGCTGCCGGGGGCGTGAAAGACGTGCCGGGCCTGGTGGGTCTTGCGTTGCTGGCTTTCGGGGCCAACCTCAGGTGGCGGTTCAAGGAGGCCACGAGCCTCCAACGCCAGAAGGCCTTTCTCTGGGCGTTCTGGCGTTGGATCGTCTATTCATTGGTGATCTTCTTCTGGATGGAGGACAGCTGGACCGAGGTAAGGGGGGGTAGATGGCAGCTGCCATCTACGTCTCGGTGATCGCGGGGTTCCGAGTTTGGCAAAGCACCTGCTTATCCTGCTGGCCGTATGCGCCACGGGGCTGATCAGTCTCTCGCTATGGCAATTCACGCAAGGTGTTCATCGCATTCATGGATTCATCAACGCCAACACCTATGCAGCACCGTTGGGTGGCCTGTCCATCGTCACTGCTGGCATCGCGACAGGGGGTTCATAACTGCTGAACCCAGGCGGGCTGGTGGTGCTCGCCCTGCTTCTGGCATTGGCTCTTTTCATGAACGGCCCCCGCGCGGTCCCGGCAACCTTCTGCCTCATTGCCGTCGCAGCTTCCGTCATCCTGGTTACCCTTAGTTAAAATTATCCGCGACAGCGATTCATCAAGGTGGAGATAACCTGTGCCGAGAGCGCACCACTTCGATGCGTCGGACTCTCAAAAACGCTACACTCCCTCAAAGTCGGTCAAAGACACGTGCTTATGTCTAACACCCTACAGCAGCGGATCAACCGGGCACTGAGTGCTTATCCAGAGCTCAGGCTGGGTGTGCTCTTCGGCTCAATGGCCAGGGGTGGCGCAACACCGGACAGCGACCTGGATCTGGCCGTGCAGGCCGACCGCCCCCTGTCCGTCGAACAGAAAATGAGCATGACAGAAGCATTGGCCCTTGAGTTCAACCGCCCCGTGGACCTGATCGACCTCCACACCGTCGGCCAACCCCTGCTGAGTGAGATCATTGCCGAAGGTAAACGCATCAAGGGCAGCAACGAACACTGGGCACAACTGATCTTCAGAAACATCATGGACAACGAAGACTTCGTCCCACTGCAGAAACGCATCCTCAGGGAAAGACGCAAGGCATGGCTGAACAGCTGATCGCACAGAAGCTGGAATCCCTCCGGCGCTGCCTGAGCCGCATCCAAGCCCGGTTACCGGAGACAGCGGAACAGCTTGCGCGCGACCCAGACGCCCAGGACATCGTCGCGCTTAACCTGACCCGCTCCATCCAGATCTGCGTGGACATTGCCTCTCACTGGGTCTCAGACCACCCTGAGCTCCCCGCCCCGCAAAGCATGGGCGAATCATTCGAACTGCTGTCACGCATAGATGTCATCAGCCCGGAACTGGCAGCCAACCTGCGCCGGTCCGTGGGATTCCGCAACATCATGGTTCACGCCTACGAGGAAGTGGACTGGGATATTGTTTTCGTGATCTGCACTCGGCACCTGGATGAATTCAAGGAATTCGCCCGAGACATAGTGGCGGCAGCCGGCCTGGAATAGCCAAATCGATAGGCTTGCACTCGCCCACCCGCTCGTGTACGTATCCTGTGTACACAAAAAGGCAACCCCCATGCGAACCATCAACGTCCGCGAAACCCACGAAAAACTCTCAAGCCTGCTCGATGCCGTCCTCGATGGCGACGAAATCGTCATCGTCCGCAACGGCAAACTTGCTGCGCAGCTTACCGCCCCTCTGTCGGAAACGGTCCAGTTTCCAGACCGTTCGCCACTGAGAGCCGAACTGCCGGCCTGCGGCGAACGCGCCAGCGAAACGGTTCGCAACCTCAGGGATGAAGCGCGTTTCTGATGCCGTACCTGGACACCAGTGCAGTGCTGGCGTTCTGAAAGACCTATCCAAACCTGACCATCCGGTTTGGATAGGCCTTTCAGAACGGAATTGCATAAACAGCCTGAGTAGCCACAGAACCTCCTCTCAGTGAGCAGATAAGGAACCACTTACTCAAAAAAGGCTTTTATTGAGAAGATCTCCAGAACCCTTCTCACAAACTGGCCCAATTGAAAACGTCCCTCCGCCCAACAACGCTGCAGGATGCGTGATTCCAGGAGCTTGCCCCGCAAGCGATAGCCCAAAGACCATCGCGAGCGAGCTTGCTCCTTGCTCCCGAGCGACCTCCTCGGAAATACTTGTACCTCCTGATAACGGCTTACGTGCTGGATTTGACTGAGATCCCAATGCCCCAATCCAAACTGAAAACCACAATCCACAACCTTTGGCCAAAGCTGCTCGTTATTGTCGCGGGATTTGGATTGTACGGGCTGGCCGTAACCTGGCTGCAGGATGACTTCAAAGGGCTGGTGATCAGCATCGGCGGCGGTTTGATCTCTATTCCGCTGGCATTCATCTTTTACGAAATCTGGCAGGAGAAATCCCACCGCAAGCTCAATGACAGCGTGTACGAGTTTGCGGAAAACCAGATGCGCGTAAGTATCAAAGCCGTTAAATCAAAACTTGAGCTCTTCATCGACGGCGCATTCGCATATTTTGAAAATGACAATTTTCTGATTGACGATGAAGACATAGAAAACGTCAAAACTTATCTGCAAGAAGATAGTGCCGAAAGCACAGCACCTGAAGTAAACGATCTTCTGAGCTTTGAGCGGGAAAATATTTTTGAATCGCTGGTCCATGGTCGTTATCTGGCATTTCAGTTGACAGACTTGTCGTTGGCCGAGGAGCTTCACCGGCTTGAAGATTTGCTCTCCAACGCTTTCATCATGGAACGGCTGGATGATCGTCAGGTACGCGCCATTATTCATCTTATTGAAGTGGTCAAAATGCTCGAAGCTTTCCTGGCTCTTCACCATGACGTTTTCCTAAAATCCAGTGTGAGACTCCACGGATTTCACACTGAAATCGTCCAGGAAAATCTATGCGCATTAATGTTCAAAGACCCGGATACGGATAAAGCAGTAACGTTAGACATCAAACCTGCCCACGACACAGAGCCAAGTAACACGCCACTAAATGCCTACGTAGTAAACCCGGATTACTACACAGTCCTGAGCGACCTGATATACGACGTAGTTGAAGGTGTTAACGGCTGGAAAACGGTGTCTGATCCGGTTTATGTGGATTTTCGGAGCGGGGAAATTGGTCTGTTATGACTGCTGCAGCACGTTAGACTCAGTCCTAGCGCCTGTCACAGACCACACCATCCCAGCGGAACCACTAAAGATCTCAGCCCCCACATCCGGGAATTGGTGGCTGGCGTTGATCGTAGCGAAGAAAGGTGCTTAGTGGGCGTGTACTCGTTCTTATCAGAGACATTCAACCAATCTGGCTTGCTCAAACTGCTCCCGTCCCGCCGAGTCGACCAGACCCACTTGAGCCACTACGCGAGCCGCACGAGGCAACCCGAGGCCCGGCGTGGAGCACAGTTCGGATATCGCGTGGTACCCTATGCCCATCCAGAAATCTGTTAACCCTCAAGGCCCCCTGTTTTGAGCGACACCATCCACATTGCCACCTGTTGCGACGACAACTTCGCGCCCTATGCCGGCGTCATGATGCTCTCAGCGCTGAAGGCAACACCGAATACCGCCATTCACTTCCATCTGGTCGACAGCGGCATCACAGCAGCGAACATCAACGCCCTACATGAAACCGTACAGGGGGCGGGCGGCCTGCTCACTATCCTCGAGCCGGACAATTCATTGTATGAAGGGCTGCCCACGCACCGCTACGGCCCCGCCGTCTATCACCGGATCAACCTCCCTGCGTACATGCCGGAATCCGTTTCAAGGCTGCTGTACCTGGACTCGGACACCCTGATCCAGGGCAACCTCAATGATCTCTGGCAGAGCGATCTTCAAGGGCACCCGGTCGCTGCTGTTGAGAACTACTCCCCCACCTCGTCCCAGGACATTGGCCTGCCGCGCCAGCAATACTTCAACTCCGGCGTCCTGCTGATGGATCTGGCCCAGTGGCGGAAGGAATCGCTGCACCACCAGGTCAACGACTACGCCCGGGAAAACGCCGCCACCCTGACATACGTAGACCAGTGCAGCCTCAACGCCGTACTCCGGGGCCACTGGCAACGGCTGCCCGCGCGATGGAACCAGCAAGCCAACGTCTACAAGGCCATGACCCGTGACAACGCCGGGTGCGGCTACACTCCGCAAGAACTTAAAGAGGCTTTCGTGAACCCGGGTATCGTGCATTTCACCGGCGACAAAAAGCCCTGGATGCGCTACTGTTTCCACCCGTTCAAGCGCACGTACCAAGGCGTCCTGGCCCAGACCCCGTGGGCCGGCATGACACCGCCGGATGACTCATTGAACACACGGTTCAAATACGCCACTGCCCTCGGCAAGCACTGGAACAACCTCCGCAGAAAAGCATGGATCAGGAAGGCAACCCACCATGGCGCATGAGCACCTTCGAAGCATCCCAGACGACTGTGTTGGCGTAGTAGCAAGTTCCGATGAGAACTACGCCGCGCCCTTGGCCGTCATGTTCTTCTCATTGCTGAGCAACTGCCCCGAGCCGCAACGCATCCGGCTTTTCTGCCTTGACGGCGGCATCTCCAATGAGACGAAACAGGCCATGCAGGACGACATCGCCCGTGCCGGCGGCGAGCCAATCGACTTCATCCAGTTCGATACGGATAAGTACGCGGACCTGCCCATAGTCAAGCACATGACCGTGTCCACCTACTACCGCATCTCCATTCCCGAACTGTTTGACCAGAGGGTCAGTAAAGTCCTTTATCTGGACTGCGACATGGTGGTGAAAGGAAACATTCTCGATCTCCATGAGCTGGATATCGACGGCTACCACGTAGGCGCGGTACACAACCTCTCGAACCATACCCACCGCAAGATCGGTATCCCCCAGAACGAATACTTCAATGCAGGGATGCTGCTGATCAACCTGGATCTGTGGCGCCGGGACAACATCCCGGATGCCGTTTTACGGTTCAAGGTCGAGAACGCACACCGCATGAGCGGCAACGACCAGTGCGCCCTTAACGGCGTGCTGCACAAACTCTGGAGGCCATTACCGCTGAAGTGGAACCACCAGAAAGGCCTCTATCACGCCAGGCGCAAGCTGAGCCGGTTTGCCCCGGAGGACGTCCGGGAGGCGAACCTCAACCCCGGGATCATCCACTACGTGACCGATGATAAACCCTGGAACCGGCTCCGGCTCCACCCGCTCGCCAGCGAGTACGACCGCTACGTCGACCAGATGAGCCTGCCTTCGCGCCAGCCGGCGTCTCTTGGGGATTACCTGGGCGCCTGCCGGTCGGTCTCGGGTATCAAAAAGCTCCTTCGCCGGTACCGCTGGCAGCGATGGTACGCCCAGCAGGGTTACGCGCTTTACCCTTCAGACTGAACCAACACCACAGGGACTTCATGGAATCCAGGAAAACCCGCAACGTCGACACGCGCTTCGGCCCGATTGTGGCCTTTGAGGATGACCTCATCACCGAGCAGGTCCTCAAATTCGGCAACCACAGCCGCCCGGAATTCGCCTTTGCCACGTCGGTTCTCCAGAACCGCGACCAGGTGTTTGACCTGGGCGCGCATATCGGAACCTTCTCGTTGGTTGCCCTGGAAAAAATCGGGCCCAATGGCAACCTGCTTGCCGTTGAAGGCAGTGAGCTAACCCACTCCCTTCTCACGCAGAACCTCGCCGCAAAAGCCCCAGCCGCCCAGAGCCTGAACACCTTTATCGGCGACGGTGGCGAGTTCCAATACGTCATGCCCACCGATAACACAGGCGCCGGCTACCTGGTTCCCTCTGAAGAAACCATGGAAATGCACTCCATTGACCAACTGGTGGAACAGCACTTTCAGCCCAGCTTCATCAAGATCGACCTTGAAGGGTTTGAGCAACAGGTGATCACGGCGTCCGACTACATCCGGCGCACCACGCCCACGCTCTACGTGGAGGTCCATGGTCTTGCGCTGGAGCGGGCGGGCGCCAACGCGCGTCAACTCATGCAGTACCTGCGCTCACTCGGCTACGGCTTTTTTGTGAACAAAGGCCCACGCGATGCCGCGCATGATGTCTTCCGGGTGACCCGCAAAAGCATCCCGGAACGCCAGTTCGCCGGCCTGTTTGATGTTCTCTGTGTCCACAAGCAAACCCAGCTCTACCAGGAGCTGGCCAAACAGGCCTCGTACTGGACGCACTTCAGGGCGCCCATCCGAGCTGTGATCCTGGGCATCAAGCGCCGTATCAGGGGCAATCGTAAAAAACGCAGGGCAAAGCTTTCCAACTAAAAGCCTCTAACGCTAGAATCGCGCGGCCTCCAACCTCGACATGGAACTTCGACTTGGATTACTGGAAACACCTCGTCTTTCCGCTCACCGCCATGAGCCTGTTGCTCTACGCGCTGCTGTGGCTGCCCTGGTTCGAAGGGTACCGAGCCGCAGAGTCAGTGCTCGCGGTCCTGCTGCTGGCTACACTGGTCCGGTTCTGGCGCCCCTGGTTCCGGGACGACCCGCTGGTGCGCCTGTGGCTGCTGTTCGTTGGGTTTCTGGTGCTTGCCCAGTTCTGGTACGCCTTCAGCCTGCCGGACTCGGAGGCATTCGCCCCCAGCGCCAAGGCCACACGCCACTACACCAAGCCCATACTGATTTTAGCTGTCGGCATCATGGCGCTCCAGTACGGCAGGCGCTTCCTGCTCTGGTTCGCGGCCGCCGCCGTCACGGGACTGATTGTTCACCTGGCCCTGCAGCTGGAAACCACTCAATGGGAGCGTGCCCTGAGTGGTAGAAGGGTGGATTTCAACTTCCAAAACGCCCAGCACACCGCCCTGGTTTTTGGAACGCTGTTGTTGGCCAGCGTCTGTTACCTGCCCCGGGCCCTGACCGGGCCCCACTCAACGGCTGTACGGGTGCTCAAAGGTCTTGTTACAACCTCGCTGATCACACTGGGCGCGTTCGGCGTCATCGTTACCCAGACCCGCGGCGTCTGGCTGGGGCTTTTCAGTGGCGTGATTGTGGCGCTGGGGGCATTGCTTTTGAGCACCAGGCGCACGCGCACGAGCCTGATCATTGGATGCACCACCGTGTTTCTGGCAGCCGGCGCCCTGTTCGCGCTCAACATCGATGAGCGGATCAGCAACCGCTTCGACAGAGCCGATATTCCAGAACACCTTGAGCATCTGGCCACTGATACCGCTATTGAAGACATTGAGCTGGACAGCTCCGGCGTGCGGATTGCGAGCTGGCTGGCGACCATCGACTGGATCCAGCAGCGCCCCCTGCTGGGCTGGGGTGCGGACAACGCCCAGGATCTCATCGACCGCTCCCCTCATTTCAATGACCGCTTCAAGGAGCGCTTCAGCCACCTTCACAACATGCACCTGGAGATCCTGCTGGCGCACGGCCTGCTCGGCGGTGCTCTGTTCTATGGCATGTTCATAGCGGTCTGCGTGGCCGCCTGGCGAGCCTACGCCCGTGGCACCATGCCGGCGGACGCGGCCCTTTTCGGCCTCGCATTCACAATCTTCTGGGCCATTGCCAATGTTTTCGAGAGTTACTCCATCTACATCTCAGGCCAGTACCTCACCACCGTCGGTTTTGGCGTTATCTATGCCTTCCACTTCAGCGCGAATAACACCCGATATTGAACAAGAAATCGCCCCCTTGCCCCAGAAGCATTAATCAGCGTTTCTTTTGGAGCCAACTCCAGGCCTGAATTCCAGGGCAGCAGCGCCTCCAGCCTCTCGACGGTATCCGTCTCGCCAATGTGCTTGAGCGCATGGTGGATGGTGGCCAACGGCTCTAGGTTGTTGGCCTTGGCCGTCTCGATCCGCGAGTAGCAGGTCGCACTTGCGTTCGCCCCTCGCGTGGTATCACCGAACAGCCAAGCCCTGCGTCCGAACGCAAACGGGCGAGTAGCGTTCTCCGCCAGGGCGTTGCTGATCTGAAGATCCCCGCGCTCGCAGCAGCCGGCCAGGGTCTCCTACTGGTTCAGGGCGTAGTCCATCGCCTTACGAGTCAGTGAGGTGAGCCCTTCACGACTTTGCCGGCGTTGTCGTCCAGCCAGCTCTTGAATGCCTGAAGCCGGGGCAGACCCGCCAGTTCACAGACCACTAGTAAATTCGAATCCGGGAAACTTAATTAACGCCATTCCTTAGTTAAGTCTGCTTGGCAGAAAGGCCCCTGAACCACCCGTGAGCCGTTGAAATCATAAACGTGGTGGAACGTAAGGGGCTACTTAGACAGACCGCCAGGCAGACTCACTCAACCGTCACACTCTTCGCCAGATTCCGCGGCTTATCCACATCGGTCCCCCGCACACAGGCCACATGGTAGGCCAGCAGCTGCAGCGCCACGACGTGGACAACCGGCGACAGCAACCCCTGGTGCTCAGGCATCTCCAGCACATGAATCCCGGAATCCTCCTCACTGATACCGGTGCCCTTATCCGCCAGCACATACAGCTCACCACCGCGGGCATGAACCTCCTGCATGTTGGCCTTGAGCTTGTCGATCAGCGCGTCATTGGGCGCCACCATCACCACGGGCATGGTCTCGTCCACCAGCGCCAGGGGGCCGTGTTTGAGCTCACCGGCCGGGTAGGCCTCGGCGTGGATGTACGAGATCTCCTTGAGCTTTAATGCGCCTTCCAGGGCAACCGGGTAGTGGTGGCCGCGCCCGAGAAACAGTGCATGCGCCTTTGTCGCAAAGGCTGAAGCCCAGCGCTCAATCGCAGGCTCAAGAGCCAACACCTGGTGCAGCACATCGGGCAGCGCGTGCAGGGTTGCCAACGCCTCAGACTCCTCGGCCGGGTCAAGATTGCCCTTCGCCTTCGAAAGCGCAAAGCTCAACACATACAGCGCACTGAGCTGGGTGGTGAACGCCTTGGTTGAGGCCACACCAATCTCCGGGCCGGCCCGGGTCAGAAACGCAAGGCTCGACTCACGCACCAGCGCTGAGCCAGCCACATTGCAGATCGCCAGGGTTTTGTCATGCCCCAATGATTGGGCATGGCGCAACGCCGCAAGCGTATCGGCGGTTCCCCCGGACTGGCTGATCAGAACCACCAGTTGGTTGGGGTTCGCCACCGAGCGCCGATACCGGTATTCACTGGCGATTTCAACGCGACAGGGCACACCGGCGATCGCCTCAATCCAATAGCTTGCCGCAAGACCGGCGTAGAACGACGTCCCACAGCCCAGAATCAGCACCGCCTCGCACTCGCCCAGAAGCGCATCGGCGCCATTGCCAAACAGCCTGGGTGAAATCGCCTCAGCCCCTTCAAGCAGCGCTACCGTATCGGCAATTGCCCTGGGCTGCTCGAAGATTTCCTTTTGCATGTAATGGCGGTACGGGCCGAGCGAAACCGCATCAAGGCTCAATTCACTGATAAAGCGCTGACGCACCACAGGGTGGCCTTCACGGTCATACAGCTGATAGCCCGAGGCCGAGATGCTTGCGCTATCGCCGTTGTCCAGTGACACCATCTCCCGGGTCAGCGCCAGCAGCGCGGACGTGTCCGAGGCGGCGTAAGTGCCCTGGTCACTCACGCCCAGCACCAAGGGGGAGCCCTCACGGGTCAGCACAATCGTATTGGCGTCGCTGGCACTGATTACAGCGAGCGCGTAAGCCCCTTCCAGGTGGGACTTGGCGGCGATAACCGCTGCCAGTAGCCCTTCATAACGATGGCCATCCCAGGTGCCGTCCAGATGCGCCTGGATCAGATGCGCCACCACCTCGGTATCCGTCTGGGAGCGAAAGCAATACCCCAGATCGCTCAGCCGATCGCGCAGTGACTCAAAGTTCTCGATAATGCCGTTGTGCACGACCGCGACATCGCTCGATGTCTGAGGATGGGCGTTGACCTGCGATTCTGATCCACTCGACAAGGTCGCCAACTTGCGCGAAGGCCTTTCGCGGCTTAACATCCGCCACTTCAAAAAGCGCACTGAACAGTGCTATGCTCGCGTTCACAACTTGAACGCACCTTTCTCTTCCTAAGCTTGTCCAGCCTGGAAGGAGCCAAGGGCCGCACTACCGATCTGGCAACAGGGGGACACACCCTGGGGCGGTAGCGTGCCCGGAACCCGCCGATGCTCTCAGACGAACAGAACTACCAACTGCTCAAAGCCCTCGAAGACAACCCCAATACTTCCCAGCGCGAGCTGGCTAGAGAGGTGGGCTACAGCCTGGGCAAAATCAACTACTGCCTCCAGGCACTGAAGGGCAAAGGGCTGGTCAAAGCGGAGAACTTCCGCAACAGCACCAACAAAACGGCGTATCTGTACAAGCTCACGCCCGCCGGCATCAGCGAGAAAGCCACCATCACCCGACGCTTTCTCTCGCAAAAACTGGAAGAACACGAGCAGCTGCAGCGTGAAATCGAAACGCTGAAGCAGGAAGTCGCCGAACAGGCCTCGTCAACGTGAAATCAGGGACTGACACCTTGCAACCCACCATCGCCATCATCGGCCTAGGCTACGTCGGCCTCCCCCTCGCCGTGGAATTCGCCAAGCACCACACCACCCTGGGGTTCGACATCGACCCACAGCGTGTTGCGCAACTCAAAGACGGCATCGACCGCACACGCGAAGTCACCGCCGGGGAATTGACCGAGGCCGAAAACATCCAGTACAGCAGCGACCCGGCCGACCTGGGGGAAGCCACTGTCTTCATCGTCACCGTCCCCACGCCCATCGACGCATTCAAGACCCCGGATCTGACACCGCTGCGTGCCGCCTCAAAGACCGTGGGACGGGCGCTGAAACACGGTGACACGGTCGTTTTTGAGTCCACCGTCTATCCCGGTGCCACCGAGGAAGTCTGCGTGCCCCTGCTGGAAACCGAAAGCGGGCTGGTCTTCAACCGGGATTTCACCGTTGGCTACAGCCCCGAGCGCATCAATCCCGGCGACAAGCAGCATCGCCTGCCCACGATTCCCAAGGTCACCTCCGGCTCAACGCCAGAGGCCGCCGAGTTCATTGACGGGCTCTACGCCACAATCATCACCGCCGGCACCCACAAGGCCGCCTCAATCCAGGTGGCGGAAGCGGCCAAGGTCATTGAGAACACCCAGCGGGACGTGAACATCGCCCTGGTCAACGAACTGGCGCTGATCTTCCAGAAGCTGGGCATCGACACCCAGCAGGTCCTGGAGGCCGCCGGCACCAAATGGAACTTCCTGCCGTTCCGCCCCCAGTCCGGGTTCATTGCAAGACTCTAACCTTGGGTGAGATCCCAACTATCCTGACAGTGGAAGACCGTAGGGGCGTTCCAACGTCGCGGGTTACATTCCAAGCGAACTGAGAACCCTGAACAGGCTCAGTGTAAAAGTTCTGAGCGTGTCGCCAACCGTTTGCGAAGCAGAAAATTCTAAGCTGAATAACTCAAACTTAACGGAGACCATATGAGTTTTAAGAAAGACTCTGTCAAAAACTATTGGGACGAATTTTACGCCACAAAAACGCTTGGCGTTGAAGATATACCCTCCCAATTCGCAACATTTGTCATGACCGAATTTTCAACAAGAAATAACTTTATAGATATAGGATGCGGTAACGGACGCGATTCTTTTTTCTTTGCCAAGCACGCAAATAATGTTATTGGAGCCGACGCTTCCACCAGTGCATTAGATTTTTGCAACCAGAAGGTAGATCATAACGCTATTCGCAATATAACGTTCCAGCCTCTCGACTTGGCTGAACAATCCAGTTGTTCGTGCTTTATCAGTGAGTTGCCTAAGGATTTAAAAAACACAGTTTTATATGCACGATTCCTTCTTCATGCAATTGATGAGCAAGCAGAATCAAATTTTCTCAATCTCTGCCGAGATGCCGCGGAGCAAGGCGCAGCAATAGCCATTGAGTTCCGTACCCACAGAGATGCTCAACAAACGAAAGAAACATCAGCTCATTACCGGCGCTTCATCAATCCTTTGGAATTCATGGACCGCGCGCGTTCTTTCAACCTGAACCTTACATATTTCACCGAAGGCTTTGGCCTAGCAAAATACAAAAATGATGATGCTCATGTCGCTCGCTTTGTGTTCTCTTAACTATAAAGGTATCTACTGTTCATGAATAACCCGGGAATTAAATGCCGACTTCCGGATTGAGTCCGGAGATCCCGAGATTTCAACAACCACCTCTCTGTCTATTTCGTCATCTTTGCCCAATTCCCTTCATTTTGTCGAAAACACAAACATTTAAAAGCGGCCCAGCCTTCTACAGGATGGGCGCCTAAACACGCGGATCATTCTTTCACCATGAGATTACTGGTAACAGGCGGCGCCGGCTTTATTGGTTCAGCGGTAATCCGGCACGTGATCCATAACACGGATGACACTGTCGTTAACATGGACAAGCTTACTTACGCAGGGAACCTGGAAAATCTGGCAGAAGTTGAGCAAAGCCCCCGCTACGCTTTTGAGCAGGTGGACATTACCAATCGGGCTGAAGTAGATCGGGTGCTCACTGAGTGGCAGCCCGAGGCGGTTATGCATCTCGCCGCGGAAAGCCACGTGGATCGCTCCATTGACGGGCCGGCAGCCTTTATTGACACCAACATCGTTGGCACCTACACAGTGCTGGAAGCCGCCCGCCAATACTGGAACGGTATGCCGGAGCCCAGAAAATCAACCTTCCGTTTCCATCACATAAGCACAGATGAGGTATACGGCGATCTGGAAACCACCAGTGACCTGTTTACTGAGGAAACGCCCTATGCGCCAAGCAGCCCGTATTCAGCCAGTAAAGCCAGCTCCGATCACTTGGTGAGAGCATGGCACCGCACTTATGGTTTTCCGGTACTCCTAACCAACTGCTCTAATAACTATGGCCCCTATCATTTTCCGGAAAAGCTCATTCCCCTGATAATTCTCAATGCTTTAGAGGGCAAGTCTCTCCCCGTCTATGGCAGAGGGGACCAGGTACGTGACTGGCTTTATGTCGAGGACCATGCCCGGGCGTTATACAGAGTTGTGACGGAAGGCAGCGCAGGCGATACCTACAACATAGGTGGCCATAATGAAAAACAGAACATCGAAGTGATCCAGACCATCTGCGATATTCTTCAGGAAATACGGCCCAAGGCTAAAAGCTACCGTGATCTGATTACCTACGTTGAGGATCGTCCTGGCCATGATCTCCGCTATGCAATTGATGCGACCAAAATCCAGAATGCGTTGGGTTGGACCCCGGAAGAGACTTTCGAGACCGGCATCCGAA
>ENA-ORDC01000541-ORDC01000541.1-marine-metagenome-genome-assembly--contig:-NODE-541-length-36422-cov-10.096437_pt1 | contig 36422 bp, 28 predicted proteins | sample MGYA00237783_ERZ508515 | MGnify/ENA primary metagenome ERZ508515 (study PRJEB26186, sample SAMN06268792) | marine metagenome | isolation source: Eden Landing Ponds, San Francisco, CA, USA | place... | reverse complement strand
GTGTAGACGATCATCGCCACGAGGACGAACAGCGCGAGCCACGTCACGACGCCGGAGACGTTGGTGTTGACCTCGTTGGGCGTCGGGAGGAACGTTTCGGTCGGCGCGATGGGGTTGTCGTCGTCGGTCTGCAACTGGACGCCGGCCGTCGCCTCACCGCTAGCCAGCGCGAAGTACCACATCGGCGCGAGGACCAAGCCGATGAGAACGACGATCAGGATCGTTTCGCGTTCGATTCGCACGTTCAAATCACCTCGAAGTCCGTTGGTCGAGAGGGGATAGACGGAACATCTTCGTGTGTGATCCGTCGTCGACAACCCACGCAAAAGCCAGTTTCTATTCGTGCAGAAAATCGGTGGTAATTTGTCGCACGCGAGGGGCTCCCACGCCGCCGGCCCGCAGATCACCGAGTCCGCGGACGAGCAGGACGAACAGGCAGATGACGACCCGGTCGCTTCGTGTGAGCCCGGCCGCTCGAACGACTGAAGAACCGTGGGAGACGGAGCGGGCCGGGAGGGAGTTGAACCACGCGAACGCCTCGCTACCGCTCGGCGTTCTCTAGTTCAACTCCCACCACGGGTCGCTCGAAACCGCTCGCTGTCGCTCGCGGATTTCTCACGGGCCGGGAGGGAGTTGAACCCCCGACCGACGGATTAAGAGTCCGTCGCTCTACCTGACTGAGCTACCGGCCCCGTACCTTCGCTATCGGTGGCCCGGTAAAAGGCGTTTCCCTTCCCGGCCGGTGGGTCGAAGGGACGGGGTTAAGTGAGATGACTCGGATACGTCGGAATACATGAGCAACGCGGCTACGGTCTCGACCATGTCGTCGTACGCGATCCTCGGCTGTGGGAGCGTCGGCCACGCCGTCGCCGAGGACCTCGCGGCCGAGGGCAAGAACGTGCTGATCCTCGACCGGGACGAGAGCCGCGTCGAAGCGCTCCGCGATCAGGATCTCGACGCCCGGCGGACGGACATCCGCGACGACGAGGTCGCGGAGTTGGTGGCCGACCGGGACGTGATTCTCATCCTCGCGTCGGACGTGGAAGCGAACAAGGCGGCCGTCTCCACGATCCGCGAACGCGGTGGCGACCAGTTCATCATCGTGCGGGCGTCCGATCCGGTTTCGGAGGACGAACTCACCGAGGCGGGCGCGGACGTGGTCATCAACCCCTCGCAGGTGATCGCCGAATCCGCCCTACGCGCGCTGGAGACGGGAGAGCTAGAGTACAAGGCCCAACAACTGGCCGACCTCCTGCGCTCCGGCGGGACACTCGGCATCCTCACCCACGACAACCCCGATCCGGACTCCATCGCCAGCGCCGTCGCGCTCCAGGCCATCGCGGAGGCGCACGGCGTCGAAGCGGACATCCTCTATCACGGCGACATCGGCCACCAGGAGAACCGGGCGTTCGTCAACCTCCTCGGCATCGAACTCCTGCAGCTCTCGGACGTGGAGTCGCTCGACGAGTACGCGCTGGTCGCGCTGGTCGATCACATGAAGTCGGGCGACATCGGTCTCGAAACCGGCGTCGACATCTTCATCGACCACTACGAACCCGAGTCGGACTACGACGCGGAGTTCATCGACGTCCGACCGAACGTCTCCTCCACGTCCACCATCCTCACGAAGTACATCCAGGAGTTCGACCTCTCGCCGGACGAGGCGGTGGCGACGGCGCTTTTGTACGGCATTCGCGCCGAGACCCTGGATTTCAAACGGGATACGACGCCCGCGGACCTGACCGCAGCGGCGTATCTCTACCCCTTCGCCAACCACGACACGCTGGAACAGGTGGAGTCGCCGTCGATGTCGCCCGAGACGCTCGACGTCCTCGCCGAAGCCATCCAGAACCGGCAGGTCCAGGGGAGTCACCTCGTCTCGAACGCGGGGTTCATCCGCGACCGGGACGCCCTCTCGCAGGCCGCCCAGCACCTCCTGAACCTGGAGGGAATCACCACGACGGCGGTGTTCGGCATCGCCGACGACACCATCTACCTCGCCGCTCGGTCGAAGGACATCCGCATCAACATCGGCAACGTCCTCGACGACGCCTACGGCACCATCGGCGAGACGGGCGGCCACTCGACACAGGGGAGCGTCGAGATTCCGCTCGGCCTCTTCACCGGCATCGAGGCCAGCGAGGACAACCGCGACACCCTGCTCTCGCTGGCCGAGGAAGCGGTCCGCAAGAAACTGTTCGACGCGATGGGCGTCGAGAGTAGCGAAGCCGGAAACGGGAGTTAGGCGACGACTTCCTCGTCTTCGTCCTCGTCTTCGAGGCGTTCGACCACGTCGTTGATGAGAATCACGTCGCCGACGGCGCGCACCCAGCGGTAGGGGATCATGACGCCCTTGCCGGCCTCGATGCGGCCGGCGAACAGTTCCTGACTGAGTTCGCCGAGCGCGAGGCCGGTGACTTGCTGCTGGTTCAGATCCAGTCGGACGTCCTCGACTTCTCCGACGAAGACTCCGTTGTTCGAATACACCTCGCGCCCGACCAGCGTCGTAATCTCCTGTGGCGTGCCGTCCATATGCACTCCCTGTTCGCCGCGGGTCTTAATAGTTCGCGGATGGGGCGAGCGGGGCATCCCGCTCCCGTACGGTAGTCCGCGGCTACGGGCTGGATCGGCGCGTCGTTACGGCGCGATCAACTCGACCGGGTGGGTCGACGGCCGCGAGAGCAGGGCGTCGAGCTGTTCGAGACAGGACGTGCCGCTCGCGACGACGGTCCGGTCCCGTGCCTCGGCGGTCGAGAACTGCTCGGCCAGGTCGTCGCCGACGTCCATGCTCAGTTCGTAGTAGGTGTCCTTGTAGCCGAAGGAGCCGGCCATGCCGCAACACTCCACGTCGGAGGTGAGCACGTCGTAGCCGAGATCCTCCAGCACGGTGACGGTGTGGGCTTCGAGGCCGAGCGTCCGCTGCTGGCAGTGGGAGTGGTACGCGACGTCGTGCCCGTCGCCGCCGCGGAGGGCGTCGGCGTCGGCGCCGTTCTCCAGCAGGCCGTAGACGTACTCCATGATCTCGTAGCTGTGCTCCTGCAGTCGCTCGGCGGACGCCTCGGGGAGGAACCGCTCGTACTCGCGGTCGAACATGGCGAGATCGGAGGGCTCGATCACGACCACGTCGCGCCCGGCGTCGATGTGTTCGGCGAGGCTCCCGTACACGTCGTGGGCGTGCTCCTCGGCGGTGGCGATCATGCCCTGCGAGAGCGGAGCGCGACCGCTCGACCGGACGGACGGGACGCGGACGGAGACGCCGAGCGCCTCCAGGGTCCGGACGGCCGCCTTCCCGCGTTCGACCTGGACGTGGTTGGTGTACACGTCGGGGTAGAGGACGACTTCGCGGGTCGGATTCGACACCGTGGAGGCGCGGTTCTCGAACCAGTCGACGAGCGTCTCGCGCTGGAATTCGGGGAGGTCGCGGCGTGCGTCGACGCCGGCGACGCGTTCGAGCGCCCACCGAGCCGGCCCGGTGTCGGCGATCCAGTTGGAGACGGGCGCCGTTGCGCTCCCGAGTTTCGCCAGCGTCTCGAAGTTGCCGAACAGCCGCTTGTCCAGGTCCAGTCCGCCGGGCTCCTCGTCGGGTGTCAGCCCTTCGACGAGGAAGTCGTAGCCCTCGGGCTTCTCGCCGCGATTCACCCGGTCGCGGACGACGGTGTTGATCCACGGGATGTCGATCTTGGTGGGACAGCCGTTGACACACCGGGAACAGCCGGTACAGAAGTCGTTGAACTCGGCGGCGGTGTCGAGCCCCTCAATTCCCGCCTCCCAGCCGGTGCCGATGCCGCCGGAGTACGTCTCGCCGCCGAAGGCGTGGCCGCCGACGTGCTGGAAGTTGGCACAGGAGTTCGCACACTGGCCACACCGGATGCAGTAGAGCGTCTCGCGGAGCTGGTCGTCCTCGCGCATCGCCATCCGGCCGTTGTCGACGAGGACGAGGTGGAACTCGCGGTCCGAATCACGCTCGGAGAGGGGCGTCTCGTCGTCGTCGAAGTCGACCGTCGGCGAGTCGACGGGCGGCGTGAGCAGGGAGACGTAGGCCGTGAGCGCCTGTCCCGTCCCGGAGCGGGCGAGCAGTTCGAGGAAGGGGGAGAGGTCGTCGGTCGAGGGGATCACCTTCTCGACGCCCGCGACGGCGATGTGGGTGTCGGGCGCCACGGCGCACTTGCGGGCGTTGCCCTCGCTGGTGACGAGCGCCATCGTCCCGCTGTCGGCGGTGATGAAGTTGGCGCCGGTCATCCCGATGTCGGCGTCGCGGATGCGCTCGCCCAGTTTCTCGCGGGCGAACATGGTGAGTTCGCCCGCCGTCTCCGGCGGGTCCGCCGGGTCGAACTGTTGCTTGAACAGTTCGGCGATGCTCTCCTGGGAGCGGTGGATGGCCGGCGCGATGAGATGAGAGGGCGTCTCGTCGGCGAGTTGCACCACCCACTCGCCGAGGTCCGTCTCGACCACGTCGACGCCGTCCGCTTGGAGGGCGTCGTTGACCTCCAACTCCTCCGTGGTCATCGACTTGCTCTTGACGACGCGCTCGGCGTCCTGCTCGGCCGCCACGTCACGGATGTACCGGTTGGCGTCGGCGGCGTCGTCGGCGATGTACAGGTGGCCGCCGTTCGCCTCCACCGCGTCCCGCAACTGGTCGAGCAGTTCGGGCAGGCGGTCGATGGCGTCCTCCTTGATCTCTCGCGTACGCGTTCGGAGCTCCTCGTAGTTCTCCAGCTCCGCGACTGCTTCCTGTCGATTCCGGTTGAAGCCCTTGGTGTTCTCCTCGATGGCGGGGCCTTCGGTCGCCATCAGACGGCGAATCTCCGCCGCTTTGTCGCCCTTACTCATCGAGCATCACCACGTGGACGGCCTTCGGACCGTGCGCACCGAAGATGAGGTCACCCATGTCGGCGGTGGCGCTCGGGCCGGTCGCGACGATGGCGCTCGCGTCGTCGTCGCGAGCCGTCTCGCCGAAGCGGTCCAGCGCCTCGGGCAGGTCGGGGAGGATATCGTCCGCGCGAACGACGGGAACGTGGAGTTCGGGGTAGAGGGAGACGGGTTCGGCGCCGTCGGCGGTGGAAGGGAGGAAGACGCTGCCGTAGTTGGCGACGCCGAACGACGCGGGCGTCACGCCCGTCGTCGCGCGTTCCAGGCCGGCGGACGTGGGATCGACCGTCACGCTGTCCGGATACGTCACGTCGAACGGAAGGGCGACGCCGACGGCGGGGTCGCGGACGATGTCGTCGAGCGTCGTCGCGAACTCGTCGACCGTCGTCCTGGTGAGGTCGACGCCGAGGTCGGCGAGGGCCTCTTCGAACGTCGACAGGGTCGGGTTCGTGGTCGTCGTTGCCATGGCGGGGTGATTGGGGTGGGGCGGCTTTGTAGCTTCGGTGTCGTGGCGTCAACGACCCGACCGGTCGCCGTCGATGTCCCCCGCAACGGTTCCCGCCGCGGCACGTTTGGCGCGCACGGACCGAACGACCGCGTACGCCTGCACGAGCGCGTAGCCCAGCCAGAGGGCGTAGCCGCCCGGCGCGCTCCCGACGACGACGACCGCCGTGTCGAAGGCGTCGACGCCGGCCGTCGTGGCCGTCTGGCCGAGTAGGAGGACGCTGAAGTAGCCGTAGAAGCCCGACGCCCACCACATGACGGCGACGCGACTCCAACTCGGCTGGAGGTGTTCGGGGAGTCGCGTCGTGTTGACGAGCAGCGTGAGGACGGTGTAGGGCCACATCATCACGCCGGAGAGGGCGGCGCCGACGACGAGCAGGAAGAAGGGACCGCGAGTACCGAGCGGCGCGGTGAAGAGGAGCACGACGACCACGCCCCAGCCGGTGAAGCCGGTGAGCAGCCACCAGAACAGGCGAGAGAGATCCCACTCGGCGTCGCGCGCGAACGCCTCGTAGACGGCGTCCGCGGAGTTGCGGACGAACGACTCGACGATGGCGTACTCGGTCGTAAAGAGCGCGACGAACAGGAGGACGAAGACGAGAAGCGCCCCGAGACCGCCGAGCGCGGGGGCGATCTCGCCGAGCCACATGTGGAGCGCGTTCGCCCCCGCCCCGGGAGCGTGGCGGTGCGCGACGGCCATCAACACCGTTGCCACGAACAGGAGCCCGACGACGAACGTGAGGAAGTGTTCGGCCTGGATCACGCGCCACCAGCCACGCCACCGCTTCAGGTTCAGCCGCGTCGGGCGGAAGATGAAGCCGTCGCGTCGGATCGGTTCGGGGTCGTCGCCGGTGAGCGGGTTGCGAACCCGGCCCTGGTAGTTGCCCATGCCGTACCCCTTCTCCCGCGCCCAGAGGCTCTGGGAGAGGTTGAGGTAGCCGCCGGCGCCAGCGAAGGCGAGGCCGCCGAGGAAGACGGCCACGTCCATCGTCGGCGGAAGCGTCCCGACGCCCGTCACGATAGCCGAGAGGGCGCCGAGGTCGGGGAGGGCGGTGCCGACGACGGCGAGCGCCAGTGCGGCCGCGAGAGCGACGAACAGCAGGCCGATCTGGAGCGCCTCGACGGCGTTGTACGCGACCGACGAAACCTGATAGGAGAGCCAGACGACGAGCAGGAGGGCAACGGCCAGCGGTTTCCAGGCCGGAAAGCCGAGGAGCGTCGTGCCGGCAAGCCCGGCCGCGGTGGCGACGACCTGTGCCGCGCCGGCCGCCCACCCCGGCCACCCGAGACTGAGGAGGCCGGCGAGGAGGAAGGCCCACGGCCAGGCGCGGTGGACGCGAACGTACGAGCGAAAGACGCTCTCGCCGGTGGCGAGCGTCCAGCGCTGGAGTTCGGTGTTGACGAAAAATTGGGTGACGACGCCGACCAGGAAGGCCCAGTAGATGCCCCAGCCGTGCCGGGCGATCAGCCCGGGCCAGAACAGCGTCTCGCCGCTCCCGAGGGACGCCCCGAGCATGATCGCACTCGGGCCGACGACGTGGCGGACGCGGGGGACCCGCGGCAGGTCCGCGAGGCGGAAGGCCCCGCCCGTGCCGCGGTCGGGATAGTCCGTCGTCTCCGGCGCTCGCTCCAGGTCGTCGTACGGCAGGGGGCAGTACCACGTCCCCCGGTACTGTCGGCCCTCGACTTCGGACGCGTAGACGGGACTCTCGTCGGCGTCGCCGCCGTCCGCCGCGGGTGGCTCGTTATCCACGGTCGGCGAGTGGGTCGCGTGGCGTCCGGCAGTCGCTGGTCGACGGGCGTGTGCGCATGGGGACAGTGGGAGTGAGCGACCGCCGGAAAAAAATGGTCCGATCAGTCGCCGCCGAGGAAGTGCCAGATGTGGCCTCGCTCGGACGGCGGATCGACGCCTGGCAGGCCCTTCAGCGCCGGCTGGATGGCGTTCCACCACGCCTCGGCGGACTCGTAGCCCGCGGGGTAGTCGTGGTACACGTCGCGGAGGAAGTCGGCCTTCTTCGCCTCGGGATTGGCGGCGAGGTAGTCGTACGCGGCCGACAGCGCCTCGCGCCGGGCCTCCAGCGTCGGCCCGCTTCCGGGCAGCGTCGCGTCCCGGATGGCGTTGTCGACGGCGAGGGATCGGTCGTCGCCGGGCGTCGACCCCCGCTCCATCGGCACCCACCACACGCGACTCCGGGCGCCGACTTTCCGCGTCCGAATCGTGCCGCGGTCGACCAGCACCGAGAGCTTGTTGTGCGCCGTCCGGCGCGAGCAGTCGAGCGCATCCATCACGTCGCTCGCGGTGAGTGGACGCGCGATGTCGTCCCGGTCGTCGAACACGTCGAGCACCGCCTCGGGCGGGATGCGGTCGGCGTACTGTCCGTCGTCGTTCCGGGGACGCTCGTCCTCCTCACCCATGCCGAAAGTCCACTTCACACGAGTACAAAAGCCTTTGCACACGTAGGTATTCCCGTGCATACGACTGCACCGGCCACTGCAGACGTGTGTGGTGGGGATGTCGGTTCGACGGCTGTATCCCCGACAGAACCGTTCGAAACCCACGAAATGCCCCGTACATACGACTGGTGTGGCGCGTGTGTCTCGGTACCGAACGGCCGGCAACTGTCACGAAAAGCGAGGAACGATGGATATATATCGGGCGGAAACGGTGGCATCCCACGATGCCAGAACGATCAGAGAACGACCGTGGAACAGATCGCGCGGTGGGCGTGCCGCGCCGGAGGGCGTGATGTCGGCCGTCGACATCGCGATCGCGGTGTTGCCGCTCGCGGCCATCGCCTACCTGATGGTCGGGCGGTTCTGGCCGGCGACGCGGGCGATGCCCGTCGCGTGGGTGGTCGCCATCGTCGCCGGCTACGTCGGCTGGGGCATGTCGCCGACGTGGATCGGCGCCGCGACCATCAACGGCTTCATCACCGCCGCGAGCATCCTCTGGATCGTCTTCGGGGCGATCCTGCTGCTCTACACGCTCAAGCGCACCGGCGCGTTCGACGCCATCAACCAGGGGTTCGCCTCCATCAGCGACGACCGCCGCGTCCAGGTGGTCCTGCTCGTCTTCCTGATGGGCTCGTTCATCGAGGGGGCGGCCGGGTTCGGCACGCCCGCGGCCATCGTCGGACCGCTGCTCGTCGGCCTCGGCTTCCCGCCGCTGGCGGCCGTGGTCGTCGCCCTCACCGGCAACCTGATGGCGATCACGTTCGGCGCCGTCGGGACGCCGCTCATCATCGGGATGATGGACATCTTCCACGACGTGGACGTCATCTCCTCGGCGGTCAGCGCCCAGGGGCTGACCATCGAGGGCTGGGTGGCCGAAATCGCGGTGTGGGCCGCCTCCTTCCACGTCGTCGTCGGCGCCATCCTGCCCTTCATCGGCGTCGCGATGATGACGCGCTTCTTCGGTGAGGAGCGGTCGATCAAGCCCGCACTCGAAGTGCTGCCGCTCACGCTGTTCGCGTGGGCCTCCTTCGCCGTCCCCTACTGGGCGACGGCGTACTTCCTCGGACCGGAGTTCCCCGGACTGATCGGTGCGATGGTCGGCCTGTTCGTCACGGTCGGTGCGCTCAAGGCCGGCTTCTTCCACCCCGACGAGGAGTGGGACTTCGGCGACCAGTCCGCGTGGCCCGATCACTGGATCGGCGACATCCAGCCCGGCGAGTCCTCGGACCGCGACGCGGGCGTCGCCGCCGACGGCGGGGCGGTGCAGACCATGTCGCTCACGCGGGCGTGGACGCCCTACGCTCTCGTGGCGCTGCTGCTCGTCGTCACGCGCGTCGTCGATCCGGTGACGACGTTCCTCCAGTCGAACCTCGTCCTGCAGTGGCAGAGGATCCTCGGCACGTCGCTGTCGGGGTCGCTCGCCGTCCTCTATCTGCCCGGCGCGGTGTTCGTCGCCGTTCACCTCCTCACGATCCCGATCCACGGGATGTCGACACAGGAGATCAAGGGCGCGTGGAGCGAGACGATCGAGAAGGTGACTCCCGCCGTCATCGCCCTGCTCTTCGCGGTGGCGACGGTGCAGATCATGCTCCAGTCGGGCACCGCGACGGGAACCGACGGGATGCTGATCGTCCTCTCCGATACGATGGCCAGCGTCGCCGGCGGGGTCTACCCCTTCTTCGCGTCGCTCGTCGGCGCGCTCGGGGCCTTCCTCGCGGGGTCGAACACCGTCTCCGACATCCTGTTCGGCACGTTCCAGTACGGCGTGGCCGACCAGATCGGCTTCCCGCGAACGATCATGCTCGGCGCACAGGCCGTCGGCGGCGCCATCGGCAACCTCATCGCCGTCCACAACGTCGTCGCGGCGCTCGCCGTCGTCGGCCTCGTCGGCGAGGAGGGACGGGTCATCCGGTACGAACTCATCCCGCTCGCGTACTACGCGACGATGACGGGCGCGCTGACGCTCCTGTTCGGGTACGTGCTGTTCCCCGGCGTGTTCTGAGTCCGGTCGAGCACCCGGATTTTATGCGGCCATACACCAAGTGGCCGCCAATGGCAACGACAGGTGACGCCGCCGACGACCCCTCGTCAGGCGGCGATTACGACTACCAGAGCGACGGCGTCGACCGGCCGGGGATGGTCGACGACCTCGACGACCTGATCGCGGGCGACGTGCGCTTCGACGACTACTCCCGACAGCTGTACGCCACCGACGCCAGCGCGTACGAGATGACGCCGGTCGGCGTCGTCGTCCCCACTTCGACGGCGGACGTGGCCGCCGTGGTGGAGTACTGCGCCGAACGCGAGATTCCCGTCCTGCCGCGGGGCGGCGGCACCAGCCTCGCGGGACAGACGGTCAACGAGGCGGTCGTCCTCGACTTCTCGCGGGAGATGACCGACGTCCGGGAGATGGACCCCGAGGCCCGCCGCGCCCGTGCCCAACCCGGCGTCAAGCTCGGCGACCTCAACGCCGAACTCGAACCCCACGGCCTGAAGTTCGCGCCCGACCCCGCGTGGGGCGACAAGAGCGTGCTCGGCGGTGCCATCGGCAACAACTCGACGGGATCGCACTCCCTGAAGTACGGCAAGACCGACGCCTACGTCGAGGAGGTAGAAGCCGTCCTCGCGGACGGGACGGTGACGACGTTCGGCGAGGTGAGCCTGGACGAACTCCGCGCGGGCGCCGATCCGGACGGCGATCTGGAGGAACGGTTCTACGACGAAGTGCGTCGCATCGTCGACGAGGAGGTCGACGAGGTGCACGAGAAGTACCCCGACCTCAAGCGGAACGTCTCGGGCTACAACCTCGACCGCCTCGTCGACGAGGCGGAGACGGGAGCGGTCAACCTCGCGCGCCTCCTCGCGGGGAGCGAGGGGACCCTCGCCATCATCACCGAGGCGACGGTCAGCCTGGAACCCGTGCCCGAGACGAAGGCCATCGGCCTGCTGACCTACGACGACCTCATCGACGCGATGGAGGACGTGGCGCCGATTCTGGAACACGACCCCGCCGCCGTCGAAGTGCTCGACGACGTGTTGCTGGATCTGGCCCGCGAAACCGCCGAGTTCGCGGACGTGGTCGGAATGCTCCCCGAGGGGACCGATTCCGTGTTGCTCGTGGAGTTCTACGCCGAGAGCGACGACGAGGGGCGAGCGAAGGTGGCGGATCTGATCGCCGACCGGGTGCCGGACGGCGAGAGCGACGCCGACCCCGCGGACGGCGCGGCCGACCTGACCGCCGCACCCCGCCGTGCCCGGACGGCGATGGAGGCTCACGACGCCGAAACCCGCGAGAAGTTCTGGAAGATGCGCAAGTCCGGCCTCCCCATCCTGCTGGGCCGCACCAGCGACGCCAAACACATCGCCTTCATCGAGGATACGGCCATCCCGGCGGAGAACCTCCCCGCCTACGTCGCGGAGTTCCAGGAGATGCTCGACGACCACGACACGTTCGCGAGCTACTACGCCCACGCCGGGCCGGGTGTCCTCCACATTCGCCCGCTGGTCAACACGAAAACCGTCGAGGGCGTCGCAGGGATGGAGTCCATCGCCGACGCCGCCACCGACCTCGTGGTCAAGTACAACGGCTCCGTCTCGGGCGAACACGGCGACGGGCGGGCGCGCACGCAGTGGAACCGGAAGCTGTACGGCGACCGCCTCTGGCAGACGTTCCGCGACCTGAAGACCGCGGTCGACCCCGACTGGCTGCTCAACCCCGGCACGGTCTGTGGCGACGCCGACATGACCGAGAACCTGCGGTTCGGGCCCGACTACGACTTCGACGCCGGCTTCGACGCCGCCCTGCACTGGGACAACGAGAACGGCATGCAGGGCATGGTCGAACTCTGTCACGGCTGTGGCGGCTGTCGCGGCCCACAGGAGACGACGGGGGGCGTGATGTGTCCGACCTACCGCGCCAGTCAGGAGGAGATCACCGCCACGCGCGGGCGAGCGAACCTCCTCCGGCAGGCCATGAGCGGCGACCTGGACCAGGACGCGGCCGACGTGGAGTTCATGCACGAGGTGCTCGACCTCTGTATCGGCTGTAAAGGCTGCTCGAAGGACTGTCCCAGCGAGGTCGACCTCGCGAAGCTCAAAGCCGAAGTCACCCACGAACACCACCAGCGCCACGGCGCCAGCCTCCGGGACAAACTGTTCGCGAACGTCGACGCCCTGAACGCGCTCGGCTCGAAACTCGCCCCCCTCTCGAACTGGGCGGCGAAGGTTCCGGGCGCCCGCACGGTCATGGAGAAGACGGTCGGCATCGCCCGCGAACGCTCGCTTCCGACCTTCCACCGCGAGTCCCTGACCGACTGGTTCGACGCTCGCGGCGGCGCGCAAGTGGACGCGAGCGAGACCGACCGTCGCGTTCTCCTCTTTCCCGACGCCTACACCACCTACAACGCGCCCGACGCGGGCAAAGCCGCCGTCCGCGTGCTGGAGGCCGCGAACGTCCACGTCGTGATTCCCGAGGACGTGACCGGCAGCGGCCGCCCCCCGTTCTCGAAGGGCTTTCTCGACCAAGCACGCGACCAAGCGGCGACGAACGTCGGGGCGCTGGCGCCCCAGGTTCGGGACGGCTGGGACATCGTCGTCGTCGAACCCTCCGACGCGGTCATGCTCCAGTCCGACTACCGCGACCTCCTCACCGGCGAAGATGTCGAAACGGTCGCCGACAACGCCTACGGCGTCATGGAGTATCTCGACGCCCACCGCCTGGACGAGCGACTGGAGACCGCCGCCCCCGACACGTCGCTCACCTACCACGGGCACTGCCACCAGAAGGCCACCCGGAAGGACCACCACGCCGTCGGCGTCCTGCGCCGCGCGGGCTACGCGGTCGACCCCCTCGATTCGGGCTGTTGTGGCATGGCCGGCTCCTTCGGCTACGAGGCCGAACACCACTCCATGAGCAAAGCCATCGGCTCGATCCTCTTCGACCAGGTCGACCGGAGCCCGGGCGACCGCGTTGTCGCCCCCGGCGCCTCCTGTCGCACCCAACTCGACGACCACTACGAAGAAAAACCACCCACCCCCATCCAGATGCTCGACCGCGCGCTCCCTTAGAGCGGCGTCGCGGACTGCCACAGACGCTCGTGGAGGTCGCGCGCCCACCGCGTGGCCACGGGGTCGTCGGTGCCGACGAAGCCACGGGGCGTCCCGTCGTGGTAGACGACGAGCCCCATCTCCGGACCGTCCGGCGTCTCGGCGAGGACGAGCGACACGGGGTCGTCCCGGTCGGTCCGGCGGACGGCGGCGCGGCCGAGGTCGATCGCCTCCCGCATGTCGCCGGGATACACCGACCGCTGTTGCTCGATCACGCGATCCGTGACGACGAACGTGCCGGTCATCCCGTCGAGGACCCGGTCGTGGTAGAGGCGGGCGTGTCGCGAGAGGAACCGCGTCGTGTACACCGAGACGTGGGTGGCGTTCGCGACGAGTGCGGCCACGCGCTCGACCGGGCGGTATGGCGCGTGCGGTCGCGGTTCGACGATCCGCGCTCCGTCGAAGAGGGCAGGATCGAGGTCGAATTCGAGGTCGATCCCGTCGAACAGTGGCGCGGCGTCGGCGAGTGTTTCGACCCGCTCGGTCCGCCGGTCGTGGGCGTCGAGAGCCAGACGGCCTGGCGTCGTCAGCCGATAGCCGTCGGCGGTCGACGCGACGAATCCGAGGATCGACAGGTCGCGGAGGGACCGCTCGACGGTCGACCGCGAACTGCCAACCTGCGCCGCGAGTTCCGACTTCGAAACCGTCGACTCCGCGAGGGCGCGGAGCGTGTCGGCGCGGGCGTCGACGACCGTTGCAGGCGAGCGCTCCGTCACCGTCGAACGCACCTGCCACCGGCAATTTTATATATCATTGCTCACCGATTGAGGCGTTCAGCGGGGGGTAACATGAAGATATCGACGAATGTCTTTGCTGACGCCGGGGTGCCTCTGACACACGGGGTCGTGGCGGGTTGCCCGACCCGTCTCGCGATCCGACGCCCGACGCGCGGTCGGTTTGCCCGGATCGGCCGCGCGTCGGGTGTCCCCGGTCGCCGACACGCGATCAGTTCTTCCGATGGGCCGCCTCGACGGTCGCTCGCAGTCCGTCGATACTCCCGCCGACCGCGAGATGCGAGCGACAGTCACAGTCCGAAGCGCCGAACCCGTCGACCGGGCCGGCCGGAAGGCGGCGAGCGATAGCGCACTCGGCGTCGACGCCGGGCGACGTGACGACGTCGACGAGCGTCGTGTCGGGGTGGCCGGCGAGGTAGTCGATATGCCAATGACGCACGTCGTGGTCGCCGGCGGCGACCCGGCGGTGGCGGTCGACGCGGGTGAAGCCACCGCTCCCGAGGGCGCTCCCGGTGTAGGCGTACGCGCCGGCGGGGAAGCGGTGGGTCCCGAGCGCACCGACCACGACGTCGACCGCTTCCGGGAGGTCGAGCAGGAGAGTGTACGTCCCGCCCGTCGAACCGTCGTCCATGTGGCGGCGTGGGGCGGTGGCGTGAAAACGGTGTCGTGGCCGACCGCAACCGGTTTGGTCGCGCCGGCCCGAACGGAGTCGTGGACGACGCCGTCGACCGACTCCGGGCCAGGGCGGACGAGGGGCAACTCGCCGACTACCGCCGCCTGCCCGGACGCGATCCGACGTACGCCGACTGCGAACTCGAACCCCGACTGGCGAGTGCGCTGGCTGATCGAGGCATCGACCGCCTCTACCGCCATCAGGTCGACGCCATCGAGGCGGTCCGGGAGGGCCGGGACGCCGTGCTCGCGACGCCGACCGCGAGCGGGAAGAGCCTCGCGTACACCGTCCCCGCGTTCGAACGGGCGATGGATCGGGGCGGACGGACGCTGTATCTCGGCCCGCAGAACGCCCTCATCGCCGATCAGGCGGAGAGCCTCGACACGCTCGCGCGTGATCTCGGCTTCGGGAGCCGCGTGTCGGTCGACACCTACACCGGCCGCCTCTCCAAGAGCGAGAAGCGGGACGTGCGCGACCGCCGACCCACAGTCCTGCTGTCGAACCCCGACATGCTCCACTACGGACTCCTCCCACACGGCCACCGCCTGTGGGAGTGGCTGTTCTCCTCGCTCGACCTCGTCGTCATCGACGAGATTCACGACTACCGCGGCGTCTTCGGCAGTCACGTCGCCCTCGTCCTCCGACGACTGGCCCGCCTCTGTGACCGGTTCGGGAGCGACCCGCAGTTCGTCTGCTGTTCGGCCACGATCGGGAACCCGGTCGAACACGCCGCGCGCCTGACCGGCAGGCCGGCGTCGGGGTTCGTGCTCGTCGACGAGGACACCAGCGGCCGCGGGCCGCGGCATTGGCTGCTGTGGAACCCGCCGACGTACGAGGGCGACGAAGGGTCGGGCCGTCGGCGGTCGAGCCACGTCGAAACGAAACGCCTCTTCGCCGACCTCGTCGCCCAAGGCTCCCAGACGCTCGTGTTCACCCGCGCCAGACAGACCGCGGAGCGGTACGCGACGGAGAGCGCCGACGCCCTCCGTGACCGGGGCGAACGCGACCTCGCGAGTCGGATCGAGGCGTATCAGGCCTCGCTCCGAGACGACCGCCGACGCGACATCGAGGACGGCCTCCACGGCGGGAGCGTCCGGGGGGTCTGGAGCACGAGCGCGCTCGAACTCGGCGTCGACGTGGGGGGACTGGACGCCGTCCTCCTCGACGGCTACCCCGGCACCCGGATGTCGACGTTCCAGCGGGCGGGGCGGGCGGGGCGGGGGTCGGACCCCGCGCTCGTCGCCCTCGTCGCGGGCGAGGACCAGCTAGATCAGTACCTGATGCACAACCCCGACGACCTCTTTTCGGGCGATCCCGAACGCGCGACGGTCGACCCGTCGAACGACCACCTCCGGCCGGCACACGTCGCCTCGGCGGCGTCGGAGAACTGGCTGTCACGGGACGACGCGGACTACTTCGGCGACGGGTTCTCGGACATCGTCGCGGCCCTCGAAGCCGAGGGACGGCTGGAGCGCCGGGAGACGAGCGACGGCGTCCGGTGGACGCACGCGGGCGACCGCAGCCCGCAACACGAGACGAACCTCCGGACCGTCGACGACCGCGAGGTGGATTTGCTGGCCGACGGCGACGTGATCGCCACCCTCGGGTTCGGCGACGCCCTCCGGGACGCCCACCCGGGCGCCGTCTACCACCACCAGGGGCAGTCCTACGAGGTGACCGAGTTGGATCTGGATCGAGACGTGGCTACCCTGCAGTCGACGTGGGCCGACTACTACACGCGCGTCCTGACGGAGAAGTCGATCACGGTGGACCGCGACCGGGCGTCGACGCCGCTGTCGGCCCGCTCCGACACCGAGGTTCGACTCGCGGACGTGACCGTCACCGAGCGCGTGACGGGGTTCGAGCGCCGGGACGCGAAGCGGGGCGAGGTGCTGGGGCGGGAGGCGGTCGATCTGCCGGAGACGACGCTGTCGACGACGGCGCTGTATTTCACCGTCCCCGGCGACGTGGAGGCGGAGATGCGGGCGATCGGCGACTTCGCCGGCGGCATCCACGCCGCCGAACACGGTCTCATCTCGCTGTTCCCGCTCGAACTCCTCTGTGACCGGGCGGACGTGGGGGGCCTCTCGACGCCGCACCACGAACACACCGGCGCGAGCACCATCTTCGTCTACGACGGCTACCCCGGCGGCGTCGGCCTCACGCGGGGGGGCTACGACCGGATCGAACCTCTGCTGGCCCGGACGGGACGGCTGATCGACGGATGTGCGTGTGCGGACGGCTGTCCGGCCTGTGTCCAGTCACCCCACTGTGGCAACGCGAACGAGCCGCTCGCGCCCGATCCGGCGGTCCACCTGCTCGAATCGCTGACGGGTGGCTATAGTGACAATTGAAAGTCGTCGCACAGCCGATCGCAGGACAGCGTGCGATCGGATCTGCAAACAGTTTCAATCGCTACTATAATCCTCGTCGGCCGCCACCAACAACTCGCCGGGACTGGCGGGGTGATCGGTGTCGATGCCGTTGCTGTCGTCGTGGTCGTGGGCGGCCCGCGTCGCGTCCATTAGAATCTCCTGTGTGCGCCAGACGGGGTCGTCGCCGGGCGTCCGCTGTTCGTAGCTCCCGTCCGACGACAGCGCCCAGCTGGAGCGGTTGTCGTGCAGCATCACTTCGAGGACGAAGCGAAGCTGCTCGCGGAGGTCGGGGTCGGTGACGGGCGCGACGGCCTCGACGCGGTAGTCGAGGTTGCGCGTCATCCAGTCGGCGGAGCCGACGAAGTACTGCGGGTCGCCACCCTCGTCGGCCCCCGGGGTGCGTTGCTCCGGATCGTCGGGGCCCGCCCCGTTCTCGAAGTAGTAGATCCGCGAGTGTTCGAGAAACCGCCCGACGACCGAGCGGACGGTGACAGTGTCGCTGACACCCTCGATGCCGGGACGGAGCCGACAGATGTCGCGGACGACCAGGTCGATCTCGACGCCGGCCATCGACGCCCGGTAGAGTTCCGCCACGATGTCGGGGTCTTCGAGCGCGTTCATCTTGGCGACGATGCGGGCCGGGCAGCCGGCGCGGGCGTATCGGGCTTCCTTGCGGATCAGGTCGGTGAACCGTTCGCGCATCGTGACGGGCGCGACGAGCAGTTTGCGGAACTCCTCGTCCAGCGACGGCCCGGTGAAGAAGTTGAACACCGTCACGAGGTCCTGCCCGACGTCCCGGTCGGCGGTGAGGAGGCCGAGGTCGACGTAGCCTTTCGCCGTCTCGGAGTGGTAGTTACCCGTCGCGACGTGGGAGTAGAGTTTGACGCCGTCGTCCTCCTCGCGGACGACCAGCGCGGTTTTGGTGTGGGTCTTCAGCCCCACCGTCCCGTAGGCGACGTGGATGCCGTTCTCCTCCAGTTTGCGAACCCACTGGAGGTTGTTCTGCTCGTCGAAGCGTGCCTTGAGTTCGACCATCACGGCGACCTGCTTGCCGTTGTCGGCGGCGTCGATCAGCCGCTGGATCACCTGCGAGTCGCTCGCCGTGCGGTAGATGGCGGCCTTGATCGCCAGCACGTCGGGATCGCTGGCGGCGGCGTCGAGGAATCGCTGGACCGTGCCGTCGAAGGCGTGGTACGGGTGATGGAGGAGCACGTCGTCGCGGGCGATCTCGTCGAAGAGGTCCGCGCCGTGCATCGTCGCCTCGGCGGTCGATCCCTCGGCGAACCGCGGATGCGGGAGCGGCGACCACCGCTCGCGTTTCAGGTCGGACCGATCGAGATCGGTGAGCGTGCCGAAGTCGCGGTAGTCGAGGGGGCCGCGGCGCCGGAACACCTCCTCCGGATCGAGTTCCAACTGGTCGGCGAGGAGTTCGACCATCGCCTCCGGGGCGTCGGCACCGATCTCCAACCTGACCGGCATGGCGAAGCGACGTTGTTCGATCACTTCCTCGATGGCCTCGATCAGATCCTCGGCCACCTCCTGATCGCGTCGCACCTCCGCGTTGCGTGTGATGCGGAAGAGCGCGGTGTCGAGCACTTCGACGTTCGGCATCAACAGATCGAGATGCGCCTCGATCAGATCTTCGAGCAGGACGTACCGCGACCCCTCCTCGACGGGGACGAGTCGCGGCCGGTTCTGGGGGACTTTCACCCGGGTGAAGATGGGGTCCTCGTCGGGGTCGTGGCGGACGAACACGCCGAGCGAGAGGCTGAGGTTGGAGATGAAGGGAAAGGGGTGGGCGGGGTCGAACGCCAGCGGCGTCAGCGTCGGCAGCACCGACTCCTCGAAGTACGCCCGCATCCGGTCGCGCTCGGTGGCGGTCAGGTCGTCGTGATCGAGGATGTGGATGCCGGCCTCGGCGAGCGCCGGACGGACGACATCGTGGTAACACGCCGTCTGCCGGTCGAACATCGGCCCGGCCGTCTCGAGAATCTCCGTCCACTGCTCGCGGGGCGTCCGGCCGTCGACCGTCGGGTCGGTCACACCCGCGTCGATCTGTTGTTTCAGGCCGCCGACCCGCTTCATGAAGAACTCGTCGAGGTTGCGGGTGAAGATACCGAGAAACCGCACGCGCTCCAGCAGCGGCGTCCGGTCGTCGAGCGCCTCGTGGAGGACGCGTTTCTGGAATTCGAGCTGGCTCAACTCCCGGTTCAGGTAGAACTGCGGGTCGTCGAGGTCGGGCGTGGACACCGACGGCTCCGTCGATTCGGCATCGGACTCGTCGTGCGTGCCGTCTGAATCGGCTGGATCGGACATGGCTGAAGTCGCCCCGGCGTGACCGCCGTCGGCGGGAATCACCGTACTGGAAGCCGAGCCCACACAAAGCCGTTGGTATGATCGCTACGATCGACTATCGAGACATATATATCGTCGTGGGAGAGCGACAGGCACTTTAGGTAGGCCTAAGCGACAGTTACTTTAGGTGGCCCTAAAGAGAAGCGGCCATGGATGCAGACGTCTGTGTGATCGTCCCGACGATCAGGGAGTACGAGTGCGTGCGGTCGTACGTCGCTAACGCCGAGGAACACGGCTTCGACACCGACCGACTGGAGTTCGTCCTCGTGACCGAGGACCACTGCCCGACCGAGGAGATGGACGCGATGCTCGACGACTTGGGCGTCGCAGGCGAGGTGTTCGACGGCAGTCGGCGCGAGGCGTGGCTCGCCGACCACGGCGTCGGCGACTACAGCCACCTGATCCCGGCCCGAAGTCACGCACAGACGAGTTTCGGCCTGCTCTACCTGTGGGCGCACGACCACCCCTACGGCGTGTTCATCGACGACGACACGCGCCCACACGACGACGCGGACTTCTTCGGCACGCACCTCCGCAACCTGACCGAGACGCGCACCGTCGAGTCGGTCCAGTCGGACGAGAACTGGGTGAACGTCCTCTACCACAGCGCCGACGAGCACGGCCTCTACCCTCGCGGCTACCCGTACGCGGCGATGGACGAAGCGGTCGAGACGGGGGAGCGGGCGGTGTCGGACGTGATCGCGTCACAGGGACTGTGGACGAACGTGCCCGACCTCGACGCGGTGCGCATCCTGATGGACGGCGACCTGCAGGGACAGGCCGAGACGCGCCTGACGGCCGACGACTTCGGCCCCGACTTCGTCGCCGAACCCGGCCACTACCTCACCGTCTGCTCGATGAACCTCGGCTTCAAGCGCGAAGTCGTCCCCGCCTTCTACCAGCTACCGATGGACGACAACGAGTGGTCGGTCGGCCGGTTCGACGACATCTGGAGCGGCGTCTTCCTCAAGCGCGCGGCGGACGTCCTGGGCAAGGACGTACTGACCGGCGACCCGCTCTGCCGGCACGACAAGGCGCCGCGCTCGACGTTCGACGACCTGCACAACGAGGTAGCGGGGCTGGAGTTGAACGAACACCTCTGGAAACTGGTCGACGACGCGGGTGCCGACGCCGACACGTACGCCGACGCCTTCGCCGCGATGGCCGATGCGCTGCTCGATGCGAAAGCGGACTACCGCAACGGCGAGTTCCTCGCCCACGTCGGCGAACACATGCACGACTGGCTGGACTGTCTCGACGAACTCCAGCACGCCGAACGACCGATTCCCGCCGACGACTGATACGGACCCTCGCCGTCCGCGAAAGCCTACGACGGCTTTCGAAACCTCTATGCGATCGACCCCCACGCCGAGCCGGGGAATCGGCAAGTATAAGTGTTTTAGGGCTACCTAAATCAACTATGGACGACGACAGTTCGTCGCCTCTTCGGCGGCGACGATTCCTCGCGACCGGTGCGGCCGCGCTGAGCGGCGCGCTCGCGGGGTGTAACGAACTTCGAGGCGGTAGCAGTGGCAGCGGCGACACGGGAACCATCTCCCTGAGTTCGTTCCGTGGCTCCGGGCCGCTCGTCGAGAGTCGGTCGTCGCTGAGTGGGACGCGGATCGCGGACCTCCCCGACCTTTCGGGGGAGCTGACGGTCTATCTCGGCGGCGGCGAGGGCGGCCTGTACCGCGAACTGCTCACCATGTTCTCACAGCTCTACCCCGACTTCACGGTGCGACCGCGTGAGGGGGGGACCGCCCAGCTGGCGAACACCATCATCGAGGAGGGCGAGAACAGCCCCGCCGACGTGTTCTGGGCGGTCGACGCCGGGTCGCTCGGTTCCGTCGCCGAGGCCGACATGGCGACGACGCTCTCCTCGGACGTCGTCGAGTCCGTCCCACAGGAGTTCCACCCGACGGACCAGTGGATCGGGACCGCGGGGCGGGCACGGAGCGTCCCCTACAACACGAACGCGCTCAGCGCCAGCGACGTTCCGGACACGGTCATGGACTTCCCCGAGACGCCGGCACTCCAGGGTGCGATGGGCTGGGCCCCCACCTACGGCGCGTTCCAGGCGTTCGTCACGGCGATGCGCCTGATCGAAGGCGAGTCCGCGACCCGGCAGTGGCTGCAGGCGATGCTCGATTCGGACATCACGGAGTACCCCGACGAGTTCCTCACCTCCAACGCCGTCGCCGACGGGGAGATCAGCGCCGGGTTCGCCAACCACTACTACGCGCTCCGGGTCCGCTCGGCGCGCTCCGACGCCCCGCTGGATCTCGCCTTTACCAGCGGCGACGCTGGCGCGCTGATCAACGTCGCCGGCGCCGCGGTGATCCAGAGCACCGACCAGCAGGAACTCGCGGAGAACTTCGTCCGGCATCTCCTCACGGTCGAAGCGCAGGAGTTCTTCGCCACGCGGACGTTCGCCTACCCGATGATTCCGGGCGTGCCGCCGGTCGGCGGGCTCCCCAGCATCGACGAACTGAACCCGCCCTCGATCGACCTGCAGGAACTGTCGAACGTGCAACCGACGCTCCAACTCATGCGGGACGTGGGCGTGCTCTGAGGGGATGAGTCGCGAAGGATCGGGCATCGTGGCGGCGGTCGACGGGCTTCGAGAGTGGCTCGGCTGGCCGGGACGGTACGACTCCAACCCCATCGTCACGGCCGCTGCCGTCCTCGTCGCCGTGACGGTCATCTCGCCGCTCCTGTGGCTGGTCTTGCGAGCGGCCGCCGTCGGTCCGAGCGAGGCGCTGTCGATCCTCACTGCCTCCTCGACGATGCAGGTGTTCACCAACAGCCTCGCGCTCGTGGTGTCGGTCACGGTCGTGTCGGTCGCCCTCGGCGTCCCGCTGGCGGTGCTGACGGTGTTGACCGACCTTCCCTTCCGCCGGTTCTGGACGGTCGTGCTGGCGCTCCCGCTGGTGGTGCCGAGCTATCTCGGCGCCTTCGCGTTCGTCTCCGCGTTCGGTCCTCGCGGAACGCTGGCCGAACTCCTCTCACCCCTGGGCGTGACCATCCCGACCGTCTACGGCTTCGAGGGAGCGACGCTCGTCCTCGCCCTGTTCGTCTACCCCTACGTCTTCCTCACGACGCGGGCGTCGCTCCTGTCGTTCGACGCACGGCAACTGGAGGCGGCCCAGACGCTCAACCACGACTTCCGCTCGGCGTTCCGCCGGATCGTCCTCCCGCAGATCGCTCCGGGGGTGACCGCAGGCGTGCTCCTCGTCGCGTTCTACGCGCTCTCGGACTTCGGGACGCCGGCGATCATGCATTTCGACACGTTCACGCGCGTCATCTACGTCCAGTACAACAACTTCGGCCGGGGAACGGCCTCCCTGCTCTCGATCCAGCTGCTCGCCGTGACCGCGCTGGTGCTGTTTCTGGAGTCGCGGTTCGGGTCCAGCGCCGGCTCCGGCGACGGCTACGGCGGCGGCGTCACGAGCACGGACACCGTCGTCACGTCGCTGGGCTGGCTCAAGGCACCGGCGCTCCTGTTTTGTACCTTCGTCGTCGCGCTGACGCTCGTGGTGCCGGTGGCCATCTTCGGGATGTGGTTGCTCCGGAGCGGCCCCGGCTACGTCGGCGGCGGCGTCAACTTCCAGTGGACGTTCGCGGTCAACTCCGTCTACGTCGCCGCCATCGCGGCGGCGGCGACGGTGCTCGCGGCGCTCCCCATCGCGTACGTGTCGGCCCGGTCTAACTCCCGAATCGCCCGCCTGCTGGAGCGCTCGACGTACGTCGGCTACGCCGTCCCCGGCATCGTCCTCGCGCTCGCGCTCGTCTTCCTCGGCGCGAACTACCTACCGTGGCTCTACCAGACGCTCCCGTTGCTGGTGTTCGCGTACGTCGTCCGCTTCCTACCGCAGGCGGTGGGAGCGACCCGCTCGTCGGTGTTACAGGTGGATTCGGAACTGCTGGGCGCGGCGCGGACGCTCGGAGAGACGCCACGCGGCGCGTTCCGCCGCGTGACCCTGCCGCTCATCGCGCCGGGCCTCGTCGCCGGCGCCGCGCTCGTCTTCCTGACGACCATGAAGGAACTACCGGCGACGCTCATCCTCCATCCGACGGGCTTTACAACCCTCGTGACCTACATCTGGCGTGTGCAAGAAGCGGGATACTACGGACGGGCCGCGCTCCCGGCGCTCGTGCTGGTAGCCGTCTCCGCGCTCTCCATGATCCTACTCTTGCGACAGGAGGGAGACAATGCGTAACGACACCCCCGAAATGAACCGTCGCGTGTCGCGGACGGACGAGACGGAGGAACCGGACGCGGCGGCGATGCTGACGCTCGACGGCGTGACGAAGCGCTACGGTGTCGACACCGCCGTGGACGACATCGACCTGACGGTGCGTGACGGCGAACTGCTCACGCTCCTCGGGCCGTCCGGCTGTGGCAAGACGACGACGCTCCGCATGATCGCCGGGCTCGAGATGCCGACCAGCGGCCGGGTCGGCGTCGACGACGAGTGCGTCGCCGCCGACGGCGACGGCGTCCCCCCCGAACAGCGGGACGTGGGGATGGTGTTCCAGGAGTTCGCGCTCTTCCCTCACCTGACGGTGGCGGAGAACGTCGGCTTCGGACTCGACGACTGGGACGACGAGCGACGCGAACGGCGAGTGACGGAGCTGCTCGACCTGGTGGGGCTCGAATCCTTCGCGGATCGGTCGCCGGACAACCTCTCCGGCGGCCAGCGCCAGCGGGTCGCGCTCGCCCGGTCGCTCGCGCCCGAACCCGACGTGTTGCTCCTCGACGAACCCTTCGCCAACCTCGACATCCGCCTCCGCGAGCGCATGCGCGAGGAGGTCCGACGCATCATCAAGGAGACGAACGTCACCGCCGTCTCGGTCACCCACGACCAGGAGGAGGCCCTCTCCATCTCCGACCGCGTGGCGGTCATGAACGAGGGACAGATCGAACAGGTCGGCCGCCCGGAGACGGTGTTCGAGCATCCGACCTCGCGGTTCGTGGCCGACTTCCTCGGCCAGGCCAGCTTCCTCACCGGCCAGTTCGGCAGCGATCACATCAACACCGGCCTCGGCACACTTCCGGCCGAACTGCTTCAGGGGCTGACCACGGACTACGACGGCGCCCGACTCGACGTGCTCGTCCGTCCGGACGACCTGCGCGCGACGCCGTGTGACGACGGGAGCCGAGGCGGCAACGGAACGCTCGTCGGTCGGCAGTACACCGGCCCCTCGTTCGTCTACGCCGTCGAACTCGACACCGGCGACGTCGTCCACTGCGAACACAACCACGCGACCGACCACGAACTCGGCGAGCGCGTGACCGTCGACCTCGTCGCCGACCACACGCTCGCGTGGTATCCGGCGGAATGAACAACGGCGCGGACCACCGTCACCGTCCGTCCGCGCGTCGCTACCGCCTCGCCGCCGCGGCCCTCGCGGTCGGCGGCGGCCTCCTCGTGTTCCTCCTCGCGACCCGACTGTTCCCCGTCCACAGTCTCAACCACGACGAAGGGGTGTATCTCCAGCAGGCGACGATGCTCCTCGACGGACGCCTGTTCCTGTATCCGCCCGTCGAAGAGGCGTACCGGCCGTGGTTTTTCGTCCGCGCGCCCGACGGAAGCCTGTATCCGAAGTACTCGCCCGTCCCCGCGGCGATGTTCGCCGTCGGGAAACTGCTCGGCGGCTACCGACTCGCGCTCGCGGGCATCGCCGGCGGCACCGTCGCGCTCACGTACGCCGTCACCGCGGCGGCGTTCGACCGACTTCGTGGCGTGCTCGCGGCCGGCTTCCTGCTCGCGTCCCCGCTGTTTCTCGTCGACTCGGCGGTGTTTCTCCCGTACGCTCCGACGACGCTGTTGAACCTCACGTTCGCGTTCGCGTACCTCCACGGCCGCCGGACCGGGAGTCGATGGGCCGCGGCCGCCGCCGGCCTCGCCGTCGGCGCCGCCTTCTTCGCACGCCCGTACACGGCCGTCCTCTTCGCGACGCCGTTCGTTCTCCACGCCCTGTGGACGCTCCGGGGGCTGGACCGCGAGCCACTCCTCGTGCAGGCGACGACGGCCGCACTCGGCCTGTGCGGGGTCGGCGCGGCGCTCGCGTACAACGCCGTCACGACCGGGTCGGCGCTCGTCTTCCCCTACCAGGCCTTCGCACCGCTCGACGGCCTCGGCTTCGGGCATCGAGAGATCCTCGCGTACTCCCGGCAGTACACGCCCGAACTGGCGCTCCGGGTCAACACGCGGCTCCTCGCGATCCTGTTCGGCGAGTGGGTCGCCGCCGGGCCGCTGGGGACGCTCCTCGCGGCCGTCGGCGTCGGGGCACTACTTCGGCGCCTGTATCGCCGCCGCACCGCCGACTGGCGGCGACTCGTCCTCGCCGGCCTGTTCGTCTCCGTCGCCGTCGGCAACATCTACTTCTGGGGGAACCTGAACGTCCTCGGCGACCTCGGGCGGGCGAACGACGGGCTGGTGGCGTATCTCGGCCCGTACTACCACTTCGATCTGCTGGTGCCGACCGCGGCGTTCGCGGCGCACGGTGCCGTGCTGCTCGGGACCCGTGGCTACGACGCGGTGCGGGACCGACGCCTCGATCCGACCCGACGGCGGCGAGTGGCTGCCGTCGCCGTCGCGGGCTGTCTCCTCGTGTTCGCGGTTCCGGCGGCGACGGTGCTGGCCGAGCCCGTCCAGCGCAACGCGGAGGTGACGTCGACCTACCGGGCCGCGTACGCGCCGGTCGACGACGTGCCCGACGGCTCGCTCGTCTTCCTCCCGACGCCGTACGGAGACTGGATGAACCACCCGTTCCAGGCGCTCCGCAACGACCCCGGCTTCGACGGGGACGTGGTGTACGCGCTCCGCGAACGGCAGTTCGCCGTCGTCGACGCCCACCCACAGCGACAGCTGTACCGGTACACCTACCGCGGCGTGTGGGCACCGACGACGGGCGAGGCGGTGACCCCCCGACTCCAGCCCGTCGAGCACGTCTCGGGTGAGCGGGTGCGTCTCGACCTGCGGCTGGGCATCCCGTCCGGCGTCGAACGCGTCTCGATCCGCCTCTCCTCCGAACACGGGCAAGCCTACTACGTCACCAACGGGACGCAGTCGTCCATGGAGCGAGACTCCACGCTCACGCCGTCGCTCGTCGTGAGTGACGGCCACGCGCGACTCCGCGGCGTGACACCCGTGTCGAACACGACGACGATCCCCGTCGACGAGCGCGACGAACTCCAGGTGGCGGCCTTCGCCGACTACGGCGCCGGGAACGGGTTCAGCTATCGCGTCGAACTGCCGACGGCGACGGCGGACGGGCGGACGCGCGCCTTGACGCCGTATCTCGAACACTGTGACCGGCCGCTCCGGTGTGGCGACGAGGCGGCGTACGTCCCCGAATCGGCCGGCCCGGGCGTCTCGATGGACCACGACCTCTCGGCGACGAACGGCACGACCGACGCCGATCCCGTGGACGGCGTCACAGAAGCGTCAGGCGCGTCGTGAAGAAGTCGCGGACGGCGTCGGCAAGCGCCGCCTCGGGGTCGCCGCTCGCGTCCACCGGGGCGACGGCGACGGCATCCCGGTCCAAATCGTCGAGGACGGTCCGCTCGCCCAGCAGGACGAGGCGGTCGGGGTCGCGCCGGTCGAGCACCGACCGCACGTCGTCGAGGTGTGTCGCGATCTGTTCGTCGCGTCGGCGTTCGAATCGCGACTGCGAGAATCCGCCCTTCGAGTGGGTCGCCTGCACGTCCGTCTCGACCGTCTCCACGTCGGTCAGGTCGCCGTCGTCGTAGACGCCGACGGCGAACACGTCCGAGCGCACCAGCGCGACGACGAGGCCGTCGGCGGGGTGGAACCAGTCGTCGTCGAGGCGGAACCCGTCACCCCACTCGACGAAGGGGTCGGGCGCGAGCGGCGGGGACAGGGCGACGCTCACGAGACGGGCGTCGTCGACACAGACCACGCAGGGCGCGGCGCGGTCGACGAGGGGAGCGCGGTCGTCGAGGAGCTCCGAAACGGCGTCGGGGACGTCGTCGCCCACCATCGCGGTCAGCGCCCCCTCCGGCCCGGCGTCGACGCTCCGGAGCCGAGCGAGGACGGCGTCGAGTCGGTCGTCCCGGAGCGACTCGGTGCCGCGGGGGTCGAGGTCGACGGTCTCGCCCTCGGCGTCGAGCCGACCCTCCAGATCCGCGATACGGTCTTCGAGCCGGTTGACCCGCTCCTCGGCCGCCTGCCGAGCGGTGACGGCGTCGGCGCGGCGGTCGCTCTCGGCGTCGAGGCGACGTTCCAGGTGGCGCTTCTCCTCCTCGAGTTCCTCGATACGCGCCTTGAGTTCGGCCCGTCCGAGCAACCTGTCGAGCATGGATATACGAGCGGGCGCGGGTGCCTTCTAGTCTGTGGCGCCGGCGGGTCGGATCGGGTCGAATTTGGGTCACACCTGTCCCAAAATCATGTTGGAATTTAGATAATATTGATGGCGGTTCCGACGCGCCATCCGACGATGAGACGGATACTGCGAGACGGTGGAAGCGACCGAGCGAGAACTCGACGGGAGTGGATCGGTCACGGCCTCGCCTGGAGTGCGCTGGCGTCGATGGTGCTGACGGGGGTCCTGACGGCGGTAGTAGTGCTATGAGCGCCGCATGGCGGCGCGACCGGCGCGTGCTCGTCTGGGCGGGCATGTTCCTCCTGGTGTTCGCCGTGGTCGCCGGCGTCGCGCTCCTGCCGTCGGACGGGAGCAGGGGCAGGGGTCCCCCCGACGACGCGGCTCCGGGCGGGGAAGAGATAGACCGGGCTGGCTCGGCCGAGGGGCCGCCCGGAGGGGAGGAGGCGGGCGGGCCGCTGAGTGCCGTTCGCGCCCTGAGCATGGAGCACTCCTACACGCTGTTGTTCGCCGCGGCCGTCACCGGCGTGCTATCGCGCCGTGGCACACCGGGGCCGATCCGCGTGCGGGCCCAACGTGTCCACAAGTGGCTCGCTTTCGGTGCGGGGGCGCTCGTCGGGATACACGTCCTGACCCAACTCGACGCCGTCGTGCTCGCGGTCGAGGTGATCGGTCACCTGGTCACGGGCGAGGCCGCGGCCGTCACGCCGCGGATGGCGACGACGGCGGCCGGCGTCGGAATCGGCGCCGGGGCGACGATGATACTGACCGTCGCCGCGCTCTCGTTCCTCCGGCCGCGGTACTTCACCGGGCGGGCCAAATCCGTCGTCGTTCACGGGTTCGTCTACGGCGGCTTCGCGTTCGCGACGATTCACGCGCTCCTCCTCGGCCATGACGCCACGACGTACGTGGCCTTCACCGTGATCGTCCTGGGGCTGTTGGGGCTCCAACGACTGTGGACGGCGGTCGAGACGCGAAAACGGCGGCGTGCGCGACCCTCGAACTGAGCGCGACGACCGGGGGGTCAGACCGCCTCGTCGGCGTACCCTTCCTCGTACCCCGCATAGCGGAGGAGTTCGGCGGCGCGGTCGGCTTTGGCGAGGAACACCTCGCGCCGGTCGGGGAGGTCGGACTCGGTGACGCCCGGCGGGAGGCCCAGGGTTCCGGAGGGGACGCCCTCGCGCCCGAGGACCGGGAAGTGACGCCCGTCGAGTTTCATCACGAGCGGTGCGTCGACGCGTTCGACGCCCTCGCCGGAGGTGTAGAGCCGTCGATTCATCCGTTCGTGGTCCGTCCGGTGGATGACGGCGTGGTCGCCGTCGTGGGGTTCGACGTACAGTCGCCCGAGGTAGTAGCCCGCGGAGAACTCTTCGAACATGCGATTCGATACACGTTACCACACCGCACGGCATAAGTCTTGTCGGCAGGATTTATGTCGAACCGCCAACCCGGCGTCAACGGCGGTCCCGCATCGACCACACGGCGATCAGCCCGAGAATGAGGGCCGGGACCATCGGGAGGACGAGCATGGCCGACCGGTAGGTGGCACCGAGGACGCGCCCCCCGGCGGGCCAGAGATAGATCGCGCCGGGGACGACGAGAACGGCGACGACGACGGCGGCGACGAGCACCCAGCCAGCGCGGCCGAGGCCCTCCTCGTCCGTGTCGGCCTCGGTGGCGTCGATCGGTGCCTCGCCCGTGGTGACCGTCACGGTCGACCCGTCGCCCCCCGATCCCTCACTGCTCACTGTCGGGGACGACCACGACCTTGCCGAACCCCTCGCGGTTCTCGAGGAGTTCGTGTGTGCGCGCCGTCTCGCTCATCGGCAGCGTCTCGCGGATGCGGGGTTCGAACGTGCCGTCCCAGACCAGATCGAGTACGTCGTCGAACTGTCCGGGCGTCGCCATCGTCGACCCGATCACTGACAGTTGGTTCCAGAAGATGCGGTTGATGTCCGTCTCGGGGGTCGGCCCCGTCGTCGCGCCACAGGTGACGAGGCGGCCGCCTTTCGCGAGGCTCTTCAGCGAGTCCTGCCACGTCTCGGCGCCGACGTGGTCGACCACCACGTCGACCCCGCGGCCGTCGGTCAGCGAGCGGATCTCGCTCGCGAAGTCCTCGCTCTCGTAGTCGATGGCGTGGTCGGCGCCGCAGTCGACGGCGTAGCCGAGTTTCTCCTCGGTGCTGGCGGTGGCGAACACCTCGGCGCCGAGGTAGTCGGCGATCTGGACGGCCGCGTGGCCGACGCCGCCGGAGGCGCCGAGGACGAGGACGGACTCCCCCGGCCCGAGGTCGGCGCGGTCGACCAGCATCCGCCACGCGGTGCCGAAGACGAGCGACGCCGATCCCGCGACCGACCAGTCCACGCCGTCGGGCACCGGGACGAGGTTGTCCTCGGGGACCGCCACCTCCTCGGCGTGGACGCCGGGGACGTGTTCGCCGAGGATGTGATAGCTGGCACACATCGAGGGTTCGCCGTGGCGGCAGAACTCGCAGTCGCCACAGGCGACGCCGGCGGTGACGGCGACGTGATCGCCGGGTTCGAAGCGAGTCACGCCCGCCCCGACTTCGCGGACGACGCCCGCCGCGTCGCTGCCCGGCGTGTGTGGCATATCGAGGTCGATACCGGGCAACCCGCGGCGCGTCCAGATGTCGAGGTGGTTGAGCGCCGCCGCCTTCACGTCGACGCGCACCTCGTCTCGCCCCACGTCGGGGTCGGGCACGTCGGCGTACTCGATCACGTCGGGACCCCCGTGTTCCACGATTTGAACCGCTCTCATACCCCTGCTAACCCCCGCGACGGACAAAACGCTGTGGTTCACTCATCTGCTCGTCGTGTTCGTACTCCCACACGCCGGACACTGCGTGAGCGATCCCAGCGACGGGTGATCGGCCGTCTCCCACTCGTCGCTCCCGACGGGCGTCTCGAATCCACAGTGCAGACAGCGGGTGGTGGTGACGTCTTCGACCATACGCGCAGATACGGGACGAAATGTCATATTACTTTCTCGACCGCACGGGGCGCGAGGCCGTGGCCACTGCCGGCTGGAAACGTTTCGAACCGGGCGCCACCCCGGAATGGCGAACGGCGGCGACTTCGGCCGGCAGTATTAGTGGGCGGGCGTCGAAGTCGGAGCCATGAGCGATCACGATCACGGCCACGACGATCACGAACACCACCACCACGACGTCGACACTCTCGGTGCCGGCGTCGTCACCGTCTCGTCGTCGCGGACGCTCGACGACGACCCCGCGGGCGACGCCATCGCCGCGGCGTTCGAGGCCGCGGGCCACGAGGTGGTGACCCGGGAACTCGTCCCGGACGATCACGACCGCGTGCAAGCGACGTTGCGGAACCTCGCCCACCGAGACGACGTGGACGCCGTCGTGAGCACCGGCGGGACGGGCGTGACGCCGGACGACGTGACCGTCGAGGCGGCCGAGCCGCTGTTCGAGAAGACGCTGCCGGGGTTCGGCGAACTCTTTCGCCGCCTCTCGTACGACGAGATCGGGACGCGCGTCGTCGGCACCCGGGCCGTGGCGGGGACCGTCGCGGGGACGCCCGTGTTCTGCCTGCCCGGGAGCGAGAACGCGGCGCGACTGGGCGCCGAGGAGGTGATCGTCCCCGAGGCGGGCCACCTGTCGGGACTGGCGACACGGGACGACGGCTGATCCCCGACGACGGAGAGCCGTCGGCAGGGTTTTAACACCCCGAGCGAGTAGGAACGTGACATGAGTCAGCAGGAACCAGCACGAACGGACGAGGAGCCCTACGCGGGGAGCAAAGACGAGAACCTCCGAAGCCGCGAAGTGACGGAGGGTCGCGACCGCGCCCCCCACCGGTCGATGTTCCGGGCGATGGGGTTCGACGACGAGGATCTCGAATCACCGATGGTGGGCGTCCCCAACCCCGCGGCGGACATCACACCGTGTAACGTCCACCTCGACGAACTCGCCGAGTCGGCCATCGAGGGGATCGACGAGGCCGGCGGCATGCCCATCGAGTTCGGCACGATCACCATCTCCGACGCCATCTCGATGGGGACCGAGGGGATGAAATCCTCGCTCATCTCCCGGGAGGTGATCGCGGACTCGGTCGAACTCGTCTCCTTCGGGGAACGGATGGACGCCCTCGTCACCATCGGCGGCTGTGACAAGAACATGCCCGGCATGATGATGGCCTCCATCCGGACGGACCTCCCCTCCGTGTTCCTCTACGGCGGGTCGATCATGCCCGGCGAGCACGGCGGCCGGGAGGTCACCATCCAGAACGTCTTCGAGGGCGTCGGTGCCGTCGCCTCCGGCGACATGTCCGACGACGAACTCGACACGCTCGAACGGAACGCCTGCCCCGGCGCGGGCTCCTGTGGCGGGATGTTCACCGCCAACACGATGGCGTCTATCTCCGAGGCGCTCGGCTTCGCGCCGCTGGGGTCGGCCTCCCCGCCGGCCGAACACGAGTCCCGCTACGAGGAGGCCCGCCGGGCCGGCGAACTCGCCGTCGAGGTGGTTCAGGAACGCCGCAGTCCCTCGGATTTCCTTACCCGCGAGTCCTTCGAGAACGCCATCGCCCTGCAGGTCGCGGTCGGCGGCTCGACCAACGCCGTCCTCCACCTGCTCGCGCTCGCCGCGGAGGCCGGCATCGATCTCGACATCGAGACGTTCAACGAGATCAGCGCCCGGACGCCCAAGATCGCCGACCTCCAGCCCGGTGGCGAGAAGGTCATGAACGATCTCCACGAGGTCGGCGGCGTCCCGGTCGTGCTGAAGGCGCTGAACGACGCCGGCCTGCTCCACGGTGACGAACTCACCGTCACTGGCAACACAATCGAGGAAGAACTCGGACGTATCGACCCGCCTGCAATCGAGGACCTCGGCGTGGACTACCTCCACACGGTCGAGGACCCGATCCACGAGCGCGGCGCGATCCGCATCCTCTCGGGCAACCTCGCGCCCGACGGCGCGGTCATCAAGATCACCGGCGAGGACCACCTCCACCACGAGGGGCCGGTCCGCGTGTTCGAGCAGGAGGAAGGGGCCATGGAGTACGTGCAGGAGGGTCACGTCGAATCCGGCGACGTGATCTGCATCCGCAACGAGGGACCGCAGGGCGGTCCCGGCATGCGCGAGATGCTGGGCGTCACCTCGGCCGTCGCCGGCCAGGGCCACGCTGAGGACGTGGCGCTTTTCACCGACGGCCGGTTCTCCGGTGCGACCCGCGGCTTCTCCATCGGTCACGTCGCGCCCGAGGCATTCGTCGGCGGCCCGATCGCCGCCCTGGAGGACGGCGACACCGTCACTATCGACATCGACAACCACGAACTGTCGGTCGATCTCACCGAGGCCGAGATGGAGCAGCGCCTCGAAGACTACGACCCAGAACCGACGTACGACAGCGGCGTGCTGGCGAAGTACCACAGCGACTTCGGCTCCGCCGCTAACGGTGCGGTGACGAACCCCGGCGCGAAGTGGGACTGAGGAGCCAACTACAGTGACGTAGGCTATCGGGTCAACTGACGAACCACGCCGACAAAATCAGGTCGCCGTCAGAGCTGAACGAAGCCGTCAGCGCGACGGTACGAACTCACTTCCGTGTGACCGTGATGAGCCCTTCTTTGAGTGCCGCTTCGAATTGCTCGTCCAGTGTCATCTGCTCCCAGCCGTCCGGTCGGTTCTCCGCGGCGATTTCAGAGAGCGACTCGACTAGCGACCTGTGGAGGAACCGACCGTTCTCGCCGCACTCGCCACAGGTCCTGATGATCGACCGGACCTCGAAGTTTCGCTCGACGGCGTCCTGGCACCGGGCGCAGACGTACGTTTCGGACACACCTGACAGTACGTCGTCCGGATACTCGGATGTTGTGGATCGTTTCAATTAGAAATCAGGAGTGGAACCGCTGCACCCCCGACAAACTCTGCTAGGAGGGGCCACCGCACCACTCGCTGGCCGGAATCCATGTATCCAAGCTGAGCCATAACCCGATAGCGCCCTGAAAGCCCGCGTATCAGGACGACTCAGGAAACGGGCTGTCACTGTAGATAGCGGCCTCCGGTATCGATGCCAGTGGGCTCGGCCCATGGTCGCTTCCTGTTCCCTTATTTTCATGACTGCTAAACCTATTTACAACCCCGGTTCAAACCGTGGTGGTGTTGATGTCCCCGCCGACCGTCCTCCTCGTCGCTGCCGAGACTGCTGCCGGAGAGCGGTTACAGGCGGCGCTCGAACAGGCGGCAATCGACGCAACGGTCCGAACGACCGAACCCGAACGCGTCGATACGACACTGCTACGTACTGCGACTGACTGCCTCGTCGTCCCGGTGACGTGTGGTGCCATGGCGGGCGGCCATCTGGCGGAGGCGGCCACCGGCCTCTACCCGAACCTCCCCGTGATTATGTACGGGAGTGAAGCGGACCGCGGAGACCACATCCAGGCGGTCGCCGACGACGATCTCGGGTCGCCGGCACTGGCTGCCGCAGTCGGTGAGGCACTCGACAGGGGCGAGACCATGGCTGCCCGTCCGGTTTCACGCCCCGAGACGATTCTCGCCACGATGTTCGAACGGAACTCCGAACACCTGTTCGTGAAGGACACTGACAGGCATTACGTGCTGCTCAACGATTCGTCGTACGCACCCCCGGAACTGCTCGGCCGGCGGGACGAAGACGGATTACCCGCCGGGACGGCGTATCTGGAGGCCGCCCGCGGCGACGACCTGCAGGTCATCAACGACGGGACCGACGTACTGGACGTCCACGAGTTCTCCCCGTCGATGGAGAAACACCTCCGGACGTCGAAGGTCCCCTGGTACGACGAGACCGGTGAACTGGCCGGTCTGATCGGTATCACCCAGGACATCACCGACCAGCGGGAACGCGAGCGCCTCCTCAGGCAGCAGAACGAACGCCTCCGGAAGGTGGCGTTGCTTGCCGCACACGAACTCCGCAACGAACTCCAGGTGTCGACCGGCCACCTCTCGCAAATCGACGTCGACGACGAGCACATGGAGGCCGTCGAGAGCTCTATCGACCAGCTCGCCGCCATTGTCGACAAGGTTGTCTCGCTGGCTTCGAACAACTCGCCTGAGTTCACGCCCGAACAACTGCGGCTCTCGACGGTCGTCTGGGACGTGTGGAGTTCGTTGTCGCTCGAAACGTCGTCGCTCGAAGTCACGTCGGACAGGCGACTGCTGGCGGACGCGGAATCGATGCGGCTGTTCCTGGAGATCCTGCTATCGAACGCCATCGAGCACGGCGGCTCCGACGTTGCGATTCGCGTCGGCGCTACGTCGTCCGGGTTCTTCGTCGCAGACGACGGTCCGGGCGTCGACGTCTCGCCACCGGATCGAGTGTTCGAGGCGGGGTATGCCTCGGAGAAACAGAACAGCGGGTTCGGGCTCTATATCGCCAGCCGGATCGCGAAGGAACACGGCTGGTCGCTGTCGGTGGATGACAGCGAGGAGGGCGGCGCGCGGTTCACCGTGACCGACGTGGAACGACCGGACTAAAGTTCGAACGTCTCGTCGCCGTCGAGGACGTGGACCTCGGCGTCGCTACCGGTGCCTTTGACCTCGTTCACGAAGTCCTGCGTGTCGATTTCGATGGGCGGGAACGTGTCGTAGTGCATCGGGAACGCGTGGTCGACGTCCAGCCAGTCGACGGCGACGGCGGCCTGCATCGGCCCCATGGTGAAGTGGTCGCCGACCGGCACCGCCGCGGCGTCCGGTTCGAGGAACGGCCCGATGACGTCGCGCATCTCCGTCATGAGGCCGGTGTCGCCGGCGTGGTAGAACGTCGTCGACTCCGCGTCGCTGACCTGTGTCGGCTTCGTGTCCGAGATGATGAACCCGCCGGGCATCCCGCCGCTCGTGCCGTAGCTGGTGTCCATGCCGTTCGTGTGGTCGGCCCGGTGCATCGTGACGAAGGCGTCGCCGATTTCGACGGTGCCGCCGAGGTTCATCCCCATGCCGCCGACGGCGTCGAAATCGCCGAAGTTGTCCTCGCAGTACTCGACGATTTCCGGCGTCGCCACGAGCCCACAGCCCTCGTAGCGGTCCACGTCGCCGATGTGGTCGGCGTGGCCGTGGGTCAACAACACGTAGTCCGGGTCCAGTTCTTCGGGGTCGGTGTCTGTGTGTGGGTTATCGAAAAACGGGTCGATGAGCAATTCGGTGTCGTCGACTGTCACGTGCCACGTCGAATGGCCGTACCATGTGAGTTCCATACCGGATGGACGCTACTCGTGGCGTCTACTTAATATTACAGTGGACTGGCTCTGTGGTGTCCGAGCGAGAGACCGGTCCCAAGCTATCACCGCTGGCAGCACCCAGTCATGGTGATTATCCGAAGGGTCTTTCAGCGTGTTCCCAGTCTGTCCGTTTGACTGCACTGGCCCCACCGGTAGCCACGCTTCGATGGGAGCGTTCTATGGGACGGGAACCGAAGCCGTTTTATAATTTTTAGTCTAGCCTAAAATCATGTCGAGTAATTCAAATGACCAGTCGGAGCTGACACGACGCGAATACGTCACCTGCGGCGGGACGGTCCTCGCTGGAGGACTGTTGTCTGGGTGTACGGGAAGCAGCGGCTCAGACCCGTCGGACTCGGAGACTGCCACGGAAACGGCCACAACAACAGCAACGGAGTCCAAACCGGCGGAGACGGCGGCCACGGACAAACCCTACCGCGTCACCGTCGAACCAGTGGGAGAGGTGTCATTCGAGACAGTGCCACAGACGTGGGTCGCAGAAAACGCCAGCTGGGCCGATATGGGCGTCGCACTCGGCCTGACCAAACCGAGCGCGGTCGTTCTCACCGGGGAGTACCGCACGTGGCATTACGAGGACGTGCCGGGACTTTCACCGTCGAAAGAGGACATGGTTTCACTCTGGCAGGACGGTATTTCGAAGGAACTACTACTCGAAATCGACGCCGGTGTTCACTTCATCGACCCCAACTACATGGTGAATCTCATCCCAAACTGGGACCGGTCGGATGTCGAGGAGAT
>ENA-ORDC01000539-ORDC01000539.1-marine-metagenome-genome-assembly--contig:-NODE-539-length-36494-cov-6.976906_pt1 | contig 36494 bp, 31 predicted proteins | sample MGYA00237783_ERZ508515 | MGnify/ENA primary metagenome ERZ508515 (study PRJEB26186, sample SAMN06268792) | marine metagenome | isolation source: Eden Landing Ponds, San Francisco, CA, USA | place... | reverse complement strand
GTGAGAAGCGTTGAATCCATCGAACACTCCCTACCAAGATATCGGTCTCACTTCACTCTTGGCGAGACTGACAGCTTTGAAGGACCATAATTAGCCCCAGACATTTGATGAGAATTCGAGAGCTCAATCGACAAGCGTCATTTGCCGAATCACCGCATCAGAGCGCCTCTTGCGTCGTTCAGTCTATCTGAATCGCTTTGCTGGCGGCGTCAAGTGGATCTGTATAGAATACAAGCTGAAGCTGATCTAGAAGTTCGTCCGGTATCTTCGCCATATCCTCTTTGTTTTTGGCCGGCAACAATACGGTCTTAGCCCCCGAATCTGCCGCCAATTGTAACTTGTCAACTAATGAACTTACTGCAACCAGTTCACCCATCAAACTCATAGCACCCAAGATGACTGTCTGGGGACGGACAGGTCGATCGAGAATGCCCGAGACTATTCCCACAAGCAAGCCGACACTTGTCTCACCGCCTTCGTTTGCGTCGGATGGATTCAGTACTTGAACATTGATATTGTACTCATCGAGAGTCTCATCGCGGCGGAGTTCTCGCATATTTGCCTGAAGGTAGTCACAGGCAGTTTCAAACGACTCTTTCATCTTTTTGCCCGGTGTCCCCGAGATATTCGTCTTGCCAGAACCTGGGAGTGTCTGAGTTTCGATGCGGAAAGGGGCGTGACGACCTTCGCTTTCGCCGATAGTGTAGACAGTACCTGATTGCTGTGTGCCGGGAGGAATGAGCGCCTCATCGGCTTCCTCAGGAACCGGAACGTAGCGTTCTTCTTTCGTTTCTAAGTCCAGATACGAGAACTCGACAGCACGATACTCCATACCACCCATCCGCTTCAACTGTTCTTTGACGCGACGACGTCCCTCCATAGCAAATTCGAGATATTCACGGAGCTCTTCTTTCGTATATTCTCCGTGCGGGTGGAGCAATTTGAGCAGACCAGATACCGTCTTCCGGACAGCCCTTTCATCTCGTTGATTCAGGTGGTCTCCGAATGCGAACTCCTCGTTGATCGCATCACCATAGGATTCCTTGCGAAGTTCGCGGACAAACTCGGCGAAGTAATCCACGATAAATCCGAACTGGTCGCCAAAGAACTCGGAGCGCATCTTCGGAACTTCCCAGCCAGGGAGGTAGTAGTGGAAGCGATCGATGAGGGCGAGGTCCTGCATATCTTCTGGGAACGGCTCGAAGAGATGGGAGCTCTTGAGAACGCCTTCGACATCCAGATCGATGTTTCCGACGTAAACCATCGAAGCCTGGGCTGTGAGTTCCTCAGTGCCGCGTGAGAAGCTCCCGGACTCCATGTAGTCTTTTAACATCTGGACTGCTTCCGAGTCGCTGAATTGGAGTCCACCGACTTCGTCAAATGCGACGACGTCCCAGCGGCCGACAAGTCCAATTCGTCCTGTGTTGAGGTTTAGGAAGAGTTTCGCAACGGTAGTTTTTCCACCGGAGATAAGAATCGAATGCGGGCTAATTTCACGGTATAGGTAGCTCTTCCCCGTTCCGCGGGGTCCTAACTCGACGTAGTTGTAGTTAGACTCGACGAGAGGAAGACACCGAGTTAGGAAGAGCAGTTTTTCACGGTCACTGAAAGCTGAAGGGTCGTACCCGACGCTCTGGAGGAGAAGGTTCATCCACTCGTCCCGAGTGAACTCTCGTCGACGGTCTTTCAGCTGGTCGAGGTCAAGGTTCGACACCTGTATCGGTTTGAACGATTCGATACCGAACAGGCTCTTGGGGCTGTTCGCGTTGTCCGGAAGGTATTCTAAGTCAATAATGGCCCAGACACCACCACCCAGGAGCTTCGGATGCTTGCTGACAAGATGTTCGTTGATTTCGACGTCGTTGAGTCCGAGGTTGACGAACGAGCCGATGTAGGCATCCTGCTGTTCGTCAAGTCTGACGGTTACTTTGTCGATGACTCGGTATCGTCCTCGCTCACGCACTTCGCTTTTCACATACTCGGCCTCATCAGGGCGAACGTAGTGCTTCGACAGAATTTGTTTGACCTTTTCGAGCCCCTCCTCAAGCGATTCCTCATCGTCAGTAGCGCAGTATTGCCCGATGAGGTATTCGAGCACATAGGTGGGGACGTTCACTCCCGACTTGATATCTTGAACAAGATCCTTCCGGACGACGCGTCCGGGAAAGACGTCGAGAGCTTTCTGATCGACGTCCTCAGTAGTCATTATATTCGAGAAACAGAGCCGGGGGCATATTGGTGTCGGTCACTCCAAGTGGAATACCGATACGGATTATCGATCTCCAATTCTCAGCCCCGCGCCCATACACAGTTGGTGAGATCCGTTGTGATTAGACGTCAAATCCCATATCGTCGTCTCCGAAGAGTAGATCGAGTTCCACAGTTTTCCGCTTAATTGTTTCTCGGGTGTCGGTGTCTATAACTTCGAACTGGACTGAGCTCTCTCCAGAGATAGCCCCCTGTTTGAGACGGACACGCTCACTATTGGTTCCCGGGGAGATTTCCATCGTTACAGGGTCTGCGACCGCTATTTCGTCGATATTGGCACGGACCTCCAGTCTCGGCGCTGGGTCGAACGCTACTTGTCCGCTCTTGGCTTCGATCTCGACAGAGATTATCGAGTTCGTGATGGGGTCTGGAATCGTGACGTCATAGCTGATCGATGCGCTTTCTTCGATCTCACCGGTGGTCACCGTGAGACACGGGACGAGGAGCTCTTGGAGAGAAATCCCGCCGTGGAAGTACCGCATATTCCCGCCTTGGGCCTTGAAGCAGGCGACACTTCGGGGGAAGAGCAGCTTGAGTTCTGGGGCGTTGATGCCGAGGTCGGACAGCGAATCTGAACCGACTTCGATGAACTCGTCCGTATCGACGAGGGGAGCATCATGGTCGGCGGCTGCGAATCGTCGTTTGACGACGGGAGCGAGATCGGGAGATTCGACTTTGAGGTCGTCTGATAGACGATCCGTGTAGAGGAATCCGTGGTCGCTAGTGATGACGAACCGAGTGTACCCGGCCTGCTTCAGTCGCTGGACTGTCCGTTCAACGTCGTCGACGTGGGAAGCGACCTGGCTGAAGGCCGCGTCGTCATCGAGGCTCTCACCGAGTTTGTCAATCGTCCCCGAGTAGACGACTCGGGGGACCGGATCAGACTCGGACAAGCTTTCCAACGAGATGTTGTTCACCTCGTCCATATCCACCACTTCGAACCCCGCAGCGGTGAGTCGTTCGACGCGGTCTGATTTCCCGGTCATCTCCTCACCACCGCTAGTCACGACGAGGTCGTCGTCTTCGAGGGAAAGACCGAGTTCTCCGGGTAGATGTGCAGCCATACCGACCTCAGTAATGGAAGGCAGTGCGGCGCTGACTGCGCTCAGATTTTGCTCGAAGTCAGTTCGTCGCCCGAGGTTCTGTTTGATTGTTTCGGCGAGTTCGTAGCGAAGTCCGTCACAGATGATGATCGCGGTGCCGTTGTCAAGGTCAGCGAACTCATCGTAGAAGGAGGTCTGCGGTGTCCCGAGTGTCGGGTCGTCACTCAGCATATTCGCAAGTGGCCGGTTCACCCCCTGGAGGAAGGACATATAGTGTTGCGTGACCCGCTGCTTAACCGTGGTCTCGTTCGGGTAGGGGAACGTGGCCTTCTGCGTGGCGTTGATGTACTGCCGATAGGCCGCGTCGACTTGCCACCAACCATCGTCACTCGTGTACTTCTGGGCAAGTTCCGACGAGGAGAGCGTCTTGGCTTCGTCGGCGTCGATGGCTCCAACGAGCTGGAGGGTTTCGACCGCCAGGGTCGGGACTGACCAATCGACGAGGTCCTCGTTGTTCCAGAAGCTGTCCTGTCGCTCGGTGACCGTCTGCTGGAGGTCTGCCGCGATTTCGGGAAGATCTGCGTAGGTCTCGTCAGCGAGTCGTTTCATCACGAGCCGAATGAGACCCATGTCGATGCCCTTGAACGCGGTCGCGTCCCAGTGAACCCGGTCCGAGTCGATAACGGCCTTCGCGAGGTCGTAGTCCTCAGCGATTTTCTGTGCGTACCGCGTGAACTCGGCAGGGGCATACTGCTGCCACTCATCGCAGAACGCCGCCGCAGCGCGGCTGTCGTCAGCCGCCAGTTCGTCGTACCGGGATGTCGGTGCTCGGCTGGCAACCTCGCCGAAGAGGAGCTGGGTGGCTAGCTCTTTCGGGTCAAGTCCCGCGGTGACACCGTACTCCTCGCGGAGCTGTGCGTCCCAAGCGTCGGCCATCGCATTATCCTCGATTGTCTCGCGGTACTCTTCTGGGTTTGAGAGGTAGGTCCGAACCCAGTTATCGGTCGCGGGACCTGCGGTATCGAAGAGAACGCAGAAGAACGCCAAGCGCTGAACCTCACGGTTCTGTCCCCAGTCCTCGTACGCATCGGGTATCTCTTCGTCGTGCTCGACGAGAAACTGCGTCACGGGCGTGTTGTCGATGTCTTGACCGACTCGGTACTGCCGTCCGAGTGAGTGGATGTCGCGGAACCACTCGGCGTCGTTTCGGGACTCAGGGATGTAGAACAGCCAGTCTTGCTCGTAGTTCGGATCCTCTTCGTGGAGGCGGCGCTTCAGTTCGAAGTAGCTGCCGTCGTAGCGTGCGAGTGTGATGTCATCGAGGGCAGCTTCGACCTCGTCGAGGACGCCTTTGTACTTCTCTTGGGCGTCGTACCACACCCAGACTGGGTGTCGGTCGAACTTCTGCTGGAGTTCCGTGATGATGCTGTCTGCAAGATCACCCATAAATTACCTCGAATAGCTCGATTTTAGTTTCGGAAGACCAGTTTCCAGTACCTCGTACTGGTCCCACTCCTTGATGTTCTCCCAGATGCCTTTCTCGACATCGACGGTTACGCCATCGTCGATCATTTCGTCGATGGTTTTGCGGAACTCCCTGATATCGTCGAGGTCGTTCTGAACATCCTCTTTCCTGTTCAGAAGCTCCTTGTCTGGATTGTCACCGCTAGTCTGTGCATTCAGGGTTTCCAGCTCGTTTTCGAGTTCCTCAATACGGGGATCGAGATACTGACCCCGGAGCTTCGGAAGTGTGTTCTCGTCTATCTCGTGATAGTAAACGAAGCAACTGAATCCGCCGTTAGGGCTTTCCAGTTGCCAGTAAATCGGGCTTCGTTCACCTCGCGGTTTGTACTCGTCAACGTGATGGTGCCGGAAGAATCTCTCACGGAACCAATTAATCGGCCGGTCACCCAGAGCGGATTCAAGTTCACGTTCTGCCCGCTCCGGTTCCTGAAACAGCTCGTCAATGGCCTTTGAGAATAAGCTTGTGGCAGAGGTAGTCGAGTGATCGAAAGCGAGTATCTCGTCATCGAGAGTGGGAATCGCGCTACCGGAATCCCAGCGGTCAAATAGGGACCCAACGATTAGGGAAACCACCCGACCTGCGGCCGTCGTCTGCTCATCATCGGTATAGAGATCGTGGTCATACCGAAGTTGAGCCACGGTTAACGGGGAGAGTTCAGTTTCTTCTGCTGCTTCGCGGAGTGTGACACCGTCTAAAGATTGGAGAGTCTCAATTGCTGAATCAAGCCGCTCATCAGCCAAGTTAGCTACTTCCAGATTCTGATTCAAGAACTCTGGATACTCAACGTGGACATTTCGGTCCACAGGATATTCAGAGGTGTTCTTTGGGAGGTTGGCGTACATCTGCTCTTGCGTCTCGGGGGAGATCTCATATTCCTCGAAGAGGAGGGTGTCGGAAATACCGTGGACAGTAAGGATGCGAGCTTGGGCAGCCTCCTCAGCATATCGGAGGTCTATCGCACTCGATTCGAGCAGCCTTGCAAGTTCTTCACCATCGAAATCTGCGCTTGTCTCCGTCAACTGTGATATCTCCCTCCGCTCTTGAATTCCAGTAGAAACTAGCTCTGTTAGCGTAGACTGATATTCGTAATCTGTTTTCACCGGGAATCGCTTTGCGTCGCCTACCTCAAAGCTCAGACCCGGGTTGAGTCCATTTCCGATAAATCTGTGGAGAGTCGAGTTGAGATTCGCTAGGAGGAGTTCGTCTGAGATCTTATCTGAGAAGACTGCATGAGACTTATGTGAGAAGATAGAACCTTCAGGTTGTTTGCGACCGACAAAGTGGTTCCCAAAGGCTCTGAACGAGACTCCCTCATCAAAGTAGAAGTCCTCGTTACGAAGGTTCGCTCCTGCATCGCGCAAATCTTGTCCTGAGTCGCCCCAATCAACATAGTCTTCGGCATAGTCGTAGTACTCCGAGTCAGTTCCACTCTTCTGGAATCTTTTGTAGCGTCCATTCAGTCCCGATTTGGGGACCTCCCACCACTTTCGGACAAACTCCTCGTCATCTCCCGTTTGCAATCCAACTACGACTTCTGCTGTATCTTCTAATGTAGGATGTTCAGAGAAGAGTTCAAGCGTTTCTTCGCCGAACCAGTATAGGAATGGGCGTCTGCCAATGTCATCGATTCTACTTTGGGTAAAGACATACACATCATTATGGGCCTCACCGGAGCGAAGCGCCTCAGCGATCTCCCGCAAGCCAGCAATTTTACGCTCGTAATTCTTGTACTGGTCCTGCTCGTGAGTCATCCGATAGAAGCGAGATGGTTCCTCCTCCGAGGGCGGGGATCCTCTTAGTACGAAGGGAATCGTGTATGCGTCTTTCTGCTGTTCAAAACCGTATCTGGAAAGGTGAGCAGCCTCGACGAAGTAACTCTCTTTTAGAAGCTTCTTTCGCAGTCCCCGGAAGTAATAGAGGAACATGAAATTCTCTGGAGTAACCATACTAACGTGGCCATCCTCGGAAGAGAAGGAAAGACAGCGCTCGATGAAGGCACCATAGACATCGTATTTACCTTCATAATGATCCCTGATGTAGTCCTTCAGCGTCTCTCCCATCTTTTTGCTCTGCAAATAAGGGGGATTGCTGACAACTGTATCGTACTCTCCCATCAGAACATCGAGTAGTTCGACCGTCTTTCCAACCTCCGCTGCAAACATCTCCTCGATGGGATCATTATGTTCGAGTGCCTCGCTAGCGAGGTCTTGTACACTCTGCATCAACCGCGACTTGATCTCGTCCCAGGACTCTTCGTCACCTCCTGCAACAAAGGTCGATTGAGAGGTTAGTCCGCCACCGCTCGTGAACTGTGCTTGACCAGTTGCCTCGAACTCCTCGCGGTATTCGTCGAGGACTTCGTCAATGCGGTCTTCGACCTGAACCAGACTACCTAACTCGCGGATGTCACCGAAGCTGTTCCAAATCTGCTCTAAAATGTCCCTCTCCAATTCCGAGCCCGCACGTTCGAGTATCTCCTCTTTCCGTTCCCCGTTAATTAGCACGGCGTCTGCTGAGACGATATTCAGCTGCGGAATCTCGACATCCGGCGATTGGTCTTTCGCCTTTAGATAGAGGGATAGGGCAGCGATCTGCGCGGCTCCCGAATCAATATCGACTCCATAGAGATTGTTTCGAAGGATCTCTCGCGGTATGTGCCTCTCAAGAACTTCACCTTCCTCTAAATACATCTGGTAGAGTATGTCAAAGGCATAGAACAACATATGACCACTGCCACAAGCAGGGTCAAGCACCGTAATATCCTCAACTGCTTTTGTCTCTCGCTCAATCAGGGACTCTTCTAGCGGGGCAAGGTAGAAGCAATTCTCTTCATCGTCGATATTCGTCCGTTCACCCTGCATTTCGAGCCACGTACGGCCCAGTGAATTATCCACCATCCACTCGACGATGTACCGCGGAGTGAACAGCTGGGTTTTCGTGGCGATATCTGTCCCAGCGATTTTGTAGTTCTCTTCATCGACGCGCTCGTCGATGTCTTCGCGTTCTTCTTCACCGAAGTATTGGTACACCCAGCCCAATGCCTCATCGCTCTCCCAGGCTTCGTCATCGATTGCGTCCAAGTCGTCGAGTACTTCTTCTCGAACCTGCGCATCAAGATCGATCGCGGTATGTTCAGATTCCTCGAAGATAATCCGGATCTCCGCGCCGATTTCTTGGTACGCAAGATCGAGTGCGGCACCGAAGCCGTCATCTGGAGCGTTGGTTAGCTCGCCGGCGATTTCGGCCACGGTGTGGTGCATATACGACCGATTGCCGTACTCCGGTCGCTCGGTGATGGTCTCCTCGACGAGGCCGCGAACCTCGATGGTTTTCAGCGCGACGAATCGGTTGAGGTAGGTCTTCGTCGCTTCGCGGACGTAATTCGTGATCGATCGCTCCAAATCGCCTTCCGTGGATTCGAGTTCCCGTTCGATAGCTGCGTCTATCCTACTGCGGGTATGGAGTTCGTCAGCAGAGAGATGCGTCAGCTTATCCTGTGGAAGTTTCTTGTCCTCGTAGATGCCGTACTTTTCGAGCTGTCGTCGGAGTTCGTCTTCGAGCGTATGCCGCGTGCTGAGGATAGTGCTTCGAATATTCGAGCGCTGTTCCGACGAGAGACCGGGTTGAGCGTGTGTCGTTGACATGTATATCAGAGGGTCGCGTACTTCCGCGAAACAGGCGGGACAGCAGTACGCTGTGTCGGGATTCCCGCCCGCGATGACATACAACGAGCAAGTATTCGGCGTGTCTTATAATTGTGGGAGAGCGTCCTGTCCCGGCATCTGCCGAATCTCGCAGCGGTACACCAGCAAAAGTCGGAGTCCGGACAGTGAATTACCGGAACCGGATCTCTACGTCACCGTCTTGATCGAGAAGGTCGGCGATCTCTCCCCGCAGTTCCTCGATTGGTGCATCGATGTCTTCAGAGTCAGTCACGACAACGCTCCCGAAGATATCGTCGATGTCCACGCTTTCCCGGATCGTTCCACCACCGCCACCGCCTCCGCCCAGATCGTCGATTTCGGTTTTCGCCCCGTTCTCGTAGGCGTCGACGGTCTGGATGTGTTCGATAAGTCGGGTGAGAGAGGGATCCGGATTGATGTGGTCCTCGTTCGAGATGTCCAGATCGACCGAGCCATCGCCCTGCCGTTCCGTCAGGTCTGACAGGGCCGAGTCGAGATCGTTATCGTCGACATCGGAGCCAGCGTATGCTTTGACCGAGTCAATGGAGTCTGTGTACGTTTCGTGGCGTTTCTCGTACAGCGCCTCGTAGGTCGCGGTGAAAGCTTCTGCTGCGGCTCGATAGTCGGTCTTGACGTTGTTCCACTGGCTGATGACGCCCTCGGTGTCCAGCGTGTTCTTGACCCGCTCGGCGGCATCACGCGCGTCGTCGCTGATGTCGACGAGTGAAGAGTGATCGTCCGCCTCGTCGACGAGCGATTCCCACTCAGTTGTGATGAATCGCTGGATCGTCTCGTATTCTTTCAAGCGGTTTTCGCCGCCGTTCTCACCGCAGAACTGAGCGACGTCTTTCGTGGTTTTGGTGAGTCCTTCGAGTTCGTCCTCAAACTCGACGAACTGCTTGATGCGCTTGGCCGACGTGGGTTGCTGAATCAGGTTCTTTAGTCGGGTCTGGAACCGCTCGACGTCGTCCACGAGCGGGAAGTCGACCCGACGGAGCTGTGAGAGGAGTGTGCTGGTAGTGGAGACCCAGTTGTTGGCTTCATCTCGAATGCCTTCGTCGACGGCCTGGTCCGTCGATTTGACTTTGCGATCGAACAGGCGGTCAAGGAGCTGCTTGGCGTCCGTTCGCGTATCGATATCTACGGTTTCGCGCTCATCGAATGAGGTAGACTTGAACTTCGTGACTTGAGTAAACAGCTCCTGTGCGCCGTCTTCCGTGTACGTTCCGTAGTTTCGCTCCTTGTACGTCGGAATTATCGAGCCATTTCGGAAAAGCACCGCTGCGGCCAGCCTAACGACTTCACGACTCCACCCGTACGGCGGTTCAGCGAAGTGATCGATTAGGTCGCTGCCAGTACGAGACTCACCCGCTTTCTCACGTCGTTGAATCTCGTCTTCGACTTCGGATGAAATCCGGGCCTCCGCGATAAGCTCGCCGTCCTGGACGACACCCAGATCAGAGAAGACTGACGGGTTCGACGAGCCGCCGAGGTCACCGAAGATCTGCTCGATGTGTCGGTCTCTGACCGTTGCTGAGCCGTGCTTGAAGTTGGTGAAGACCTTCGGGATGGCGTTGTCCGTCTTTCGGGCGACGAGCGAGGTGAGAGAGGTGCTCGTGGTGTCGAACTCTTCGGTGTCACCGTTGTAGATGAGGACTCCGCGCTGGAAGCTTCGCTTGAATTCGCGTTCGACCTCGTTGCGGAGACGCTGGAGATCCTCCTGCTTCTGTCCAAGGGCTTCTTGTTCCTCTTGGCTGAGCTGATCACCCCGTTTCTCTTTGACGACGGTGTTGATCTGGAAGATCGACTTCAACTTCTCGTAGATGTCGTGCTGTTTCTCGTTATCGGCGATCCAGTACAGTGTGCCGTCCTCGCTGAAGCTCTGCGTTTTCAGCCCGTCTGGGTCGAGGTCCTCGTATCGCTGGTAAACCGGCGAGTACGTTTTGAGGTCGATGTGGCCTTTCGATGTGATTTCCTCGCCGTCGATGCTCAAGTTCACCTGGAACGTCTTACCTTGGTAGTTGACGCGGGACGTTTCGTCGAGGATGTCGTTCAGGAAGCGCTTTGACGAGCGCCTGATGTCACCTGGGCCGACTTCGATGCCCTTGATTTCGTTTTCGAGCTCCCGTTCAGTTTCACGGAGGAACCGGTAGCCTTCCTCGCTCCGACCGACGTAACCGGCGTCGACGAGCGCATCAAGTGTGTCTTCGACGTCCCCCTCAAGTTGCTGTGTGGGACCGAGTTCCGTTTGGAGTGACGTCGCAATGTTGTCGGCCGTATTCGGAATCCATGGAAGCTGCTGGAGAAGGTAGAGGGACTTGAGGACGCGCCGTGCGATTTCTGGGTCGGCATCTTTCGGTCGCGCCTCGCGGATCGACTTGACGTCACTGCTCGGGATGTCGTTGCTGATCTCGTCGAAGATCATGTCCAGCGTGACGAGTGCCCCGAGTTCGTCGTTGTAGAGGTGGTCCTCATCTTTGAGGACGCTCTGTGTGACATCGATCAGTGTGCGCTCACTCCCTGCAAGTTGGTCGTCTGAGCCTTTTCCGAGGGCTTTGAACATCTCCGGAAGGATGTCGAGTTGGTAGGGGAGGAACGGGTAACAGTCGATGAAGTTCTCCTCGTTAATCGGCTTCAGACTCTGACTGGAGTCGAGTTTGTATCTGGCCGAAAGGATACCTTCGTGCTGGTCGTACAGGTCGCCTATGATGCCTCTGAATTCGCCTTTCTTGCTGAGGACGCGGTCACGGACGACCTTGTCGAGGTTCTCGGAGGTGAGGTCAAATCGGTGTGGGAAGCGGTCGATGACTTTCGACTCTTCGGCCTCCTTCTCCAGGACGCCGGGGATGAGTTGCTGGAGTTGCTCCTGGGAGGTGACCCCAAGGAAGACCTTTCCTTTTCCTTTCTGCCCGAACTCCTCGACGATACTCTGGAGTTCCAAGAGGAGTTGGCCGTCGTCGCCGATGAACTGCGAGATTTCGTCGATAAACACGAAGTACCGACAGTTGTCACCGGTCTCGGTCTCCCGTTGTTCGACGTAGTCCACGATGTCTTCGGCGAGCGTGGACGCGTTGATCAGAACGTTGTCCTGAACGTCGTCGATTGCGCGAGCCGCATCGTCCTCGTCGTCGAACTCATCGGTAGCCTCGACTAATGCGGTCTCCATGTCAGACCGGACAAACATAGCGTCCTTGCGGGCTTCCGTCCAGTCTTTCCCGGTGTTCCCCTCAATCGCGTCGACGAACTCCTCGTACACGCCGCGGGATTCGAGTTCCTGCTCCATTTGCGCAACCCAGGGCATCGAGGCATACCCACGGGAGATGTTGAATTCACGGTGAATGATCTCGGTGATGGACTCGCTCCCGGATGCGTCGGCTTTCGCGCCGATCTGGAACATCAGCACCTCGGAATCGAACTTCTGGGTGACAGACGAGACTGCTCCATCGAGCATCTCATTGCCTTCGATTCGGTCCCGGAACATCTCGGCCGCGTGTGTATCATCGAATTCGCGGTTTTCGAGGATGTGGCCGAGGATTTTCATATAGTGGCTCTTCCCTGAGCCGAAGAATCCGGAGACCCACATCCCGACATCTTCGGTCTGTGCGTGTTCCGTATCGATGACGGCCTCTAGCGCGTCCGAGAAGTGTCGTTCAAGCTGTGGCGTGAGAATGTACTCTTCGAGTTCTTTCTTGACGACGCTCGGCTCGTCGTTATCGACTTTGACCACCCGGTCGATCTTTCGATTGATCGAGCGGTAGAAGATCTCATGAATCTGGTGTGATGTGGTAGTGTCACTCATGTCCGATCACCCTTGCGCGGTAATATGTTCCTTCAGATTCATCGAGGAATCTTAAGCTCTTGTCATCGACTTTCGCCGGATAGCAGAACACGATGGGCGTGCCTTCCGGCGTGTTCGTCTCTAATTGTCCCATTAGTGTGGAAGCACTGGCGAATGGGTATAGGATACCCATCCGGTAGACAATCACCGTGTCAGCGTCTTCTGCCTTCGCTGCGATGGCCGAGGCCAACTGTCCCATCTCGCCGCCATCCAAGAGTGACGATTTCAGACCATCGAGTAATTGGTCCCGGTCCCGGCGTTCGAGATCGGCAACGTTCTCCAAGATGCCGCGGTCTTTGAGGATACTGAAGACCAGTTCACGCATATCGATTCCTGCGACAGTTTGGTCGTGATACTCCAGTTTCTCGATGAGGTTTCGAACCTCTTCATCGACTTCGATTTCGTCACCGGGGTCGTAGGTGAAGACAATGAACGGGACCCCAGCTCGCTTGCCAACTTCATCTCTATCATCTCGGACGAGTCTCTCGACTTCTTCGAGCCGGGCTTGAAAATCAGAAAGCATCTATTAGGTCCTCTATGCTGTCGTGGTTTGTAATCAGTCGTTCTGTCGAACCGCGCTTCTCGTAGCTCACGTACTGAGGTGAGATATCGCGGATTCGGCGCTGGACTTCTGAGTCATTCATCAGGAATAACTTCCAGTCGTCGTGTTCGATAACGTCTGATGCGGACTTCGCTCCCTTCTGGAAGAGCCGATAGACGACGTACGCAACTGTCTCATCAGGGACGTAAGTGACGGCGAATTCTTTGCGTTGGGTGCCTTCTAAGAGCCCGTAGTTTCGGAGTGCAGTGAGGTATTTGGTAGCGGCTTCGTTAATAGTCGATTCGGACCGGTCACGTAGGTCAGCGTAGTCCTCCTGAATCGAGTCGAGGAACGTGACGATGTCCGTAGCTTGAACGGAAAGGGTTCCGCGTTCGAATTCAGGGTACAGGAAATCAAGAGTGACGAGGCGAATGAACGGGTCCTGTGCAAATTCGTAGTAGAGACACCAGTCGGTTACGTCGCTCCGGACATCGGCCGACATGATCTTCATCAGTGGCGTCTCTGTGTACTCCCTCTTATCGGGGATGTGGCGGCGTGATACTTCGCGGAGGATGTTCGTTCGATACTCGTCCGTGTCCTTGTTCAGGATGTTCTCTTCGACGACCTGTCGCTCCAGGTCTTCGTACGATTCGCATTCGACGTACGTGCGAAGGATTCGTTTTGTCTCGTCGATATACGTACTGTGATGTGCGATCTTCGGGTCGAGACTCTCCGCTGCTTCTGTTTCCTCGTCATCCATCGGCTCGATATGCTCGTTACTCATATGGATATCTCACGCGCTTTCAGATTTAAGCTCTGACTTGAGGGGGAAGTACGGTACGCAGAGCCGGTCGGTGTTTTGTCCATACCCTTGCAGAAGGGTGACCAGCAGCCGCCATTTTTCTGGTTCGATTTCGGACTGTGTGTATCCATCTTCCTCGATAGGGTATGAATCACCGGTTCCTGGGTCAGTGAACGTGGTAGATGATGCAGTGATATTTGAGCCCGTTTGATCGATGATTCGGTCTGTCCAGCCTTCACTCAACGATTGAACAGAGACGTTCTCAAGGGCCTTCAGGGGCTGATCATCCGAAGCTTCGATGTCTTCGATGGCTGCAGAGATACGAGATTCCACTTGTGGACCAAACGAGAATAGAGAGATGGTATCTGCTGGAAGGTGGTCTGATTCTGCTTTTCGACCGACCTTCGATGCGAGGGTGATTCGAGATTTGAGTTGCGTTTTTGGTGTTACTTCCTCAAGTCGTGCCCGGCCAGTCTCAGACAGGACTCGTGAGTCCCACCAGCCTTGGTTGTTGGACTCGCCTACGCGCTCTATCAGCAGACGTGAGGCGATCAGATCAAGAAAAAACTCGTCATTAATACCCGCATCGCTGAGAGCTTCCTTAGTCGAGACGAACGCATCGGCGAGATCAGTTGAGGTCATATTTACTTCAACAAGAGGTGGTGGCTTAGAACCAACGCCTCCCGTTTTCTGAAGGCCAAACTATGCGTTCACCACATCGCGGGTTTAATATCGCCTGACAGAGGTTGGATAGTGTATACGATGGGTTCTGGAAATGAGTTAACTGAGCTTTATGATTCTCTCTCCGTTCTATATGGGTCGGTCCCTTCTGAAGCGGATTCGGAGTGGAAGTTGGCTTTGCGGTCTGTGTTGTACGATGATGAATTGCTGGCTATTGAGGCGTCGTGTTACGGGGCTCAGCAGAAGGAACGAAATTTGGGGAAGCGGAAGGACTACGCGCGGCGACACGGAAACGGGGATCGGGTGACGGAGTTTTCGGCGATCGCGGTGGCGGACCCACGTGAATCGGATCGTCGGTATGTGCCGGCAGGGGCGAAATTACCGGTTGCACCTGAATCGAGAGAAGTGCTCCCTGTAAATGTCTCATCAGAAGGCGTTGATTGGGCAATCTCGCTGCTGGCTGAATTCCCAGCTGAACCCGCGGCTGATCGACCAGGTGACGGAGTCGATCTCTTGCTTGACCCTGAGCGGGTCCACCGAGCACGAGAGAATGTTGGACGTGGAATGACGGAGTCTGAGACGACGGTGCTGTTTGCGAGTGATACGCACCTCGGATACGAGAATCGAGAGAAAACTGGACGGGGAAGTACCGTGTCGTGGGGTCAGGATATTTCGAGTGAGGAGACACTCAGCCGAGTGACGCGGGTTGCGATTGATCGAGGTGTTGACGCGATTATTCACACAGGAGATATTTTAGATCACGAGGTGGACAAAGAAACTCTTGAGTTTGCCAGTGGGATTTTATCAGGATTGTCATCACGTGACATTCCAGTATACTGTATTATCGGGTCTCACGATCATGACTCGGCGAACCCGCAGCATCCGGATTCAGTTGACGGGATCTCGTGGCTCAAAACACAGGTGACGAAAGGACATCTTACGGAGTTATCGACCAGCCCAACATCGGTCGCTAGCGGACCACTCGATGCGTACGGTATCTCCGCAGGAAACGTGGGAATCGACGACGTCGGGAAGTTCCATTCGCGAGAGTGGGAACCGTCTGATATCGCGTTCGGTACAGCGTCTTCCGGTCCGAACGTACTGTGTCTTCACGACGGGTTGACCCCGTACCGACGGTACGACGCTGATGTTGATTTAGATCGGCTACTCGCGCAGTCACGCGTCTCGTTTGACTGCGTACTGATCGGCGATGAGCACCGTCCGAAGAATCGGGATTTCGAGAATGGGTATTCGTTCGAGGCAAGTGATGGAACGCCTGTACTCTATACAGGACCAGCGATGCGGATTAGCGAACCGTACCGGGACCACGACGCGTTCGTGACAGAACTAACAGTATCCGTAGACTCTATCGATACCAAGCGGCACAAGCTGTGATCGTATACTCAGGTTGGAACGATGGGGGCTCTAAGGGAGGAAGAAATCCAATTAAGGTGTTGCTGTATTCTGGTGTCGAATAGGTCTGTTCCGTTGAGGTGGGTGACTTCGTCGCTCGTACCTGGTGTAGTTACTCCGTTGGTGATGAGAAGGCTAGTAAGGGTGATGTCTGGATTGTCAATGAGGTACCCATTGTTGTTGGCGAATCGCCGGTAGGTGAGGAGCTCTTGGAGACCTTGTTTGAAGGTCTGAGTCGCGTTGGAGTATTTGATTTCACCGAGAACCACGGAGTCGAGTCTTTCGTCGGATGAAGTGTCGTAGATTTCGATGATGATGTCGGGACGACCACTGTATAGGACCGGGTCGTGTGAGTCACCTGAGAGCGATTCGAGAGTATCACTATAGTCGATGATGGCGTCGTTGTAACGTGCGTACTGTGCGTGTGCTGGACGGTGTGTTGTATCGAGTGGTTCGTGGAAGCTGAGGCTGCCGGTACTGTCGTGGTGGATTTCGATGCGGGTATCGTCCGATTCGAGGTGCGCGAGTGCGTCGCTTTCTCCGTCAATTGGTTTGAGGACGAAGCCGGGAGTAAACCGGGTGAGTGTTCGGATAAGGCGGAAACAGCAGAAAAGTTCGAAGAGAGTTGGCGTGTCTGACGGGACGACGAGTGTGTCTGCCAGGAGTTCGGTGATATCCGCGTCGAGCGTGTCGGCTTGAAGACGTTGGAACATATCGTAGAGGTCGTAGGCTTCGGTATAGAGCGGGAGGCGTGACTGGCGAGCTGTGGTCATGTCCTGTCCGGAAACGGAGATTGCCGGCCCCTCTTTGATGCGGCTCAGGTGGACATTCTGTTTGTACAGCCGGTCGAAGCTGGTGAGCTGGTCATCGGTCCAAAATTCCTGCCGCCAATCGTACTCGACGCTCTGGAGTTCGTCTGTAACTGTGCGGTGGATTTGCCACAGAAGGCGTTTTAAAACGCGGTTTTCTGCGATATCGTATTCTGTGTAGGGAGTGTTGCAGACGAAGCGGCTACGATCTGCGTAGCCGGATTCGGAGCGGGTGCGAAGTGTGGCACTCCAGTTGATCGACCCACGGACTTCCCCCTGCGTATGGATGTTTTCACGTTGATGTTCGGTCTTAATGCGTCGAACGCGGTCAGGAAGGGCGCTGATGAAGTCGTGGACGTCGTCAGCGAGACAGAAATGGATGCGTTTGATACGCTCCCAGTCCTCAATATCGAGGCCTTCGTAATCGAGTGAGCGCGTGAGTGCGTTTGTGTTCAGCGCGCCGCTTCGCAAGTACGTACCCAGCTCTTCGCTGGTGGCGTTAACGAGTTCCTCTACGGCGAGACTACGCGTCATCGTCGAACGTGATACCGAAGAAGTCAGCCGCTTTTTGCTGGAGTAACGACTTGTCAAGATCAAGTGTTACAGGTCCGTTTTCGGTAGCGACGTTCTGATCGGTGAGTGACCGAATCAATTGTTTCTGCTGTTCTGGTCTCATACCCTCCAATTGCGGGTAGACGAGGGAAACGACAGCGGACGTGAGCGCGTCTTTCCGTGATCCGCCGGCGTCATCGTATGAGCCGAGATACCGGATGATATCGTACACGATAGAGGGACCGATGACGCGATGTTCATTGATACGTTGCCACAGAACTGCTACGACAGGGTACACGTCTGCGAGAATGGGTCGGAGAGACTCATCATCGGCGAGCCACGCAGTCGCGTAATTGTCAGTCCCGTCTGGATCGAGGAGTGAGGTTCGGACCTCGTCATCGGTGGTGAGCGGTGGAACGCCGACGTGGACGAAGTTGAAACGGCGCATAAATGCGTACGACATTTCGTACAGTGAGGTTTTGTCGTACGTGTTCATTGTAGCAATTAGCCGCCACGATGGGGTGACTGGGAAGGCGTCTGGGTTCCCGATAATGTCGGCGAGCTCTTCGTCAGTTGTTGAACTGGAAAGTGATCGGAGTTCGACGGTTCGGTCGCGTTCGTATGGGAGTTCGGTTGAATCCCCGGACAGGACGGAGAAAAGCTGTCCAAAGGCTTTGTCGATGTCTGATCGGTTGATTTCGTCAATGATGAGCCACTCGTTGACGACACGGTCTTGCCGGAAACACTTGAGGAAAAGCCGGGGCTCGAACAGGAGTTCCTGGCCACCGTCGCCCGTAGAAGGAACATATCCACCAATCGTGTCAAACGCAGTCCATTCAGAGGTCGCAGTCGTGAACCTGTAATCGTCTACTTGCTCATGGGTCGTCGCAGATTCACAGATTGCCTTAGCTAGTTTTGTTTTCCCTGTGCCCGGTGGTCCGGTGAAGATGAGGTGCTTTCCAGACCGGAGTGAAGCTTCGATCTCGCGTCGAAGTCGGTCAGCATCATCGAAGTAGAGACTGTTGGGAATCGAGACGTCTACCTCCGGAGAGGCGAGTTTTGTTTTGAGTTGGTTAATCGCGTCCTGTGAGACACCGTCTTCAATCGGATCCTCTAGTGCGAGGATGGTTTCGAATTCGTCTTCGGTAAGGGGGAAGAGGCTTCCTTGTGCTCGGTTTCTGATTGGAGAGGCGTCTTCCAGATCCGGGACTGCAGTAAGCTGATCCCACGATATAGTGTCCATAGCTCGGCTGTACTCAATAGTGATTCCGTCGACCGGTTCATCGTACTCTTCGTGTTCATCTTTGTGGAGCCCTTCCCGAATTGTTCCTTCTGCCACGATGGCTTGGACGGGCTGGGACTCATAGAACAGCACCTTGTCACCAGGAGACGCCTCCTCAAACGCTCCAAAGATTCGACGTTTGTTCCCCTTTCGATTATACGCCGTATAGAAAACCTCACCACCGTCTTCGATGCTTTCGACTTTCCAAATCGAAGGATTCGCTGAAATCCAGTAATGGTTCGTGCCTTCGTCCGTCGTTTCACCCTCATCATCCTGAGATAGCTCATCAAAGACGAGGGCAAGGAGTTCGTCGCGATCTACATCTCCTTTGTCGGCGAGTTCTGACGTGAGGTCGCGGTAGTACTCTGGTTCAAGAGTATCTAGTGTGTACGTCTTGATCGAATCGGAATCACTGCCAACATCAATGTCCACTCCACTTTCCCCAAAAGTCACCTTCCAGTCAACGCTGACGACGTCTGAATGATTAATTTCAGGATAGCTCTTCTCACGATGTGCAGCCGTAACGATACCGATCCCATAGATGATATCGGACTCTGAGGTACGTCCCTGTTTTGCGATTATCACATCGCCCTCGTCGATTTCGTACTGGAAGCGGTATGCCATACCACGACCATGGTTGTCGCCGGCCTCCGCGGCGATTTCGACGAGTTCTCCATCGGACAGCTCATCGACATCGTCGATGTCCGCTACATCGTTCGTCACCTTATGATCGAGTCCGTATCCGATGGACGCAATTCCATGTTGCATCCACGTACCCCAATATTCGCCGCCTCTCGCGGGGGTGATTTGCCAGATCCTTCTTAGAGATCCTGAAGTTTCCACAGGGGTTTCGGACTCCTCAATTGAGTCTACCTGACTCAGGAGAAACTCCGCTGCAGATCGGGATAGGTTCGCCAGATAGGCTTCATTGAGGTTACCGTTCTTATCGATGGGGTAGTACTTTTCAGTCCGATATTGGTCCTGTCCGAGCCTCTTTTTCAAGTCGTCGTCAACAGGTACTGGTTCTCCAAACGACCGTAGATCGACCTCAACCCGATAGTATTCTTCACCTCGCGATGTGTACGTCTCGGCAGTCTCGATAACGGTCGAAACGCCGATCAACTCGTTGTCGAAGTTATGGAAGACTATGTCACCGATAGATAACTTATCCAAATTATGATGCCAAAGTCCGTCAGTCTTGGCTCTGAGGTACTCTTCCTCAATTTCTGGTTGGCTATGTTGATTCACCCAATAGAGGTCGGCATCATCAGACATCTCGGCGACTGGCTTCGTGGATCGCTCACCTAAGACCGAGCCCTGTTCACCAACCCAATTGAAGAAGCTATCCAGATGTCGAAAGTCGTTTTTGAACGGATAGTCGGCACGGACCTCGTGGAATTTCTCGACCTCAGTTAGATAAGAAGTGAGTCGACCGGACATCTCATAGCCAAAGAACTTCTGCATACCCGTTCGTGAGCGGTGGTTACTGATCGGGTATTTTGTTGGATGGAGGAAGTAGAGGATCGGGGAGATGATTCCGTTTTGTATCCCTTCGATTTCGAGAGTGGCGAATTCTTCTATCGCGTGGTCAATCTCATCACGATTATCCGACCTGATCGCGGTTGAAAGGAGGTTAAATGCCTCTTCCTCATAGCCGTCAATTGGCACCGAGTATGTTCCTTTCCCAACGATACCTGTCCCTTCATCAATCCGCTCCTTAATTTCGGACTTCGCGGTGGAATCGATGTCGAGATTGTCAATTCGTTCCTTCTTGTTCTCTGGTTGGAGGGCGTCATCGTTCTGGCACAGGTTGTACACTGTGCGCATAGCGTACTCGTCGACAGATCCCGTCTCGACGATGGCCTGTACCAATTGACGGATTACCTTAGAAGTGTTCTGAACGTGAGCTTTGTCTCGCTCCCAGTCGTGTTTGTCACGGTATCGGTCGATTAGGTCTTCAATATCCTCAGACGAAGTAGTAACCATATTATCGAAATCCAACACACGAGGGTCATAAAGGTATGCCGCTGATGATCGCCCAATCCGCTCCCCGATAGACCCTGAGTTGAATCATATGGACTAATTGTGATCGCTACCGTACTGAATCTCAATGCAGCGCTTCTCGAAAGGGGACCGTGTTCGGGTTGATATTCCAGACGAGACAGATCCTGATCACAAGCAGTATCATGGAGTACACGGTCACGTTGTTACAGTACTGACTGACAATGCTGAAGCGGTGACTGGTGATGAACGGGACGACCACCTCTATCGAGTCTCTCTCCCATCTGGAGAAACCGCAGATTTTCGATGGCGTGACCTCCGGCCCCCCATCAACGAAGATAACAACTCTACATCCTGATAAGCGGACACAGGTTCTTATGCAACGAGATTGACGTCCGTATCTCGGACAATTCTGGAAACGGTATATTTCCACAAACAAACCGCTATACAGCGAGTAGACAATCGAGTCCTCTCTCCATTGAAACTGCTTTCCGGAAACGACCCGGTCACGTTTTTACTACTAGCCTGAAAACCAGTCTACCAGATATAGATGATTCGCGATGCTCGCGTTCTCCGCGCCGGATTCGTCCCTCGGGAAGTTGAGCATCGCGACGCCGAAGTCAACCACCTTTCCAGCGTCCTCGAGCCAATCACGAACGGTGAACCCGCCGACACGGCTATCGTCACCGGACCCAGCGGCGCCGGCAAGACCTGCATCTCGAACCACGATGAACGACAGGGATCACGGAGAGTAGATTCAGAAACGGTCATCATCGGGAAGTGGGAACGAGCGAAACATGTGAAAAGAGGTCCACGGTCATCGATCGATTGGTGTCGGGAAGGGTAGATTTCGACTGGAATATCGGGTAGGCAGCGATGGTAGCAGGGAGAGGGCAACCAGAGTTGCCAGTATTGCCAATAATACCGTCGTTTAAGTACCTCTCTCACTCCACCATTGCCAGTAACGAGGGGAGAATGGACAGGAGGGCAGAAGATGTCACGTCTCTAGTCTAGTTACTGTTATCTAAACCTACTATAGCTAGTCGAGTTTTCGCTAGTACGGGTTTGGTTTAACATACAATATATTAAAAGTACCGCTAATTAGAGAGGGGGTCAACGACCCCCTCCAGTTGTTGCAAAGGTTTACTGGCAATAGTGGAGTGTGTGTGTTTTATAAGCGAGGGCGGTACTGGCATAACTGGTTCGAGTGGTGGGTTAGTGGTGATACTGGAACCCCTGGTTTTATGATGGCTCTTCGTCTTGAGTCCGCCTATGGGCCGATTCAATCGAGAATCGTTCATCATCCAGGATAAAGACGTCCTCCGGGATGATTACCAGCCAGAGACACTCGAGGAGCGGGACGAAGAACTCGACGAATATGCGGCCGCTCTCCGTCCTGTCATTCAGGGCTGGCAACCGAACAACGTCTTTCTGTATGGCGTTACCGGCGTCGGGAAGACAGCTGCTACGCACGATCTTCTTGAGGAGCTGCAAGAATCCGCCGGAGAGTACGACGACGTCGATCTCAACGTTATTGAACTCAACTGTACTGGCTGCACCACATCCTATCAGGTAGCGGTCAATCTCGTGAACGAAATTCGCTCTCCTTCTCACCCTCTCACCACAGTCTCGTCTTCGCGCGAACCGATGAGCGAAACCGGGTATCAACAAAAACGCATCTTCAACGAACTCTACAACGACCTTGAGTCGATCGGTGGGACTATTCTCGTGGTTCTGGACGAGATCGATAACATCGGCTCGGATGACGATATTCTGTACGAGCTTCCACGAGCACGCTCGCAATTGGATCTCGATGTGAAAATCGGTGTGGTCGGCATCTCGAACGACTTCAAGTTCCGAGAAAACCTCTCTCCGAAAGTCAAGGACACTCTTTGCGAAGAGGAAATCTTGTTCCCTCCGTACGACGCGACTGAACTGCAGAATATTCTCAAGCAGCGAGCCGATATCGCGCTCTACGACGATGTCCTCGAATCAGATGTAATCCCACTGTGCGCCGCATTCTCTGCACAGGACTCGGGATCTGCTCGGCAGGCGTTACGGTTACTCCGGAAAGCAGCTGATATCGCCGAGAACGACGCGATGGCGGGTGGAGAGGCGGAAATCACCGAAGACCACGTTCGGGAGGCCAAGCATCAGATCCAGCGACAACAGGTTGTCGAAGGGATGCATTCGTTGACCCGGCAGGGGCAGTATGTGCTCCTGACTGTCTGCCAGCTAGCGGCAGAAGGTGAAACGCCTGAACGAACGAAACTGATCTATGAGCGATATCAAGCAGTTCTTCGAAATCACGGTAGTGAACCACTGAAACGCAGGCGGGTACACGACCACTTGTCGGATTTGAGCCTCCACGGGATTTTACGGTTGGTCGACTCGTCGAGTGGACGCGGAAACTACAACGAATACGAGCTTGATGTCTCCCTGTCGTCGGCCCTCGACGCACTCGAAAGTGAACTCGGAGAGCTCGACGATATTCGTGAAACTGCCAAGCGGCATCGGGTTCTGGAGTAACTTCTCAACCGCCAACACCAGTACTGCCAATACCCTCTCCACTTTTGCCAGTAACCGCGCAACCGTCAGTGCCAGTTTATCCAGTACCCTCTCCGGTGTTGCCAGTAACTCCCTGCCCCAATCAATCCGACTAGTTACTACCAGGACCACCGTTGCCAATTTCATCTAATAGCGTCTTACCCTCCGATTTTACTGGCAATAGTGGAGTGTCTGACAAAATCTAAACGACATTTCATTTACGAGCATTTGCAATCGCTCTCCAGTGGACTACTTATCCCGTGAGGGTTCGTGGTTCGAAGACCCAATCTTGCACGGATTCACCCCCGCACTTACTACTCGAAAACGGGGGATGTCTTCCTGTTCGAGTTCATTTGTTGTCTGGGCCATCAGTGAACAGGATTTCGTGGAGAAACGACAGAAACGTCGGGGGTGTGAGTAACCGATTAGTCTCTGTCTACGGGTATTCCTGATCACTCACGAGAGCCTCGGTACACTCGACGAGGTCGTTCTCAGTCGTCCACCGGCAGAGACGCCTAGCATCGTTGAGCATCTCGAAGATCGCGGTCTGCATTCCACTGTAGGGACTCTCGACGGCTACGTTCGTGTCGATCGCGTCCGCATCTATCGTGTTGTACTCGCGTTTGAACACGTGCGTCTTCGCGAAGTACTCCTCTAGGGCTGTGAAGTAGCCCTGCTCGACGAGGAAGCAGCCCTGAGCGTGTTCGGTGACGCCCACGATGACGTCTGTGTGATCGGCGAGCAGCCGGAACTTGAGGTAGGTATTCGTCCACTCGCTTCGAATGTCGACCATCAGAAACGCGTACGCACCGGGCTGTCGGTTGAGACGATCTTTTACGAGCTGGAGACGACGGATTTCATGTTTCCCGTAGCTGCCGAGGACAAAGTACGAATTCTTAGCTGAGAAGATCGGCGTGAGCTCCGCAACACTCTGTTTCAGGGCTTCGTATTCTTCCGGTGTGAGTGAGGCTTCGTGCAGATACTCGTCGGCTTTCTCGGCGAGTTCGTCGACAGTGACTGGATCCTCACTCATCAACTCGGGACTTATCTCGTACCCTGCGTCTTTCACTTCGCAGACGGGGTGTCTCCCCGAACAGCTGGCCATCCGACTGAGGTACTAGTTCGTCTACTCGTCCGGATTCACTGGGGATTTGTACTTTGATTTGACGCGATCTCCTTCTCGCCACTGCCAGTAGTAGTAGCGGTTGTCGTTGATCTCCTTGATCGTGATCGTCGCCTTCGTCGGGACATCATCGGGGAGGTCATCGGGTCGCTCGTCGATCTCGTCTTCCTCCTCCGCTTCGGCAAGGCGGGCCTCGCGCTCGCGATGCTCGGCGAGGTCCTCGGCATAGTGGGCAACGTCTCGGAGCAGCTCGGGTGAATAGCCGTTGAGTGTGTCGATGACGTCGGTGGGGAGGTCCGCTGAGGGCGTCGGTGGCTCGTAGGACATGGGCCGATCTGTGTTAACCAACACAGGCGCAAACTGCATAGTTTTGTTGGTTAAGTTGCTGCCAACTGGGTTCTCCAGCAGCCGTCTCACTACTCGAAACTCTCCATCAAGGAGTTTCGTCTGATGTTACAGTAGCCTCGGGAGATCTCGAACGCTGGGCGATCCTACGAGTTCGAGGGGAGACGCCCATCAGGTCGTGGGACCCGCCCCTGCTTGATCTCCTGATCGACTCGCCGGAGGTGTTTACAGCCGCCCTCGGGCGTACGCTTCCGCCAGTCTGGACACGTACACGACTCGCTGATCACGTCGACTTCGTACCAGTTTCCGGACGCCGATCGGACCTCGTACCGGCCACCCTTTTCGAGCAGCGAGACGGCCATTCTTTCGTCGATGGCACGGCTGGTTCGCGGCTCGAGGTCGTCATGCTGGGTCGAGTGCTCCGTGACGACCATCCGATCGCGTACGTCGCCGGTGCGGCCGCCGTCTGGGGCAACCGCAGCCTCGGGGCCCTGGAGACGATCCACAAGTAGGGGTTCGACTGGATGGCCCTCCGGCCACAGATAGTGGACTTCCCGCCGCTCACGATGATCGTAGGAGCCACAGGCGGCAGCGCTCCCAGTCCAGACACGCCACGCCCCGAGTGCTGCCATCACGTCGATGATGACTCGCGGAACAGCCTCGTGCTCGTCGGGGTAGAATATCCGGAAGCGAGTACTTTCCGCCTGCGGCGGAACCGTCTCCCACCACTCGACGTCGTCGTTCCAGGTCTCGTACATCGCCTTGTCCTCCCCGTATCCGACGGTCACGCCGTCGATCTGCGGTATCTCCACCGATGTCTCCTCAGCCTTGTCTTCGAGGAGCCGAAGAACGGCGTACCGGAGATACTCGTGATTCGGATTGTCTGAAGATTGGGCGACCTGCTCGTGGTGCTCTGCGACTCGCTCTGCCTCGTCGAGAACGGTCGTTAGATATCGGTCGGTCATGGGTCGGTGGAGACGGGAGTGCGCCTCCGCCCCTCGGCAGGCGCTGAAAAACTTAACCAACACATACCGATCAATCGTCCCCTCTGTTGGTTAAACCCTCTCTGCTCGAATGCTGAGCCGGATCGGACTACCGGAGCTAAGAAAAGTATATCTGTATAACGATAACTCTACGGGGAATACGGGGGACAAGACTAATATCGTTAGCTGCGATACCGATAACTAGGGATGATGGAGTACGTCGACGAGACCGCGGCGAAGATCATGGTCGCGGCCCGGCCGGGCGACTCGATCCGGCGGATCGCCCAGAAGATCGACGGCTCCTACTCTTGGGTCTACGACTGGATCGAGCGGTTGGAGGACGCAGGCTTCATCCGGCGTGAGGACGGCGTCTACATCGAGAATTACGCTGTCAGGGATCGCTACTACGATCTCGTCGCGGCCATCTCTCGCGCTGTTCCCCCCTCGATCGACGACGGCTACGTCATTCCGCACTTCGCCGGGATGCCCTTTGCGTACACGAAAATCGACGGCGTCTACGTCTGGACCCACGGCGGCTATCAGATCGCCCGCGGCCACGACGACTATCCGATCTTCATTCAGGTCGCCGACCGGGATGTCGAGCAGTGGACGGCGTTCTTTGATGAGTTCGGGATTCCGAGCCGGATCGAAGAGCGGCCGGATGCGACCGACTACGACGCGACCGTCTCGTACGTGTTGTTCCCGACGAGTGGGGAGATCACTCGCGAGTGGGTTGACGGCAATCCGGTTATTCCGTTGGATGAGGCGATTGAGCACATGTTGGAGTACCGGGTGAACTACGAGCCGGCGTTGGAGATGATTGCCGATGAATATGACCGCGATATCGACGCGTCCCACGAGGATCCACGTTTGAATGCATGAGCCTCGGCGAACGCGAAGACGAATTGCTGGATACGCTGGAGGGAGTTATTGCAGCTGACCTGCCGTACGTGCTCGTCGGTGGGTGGGCGATCGCAGCGTTCAATCAACGGTTCACCACGGACGTCGATGTCGTCATTCCGGCACAGGCGGTCGACAACTACACCGACCTTCTCACCGACCGTGGCTACGAGAAAACGGCCGATGTCGAGCGAAACGAGCTCTACGAGGGCCGTACCATCAGGTTTGAGAAGGACATCGGGAATCCGGTTCGGTTCGACGCGATGGTCGACGCGCTGGGCTGTCGCCAGACGGAAGCTGAATGGTCGTATCGCTATCTGGCCCAGCACTCCGTTACGGAGGAACTGCGAACCGGCCGGCCGATAACAGCCAGAATTCCGGAACGGGAGTTACTGTTTGCAGTGAAACTCCACAGTGGGCGCAAAGCAGACTCCCGGGACCTGGTGGTGCTTGCTGCTGGCGCGGATTTCGACCGGATCGCGATCCATCTGCATCGCGGGAAATCCAAGAAGCTCGCTGGTCGCATCGAGACTGTCCTCGACCGACTCACGTCGGAGGATTTCGCGGACGCATTCAAAGGGGTCTTCGAACAGCAAACGGTTCCCGACCAGGATATCAATGCCGTCGTCGAATTCCTTCGTGACCAGCAGCGGCGAATCGATTCCGAACTATAACATCGACTGTCGGTGGGGTATGTTTTGGGACCGATCGAAACACGCAGGGTCGGACGCCGGACGAATTAACCGACAGAGTGGGATAGTACCCCAGATGTTGGTTAACAGCCAGGGAAGGCGTGTTCAGTCCTCGGCGACCGTCCAGATGATCTCCTGCGCGGTTGAACTGATTCGGCCGAGACGCTCCTGAATGCTCTCCGCATCGTCATCCTGCCACGCGGCAAGATAGAACGCTGATCCGCTCGTATCTAGGTCGAAATACCGCCCGACGATGTACGCAACGGCTTCGATCTCGCGTTTTGCACGCTCGGGTTCGTCGTCGACATCGAAATGGAGCAGTGCGTGGGCGTACTCGTGAATCAGCGTCACGGCGAGATCAACCTGATTCGAGCGGGCTTTCGCTTCGACGACGGGTTGGCATTCGTGGAGATTCGGGTGTTTGCAGACGCCTTTCGCGTCGCCATGCTCCCACTTCGCAGCGTTGAGGACACGGACGTCGATATCGAGCGTAGGTGCCGCATCAAGGAGCGCTGGCACCAGGTCGTCGACGTTACCAGTGGCCTCGGTTTCCAGTTCGGGGAGTGGTTCGCCCTCGGTCTGAGACACATCGAAGACTGCCGTTGGTTTGAATCCAACCAGTCCTTTGGACCACTCCTCGGTCGGCGTCTCGTCGTACTCACAGTTACTGTCCTCGTGGTAGCTCGGCCAGTTCTCACACTCCGGACACTGCTTGGTGATGATCGGCGCCCAGATCCAGATGGCCGACTCGCCTTCCGTGACGTGCCTGTCGAACTCCTCCTCCACGTTCGGTAGCCGACGACCGTTGTCGCCTCGGGACACTGCCGCTTGATGAGGAGCGTGTTCCGATAGGAGTAGTCGTGGAAGCGACTCTGGACGTCGAGCCACTCTTGGAACTCAGTGCTGGCCTGTGCGTCGTCGACGCCGGCGACGAGGTCGTCGATCCACTGTTCGATGGTACTGTTCATCTCGTCGGATCGCGTGTCGGTCTGGTCGAAGGAGACCGACGAGTCTCTGGTCGTGGACATGGTGGTTACTGAACCGGATGAACGCGATTTCGCCAGTTCAGAATTCGCCACACCCCTCAGGGGCGGATGAACAACCCTCGAGGAACGCTATCGAAGCTCGGCTGTATCGTCCGCGAAGCCGACCGTGACGAGATACTCGAGGAACTCGTCGAACCGATCCACGTCGCTGGGCGTGTCGGTCGCGAGGTGGCGGGCCCCACTCGACTGCCCACTGGAAGGCGGGGTCTGTCCCGCCTTTGCCGTGTAGATACCACCAGAGCGCCGTTTTCAGCACGACGAGCGGGTTCGTCGGCGGCTCTGCACTCGCCAGCGCACGGGCCAGCGACTGGATCTCCTCGGGAACGTCGCTTGCGTGGACGTCGCCGGACTGCGTGTTCGCGATATCGACGGGAATCTCGTCGATCGAGACGTCTCTCGGTGACTGTTGTTGACTCACAGAAATCATCTGACTTCGAGGACGTTCGCTGAACCCCTCACCTTCTCAGGGAGCGAAAAAACAACCCACAATCAGTGCGCCGGTGTCTCAGCGGCCGATGGTGCCCTGGCGTGTAATCGGCGCGTCCGGGTTGATGCTGAACGCGACGATGGTGGCGTCCTCGGTTGCAGTGACGGCCACGTCGTTGTCGCCGGTCACAAGTGCGCTCTCGGTGGACCCGACCGGCTCATCACCAGCCTCGACGGCCCCGTCGAAGACGTACAGGTAGGTGTGGCGGCCCGGTCGCGACGGAAGCGTGGTCGTGGCTCCGGCGGCGAGTCGGCAGTCGTAGAAGTCGACGTCGTCGTCATCCAGGCCGGCCAGATGCAGTGTTAGAATCCAGATACATTCGCGTCCCTGAGCTGCCTCCCTGCTGTGCTGTCTCCACTGTCTGTCCCCTACTGTTCTCATGGCTGTTCCAACCCAGCCTCCTATGCAGCCCCCTGCTCCAGCCACCCCACCTCTCACTACCCACCCACTCATGCTGGTGCAGCTCCCCACTCATGGCCACACCCAGTTCCAGGCGCGATCTCCACTCCCCACGCTCTTCGTATCGAGGTCCATCCCATTGCGGCACCCTCGCTGTTCCACCCCCGCTGCACTCGCCGTTGCACTCCCGTGTCACTGTGGCCCGCTCTGCCGACACAGGCGTCTCGTCTATCTAGCCATTCTGATAGTAGCCCGTCTGGGCGATCCACGGCTGGCTGCCGTCTGAAGCCCGCTGCCAAGCGCCTCTTGGCTTCACCTCCGTCTACCCTGTCTACCCCTCTCTCTCCGGATAAAATCCGGGGGTAAACACCGTCCGAAACTCTATTAAAACGGCTAAAAGTGCTCTAAAACTCTCTTAACCTATAAAACAGGTGTGCAACGTTTTCAGCACATGTTATTACTTGATGGAAGTGGCAATAGACGTTCGCACTCGTATGAATTCGGGCAGTAGAGCCGATATTAGCTGTGTAGTGCTTGTGGAACAGGAGTGCAACGGCTGTAGACGTCTGCACTCGTCCGATATCGGCATATTAGCAAAATAACCGTGTTTCTGGAACCATATGAGAGGGGAAATCGATGTAGACGTCCGCATTCGCCAGATTTCACCAGAATAGAGGGAAACGCATCCTTTTGGATTCCGAAAAAACTGCTTAACAGCACACAGCCGTCTGCATTCGTAGAGATTCTCGGGTTTAGGCCAATATAGGAATCACAAATCACCAACTATAGCAGAATTCTTGCTGTAGACGTCTGCATTCCCCAGAATTCTGGAGAATATGTACTGACAAGATATCATCGGATGAAATATACAGAACCTGACAGAATCAATGTATCTGGCCAGTCGCTATCTCGTCGGTATGGCCTACAGAATCAACAAGCGGTCAACAACTGACAACAATGACCCACGGCTCTCCCATGTCTTGGAGGTCGTCAGAAAGTTACGGGTACCAGCGAATCGGCAGGCGAATCCAGAAATGAACTGCCTATACTTCAGCCTCTCCTTGCAGGTCGTCAAGCAAGTCGTACATCTCCTGGGGGAACAGAAGACTCTGATAGATTGAATAGGGGCAGTTCTCTTTCCCGATACAGTGCCGTTTCATGTCGTCGTTGTCGCACCCCATCGGAAGGGCATCTTCACCGTCGATAGTCCCGTGGTCAATTTCATAACCAACCTGATAGTTGGTCTCGGCTGGGTCGTACCAATTCCACTTCTTTTCGAAGAGATTTGCGACGTCATCAACCACTGCTTGTTTCATATTTTCATGGGACATTTGGTGGTAATCTTGTAGCCACATCACCATCGCGACGAAGTTGTAGAGGTCCTTCCTGACCGGCCCACCATTTTCGACTCGAAGGTCCTCGACCATGTTCTCGAAGCAGGGGAGTTCAAAGATATCCTCCAGCGTGTTGACGGTGATTTCTTTGGCACCGGCCCCCCCCCCCACCCTTTCCGCGTAAACGAGTAGTAGCGTCGACGGGAGATCTTATTTTGCTCGACATAGCCTTCCTCTCTCAACTGGTCAATATCGGGATCACCAAGTCGGGTTTTGAGGGCAGTCATCGAGTTCCTCTCGGAATGCTCCTGCAATGAGGCTCATGAACGCAACGTCGTCTTTTGAGAGCCCCAATCGCTCACGCTCTGCTTCACTCATACGGGACGCCGTGGTGGTAATGTCGAACTCGAGGGTTCCGCTGATTCATCACAGGTTAAAGTCTCCGTCCAAGGACAGGGGCTGAAGACACAAACAAAGCAATTCGCGCCTGCAGGCGAGGTGCCGCTACCACCACAGGTTCCGTCCAATCCATTTGAGAACGATAGCGACTGAAGCAGACCCAGAAGAGCGACACACCTTCTAACTCATCGGCTGATACCGATCGTATGAATACCGCGAAGAAGGGCTGCCTCTGACAACAAATGTTCTATCGCTTGAGGCTAATATACTAATCGGTCGGAAGAGTATGGTTCACTTGCTGTACTTGTCTTCCAATGCCGCTTCTTCGCGTGCCAGTATCCTGACCCCCTCTCGGATACCTTCAGTGAGTACCACTCGCCCCATGTCCGTAAGCTCGTAGTACGAGTATGTCTCTTCTGTCCCCGTGTTGGGGTTTCGTCTGTTCTTAATCAGTCCAACTTCTTTCAGCGTTCGAAGCGGATAGTGGAGGGCATTGTCCTCTTCACCCAGAACCATCGATAGTTCGCTGGTGCTGAGTTCGTTGTCCTCGGCTAATGCTTCCATGATCCGGAATTGCTTCGGTTTAGAGGCGACCTCGTACATCTTGAGGTAGTCCTCAAGATCGAAGACACTGTCTTCGGGGAGGTCAACGTCCAATTCGAATTCGTCATCATCTCGCCCATCATCCTCTTCCCTGCCAGGTTCTAACACGCCACCATCTGGTATTCCAGTGCGCTCAGGATTGCTCATGTATTTTATTGTTGTACCCAAACCACATTAAATATTTTTACTCCGGTACTCAGCCAAGCCTGACGGCTCCTAATACCGAAAAACGCTACAGGTGCCAGAGAGACTATCACGTGACAGTCCGAATGTGGGCCTTGACTGCTTGGTAGAGTCCGTCGAAATTGTCGAACTCGTCGGCAGTCACATGCCATCTATCCGAGACGGCGTCGATCATGGAACTTTCAACGTTTTCCTCGCCCAGGAAAAGGAGTTGGCGAACGCGTTCGGGAGAGTGCAGGAGATTATAGCGATCGACGAGAGCAGTTGCAGATTGGGTTCCAACTGGCCGACCGGTTACTGCAGCATCTCGAAGCGCAAGGCGAATGACCTGCAGGTCGTGACGAGAGTCAAATCCCCATGATTCCGCTTGCTCCTCAAGTTCTGTATCATAGGTGTCGAAGCCGATGATATCGTGGCACTCGCGACAGAGACAGACCCCCTGATCAGGGTTGTGCGACCAGTGGTGATAGTCTAGATTCCCGCCGACGAGTGCTGAGTCACGTTCAAGAGCAGTACGTGTGCGTCGACACAGTGGACAGGAGGTATCTCAATCACGACGGCAGATGGTGGTTCGGAGACACGGTCAGTTGACGGCGAGGGGACGACCACCATCGACATCGAGGCAACCGATGTCCAGATTATCAGTGCCAACGCGCAAAAACAGACTGACAGTAGCGCCACGCTGACGATACAGATCCTCGAAAACGGTACGATGGTCGCTGAATCATCGACCGACGCTGAATACGGTGTTGCTCAAGTCAGTCAGTCCTTCTTCTGACCAGAGACCCCAGTTATCCTGGAGCCCGTTGTTGATTCTTTGCCACCATGTCAACTGTGAAACTACTAGCCATCAGTATCATACCCGACACCGGAAAAGTCTAAGCTACAGACACCGCCATCTGATTTCACTTTTAGGTGTCTGTATCCCCACCCCACCCACCCCATTCGGTGCCGGATTGGGCCGGCACTTTCACTTTCAGCCCACTAGGCTGGCGTATATCCTCTCGGCGACACAGCACACAGATATACACGCATCGGCCGAGGGGCTTGACAGCCCGCCAGCCAGCGAAGAGGGAACGACATTCCCATCCGAATTCTCACGCGAAGCCCTGCCGTGACTCGGGATATCGATCTCTTTCAGGCCGCCGGTGATCGCATTACCGTCGGCTCGTCGATTCCCTCATTCGATGCGACACTCGTCAGGGCGATGGAACCGAACGCCCCGCCACCGATGACGCGCTGGCAGGCGTTGGACGAGCTTCAACAGGCCGGTGTGTCGGTGTTCGTCTCGATGTCACCGACATATCCAACGATGGACGAAGACGACTTTCAGGAGCTCCTCAGCTACTTTAGAGCGCTCGGTGAGGTCGTCGTCTTCCACGAACCAATCAATCCCCGTGGCGCGAATTTCCAGCAGTGTCTCACTGCCGCCGAGCAAGCCGGCTACGATGACGTTGTCAGCGAACTCCAGCGGATGCAAGACAGCCACCAGTACTGGGTCGAGACGCCCTCGAACAACTAAATACAGTCCAGCAGGTCGCAACACGCTTCGACGGGCTCGAAGTCCATTCCTGGCCAGACGATGAGTTGGTCCGCTCGACGAGCGGTCAGCTCCGGTCGAAGCTCACAGCGATGCAAGAGGCCGTCTCTCCAGAGTCGTTCTCTACACGTGATATGGACGCCTCGCCCGAACAGTCCGAGTTAGCCCAGGACGGCGAGTCCATAGAGCATCTCATCTGACATGCCTATCAGGACCGCGTCACGGCGTAGCAGGTTGACGTTGCAGCCGACGCCGTCGCAGGCGGGGTATGAGCCTGTGGTGGCGACGGGGTGAATGAACAGAGTGCTAACCAACAGTTGTTGCGATTACTTTCGTTTTGTTGGTTAGCTTTATTGCTGGCCTACTCCAGCGGTCGGCCAAGGATGTCGAAAGTATCGACCGTTTTGAATTCCTGATAGCGGTCTTTCCCGGGTGGTGCGGCCAAGACGTAGGGCCTCAACTTTGCGGTTCGATCGTTCGGTATAGTCGATCAGACGTACTGCGACGCGTCACCGAGGTGCTCCGCCAGTGTCTCAAGGAATCGCGCGGCGTCAGCGCCGTCGACAACTCGATGATCGAAACTCAGACTGGCCGTCATCTGCCGGCGAAAGGTCACGCCCTCATCGACAGCAATTGCAGGTTCATTGATACGGCCAAGTCCCAGGAGCGCAATTTCGGGCGGGTTGATGACTGGATCGAACGAGTCAACGCCGAGCGGACCAAGGTTCGATATCGTGAACGTTCCGCCCTTGAACGTACTCATCGTGTAGTCACCCGCCTGCACCCTCTCTGTTAGACGCTGGCGCTCGGTTGCCATTTGGCTCAGAGACAGCGATCCGATGTCTGCCATAACCGGAGTGACGAGGCCGCCCTCGATTGTGATGGCAACACCAACGTTCTGTTCCTCATAGAGGCGATGGGTCCCGTCCTCAAAGGTAGCGTTGAACGCCGGGTGGGCCGCCAGCGTGTCTGAGAGCGCACACAGGATGATGTCGGTCACTGTCGGATCGACGTTCTCGACTGTCTTCTCGGCGTCGTCGGCAGCGGACAGCAGCTCCTCAGCATCGATAGTCCGGTTGACCGTCACGTGGACCGCCTCCTGATAACTCTCTTGTAGCCGGTTGGCGATGGTCTTGCGCATCGGTGTAAGCGACCGCTCTTCGCGGACGGTCCGCTCAGCGGGTCCGTCCTCGCTCATGGTCGAGTGGTCCCCGTCATGGTGCTATCCAGGCGAGCGTGTCGCCGACTGCAAACTCGTCGTCCTCGCCACAGACGATCTCTGTTAGCGTCCCGTTCGTCGGTGCGAACACGTCCACACTGACCTTATCGATCTGGACCTCACAGAGACTCGCTCCCTCGTCGATGCTCGCACCCTCGCGTGCGAACCAGTTGATGACGACCCCTTCGTCGCTGTCAGCGTCGTCTGGCCAGTCATCGAGCGTCACCGCGACGCGGTCCGTGGTATCGCTCATTGGGTCCGCTTGACAGCCGCAGCGATGTCCTCAGCGTCCGGGACGACCTCCTGTTCAAGCGGGCGGGAGTACGGAATCGGAACGTCTGGCAGGGCGACCCGTTCGACAGCATCGAGCGCGGCCAGCGATTCGTCGGCGACGCTGGCGACGATTTCCCCCGTCACGCCGTAGGAGCGGTAGTCCTCGTCGACAACCACGAGATTCCCCGTCTTCTCGACGGACTTGACGATGGTTTCGGTGTCAAGTGGCACCAGCGACCGCAGGTCAACGACTTCCGCACTGATGCCGTCCTCGGCCAGCGTTTCGGCCGCGTCCAGCGCCCGGTGGACGTGCAGGCCGAGCGTGACGATAGTTGCATCCTCGCCTTCGCGTTTGATATCGGCGCTCCCGAAGGGAATCGTGTAGTCCTCCTCGGGAACGGGTGTCTTGGGCCCGTCGGGAGCGGGGAGCCAGCCGATCCCCATCAGGCGCTTGTGGAACATGTAGACGACGGGGTCGTCGTCGCGGACGGCGTTGTGCATCAGGCCCTTCGCGTCGTACGCCGTCGACGGGACGACCACCTTCATCCCAGGGACGTGGGCGAACGTCCCGTAGAGCGTCTGGGAGTGCTGTGCGGCGTCGTTGTAGGTGCCCCCGACGGCGGCGGTCAGGACCATCGGCACGGAGACGTTCCCGCCGCTCATGTAGGTGTTCTTGGCCATCTGGTTGTATATCTGGTCCATTGCGACACCGAAGAAGTCGACAAACATCAGTTCCGCGATGGGGCGCATCCCCTCCTGTGCGGCGCCGACCGCCGCACCGAGGTACGCCGTCTCGCTGATCGGGACGTCCATCACGCGGTCGTAGCCGAACTCATCGCGCAGGCCCTCCGTGGAGTCGAAGATGCCGCCGTAGTCGGCGACATCCTCACCCATGTAGAAGACTTCCTCGTTGTCGCGCATCTCGTCGGCGATGGCCTCGACCATCGCTCTGCTCATCGTCAGGTCGCGGTCGATTTGCTGGGTCTGTTTCGACATCAGTCGTCACCTCCCGCGAGGTCGTAGTCGGGCTCGCTGTCGGTCACGCCACTGGGCGGGTTCACCCACATGTCCTCGTACGCGTCCTCGGGGTCGGGTTCGGGCTGGGACTTGGCCCACTCGATAGCCTCCTCGACGGCGCTGTGTGCCTCGTCACGCAGCTCCTCGATAGTCGCGTCATCGATGCCGTGAGCTCGGAGGTCATCTTCGAGCCGCTCGATTGAGTCGCGTTGCTGGGCGGCCGCTTGATCTTCTTCTGGGCGGTAGCTCTCCGGGTCACCCATGAAGTGGCCCATCCGACGATGGACTTGTATCTCCATGACCGTCGGGCCGTTGCGGTCACGGGCGCGGCCGATGGCCTCGCCGGCGGCTTCGTAGACGGCGACGGCGTCGTCTTCGTCGACGCGGACGCCGGGCATCTCGAAGCCATCGGCGCGCTTGGCGCCGTTCTGCACGTCGGTGATCCGTTCTTTCGGCATGCTGATTGCCCAGTCGTTGTCCTCGATGACGAAGACGACGGGCAGGTCATGGACGGCGGCGAAGTTCAGTGATTCGAGGAACGCGCCTTGGTCGATGGCGCCCTCGCCGAGGAACGCGACGCCGACGCTGTCGGTGTTGCGCTTTTTCGCCGCCAGTCCCGCACCTGCGGCGGGAGGACACCCTTCCGCAATGATGCCGCTACAGGCGAACCCGGCCTCGGGGTCAAACAGGTGCATGTGTCCGCCTTTCCCCTTGCCGAGGCCGTTCTCGCGGCCGAATATCTCGGCGGTCATTCGCTTCAGATCGACACCCTTCGCGATGGCGATGTGGTGGGGTCGGTGCGGGGCTGTCACTGTGTCGTCGTCCCGGAGGTGCTGACAGACGCCTGCACCCGACGCCTCGTGGCCGGCCGCGAGGTGTAACTCGCCAGGAATCGGCCCAGCCGAGATGTCGAAGGCAGGCTGTTTTCCCTCCAGATACTCCTCCTGTAACCGCTCCTCGTAGTGA
>ENA-ORDC01000534-ORDC01000534.1-marine-metagenome-genome-assembly--contig:-NODE-534-length-36738-cov-9.434549_pt1 | contig 36738 bp, 40 predicted proteins | sample MGYA00237783_ERZ508515 | MGnify/ENA primary metagenome ERZ508515 (study PRJEB26186, sample SAMN06268792) | marine metagenome | isolation source: Eden Landing Ponds, San Francisco, CA, USA | place... | reverse complement strand
TATGAGGCACCGCGCAGGGTGCCTGACTTTACCCCCACCCCCACCCCAATACCCCCACCCCACCTTTCCTGCGTTTTCGATAGTGTCGTACCGACTGACCCGCAACACTTGAGAGACTCACACACGAGACGCAAGTATGTCGATCGCTGTGACGATCCTCGCACTCGTGACTGGCCTGCTGGCCGGTGCGTTCTTTCGGCTGCTCCAGGTACCGATCCCAGCACCGCCAAACCTCGCTGGCATCCTCGGAATCGTCGGCCTGTTTCTGGGCTACCAGCTCGTCGACCACTTTGATGTCGGCGTCGACCTACTGGGTACGCTCGGCCTTCACTGAGAGCGTTCGTTCACGATTTTCCTTGCTACATACCGGCAATTATCGACGGCTTCTTTGAGTGGGGTAGGTAATACTGCGCCACTGCATGAGTTCTGGAGATACTACACGCGAGACGTGGTCGACGCGACTGGGATTCATCCTCGCCGCAGTCGGCAGCGCCGTCGGACTGGGCAACATCTGGCGATTCCCCTTTCAGGTCGGCCAGGAGGGCGGAGCAGCGTTCATCCTCGTCTACCTGGCGTTCGTCCTGTTGATCGGGTTCCCCGCGATGATGGTTGAGTTCGTCGTCGGCCGAAAGACGGGGTTGAACACCGTCGGCGCGATCCGGGAGTTCGCTGGCGGCGCGTGGAAGTATCTCGGCGGACTGTTCGTGTTCATCGGCTTCGTGATTCTGGCCTACTACAGCGTCGTCGGCGGGTGGGTCCTGCGATACGTTGTCGGGAGCGTCACTGGCGGCTACGTCGGCACGGCAGGTCCCGAAGAAGCACCCGTCGCCCAACAGTACTTCGGCGAGATCGCGACCGGCGTCGACGCGCTGGCCTTCCACGCATTGTTCATGCTACTCGTCGTCGTGATCGTCGCGCTGGGCGTCAAACGTGGCATCGAATTCGGTGTGAAGGTCATGGTCCCCGCGATCATCCTGATCTTCGGCATCCTCGCGATCTACGCGTTCACCCTGCCGGGCGCGGCCGAGGCCTACAGTTACTATCTCTCGCCTGATCTCGACTACCTGCTCGAAAACTGGCAGTCGATTGTCCCCGCGGCCGCCGGGCAGGGCTTTTTCACCCTCTCGCTCGGGATGGGTGTGATGATTACCTACGCGTCGTATCTCTCCGAAGACGAGAACCTCGGGGTCGACGGAGCGACGATCGTCGGCTTCAACACCGGGATTTCGATTCTGACCGGGCTCGTGGTCTTCCCGATCCTCTTTTCGGCCGGGGTCGATCCGGCGACTTCCGGTCCCGGAGCGATCTTCGTCAGTGTCGCCCAGGCACTCGCCGACCTCCAGTTCGGGTCGATTATCGGTGTCCTGTTCTTCGGGACTGTCGCTATCGCCGCTCTGTCCTCGGCGATTAGCCTGATCGAGGTGATTGTCTCATACACGATCGACGAGCTGGGCGTGACGCGTCTACGTGCGTCGATCCTGATCGGCACTGGCATCTTCCTGTTGGGGGTTCCTGTCACGATCAACACCGTGATGGTCGACTTCTACGATATCCTCGCTGCCAAGATTCTCCTGGTAATGGGTGGCATTCTGCTCGTGGTTCTGGTCACCTGGATTCACGCAGACGAAGCCCTCGCCGAGCTCGGGAAAGGAATCGACTCGTTCACCGGCATCGACCGCGCGTGGCTGTGGACCGTCCGGGTCCCTGTGTTGGTCGTGTTGCTCGTCTCGTTATATCTCGGTGTCAGCGAGTACGTCACGTTCCTCACCGGTGACTTCGCCGACTTCCTGACAACACTGTAGCGATTAGTCTTCTCGATCTGTCAGCACTTCCCAGCAATCGTATCCCAGTGCCGCCATCAGGAAGAGTGCGGCCAGCACAGAGAGTCGTTGATCCTCCCGTCGGACGTTCGCGAGCACCAGCCCCAGTCCCACCAGAAACGTCCAGTGATCGTGCTGTCTGAGATGTGTCCCGAGTGATCCCATACTCGTGTCTCTGTGCCCGGTCGAAAATAATCTCTCGTTCCGGTGGGGATGGGATTTGAACTACGCGAAGAGGATCTCTCACTACATCACGCTCTCCTTCAAATCCCATCTTTTCGCATTTGCTGCTCGCGGTTTGTTCGTGGCAAAATACGGTGGGGATGGGATTTGAACCACGGTCGTTCCCGTTCGCTCGCACCGCTCGCTCACCTCTCACTCCCTGATTCAAATCCTAGTGCAACTGCTCTTCAGTCACGTTCGCTCCTTCAGAAGCGGTGGGGATGGGATTTGAACCCATGAGTCCGTGAGGACACCTGCTCTCAAGGCAGGCGCGTTGGGCCGCTCTGCCACCCCACCGAGCAAGCTCGGTCTACCCCGACGCAGTCGGGCGGTTTCGGGGCCTTCGAACCCGAAACAATGAAACGACGTATGTCCAACACAGCTCGATTGAACCGTGCCGAAACCGCCGAATCCCGATGCATTGGGGTGTGTATTGATGGTTGAACGGGAGAAAGTTGAAGGTGTCGTTCTCATCTACGCGCCCACTGGTGATTATCTCAATAATCGCCAATGTATCGCCTACGAGGGCCACCGTGAGAAGTTGATCAAGTGGCTCGCCACTGAAGGCAAAGATCCGGTCGAACTCGAAGGCTATGCCTATGATACGTACTATACCTACGCCAATATCATCGATCAGCTCCACCGCTTCGTGTGGGATGAGGAAGATCACTTCACACTCGACCTTGATCACGACCACGCTGACCAGTATCTCAAACAGGTGATTCTAAACGAGGACTATTCAGATAGCCACCGACACAATACTATGCTCGCCCTGAAAGCGTACTTCAGGTTCAACGACGACGAGTGGAACCCGGAATACAAGGTCACGCAAGGCTCCAGCGTCTCTCAGCCGAAGGACTTTCTCACGAAAGAGGAGCGCACCGCACTACGTGAAGCTGTCCTCGAATATGGAAGCGTCCCAGCCTACGCGGGATTATCACCCCGGAAGCGCCGCAAGTGGAAACGGTACTTGGCTCGGAGGTTTGGAAAGCCGATGAATGAAGTCACGACTGAGGATGATGGTCCTCACAAAGAAGAACCGACTGATGCAGATCCAGTAACGTGCCCGAACGGGGACCCACATTGTGCCGGCCCTAATGGTCAGGATCTTCCCTGTTTCGATTGTTTTGCAATAGACATCTGAATACCGGCTACTACAGGCCCCTATTCTGGCGATTATAATAAGAAAATAAATATATCGAATAGCTTATCCACCCAGTGGGAGTCGTGTTTTCTATGGAGACGATCAAGACCAATTATGATTGGAATACAGCAGTTGCCTTAGTCAAGACAGCTTTCGAGCGGACACGTGGGATAAAGACGTATACGCAGGAGGGGAATACTATTACTGGAAAAACAGGCGCGAGTTTGGGTAGTTATGGCGAACAGGTTCTCGCGGAGTGTGTGCCCCCAGGAGGCAACGAAACAGCCGGAACGATCATCACCGTAACTGGAGAGAAAGAAGTCGATATGAACATTACCGCAAACCCTCAGAAGTACGTCCAGCGGTTCGTCTCACAAGTCCATACTCTTAATGGACAACCTCCAGATCAGATAATGGCCGAAGCACAGCAGATACTCTCCCAAGGCCAGTCGAAAGAAGTCGCTGACGCGAACCAACAAGCCAGCGGACAGTGGCTTGTATACCTTGTCGTCGCAGTTTCCTTTCTGTTCTTCTTTATGATGATGGCTTCCCTATGATGGTGAACCAATGAATCTAAAAGGTGTAGCTGCAATTGGTATCGGTTTGATGATCCTATTATTCGGGATCGCAATGCCTGCAACTACCACCCATAATTCTCGAACGTGCGTTGATTCTACCTATGAGTATGGTGATGGGTGCGTGAATGCAGAGTATCAGACTGGGAATCCCGCGAAGATCCCATTTATTATTTTCGGGCTTATGTTAACTATTGTTGGCGGTGTCCTGACATTCAAACGAAACGACTCAGGAAGTACGGTTCCTCAACAATCACAGCAAGAAACTCCCCAAGGGGCAGATCCTGTAGGACAGCAACCGCAAACGGCTGAACAGCAGGACACACAGATGCTTGAGGAGCAAATCAATCAGTATCAGGAATCGAATCCAGTCGATAGTGAGTCAGAGAAGTGCCCGAACTGCCACTCCCTTGTCTCGCAACCAGCAATATATTGCTCTCAGTGTGGGGCTGAGATACAATAACTTTCCTTAGTGCCCACTCACCCCCTTTCTGATTTAGTACGTCGTCCCTGTCTCATTATTGTGGACTTTGTCAGTTGAATAGGGCCTCTGAATCAATTCTGCTGGGGGATGCATTGACTCACCGAACCAGTGGGTTTATTGATAGGGGTAAACTCAGTTGGGGATAGAAGGTCCAAACTGCTCGATTTTCGGTGGCAGTCGGTGTTTGCCGAACACCTGCTCTCAAGGCAGGCGCGTTGGGCCGCTCTGCCACCCCACCGCAGTCGACCTTTGCGGGTCACCCATCTAATGGCTGTCGGTCTTGTGGGAGTCGACGGCCTCGGCACTCACGACTCACAATCTATCCATAGTGAATGTGTTTAGCGCGGCTATAGGCGCCGCTCAATCCGTAATCCGTTCACTCTCTCTTGTCACTCTTCGAGCGGTGGGTCCTGCGAGGGAATGTAGACCTGCTTCAACAGCACTGTCACCGATACTCGGATTCGAGGTTGTATGATTGGAAAATCAGTGTTCAACAGTTACGTCTGTACGTCGCAGATACTTGTCGTAGTTCCAAGCAGATGCGATATTTAGAATTTTGCCAAGCTGGTACTCATAGGGTGTCAAGCTATGCGTCTCAATGTCCGGCATGGGGATATCAGCGCGTGAATCATCGACTGTGACAACGTACTCTTTGAGAACGGGAGATGACCCATAGAAGATGGTGACTGTGAACTTCTGTCCGATGTGCGGACCAAATTGAGCCCAATCCTCGTGGAAATCCTCTCGGTTCTCAAAGTCATCTCGTTCAATTCTCAAATCAACATCTGGCTCGTATGTGTAGCGTCCTTCAGTGTCGTCATAGGTCCAATCAGAGGTGTTGGATTCTAAGATTGTTTTCTTGACGCTATCAAGTGATTCGTTCTCCTCTACGAACTGGGGATAATGTTTCTCAAGGAGTTCACGGTCATCTGAAAGTGCTAAACTCAAATCGTCCCAGAACAAGATACGAAGGTCAAACAACCCATCCTCGGTCAGTTCCTCTGAAAGCTCTCTGACTTCCTGTTGCAGCGGGGCATCAGACGGCGCAGCACAGGCGAATATGAACTCCGAGAGCGGAGGTTCGAAATCTTTGGCTTTCTCGACCTCATCCTCAACTATATCGAGGTCGACATCTGTCATGTTCTTGCACTGGACGCCTGCGAGTTCCCCGTTCAGATGAGAGGGGTTTCCGTAGATATCGACTCCGTCTTGAGCTTGACCTTGGCGTCCGTTTCTAGTTGTGTAGGGGTCGTTCCATTTCCGCTCTATCACATCTGCGACTATTGCTTCGAACTCTTCCCAAGATTCCGGTACGGGAAGCTCGGCTGTAGGGAATGTAGGCATGGTTATTCTCCCTCCTCTAATCGCTCACGTAGTTCGTCAAGGTAGCCCGAGTCGGGATGTAGACGATACTGCATCTGGTCTCCCATCCATTCGTAATCGATGAGGCGGTACGTGAAGTCCTCGCTGTATTTCCGGGTGAACCCCGAGAGGATGCCGGATATCGCTTGACCACCGCCTGTCGAAAGGTCATATTCGTCCTGCATCCGCTGACGGACATCCTCGTTCATCATCCAACCTCCGTTATCGAGTAAGATTCGAATGAACGCCTCCTGTCGGTTCGTTAACCGACGGAAGAAACTGTCCGGGAGATTCTCGTACTCTACATCGTCAGAGTCCTCGGTGCTCGACCCGCCCGACGGTTGTGGTTCAGACGCAATCCCCCACTCTTCGAGTGCAAAGTGGACTATCTTCTGTTCTCGCTCCTCAATCTCGTCGCGTCCGAACTCGTCATAATCGGCAAGGCTCTGCTGCACTCGCAGGTTCGAGGATTTGTATTCCGCTTCGCGCCCTTCGGGGGCAATCTTCTTTTCCCCGAAGGGCAGGTTGCCGTAGTTCTTGTTCCAGTATTCGCTCGCAACGGTGAGGTTCCCGAGACGGTGAACGTGGTCGTCGAACTCCACACGAAGGTCCTCTGGGATATGCTCCTCGGGGAGCTTCCGGGCGAGGATATGTTCGACCTCGAACGAAGTGGAGAGGATTTGGTCAAGGTCCCGCTGTACGTCTTCCCGTATCTCGATATCCAAGTTCTGTCCGTAGTGGTAGAACAAATAGCGGATATCCTGACTCGACATTGACTCGTAGAAATCAGGGTCACGGAGATTGCGCTCAAAGCGGTCATCGTCGGTGTAGATGCGGGTAATCGAGTCGAGACGATTGAGCACGTCCTCGAAAAGATACGAATCGTCTGCATGAATCGAATGAGCGAGCCGCACTAACCTTCCTCGTCCCGTGTCGGCCCGCCTGCCATCGGTTGCGTAGACACGGAAGACGAGTGTTTCGCAGGCTCGAATGATATCCGCCATCTTGTCGGGCTCGTCGTCACCGTACTCCATCTGTGCCGCCATCAGGACGGGGAGAACGTTCGCAACCCTGCCGAGGGCTAGTAGGCGATTCAGTGAGGCTTCGACTTCGTCAGGTCGTTGTGGTGGATTGAATAGCGCAGCGAACGCTGATGCAGCTTCGCGGAGGTTCTGTGTGTACTCGTCAATCTCGTCTTGAACAGTATCATACTCTCCGTTCCGGTATCGCTCTCGAAGCCTGTCTTTGAGCGTATCGAGACTGTTGAAGTACTCGTCTGAATCATATCCGTCGTAGATACCCCAGTGGAACCGTTGAACACTGTCTTCGTCGAAATCACTCACTCTGTCATGTCCGTTAGAGAGGACGAACAGCTCGCGGTAGATGCTCCCGAAACGCTGCTTGATTTTCGTCTCAAGAGCGCCCCGGTTGCTGGAACGGTCGTCCATGTACATCAGGAAGCTCTTCGTCTTGTCCAGCGACGACAGCGGCTTCCCCCGGTCGTTCAGACTCTCGAAAATCGATGCCGCCTCGGAATCACTGTCTATCTCTACGACGTTGATTTTGCAGTCGTACCGCAGGCGCTCGGATATCTCTCGAACAGGCAGGTCTTCAAATTGCGACTCGAAATACTCCTTTGCGTATTCGAGACGTTCCTGCGACGGTGTCTCACACTCTAAACTCGCACTACCGAATAGACTGTCCCGAAAGAACTCCCCGTCTTGGTCCTGCGGCATCAGTCGGGGGCGCTCGGCAACAGGGAATATCAGATTATCCTCTGACACGGTTTCGTCAACCACGTCATCGAACTGTGTGGCGACGTGAAGGAGAATGAGCGCAGTTGTCAATCGCTGCTGGCCGTCAACAACATCATACACGTCGAAGCGCCTGCCTCTATCTGTTTGATACTGCTCGTCCTTCTTGTCGAGGATGATGTTCCCGAAGAAGTGGTTGGTTTCTTCTGGGAGGTATCGAAGGTCGTCAATGAGGTCTTCTAACTGCTGTTCCTCCCACGAGTAGCTGCGTTGGTAGGAAGGAATATCGAAGAACCCGTCCTGATACAGGGATGCGAGCGTTTCGGTACGAGTTTGCATATCCCACTCATCAAATGATTATCCGTTAGTTCTTACGACGGCATCAGTTCGAAAGCATAGCTACGGTCAACACACGGAACGTATCTATCCATACGCCTAGGTGCCTCCAGTCGTAATTGTCTGTTGTGAGACACGAATGAGTGATGAAGAGCCACAGCAGACCGAGTGGGAGACCGAGGTTGGGTTGTCCGAGGAGACGACCTACGTTGCGATTTACCCCAGTCGCAAGCACGCCGAAGAGTGGATGGAAGAGGCCGAGGAGCAAGGCTATGGGAGTCGGTCAAAGTACCTCTACGAACTGATACAGGAGGCCCGTGCTGCCCGTCAAGAAGGGTTCCTCGCATACAGTCAAAACGAGTCGAAGGTGGAGGAGCTTCAACTGCAAGTCGAGCAGTTGCAGGACGACCTCGAAGATGCGCGGAACTCCGAGCCGGGAGAAATCGATATCGAACACGAGGAGTTCGTCACCGCGTTCCTCACCGACAGCTACCAGGAGTTCGAAAGCATCCTCAGGGAAGTAACTGGAAGCGGCGTCCTCACTGGCATCGTCAAGGATGCTGTCGAGGAGCAACTGTTCGACCTCGCAGAAGAGGACAAGGTCGAATACAAACAGGGGTATGGGTGGCGACTCGCTCACGACGACGCTGACGCGGAGGTGGTCGAAGCATGACGGGAAAGACCCGCGAGAAGATTTACGAGAACAAGCACGACGCAGTCAACGACTTCATCCAGCGTAAGGAGGCCATGGGTCGTAGTCGGAGGACGCTCAACGCCTACTCCCGAACCCTGAAATCGTTCTTCCACGAGGAGTTCCCTGACCTCGCACCCGAAGATGTCACGCCGGAACACATCGAGGACTACGTCAGCACGCTTGCCGCCCGCGACCTATCGCAAAACACGAAGCGTCGATACCTCGAATCGCTCTCCTCGTTCTACGGGTGGACGATGAAGCGCCCGCGCTTCGAGAACATCACGGGGAACCCGGCGGCGGTCGTCCTCGAAGAAATCCCACAGAAGTACCGCGACCGCCCAGACTGCGCGACGTGGGAGAGCGCGAAGAAAATCGTCCACAATATCGCCGACCCGCGGAACAAGGCGATTGCCGTCATTCTCGCAAAGACGGGCTGCCGGATTCGGGAGGCACTCGAAATCGAACAGGACGACTTGATGCTCGACGACGGTTTCATTCGCCTCCGTGAGCGTAAGGGTGGCAGTCAGACGGTCGTCCCGGTGGACGAGGAGGTGAAGCACGCCATCAAGCGGTATCGCCTCGTTCGTCCCGATAACGACTCCGAGTACCTGTTCCTGAGCATACAGGGGAATCGCGTCCAGACGACGCAGGTGCAGCGGGCTGTCCGTGACGCTGCGGTCAGAGCGGGCGTGATGGACGAAGGCGAGACCCGCTTTCACCGCAAGTTCACGCCGCATACGTTTCGGACAGTCTTCACTACGCTGATGCGTAATAACGAGATGCCCGACCACATATTGCAGTATATCAGGGGCGATTCAAATTCTCGTACAATGGACATCTACACTCGCGTTGACAGATTTGATGCAAAACAGTCGTATCTTGAGTGCATCGAGTCTCTCGACCTATAGCGTCCCCTCGTAGAGCAATACGGGGAGAGACGAAGAGACGCGGTCGTGAAGCAAGTCGATGAGGCAGTGAGGTGTGTTCCATCGGACATCCACCGAACTGGGAGACGACTGAATCTCTTCGAGTCTGAGGGAACCGGTACATCTGACGGGACGAACGTTCAGCAAAATTCTGCGTGATGTGCTACTCCCGACACCTGCTCGTCTGCGATATCCATACTCGTCGCTATACCTGCTTTCGAGTGTCACGCAAGAGACGACAGTCTCTCCCCGTTCGTCTTACCGGCCCCTACGATGGAACAGACAGAACCTTCCCTGCAAGAGCGAGGTGTCTGCTTTGTCTCTCCGGTGAGGGAGTTATCCGTCCTTGATGAACCCGAGCACGTTGTCCGAGACGTGCAGGAGGCCCCACAACGGCAACCCGACGACGATAACGCTAAACCAGAACGCAAAGAGGGCTATGTCGAGAGGATGCGGGAGCGCAGTGATGGGCAGACCCACTGCGTTGAGCCCGATGGCGAGCAGGAACGAGACGAACCCGAGGAGGTTCAGGAAACGAACGGCACGACGAGGTGACTGGAACGGGCCACGGGGATTCGACCAGTCCCACGAGTCGCCGTCTGTCGAGGCTTCCCTGTCGGTTGTCTCGTAGTCGTCTCCGACTGCCACACCACACTCTAGACAGTACGAAGGGGTGTCGTCAAGCTCTGCACCACACTGTTGGCAATATCGGTCTGGCACGTCACGACGCTCGGAGAAGCCGCTAGTAGGACTGGTGGAAGATTTTCTAATCCGCAATCTCGAAAATCAGCGATATAGACATTCTCCTTCTTACTGTGTGACTCGTCTCTCCACTAGTCCGAGTGGTTGTCTATGTGTTCACTTCGCGGAGGCCGAAGAGCAAGATGGTGTGCTTGCGTTCGCCGATGCAGCTCCCACGTCACATCAGTCGTGACTTCGCTTTGGTTAGATACAATCCTCTGAGCACACACCTGGTATAATCAATAAAACAGTGTGGGGGGATACGGGGGCTTCAGAATGGGATTTCTGCTTATCCACTACTTGCCGGTTATTGCTGTCCATCATGTTGATGCAAATGTATGGAACGAACCTCGGTCGCGCTTGATGCAACGACTCGGGACCGCCTCCAGTCACTCAAACGCGGTCAGGAGAGCTACGACGAAGTACTGACGTGCATCCTCAGCCACGTCGACCGGGATGCGTCTGGTGAGGTGATTGTCGAATAAGTACGAATCCGGCTCTGTGCTCGGTCGGGTGGACATCGATGCGAGCACGAGCCGGGCTATTCCGTCCCGAACGGCGAACCACTATTCAACTGACGCGGGATGAAGTCGCCTTCCGCCTGCGAAACACGCTACGGGTTCTTTCCCTAGGAACGTTTCGCTGTGGTGGTTGAGTCCCGTGATTCACGACTCCGACCCCACCATGCCACGACTCCACGACACGGATGAATCGCTCACAAACGAGTTCGGTGCGACACTCGAGGATGTGAAGCAGGCATCCCCAGCACTACGCGACCTTCTCTCTGAATCGTCACCTGATGATTATAACACCGGAGAGGAGGCAGACAAGGCAGCAGTAGAGAAGTTACGTTACTGGCGTTTCACTGATGAAGACATCTGCGAGAGTCTCGCAAAGTATCCAGCAAGACAGAGAGATAGGAGTTCAATCCGTGAGCGTGTCCGAGGAACAACTCTTAGAGGGATTGACCCTATTCCTGCTTCCCTCGGTACTGCACTCATTGAAAGTGCAAAGCGGAACAACGGGCGTCCCGAGGTTGGAGTTGCTACGTTACAAGAGATTCAGTCTGTATTCGGTATTCTGGGAGGGCAATCGACAGCCCGAAAAATCGCTGAGAGTGGGTTTCCCCAGGGAAATGCCACAAATATCGACTCAGTAAAGAGGCGTGTGGAGCGAGGACTACGAGTCTTAGAACGAGCAGGGTATGTCTCCCACAAAGAGGTAGGGCAATTGTATGTCTGGTATGATGAAGGACTCTCATCACTATCTCTCCCCTCACGTCTTCATAATGAGCAACAGAAGCAATGATTCAGTCATCTTACTACTGTATGCTGTATTCAATGTCGCGGTCATACAGCTTAGTGACAGGTACAGTTTCAGCACAGGGATTGATACTGCCCCTACGAAATGGGAAGAACATGAGCGAATCGCAGCATGAATATCGTGACTCCGAGGAACTGACCCGACACCCGCTCAATCAAGATGTCTATGGCGACCTTACGCTCGAACCGGATTTTATTGACAGCATCAAGCAGCACGGGATTCTCGAACCCCTCCTCATCAAGTCGGACGGGACTATCATCAGTGGGCATCGTCGCTATGCGGCTGCTTTAGAAGTAGGACTCACCGAGATACCTGTTCGAGAGGTATCCTACGACTCTGATTTGGAAGAGCGCGAAGCCGTCATTCACCACAACAAACAGCGAACGAAAACATTCAGCCAGAAAATGCGGGAGGCAATGGAACTGGAGGAAATAGAGCGAGAGCGCGCGAAAGAGCGACAAGGGGAACGAACGGACATCAAGCAAACTTTTGCTTCGAGTGAGTTCGGACAAACCCGAGACAAAGTAGCATCCGAACTCGACATGTCTGGCGAAACCTACCGAAAGGCGAAGAGAGTCTGGGAGGCTGCGAAAGAAGACGGTATCGAACGGATACAGAAAGAGGTCGAGAAAATCGAGAATGGTGCTCAGTCAATTAGCGGTGCCTACGAAACACTCCGACGATGGGAAGACCTGCAAGAACTGGACGGTGCAGTCGAGTGGAAAGAGGTACGAAACGCCGGTCATGATGAAATCGGAGACCGTAGGAGTACATTCGCTGATTCAAAATCGACCCTCTCGGAAAGCAACGAGTGGACAGAATCATTATCGCAGCTCATAGACGAACACGAAAGCAGGTGGGGAGAATCTGACCAAGGTGACGCTTTCGTATTCGGCTATCTGCTGGAAGATGCTGGCTTCGCCGAATTCTCTGGTGAGGATACTGACCCCGAATCGTTCAAAGAACGAAAACCGGACTACGACACTCTATTCAACCTGTACTGGGAAGAAGAACGAGACCTTCCAGAACTTGCAGTTCGCTTCGGAGTTGATACTGCTCTCATCAAGCACTGGATGTTCGAAATGGAAATCCCCCTCCGAGGACGTGAACTGACAGAAGCACAGCGGGATGAATTGCAGTAACAATGGACGAACCCTATCTAGCGGCGATTCGTGGCAAGGCTCGGGATTTCAAGTGGCTTTTTCACCGAGTAAGTGTCCTATCGTCGCGGGCTAAACGGGGTTCTGGTGGACCCTATATCGAGATTTATGAAGACAGAATTGAGGCGTTTGATATTCGGTCTTCCCCAGAGCAATCGTACTGCACCTTCACTAAGAGCTATTTCGATGGCATTTCGCTCCAAGACGACGAGAGGGTTACTGCGTTTGTGAATTGGGTTGATGTATTGAACGCCTTGGAAAAGTTCGATGGGGACGACTTCGTCGAATTTCGATTTCTTGACGACGTGAACGCTACTGAGGGAACGACTCACCCGCCAAGAGCCTCAATATTGCAAGTTCGAAATGTGCTGACTCATCGGATATTATGTCCAACAAGAGGGACAGAAGATGAGCAATCTGACCAGCTACGACAACGCTTCTCGGAAGATGACGTACTTCTGACTGAGAACGACTCAACCCCTGCGCCAGTTCATATTAGTATCCCTGCTGACCAGATGGAGTGGTTCACGTCGATTATTGACGGAGATGAGGACTCCATCGTATATCCTCTTGTAGTCAGGGATGAAAAAATTGAGTTCACATTCTTCCCCGAAAACGACCCTGACACGGAGAATTGGGTTCACGGCAAACTATCTACCCACTCTGCCGACGGTCCAGATATCAAGCACCATTATCCGAAGTATATCGGTCCAGTTTTCCAGATGTTGAACGGTGATGTAGACCTCTATACAGACCCAGAAGAAGGAACGCTTGCAGTCGTGAACAAGGCGAAGATGGGCAGCACTCTACGCTATGTCCTTCCGTCCGTAGATATCGATATCGACGATAGTCCGCTCAAATGGGGCTGAACCACGTACTTCATTCAATACCAAGACAATGCACGTCTCTGCGGTTCCTCACTTGTTCCAATGTATCCCTCGGGGCGTCCTGCTGCTCCCGCGTCTCGCGCGAGTCTCTACGGTTCACGATGAGAGACAGCCGTTCGTTAATCCGATTCGTCGGATTCGAGGTCTTCTGCATCAACCTCGCCCTCAAGATACTGCTCTCCGACTTCTGTGATTCGATAGACACCATTTCCGAGGTGCTGGAGCATTCCGTAATCCGTCAGCATCCGACAGCGCTCCCCGATGTATTGGCGACTGAACCGGACGTCTCCGCTATCGGCCATGCCCTTCGGCGTGTCTGTCTCGACCTCCGATAGACGTTCGAGGATACGCTCGTCGCAGATAGTCATCCAACGAGCGGAATATCGCATAGAGGATATCACAGCGATAGTGCGATACTTACGTCGGAAAAATGAAATAACGTCTAAAGTAGTCTATCGCGACTTGGGTAAGCTATAACTTCTTACTGCTCGGAGGGTTGTGTAAGGACTCTCTCGAATGACTCTCTCCCAGCAGATACTCGAAGAGCAGGAAGTCGCCTACGAGGCGGAGGAAGACCAATACACCGAGGAGATGGAGCGTCTCGAAACACTACCCTCGGCGTTCGAAGAGGGGACGTGGACATGGGATGACTTGGAATGGATTGTACGCTGGAAAATGACGGGGTCGCCGTTCGTCGGGAAAGTTCTCGACGACTTCAACTCGAACGACGAAGCGTTTGTCACTGCACAAATCGAGAAAACGGTCGCTGCCTCCTCGCCGGGCGAGAAGCTGACGCACTTGACCGAGATAACAGGTGTAGCCGAACGGATGGGGTCTGCGTTCCTTCTGTTCATGGAACCTGACCGCTTCACCGTGCTCGACTGGAAGGCATGGGGTGTACTGCACGAGAACGGGTACTTGCCCGATGAGATGCCTGATGACCCGACTGTTGAGGATTACCTGCTGTATCTCGGTGCGTGCTGGGCGATAGCGAACGAGTACGACGTTAGTCTCCGCACGCTCGACATGGCACTGTGGGCGCTCGGAGGCGAGGATTAACTGCCCTGCTCAACGAATTCCAACCGCATCACTCACATAGCTATGGACGACCCCGAACGCCCCGACCCCGACGCTGATGCCGCTGAGATAGCGGAGTGGATGGAGAAGGATTTCGGGCGGGCCGTTGCAGAGGGGATAGCAAACGCTGGTGACGAAGACAACGCCCACGACGAGTACGAGGTCGTAGAGGTAGAGATAGTTAATCACGAGCGGGGAGAGGTCGTCGGGACGGTAGACACGGACGGGAACCTCGACACGGAGAGCGAGGCATTACGCGAGGTCTCGCAGGAGTATATTGACGAGGGCATCCCCGTACTTGTCCCCACGACCTACGAGACCGAGGACGGTGAAACGGTTCACGCCGACGCTGAGGTGATGGTCGAACCGGGAACCACGGGATTCGTGCGGGCATTCGTTGACGAACTCCCGAGTCCGTTCGACTGTGACACAGATGTTCTCCGTGAACTGCCCGTGTTTGAACCCGAGTGACCCGTATCGTTTTGCCAGCTTGCGGTCAATTCTCCGGGTATGACCGAACTCGTATACCATAACCCTGCGGACCGAACCGGAATATCGCCGTTCGATAGGGTCATTCGTGAGATTACGGACGACGAGGAGGTGCTAATCGCCTGTCCGTACATCTCTCCTGACTACCTCCAAGAAATTACCGAACAAACGAACGAATGGTTCCTCCTGACCGACGTAGGAGAGTGGTTGAGCATCCACGGACAGACGAACCGCGAGGCGATTCAGGAGTTCCTCATCGAACACCAAGACCACGTCAGGCACGTTACGAACCTACACGCGAAGGTCGTCGTTGGTGGCGACCGGGCGTTGATAGGGTCAGCGAACTTCACGAAGAAAGGACTCACCGGACGAACGGAGATGTCCGTACTCCTCGATGAACAGGATACAATCGATGAACTCACCGAGTGGTTCGAGACGTTGTGGTCGATATACGACCCACCGGAGGTTGACCGGGTCGAAGAGTACATAGAATCCGCATCCACAACCCCGAGTCCTGCGCAGAATCAATCGAGTATTTCGTTTTCATCAGGTGAATCGCCGGGCACAGCGTCCCTATCTGAATTGCAAAGGGACACCGAAGTCGTGGACGTAGAACACGAGGGGAGTCATGCAGAACTCGTCCAGAGGGTTAGTAAAGCACCCAGTCCCGAATGGATATATTCGTATTTCAAATTGGTCGATGGGGTGCTATCCGAGACGGGACTCACGAACGATGACCCTCGGTTACTCATGTCCATCCCGCAGGCTGGGACGCTCCCTGTGACAGTGAATAACCGGTACGTGCTCGTTGCGTTTCGAGGTGAGCCGTCTAGAACCGAGTTCATCCTACCATCGACGGAGAAATCTAAACCGTACATCGAACAGGCGGATTACACCGGACGGTTCGACTCAATATACGACGAAGATGAATCCGATAGGCCGTGGTTCGTGGGATTCGACGGCATTCCTAATCGGATAGTCGACGAGGAGTTCAGGAAGATATGGCTGAGTGCCGTGGATAAGGAGCTGAAACGAGCGGAGAAAGCACCACAGAGACGGTATCACGAACCCGTGGTATACCATGTAGCACGAGACAGAGGGTACCGCGAGAAGGTAATCTGTGAGGCGTTCGAGCAGGATTGAAGAACGGTCAGACGTCTTCGAGGCAAGCCCGGCGCTATCCACCCTTCATTATTCAGAAGCCGGATGAATAGTGTGTCCGAGACTTCAGTCACGCTGCGACGGACCAGCTATTCCGGAACGTGAGCATCTCATAATCGGAAGTTCCGTATTTTTAGAGCGATACTGTTTCTGTGACTAGTTCTGCCAGCTTCGAGGCGGTTACAAGCCAAGGTCATCTGCTATTTCCCACTCACCATCGGTGTAGGTTTCAGGCGAGTCATAGCCAGCAGCTTGCCAGAGACTACTCAAAGGCTCTGCCAACGCATTACGTAATTCAACGGGGTCAATTGCGGACTCGACTTCTATCCCAAATGGTGCGACAGTATCCGTTTCAAATGCTGTAGTCCCGAACATGGGCATACCATCGCCCCGGTAGATGAATTGGACTCCTGAAACACCCCACAGAGTGAAAGTAATTGAATAGGGACCTTCGATACCAGCGTTATCGATTACGTTCATCATCCGTGCAGTCCGTTCTACCAGAATCCCCTCTAGCGTCGAAGCTCCGATATGTGGTCCATCAACTCGACCGTGCTCACCCGATGCAACGATATCGAGGGTTGCAGCTTCGACAATCCCCACATTGGCAATATGGGTATACCGTCGGACAATGTCGTCCTCGTTCGTTGTCGTAGCTACACCGGGTCCACTGGCAGTGTGTTTTACCGTATCTCCCTGTCCTCTGCCGCTACTGTATGGATTCGATAGAACCGGGATAGAATTGTACGCCTCGTCAATCTCGTTCAGCCGGTACTCTGAACTAGATTCGAATGCGTCTATGTCGACGATATGAATCGTGAGACCTGACTCCCCCTCAGCATCGTACGGACCGCCATCTTCACGTATTGCTTTGACCCGCTTTTCATGATATTTTTCCGCAATAGTGTGTTTGTCCTGCTGAGTATCTCGCGCGGTCAGGATATCCTCTCGAAGAGTCATGCCGGAAGAAACGAATACCGGTAGTAAGAGTGTTTGGTGGTCGTTGGAACTGGTGTTTCTGGGTACTTTCCGAAGATTCGACTCCGGTAGATGAGATTATTCGTCGGTGCCAGATGGCATTTTGTAGTAAGCCTCTGCTTCTTTTCTGACTGCGTATAACCGGAGGACAAAGGCGATAACGAACCCACCTACGAGAATAACGGGGAACGAGACATAGGTGTGGTAGAGTAGAACGATAGACAGGAACAGGTACAGTGCCCCGTATTCCAATGTCGTTTCCTGAATCAGCGACCAGATTCGCTTTGTCTGGATTAATGTCTTAGACATGAATGAGACGAGCAGGAATGAGAACGCTATGCCGAACACGTCCAGAACCGCTCCAATTCCCTCTGGTTGATTCGATGAAGACACAATCACCGCAACGCCAGCAAAGGTGATACTCGCAATCGCTAAGGCACGGCCACGTTGTTGAGTGGCGCGACTCGTCATCTTGTCTCGCTCGTCGCTATCTTGAATGGTACTCAGGTGATGATTCGGATTCAAATAGACCAAGACAGGGATTTCTACAACAAAGAAGAGAAGCATTGCCCACCGTACCGCGAAATCTGCGATAGTGGATAAATCTGGAAACTGCATTTTGAGTTAGAATTTGTGCCCACATTCCCGACAGTGCGGGGCGTTACGCTGATTGAGTTCACTACAACTCGGACATTCTATCGGTTCTGCGGCTACGAGTTCGACCCATCCTCTTTCTCCACACGCAGGACACTCTGTGGCATCTTCTGGAAGGGGGTCCTCGTATCGGTCGCAATCTTCGTTGCCACAGTATTCAGTGAACGATGCAGGAGGCATGGATACTGATTAAAACGTATGCTGGCAGTTCCAGCAGCCGGTTGCATTCCGCTCGTTGAATTCGTTGCAATTTGGACATTCAATCGGCTCAGCCTGAGTAGTGAAAACGCGATTCCCTGGCCCACATTCGGGACAGTGAACTTCTCCCCGCGGAATCGGCTTCTCATGACGAGAACAGTCAGGATTAGCGCAATATTGCATGCAGAACAGTACACTTCCACTGTCAGAATATTCTAACGATTGCTCGTCGTAGAGAATACCTCTCAACTGTGGATCTGAGAAAGGTACAGGAACATCGGTCGCCACGCCGAGTGGGGCCTATGTGACGCCTCAGAGTGTACTCTATTCGTCTTTTGATTACGACTGTCCTCTCTCAGAGGGCAGCAGACGCGAATCTCTGACGTTCGTTCACTTCTTTCCCGAAATGTATGGATAGAAAGCTGGCCTCGGCACTCATAGGGCTCGTCACGACCGGGTGTCGAGGCCGGCTCGGAGTGAGCGCGTCGTCATCGGCCACGTCGGCGTTCGTCGTTCGGCCACATGAGCACGTCGACTGGCAGAAGATATTATGATTATAGAACACGATTGGCTGATAATGATTCGACTCGCGCGTCGAAACCACCCGATCAAGTGCCAGACGGAAGCCGTACTTGGGGGAGGAAGATGAGTTCGCGACTCGCGGTCGCTGGTGTGGCGGTGTTGCTGCTGTTGACCGTCGGGGCCGCAAACGTGGTGGTCACGGCCGAGCGAACGGCGCTGAACGGCGAGTACGTCTCGGACACTCTCGAATCGGGGGGTGTCTACGAGTCGCTGACCGAGGAGGCACAGGAGACTATCCAGTCCGAGATCGAGAGCTTCTCGCCGGAGAACAGCCAGCAGGTACCCGACGGCGTGGACTTCTCCGATCTCGATGCCCGGGCACTGGCCGACGAGGCCGTTTCCGAGCCGTACGTCAGATCACAGGCGAACGAGAACGTCGACCGGGCGTTCGCGTATCTCCACGGCGATCGCTCGGAGCCCAATCTCCGAATCGATACTGAACCTCTCCAGGCCAACGTTTCCGCCGCCGTCTCCGAACAGGTCGAAGCGGTCGATCCGGCGGCTTTGCTGAACGATGCGTCGTTTCGGGTCGAAGGGTACGAGGTCGACGGCTCGCTCGCACAGGAGATGTACCAGAGCCGGGCCGGATACCAGGCCTACCGAAGTGACATCCGCGCTCGCACCGACCCACAGGAGCGCGAAGAGATCAACAGCGAGGCGAAAGCGGAGGCCCGCAGCCGTGCCCAACAGGCAACAGGGCAGTACAACCAGCAGATCACACAGGGGACGATCACGATTCAGGAGGCGGTGATAGACGGTCTCACCGACGACAGGATGACCTACGAGGAGTTCCGGAACGCCTACGACGCGGGTCGCACCCAGATTTCTGACGGGGCTGGGCAGGCTGCTGCCAGCGAAATCGACGAACGTGTCGGCGGTGAGATCACACCGTCTGAACTGGCTGACGGGGAGCTCGGATCGACACTCGAAGACGCGCGCGGGTACGTCCAGCTGATGGACACGCTCCAGCTCGCGCTCCCGATCGCTGCGTTGCTGTTGATCGCACTGTTGTACGGGATCGCGCGCGCCTGGCAACCGACCGCCAACGTGGTTGGTAAGGTCTTCGTGACCGCTGGGGTATTCGCGCTCGTGGCTGTCCTCGTTCAGAGCGTCCTCCTTGGGATCGTCGAAGACCGCGTCGGATCGCAACTCGAAAACAACGATGTCGTCGGGGTCGATCTCGTGACGAGTCTCGTCGAGGGTGTCTTCGAGACGCTGACGATCCAGTCGGGCCTGCTGGTCGTGACCGGGCTGGTCCTTCTCGGAGTCGTCTACGCGGACGAGAACGGACACCTCGACGGCCTCAAACGCTCGATCGGCATCGAGCCCACCGCTGCCGGCGGCCCGGCAGGCCGCGTTCAGCCCCGTCAGCAATCACCGACCCAGAGACAATCGCCACAGGAGCAACCGCCTATTCAGGGGCAACCCGACCGCCAACCACGGCAACCGACGGGCAGATCGATCGCCAGGCAGGGCCCCCAGACCGCCAGGTCCGAGCGCGGACAGCCTTCCGGGGACACGTCGGAAGCACAGCAGCCGCACGAACAGCCTTCAGACACGACTCCTGACGAACAGCCTTCAGAAACATCCTCGGAAGATCAACCACCAGAAACGCCCTCGGACGAACGGACCCGGGGAGACACCCAGAATGCGTCGTCGGACGACCGGCAGGTTCAAGTATCGGACGACCAGTCGACTCCACCAGAAGACGAACAGCAGTCAGCGGAGTCCTCGAACGCGTCCGAACATCCAGAGCAGGAGACCACTGAGACTCAGCCATCTGCGGCGGAGACTGGGGACGATGTCCAGGATCCGGCGGACACGGAGTCTGGATCGCTCGACGCTTGGGAGACGACCGAGGAGTCCGAACTGTCGGAGGACGAACAGTCAGAGTAGATCCGGAAATCTACACGGGGCAGCCGTGGATTACCCCGCCGCGCAGCCCTTCGGCGAGCCAGTAGATCGACAGCACGAGCAACACGAGCGCCACTACCAGCATCTCGACCCCCTTCAACGGGAGCACCAACAGAGCCGAAGAGGCTCCGAACAGCGACAACAGACCGACGAGCATCGCGGAACCACAGGCTGCACAGCCGGCACCGAGAACGGTGAATATCGTTCCGAGCGTTCCGGCCCCGCCAGTTCTGAGATCCAGGCCGTGTTCGCGGACGTGATACACCGCCAGTGTCAGGTTCACGCCTGTCAGGATCGCCACGGTGTACAGCAGGAGACTCTGGATCTGATCGAACTGCGTCCCGACCAGCGGGAACTGATCGAGGGCGATGTAGACCCTGTCTTCGACCGAGAGAAACTCGAATCCCAGGACGTCGACGAGAAACCAGAAATTCTGCGTGAGCGAGAACACCGTCAGCGCGAGCACGGTGACCACGACCACAAAGAGCGCGTAGGTCCAGCGTGAGAGGACCAGCCTGACTGTTCGTCCCATGCGTCGCCAGTCGCCCACTGTGGTCGGTAGCCAGTTGCTGATGAACGCGCGGACGCCGAGTCCCCGGCCGGACGTCATCGTTTCCGGGGACGGTCGCGGGCGTGTTGTAGCTGACGGCCCCGCCGAACGGGGGGCGAACTTTCAAGGACCGAGCTATCGATCCAGCAGTATGGATGACGAGACTGCGATGTCTGGAGAGACTCCACCGGGACCGTCCGGCCTCCCGCTGATCGGCAACACCCGACAGCTCGCGGGCAACCGACTCTCGTTTATGACCGAGACGGCCCGTGAGTACGGCGACGTGGCGAAGATCGACTTCGCGCGTGGGCAGGACTTCTATGCGCTCTTTCACCCGGATCACGTCCGGCACGTCCTCGTCGAGAACAACGAGCACTACGTCAAGGGTGAGTTCTTCCAGGACCGACTGGGATTGCTGGGTGACGGGCTGTTGAACGCCGAAGGCGAGACCTGGCGCGAGCAGCGCCATCAGATCGAGCCGGCGTTTCACCCCGATCGGATCAGCAGTTACGGCGAGACGATGGTCACGTTCACCGAGCGCCTGCTCGACCGATGGGACCTCCCGGCGGTACGGAACGTCCACGAGGATATGATGGCACTCACCCTCGAAATCGTTGCTGACGCGCTGTTCGGGGTCGACATCCGAGACGCCGAAACTGATGTGGGTGACGCGCTCGGGACGGTCATGGAACACTTCCGTCGCCAGACTGGCCGCCCGGTCGACATCCCCGAGTGGATACCCATCAGTGACAACAGGCAGTATCGTACGGCTCGCGACACCCTTGATGGGGTCGTTGAGGACATCATCGCTGAACGGCGCGCCGGCGGAGATGCTGGTGACGTCGTCTCGATGCTGCTCCAGGGTGAGATGGACGCCGAGACGATCCGTGATCAGGTGTTGACGTTACTTCTGGCCGGCCACGAGACCACGGCACAGTCGCTGACGTTCACCAGCTATTTGCTCGCGACCCATCCCGAAGTCGAGCGACGTGTTCAGGCTGAACTCGAAGACACGCTGGCGGGTCGGCCGCCGACGGTCTCCGATCTCGCCGACCTTCCGTACCTCGAACGTGTCGTCCGCGAGAGCATGCGGCTGTACCCGCCGGTTCCCGGAATCGTCCGGGAACCGACCACGGACGACGAGATAGGGGGCTACCACGTCCCCGAGGGAACGACCGTCACGATGTCACAGTGGGTCGTCCACCGCGACCCGCGGTTGTACGACAATCCGCTGGCGTTCGATCCCCAGCGCTGGAAGCAGAAGGGACGTGACGAGCGCCACCCCTTCGCCTACTTCCCGTTCGGCGGGGGGCCGCGTCGGTGTGTCGGCGACCGGTTCGCGATGCTCGAATCGAGACTCGTCCTCGCGCGCCTGTTGCAGTCGGTCCGCTTCGAGACGGTCCCCGAAACGACGATCGATCTCTCGCCAGCGATCACGCTTCGACCGGCCGGCGGGCTGGACCTCCGGGTTGTCCCGCGGACGGAGTGATCTCGAACCGGTTGTGAGGCCGCTCACTCACAGTAGACGCCTTCGACGAACATTCCCTCGCGTCTCAGTACTCGCGTTCGACCAGGAAGTCCGCGATATCCGAGAGGCGGTCGCGAGCCTCGTTGTCCGGGAGGACACGGAGGTGTTCTTTGCCCTCGTCGATCAACTCGTGAGCGAGGTCGCGCGCAAAGTCGATGCTGCCGGCGTCCTCCAGGGTTGCCACTGCCTGCTCGATCGTCTCTTCCTCGACGGCTTCGACGTCGTCTTCGGGGACGAGTCTGTCGACGTCGACGCCCTGCTGGCGTGCGTGGAGTGTGATAATCGTCTGCTTGTTCTCGACGAGATCCGAGCCACGCTGTTTGCCCAGTTTGTCTGAGGGGGTCGTCAGATCGAGCAGGTCGTCCTGGATCTGGAAGGCCCGACCCACGTTCAGCCCGTACTGGTAGAGCGCGTCGACGGAGTCGTCTTCCCCGAGTAAGATTGCTGGAATCGAGGCCGCCGCTGCGTACAGCACTGCAGTCTTGAGTTCGACCATCTCGAGGTACTCGTCGGTCGTGACCTCCTCGCGCGTCTCGAAGTCGATGTCGAAACTCTGGCCCTCACAGATCTTCGTACACGTCGTCGACAGTTCCGACAGCGCCCGTACCGAGCGTTCGGCGGTCGCCCCGGTTTCGAGCATGTTCTCGAAGGCCTTCGCGTAGAGCGTGTCTCCGGCGAGGATCGCCGTCGAGAGGTCGAACTCCCGGTGGACAGCCGGGACCCCGCGTCGCATATCGTCGTCGTCCATGATGTCGTCGTGGATCAGTGTGAACGACTGGATTATCTCGACGCTGACCGCGGCGACCATCATGTCGATCGTCCCGTTTGGTGCGGGGAACTCCCGATAGTCCTCGCTCAGCGGTGGCACGTCCATCAGCGCTTCCGCGGTCAACAACAACACCGTCGGGCGCAGGCGCTTGCCACCCGCGTCCAGCAGGTATCGCGAGGCCTCGTAGAGCCGATCGGGGCGCTTGATCGGCAACTGCTGGGGAATCGCCTCGTTGACCAGCTGGCGACGGTCGGCGATCGCACGCGTCACAGCGTCGACATCGGCACCTTCGGTCATGGTCTCACTCGACCAGCTGGATCAGATTACCGTTGCGGGTGACGTGGAGGTCGTCGCCCATGTTGTAACCCATATCCTCACACAGGTTGACGTAGTCCGAGAAGCCGGACATGTCCTGGTGGGCGGGGATGACGTTCTCGGGCTGGAGAGCGTCCAGCATCTCGTAGTGGCCTTCCTTGTTCAGGTGGCCCGAGACGTGGATGTCGTCGTAGATGCGCGCGCCCTGCATGCCCAGGAGCTTCTCGCTCTGGTAGCGCTGGCCCTCGTTCGTCGGCTCCGGGATGACCCGCGCCGAGAAGATGACCTTGTCGCCGTCGTCCAGTTCGTACGGCGTCTCGCCGCGACCCATCCGCGTGAGCATCGCGCGCGGTTCGCCCTGGTGGCCCGTCACGATGGGCAGGAAGTTCTCCTTGCCCTCGTTCATGACCCGCTTGAACGTCCGGTCGACGGACTTGCGGTGGCCGTACATCCCCAGATCCTCCGGGAAATCCACGAAGTCCAGACGCTCTGCTGTCCCGGAGTACTTCTCCATCGACCGGCCGAGCAGGACGGGCTGGCGGCCGATGTCGTCGGCGAACTCGACGAGCGAGGAGACCCGCGCGATGTGGGAACTGAAGGTCGTCGCGACGATGCCGCCGTCGTAGTCTTCTAAACTGTGCATGACGTCCTTGAGGTGGCGGCGCGCGACGGACTCGCTGGGCGTGCGGCCTTTCTTGCCCGCGTTGGTACAGTCCTCGATGTAACAGAGGACGCCCTCGCCCTCGCGACCGATCTCGCGGAAGCGCTTCATGTCGATCGGGTCGCCGATCACGGGGGTGTGGTCCATGCGCTTGTCCAGCCCGTAGACGATGGCGCCCTCGGGCGTGTGAAGCACCGGGTTGATCGCGTCGATGATGGAGTGGGTGACGTTGACGAACTCGAGTTCGTTCCGGTCGCCGATGGACATCGTCTCCCCGGCTTCCATCTTCACGAGGTCGTTCTGGACGCCGAACTTCTCCTCGCTCTGGATCTGCTGTTTGACCAGTTCGATCGTGAACGGCGTCGCGACGACGGGCGCGTCGTAGCGGTGGGCGAGTTTGGAGATGGCGCCGATGTGGTCGAGGTGACCGTGGGTCGGCACGATGGCTTTCACGTCACCTTCGAGGTCGCTCATCACCCGGTCGTCGGGGATGGCGCCCATGTCGATCAGGTCGAGGCTGTGCATCCGCTCGGTTTCGACGTTGTCGTGGATCAGGACCTTCGAGAGATTGAGGCCCATGTCGAAGACGACGACGTCGTCACCGGCGCGTACGGCTGTCATCTGGCGGCCGACTTCCTCGTAGCCGCCGATAGTTGCGATTTCGATTTCCATGGTTGTGTCCTCCGAGGAAGGCTCGCCCGCGTGTGGCGGATCGGCGACCGGCCTGCAGTGAACGCTCGGGCGTCCCGTAGGCTCCCGTCGGGCCGGGCGACTGGCGAGGAGGCCGACCGGGAATCCCGTAGCCCCCGCACCGCCGGCGTCGACGGAGCCGTCAGTCCGCATCGAGGTCCGATAGATGCCGGCCGCCCCGTCCGCGACCTGGGCGGCCGTGTGCTCGGTTACGCCCACCTACGAGCGCGGGTTGTAAAAAGCGTGTGGGTCGGCCCGCGGAGACTGGTCGTCGGGTCCAGACGAACTCGTCGTCCGTCCCGAACGTACTCGTCGTCGGGCCCGCGAGTTACTGGTCGTCGCGCTGCTCGTCGTCCCGGGTCCGCTCGTGGCCCTCCCCGGTCGTCCACTCGTCTTCGGACTCGCCGCCCGCGCCGTCCGAGTCGGCCGACTCGTCCCCCGACGGTGCGAGCGGGTCGTCCTCCGACGACCCATCGTCCCCGCCCAGCGGGTCGTCGCCGCCGGATCCGCCGTCGGCCTCGTCCCCGCCGAACAGGTCTTCGGCGCTCCTCGCACCGGTCTCTCCCGAGTCAGCCGAGGTGTCTGCGTCGCCGCCCGGCGCGGAACCGTCCTCGTCGCTCGACTCCCGAGCCGGCCCTTCGCCACCGCTGAAGCCGAGTTCTTCCGCGATCTCGCTCTCGCTGGCCACGTCTTCCGGCGACTGTCGCGGCTCGCCCGTCGGCTCCGCAACGTCGAGTACAGCGAGTACGCGGGCGCGCTCTCGGAGATGACCGCGGAGCTACTCGTCGAGAACGCCGACATGATCCGGCCGGGCTTAGAGGAGTCGGCGTGGGTCGTCGTGAAGGCGCTCGTCTCCTCCGGCGTCGCGATGTCGATCGCGGGCTCCTCGCGGCCCGCCTCCGGCGCGGAGCACCTCATCTCCCATCAGCTCGACCGGACCGCACCGGGGCGGGCGCTCCACGGCCACCAGGTCGGCGTCGCCTCGATCATGACCGAGTACCTCCACAGCGGCGAGAACGGGCAGTGGACCGCGATCCGAGACGCCCTCGACGAGTTGGGCGCCCCGACGACCGCCGCCGAACTCGGGATCGACGACGCGGAGCTGATCGCCGCCCTCACCAGCGCCCACGAGATCCGCGACCGGTACACCATCCTCCAGGGCGGGATCAACGAGGCGGCCGCGATCGAGGTGGCGACCGCGACGGGCGTCATCGACGGATAGGCTGTCCCTCCGATAGGCTATCCCTCCGATAGCCGGCGACGCGTTCCGACCTCGAAAGCGAGTTAACCGTCCCGCGACAACTTCGCGTATGTCCACCGCTAGCGTTCGCGACCGGGTCAAAGGGCGGGCCGGCGCGGTCACCGTGCTCCTCACGATCATCGGCTACGGCGCGGTCGGCGGCGTGTTCCTCGTGCCCCAGTTCCAGGCGCTGTTCCCCGAACTGACGCGGAGCACCGTCGATCTCTTCGCGCACGCCATCGCCGCCGTCAACACCGTCACGATCGTCACGCTCTCGCTCGGGTGGTACTGGATCCGCACCGGCGAGGTGAAAAAGCACGCGGCGGCGATGACGACCTCGTTCGGCCTCATCCTCGTGTTCCTCGGCCTCTACCTGCCGAAGGTCGCCGGCGGCGGAACGCGGGAGTTCGTCCTGGAGTCGGCGTACGCGTGGGTCCCCCTCTGGGACTGGATCTACCCCGCGTACCTGATCATGCTCGCGATCCACATCGTCCTCTCCGTCGTCGCGGTGCCCGTCGTCCTCTACGCCGTCGTCCTCGGGCTCACGCACTCGGAGGCGGAACTCCGGAACGAAACCCCCCACCGCCGGGTGGGCCGGATCGCCGCGAGCGCGTGGCTCCTGTCGCTCGTGCTCGGCGTCGTCACCTACCTCATGTTGAACCACGCGTACGACTCGACGTTCGCGGCCGCCGAGGCCGCGACGGCGCTTATCCCAGTCGTTCCCGGGCTGTAACTCCCCGCGTCGTCCCAGCGCCGGCCCCGTCCGGCGCCACCGAAACGCTTGACTCGCCGCCACCGCACCCACACCCATGACCGACTGGATCGGCGACGTCTTCACGAGCGACGCCGGGTGGGACCACCTCGAATCACTCGTCGATATCGACCATCGCATGGCCGGGTCGGACGGCGAGCGCGCCGGGCTCGAACTGACCCGCGACGCGCTCGCCGACGCCGGCGCGCGGGACGCGCGGATCGACGACTTCGAGATCCAGGGCTGGGAGCGCGGCGACAGCGCGATCCGCGACGGCGATGACCCCGTCGCGAGCGGGCAAAACGCCTGCGTCGCGCTGCCGCGGAGCCCGAGCGGCGAGGCAACCGGCGAGTTCGTCGACCTGGGGTACGGCGTCCCAGAGGACTTCGACGGGGACCTGACCGGGACGGTCGTGATGGTCTCGTCGGACACCCCCGACTCGGTCGACCGGTTCGTCCACCGCCGCGAGAAGTACTACCACGCCGTCGAGGCCGGCGCCGCCGCCTTCGTCTTCGCGAACCACGTCGAGGGGACGCTCCCCCCGACCGGGAGCGTGGGAACCGCGGACGCGCCGATCGGCGACATCCCCGCCGTCGGCGTCTCGAAGGAGGCCGGCGCGCGCCTCGCGCGCCGGTTCGAGGGCGAGGAGCTCACCGTCGCCGTCGACTGCGAGGCGAGCGACGCGACGAGCGGGAACGCGGTCGCCGAGATCGGTCCCGACACCGACGAGTTCCTCGTCGTCTCCTGTCACGTCGACGCCCACGACCTCGCGGAGGGCGCGATGGACAACGGCGCCGGCACCGCGACACTCATCGAGGTCGCGAACGCCCTCGCGAGCCGAGAAGACGAACTCGACACGAGGGTCCGGTTCGTCGGCTTCGGCGCGGAGGAGGTGGGGCTGGTGGGCTCCTCCCGGTTCGCCGCGGACGTCGATCCCGACCGCGTCAAAGCCGTCGTCAACGTCGACAGCAACGTGTTCGGGCGCACCCTGACGCTCGACCACCACGGCTTCGACGCGCTGGCGGCGGCCGGCGAGCGCGTGAGCGACCGGTTCGACCACCCGATCGCGCTCGCCGGGGAACTGGTCCCCCACAGCGACCATTGGCCGTTCGTCGAGCGGGGGATCCCCGGCTACATGGTCTCCGGGGAGACGGAGGGGCGCGACCGCGGCTGGGGTCACACCGGCGCGGACACGCTCGACAAACTGGAGTCCCGAAACCTCCGCGAGCAGGCGATCCTCCTGACGGAACTGGTCGTCGACCTGGCCGGGGACGACGTCTCGACCGCGCGGAAGCCCACCGACGAGATCGCGAGCGCGCTCGAACGGGAGGGGAAGGCGACGGGGATGAAGATCACCGGCGACTGGCCGTTCTAGCTCCGCGCGCTCGCCGCGAACCGGGAGGTTTTCACACGCGCCGGCCGCACCTCCGGACATGGAAGCGTCGGAACGCCGCGTCGCCGTCGTCGGCGACGGCGAACGCGCGTCGGAACTCCGAGACGCCGTCCGAGACGCGGCCCGAGGCGCCGGAGTCGAGGTCGAACGCCTCGCGGGCCCCGCGAGCGCGACCGCCGAGGCGATGGCGAGCGGCGACGAGACGCCCGATATCTCCGACGCGACGTTCCTCGTCGCGGTCGGCGACGAGGCGATCCGCGACGCGGTCGTCGCGGCGCCGGACGGGACGGTGATCCCCGTCGCCGATCGCCGACTCGCGTTCGACCGCGGCGGCGCAGTGGACGCCCTCCGAGGACTTCTCGACGGCTCGGAGAGCGACGGCTCCGTCGGGCGCGTCACGCAGCCGGTCCTCGCGGTCGACGACGGGACGGACGCCCCCGTCCGGGCCGCGTTCGACGTCGCCGTCGTGACCGACGAGCCGGCGCGTATCTCGGAGTTCGCGGTCGAGTTCTCTCGCGGCCGGGACGAGTCGGTTCGCGCAGACGGTGTCGTCGTCGCGACGCCGCTGGGGAGCGATGGGTACGCGAGCGCCGCCGGCGGCCCCCTCGTCGAACCTGGCGGCGGGCTCTCGGTCGTGCCGATCGCCCCGTTCAGCACCCGGACGGACGCGTGGGTCGCTGGGGACCGGGTACGGCTCACGGTCGAACGGGAGAGCGAACCGATCGGGCTCGTGGTCGACGGGGAGCGACGCGGCACCGTCGAGCCGCACCGACCGACCGCGATCAAGACGGTCGATCGGGTCTCGTTCGCGGTGCCGAGTGGGGCTCACGAGCGCGCCGATCGGAAACACTCTAATAACTCGTGACCGGAATGATCGGTATGGACCCACTGCAGTTCCTCGTTCCGCTCGGCTGGCTGTCCGAAGTCGGACCGATGCTGCCGTACGCGATACTCGTGATGGCGGTCGCGAACCTCGCGACCCGACACATCGCGCACCGGCACCACGTCGAACAGGGGGAAGACGGCGACAGCGTCGACCCGTACACGCCCCACGCGTTCACGAACATCGGACTGATGCTCCTGACGTTCCTGTTCGTGCTCGACGCACCGGTCAGCGGCACGATCCTCGCTACGATCGTGATCACGATGCTGATCGCCGACCTGTTCGAACTCGAGGCGCGCAACGTCGAGGCGCGCAACGACATGCCGATCGAGGCCCCGAAGAGCTCGATCGCCGCCTCGTTGGTGCTGATGGTGTTCGTCGCCTACTACTCGCTGTTCTTCCTCGTCTCGGGGATCTGGAACCAGTTCGTCGTCGCGTAAGGCGAACGCGCTCCGACGAACCGGATTCCGGCTTCGACGCCGTCGATCGAGAAGCAGGTGCTCCGTTCGACAAGTACCATGTTCTGAGGCACTGCGGCCAGTACAGGAGCAGCGGCAAGCGATAGCGGGAGTGGGTATTGCAGATCGGTGGTGGCAAGCCGGTATTTAAACGAAGCTGAGCGATCGCGACGATGACTTATAAATGAACGCGGCGGTGGCGCGCCCCGGTGAGCGGCCCTCTGGGCCGCGAACCGCGAGGGACCGAAGGTCCCTCTGGCAGCCGGCGGCTTCGCCGCCGGCGACGCCGGTGCGAGGGAGTCGCTGGCGCCAATGGCGCCAGCGACGAGGCTGGGGAGGCGTGAGGCTGCGGTCCCGCGAGCGACCAGAGGGAGCGAGCGGGAGCATGGAAGTCGCAGCGCCGAGCGTAGCGAGGCGACCGTCTTCCAGCGGTGCGGTTGCGGGTGGGTGGGACTCAAAGGGGCAGCCGGCGAGGCGGGCGCAGGCGACGTAAGCACCGCAAGGAGCGAGTGAAACGAGCGACTGAGGAGCGCAGCGAGCGTGCGCCCGCCTCGCCGGCTGGGGCTTTGGCGGTGTTCTCCGTCGATCCGCTGTCAGCAACCGCTTATAAGCGAGCGGCTGGGGCTTTGGAAGTGCTCGCCGTCGATCCGCTGTCAGCAACCGCTTATAAGTGAGTTGCGGAGGATTTGGCGGTGATCTCCGTCGATCCGTCATCAATCATTTATAAGCGATCAGGTGGTACTTCTACCGAGTCCCCTGCCGCTCCGCACGGCTTATAAACGACTCACCCGACGTCGTACGTGTGGACCTGCACGTCCGGTACGAGGGAGACGACGACCCCGACAAGTGCACGGCCCGGAAGCTCGCGCGGTTCGACCTCGCGGAGCTGCACCGCTCCGACCGCGCCACGCCCTACGGCGTCGTGTTAAACCCCCACGCCGAGCGCGCGCTCTCGCCCGCGGACACCGATCTCGCCGCCGAGAACGCCCTGGTCGCGCTCGACTGCTCGTGGGAGTCGGCGGGCGAGAAGATGTTCTCGCTGCCGGGCGAGCACCGCGCGCTCCCGTACCTCGTCGCCGCCAACCCCGTGAACTTCGGGCGACCGATGCAACTCACCACGGTCGAGGCGTTCGCGGCCGCGCTCGCGATCCTCGGCGAGCCCGACCACGCCGAGCGAATCATGGCGAAGTTCACGTGGGGCGAGACGTTCCTCGACCTCAACGAGGAGCCACTCCGGCGGTACGCCGCGTGCGAGGACTCGACCGAGATCGTCGCGATCCAACAGGAGTACCTCGACCGGGAGTAGCCCGCCCCGATCACTCCGGTCGTCCCGAGAGCGGGGGGCCGATACCGGAACCGAACGAGGGACCCGATACCGGAACCGAACGAGGGACCCGATACCGGAACCGAACGTGGGCGCGACAAGCCTTTTGCGTGACTCGCACGTATCAATGAGCGATGGTATCCACTGGTGACACCGCGCCCGACATCTCGGCAAAGATCGGCACGAGCGACCACGAACCGTTCGAGCTCGACGACCACCTCGGCGACGGCCCGGTCGTGCTCGCCTTCTTCCCCGGCGCGTTCACGCCGCCGTGCACGAACGAGATGGTCGCGTTCCAGGAGCGCGCCGCCGAGTTCGAGGACGCGGGCGGGACGATCTTCGGCGTCAGCGCCGACTCCCCGTTCTCGCAGGGCGCGTTCCGCGAGGAGCACGGGATCGAGTTCGACCTCGTGAGCGACATGGGCGGCGACGCGATCCGAGCGTACGGGCTGGAGATGGACATCGCCGACCTCGGCCTCTACGGGATCGCGAACCGCGCCGTGTTCGTGATCGACGACGACGGCGAGGTCGTCTACGACTGGGTCGCCGACGACCCGACAAACGAGCCGGACTACGACGCCGTCCTCGACGCGGTCGAAAGCGCGTAGGACGGAGCTGATCGAAGAGTAGCGAGGTCGGACTGATTCGTCCGGTTGGTTATAAGCGACTGACGCCGGATCGGCGACGAACACCGCCATACCTCGCCGCTCGCGGTTCGGCCTTCGCGCGTTGCGGTTCGCGCCCGAGCGACGCCCACCGACACGCGCCGACAGCAATACCCAGTCGTTGAGGCTGGGCCGTTCAACGCAGGTTCCCCTCCTGCGAGCACACTGTCTAGACGGGACCCGTCGAGTTCTCGAACCGGCTATTCAACGTCCGGAATCAGATGTATCGATTCTTCCGGAATGAGTACGTGGACTGCGGAGCCGTTCGCAAGCCCCAGCCGTTCGAACGTCGGAGGGCGAACGTTCGCCGTGAGAGCCAGCGACCCCGCTTCGATATCGATATCGACCCGGTACTCACTCCCCTCGTTCAGCCATCGAGCGACCGTCCCCGTGACCGTATTCGCTGTTCGGTCACCGTCAGCAACGTCTGGGGCTTCGACCTCTACTCGTGACGGATGGATACAGACCGTCACGGCGGACGCAGAGTGATTCGGCGCGGTCGTATGGACCCGAACGTCGCCGAACTGAACCATCGCTTCGTCGGCCGTTCGATCGGTCACTGTCCCCGCAAAGAGGTTCTCGTTCCCGGTGAAACGGGCGACGAAGCGGCTCTTCGGCCGGGTGAGCACCGCCGACGGTGTGGCCACCTGTTCGAGGGCACCGTCTCGAACGATGGCGATCCGGTCACCGAGTGCCGTCGCCGTCCGCTGGTCGTGCGTGACGTACAGAACGGGGATATCGAGCGATTCGAACAGGCTGTGTAGTTCGTCTCGGAGGCGTTTCCGGATCGGCGTGTCGAGGCTCGACAACGGTTCGTCGAGGAGTAACGCGTCCGGGTCGGTCGCCAGCGTTCGCGCGAGGGCGACTCGCTGTCGCTCCCCGCCGGAAAGCGTCGGAGGCCGTCTATCGAGCAGGTCGGTCACTTCGAGCAGCGTCGCAAGCTCGTCGACGCGATCGCTGGCCGTGGCCGCGTACGCGATGTTTTCACGGGCGGTCATGTGTGGGAAGAGCGCCCCCTCTTGGAAGACCATCCCAACGCGCCGATCTTCGGGCGGGAAACCGACCAGCTCTCGCCCGTCGAGCTGAATCGATCCCGAACCGGGGCTGGTGATGCCAGCGATCAGCGAGAGTAGCGTCGTCTTTCCGCTGCCGGACGGCCCCAGGACGGCGAGCACTTCGTCGTCGACCGTCAGGTCGACCGGACCGAAGCCGAACTGCGCGTAGGCTTTGCGCAACCGGGATAGTTCGAGTGTCATTCCCATGGGTTCGAGGCGACGGTGTTGAGAATCAACAGGGCCGCGGCGGCGATCAGTACCAACAGTATCGCCACCGGATAGGCGTTATCGAGGCCGAGTTCGATAAACGCGACCCAGATCTGAACCGGCATCGTCCGGGGATAGTACGCCATCATCACCGTCGCCCCGAACTCACCGATCGCTCGTGCGAAGGCGAGCGTCACGCCGGCGAGAATCCCCGATCCGGCTAAGGGGAGAGTGACGTGGCGAGCGGTCGTCAATCGGCTCTTCCCCAGCGAGCGAGAGGCGTATTCGAGCGTCTGATCGACGCTTTCGAACGCCGCTTTTGCCGTCACGACCACGAACGGCGACGCCACGAATGTCTGGGCAAGTACCACGCCAGCGAGCGACCGCGTGAGCGGGAACCCGGCGGCAATCGCCGCTTCCCCGAGCGGTGATCCGGGTCCGAAGACGGTGAGCAACACGATGCCGCCGACCGTCGGCGGGAGCACCAACGGGAGTACGACGACTGCGAGGACGCCCTTCGTCACGGCCCCGTCGGTGCGCGCGAGCCAGTACGCGAGCGGCAGGCCGAACAGGGTGGCGACGACCGTGCTTATTGACGCCGACAACAGCGACGTCGTCGCCGAATCCACGACGGTCGGACTGGTCATCCGAGCGAGGATATCCCCAGCCGGTACCGAGAGAAACAGCGACGCCATCGGGACCACGTAGTACAGGAGTAACACCCCTCCCAGGACGAGCGCGACGCTGAGCCAGTCGAACCCGAACGTGACCGTTCCTGTCCGATCCGAGTTCGTACGTGACGCCATTCAGATCAGGACGGTGATGTCCGAAACCGTCGACGATAGCTGTTCATCGGGCCCGCCGAGTCGGGGTTGGTTCCCGCCCGATCGGTCGGTTGTCTGTCTGATGCGCTGGGGCACGTCGCCGGTATGGGCGGGGAACTGCTCGCGCAGGAGGAACCCGTGTTCTTCGAGATACCTCCCGGCCGTCTGCGCGTCGAACACGGAGACCGCAGCGTCGCTCATGTGCCGAATAGTCGAGCCGTAGCTGATGACCCCGCCCTGGATCTCCTGACCGCTCGGCAGGGTGTACGATGTTGTCGAGTACCAATCCTCGGCGTACCGTGGGTTACTCAGATTGATCTGGTCCGGTAGCTCAATGAACTCGTAATCGCGTTCGACGGCCATGTTGCGGTAGGCGATCGCAGCGTCGACGGAGCCAGTTTCGAACTGGCTGATCAGCGACGTTTCGGGATAGATCTGATTCTGCTGGAGCATCTGCTCTCTGAGATTCGGCGCGTCGTCGTAGTACCGCGAGGCGAGTTCGAGCATGAAGAGGGCACGGTACCCGAGCGGGTCCTGGTCGGGATCGGTTCGGCCAACGTCGACGTTCCCGCTGACGATCGGTTCGTACCACCGTTCCGTTCCGGCCTCGGTGAGTTGTTGTCCGCCATCTGTGTCCGGATTGTACGCAATGACGACGGAGTTGCTGGTGAACACGGAGTGCCACGGAGGGGAAAGGGGCTCCTCGAAGAGCGCCACGTCGGCGACAGTGACAATGTCGGGATCACGTTGGCCTTCGTCGATCAGACGAGCCACCGTCGCCGAGCCATGGGACTCGATCCGCACTGGGACATCGACAGCAGGTTTGAAACCGGTAGAGAGTGCGTTCTGGAGGCTTCCCGCCGCGAGGATGGCGATCATCGTCGAGTGCCCACTCGCTTGGTCGCCCGTTCCCGTGACGGTGGGAGCTGTCGTCTCACTGTCGTCACCCCCACTTCCGGTCTCTCCGCCCGTACAACCCGCAATGCCAGCGGCTGCGACCGTCCCAGCACTCCGGAGAAATCGTCGTCGCGTCTTCGGGGAACCGGCATTCGCCATACCGAGATAGAGATGGGTTTGAGAGAAAAGCTTTCCTCAAATACATCTGTTTGACTCTGTATGGTCTCTGCTGAGCCGACGATATTGACCGAACGGCAGGTTGAGGTACTCGAACTCCGAGAGCAGGGGCAGACCCAGCAGGAAGTCGCGGACCGCTTGGGGACGACCGACTCGAATATCAGTGCCATCGAACGAGCGGCGGAACAAAACGTTGAGAGGGCCCGCCAGACGTTGGAACTCGTCCGTACGATCCGGTCGCCGATTCAGTTCTCGGTTTCTCCGGGAACGAGTTTCGACGATCTGGTCGCCGGCGTCTACACTCACGGGGACGAGGCGGGCATCAAAATCGCGCACTGTCGGCCGGAACTCTATACACACCTGTATGGGGTCCTCGAAGAGTGTACGGACCAGAACGAACTGAAGACGACCGTCGAGGTCGGCATTACCAACGGTGGCGAGGTGAGGGTCTACACCGAGGAGTTCTGAGCGTGGCATCGGTTCGCGAATCTCACGAACGGTCGTGAGTCCTTGCGGGCGCCGAGACAGCTTTACCGACCGGCGTGACGACCGGAATTTAAATCCACACCGCTCCAACGACTCCCCATGCCCTCCGAGTCGAGCGTATCGATCGACGGGACGCAGCCGCCGCCGGACTCGTCGCCCCACGGGGATGCAGCGTCCGAGGCCGCCGCGGGACGTGACACCGATTTCGACACTGACCCCGACATGGCTCCCGTCGAGTGGGGACCGGTTCGCTTCGAGCGCCTGCGATCGCTGGCGTTCGGCGTGAGCGCGACCGTGATCGGACTCGTCCTCGCCGCGCTGCTTTTCGGTGCCGCCAGCGTCGTCGCCTCGGTGCTCGGTGGAGACACCTCGCCGTTCGGGAGCGGCGGTCCGCCGGCGTCGATGTGGGCGTTGCTCGTGCTCCTCCTCGTCGGCGGCCCGATGTCGCTGCTGTACTGGCTCGTGGCGTACGATCAGACCTCTCCGGAGCGCCGCCGGGAGCTACGGTCGCAGTTCGGCGACTACTCGTTTGATCTCTCTGGGCTCCGGCTCGGCTGGACGCTCGCCGGAGCGGGCGCCGTGATCGCGCTCCTGGTCGCCGCGGTCGGACCCGGACCCCTGTCCGCCGCGCGATCGCTGCTCTCGGCGTTCGCCCCGGGCGTCGTCTCGCTCTTCGTCTTCCTCCCGATACTCGCCGGCTCGCGCGGGACCGACGTGCGCCTCGACCCGGCCGCCGAGACGATCGAGCGGACCCACCGAAGCCACGACCGGACGCGCGCGGACGACCTCGGGTCCGTGGTCCGGACGCGCCGGATCGACCTCCCGTGGACGACCGTGTTCCTGCTCGCGTACCGGGGAAACGCCTGGTACCGGTCGACGCCGTGGCTGTTCGTCCCGACCGAACTCGCGGACGACGTCGAGCGGGGGCTGGACGCGACCCTCGCGCGGAGCGACGGTCCCGACCGGGCCAGCGTCCCGGAGCGCGTCACTCTCGCGACCGTGGGCTCCGCCTCGCTCGTCGTCGGCCTCGCGATGGCCCTGGCGGCGGGCGAGGCGGCGGCCGGGGTCCTGTTGGCGCTCCTGACGGCGCCGTTCAGCCTCCTCTTCCTCGCGCTCGCGGCCCGGCTGTGACGCGTCTCAGGGACGGAGACCGGCGAGTCGCCGACACCGGACGTGTCACCCTCTACCACGCGACTCATATACTCGGGCCCCGTAGACGGTTCATGGACCGACAGCGTCTGGAGACGGCCCTCGAGTCGGAGTTCGGCGGGACCGAGGCCGAGCGACGGGCGGTCGCACGAGCGGCTCGCGACCTCGCGGACTCGGGGCGACCCTCCCGAGACCGCGGGCACGCCCTCACCGTCCCCGGCGTGATCGATCACCT
>ENA-ORDC01000533-ORDC01000533.1-marine-metagenome-genome-assembly--contig:-NODE-533-length-36765-cov-4.046473_pt1 | contig 36765 bp, 38 predicted proteins | sample MGYA00237783_ERZ508515 | MGnify/ENA primary metagenome ERZ508515 (study PRJEB26186, sample SAMN06268792) | marine metagenome | isolation source: Eden Landing Ponds, San Francisco, CA, USA | place... | reverse complement strand
GACTTCCGTGGTGGGCGTCGTCACGTTCCTGCTGGTCGCCGTCGGGACCGCCCAACTCGTCGCCGCCCTGGGGGTGACACCGTGACCGCGAACCGTCACCCGCTGTTCATGCCCCTGGTGTTCGCCGGCGGACTGCTGTTCGGCTTCGGCCTCGGCCTGAGCCACATGGCCCGCCCGGAGGTGGTGCTCTCCTTCCTCCACTTCCAGGACTTCGGGCTGCTGTTCGTCATGTTCGGGGCCGCGGCCGTCACCGCCGTCGCGGTCGGCGCCGCCACGCGCTTCCTCGGCACCGCGCCGCTGACCGGCGACAGCTACGATCGGCGCCGCCGCGTCCTCGACAGCAACGTGCTCCTGGGTGGCGCCGTCTTCGGCGTCGGCTGGGGTCTCTCCGGCATCTGTCCGGGCGCGGCGTACGCCAGTCTCGGCGTGGGAAACGTCCGGATTCTCTGGGCGCTCGCCGGCATGTTCCTCGGAGCGTACCTGCAGGGGCGCCTGCGGAGTCGGACCGCGGCCACAACGCCCGGCACCGCCCGCGCCGACGGGGCCGGCGACGACGGCCGCTGACCGCCCGTCAGTCGATATAGCGGTTTTCCGTGTATCAGTTCCACCAGCGACGGCACCGCGGTCGGTCGGGCCGCCCACCGGGGGCAGAAGCGGACCACACGAGCGTCTACATCTCCGAGCACCCGACTCACGAGCGGAAACACCGGGACTGAGCGGGCGGGGGCGGAAGAAAAACCAGCAGGTAACGGAACTGCGCGGCGTGCTCAGTCGAACGTGATCCACGCGAGGAACGCGAGGCCGACCATCTCGAAGACGTGCAACAGCATCATCAGTCGCCAGGCGATGACGGGCACGTCGGTGCTGAACCACCCCGAGAGCGTCGGGTCGAGGATGTACATGTAGAACGCGAGCGCGTTCTCGGCGAGGAGGAACACCCCGAACACGAGGAGGCCGACGGCGTGTTTGGACCTGAAGGTCAGGTAGTTTCGGGCCCACACCGCCGACAGCGCGAGGAGCACGACGACGTTGACGCCCGAGGAGACCGTCGCGACGTCCACCCAGATACTCATTCGTTCTCTCCTTTCCCCGTCATCCTGATATACGCTTTCCCAAATCTTTCCATAATCACCGCGTCCCTGTCTCGCACGCTCAGTCTATCCGCTCGACGATTGTCTCGACGGTCTCCCAGTTGGCGCGACACCGCGGCGACGGGAGGTAGACCGCGCCGTAGTCGTCGCCGCTTCGCTGGACCACGTCGTTGTCCATGAGCACGTCGAGGTGGTGTCGGACGGTCTTGTAGTCGAGGTCGAGCGTCTCGGCCAACTGATTGGCGTTTCGGGGCTGTTCCTCGACGGTCTTGAGGATACGTACACGGTTTTCGCCGCCGCGGGTTCCCGTGAGCACGTACCAGAGAACAGCCTCCATCGTGTTCGTTGATACGTCGGGTGAACCTAAGAGCATCGACCGACAGACGCCGACGCGGCCGACCGGCGGCTACTCGTCGGTCGACTCCGAATCGTCGTCGCCCTGGTCGACCGCCGTTCGGTCGTCCCCCACGGCCGCGTCGCCCTCGTCACTCTCGTCGCCCTCGGCGGCCAATCGCTCGGAGACGGTCGACAGCGACTCCAACTCGACCGAGCCGGGGACGCGGGCGAGCGCCGACTCGGGCCAGTCGTCGTGCGCCAGCGTGAACGCCGCGTCGGGGTTCTCCTCGACCAGCCGCGAGACGCCGCGGGCGGCCTGCTCGTAGGCGTCGCGGTCGAGGCGCTCGGGCACCTCGGCGGTGAGCGGGTACGTCTCGGAGAGCGACCGGGGGAACGGGCCGAACGGCGGGACGACTCGCCACGTCGCGTCGAAGTCGTCGCCGGAAGGGGTTCCGCCCTCGGTGAGGAGGACGCGGCCCTCGGCGGTCAGGCGGTCCATCCGGGCGTGGTGGCGAGCGACCTCGGGGCGATGGGCGCTCTCGTTGGAGGCGTAGAAGAACGCGCCCTTCGAGGCGGGGTCTTCGCGTTCGAGCTGGTCGGCGTGGTCGAGGAGGGCGCGGTAGCCGTCGAGCATCGCCGGGTGCGAGCGGGCGCGCTCCTCGACGAGTTCCATGAGGTCGCCGTCGCGGATGGCCTGCTTGATGCGGCGGAGTTCGGCGAACGTGACGTGAAGGTTGTGCTCGGCGAGCAGTTGCTCCTGTCGTTTCGACCCCTTCGCGCGCAGGTCGTCCGGCGAGTACTCCGTACAGATGGGACAGGTACATGGGAGGTAGTCGAGGTTTTCGAGGTGTTCGGTCCCGCGGACCGTGAGATAGCGGCCGTCGCGGGCGTAGAGGGCGTAGGCGGCGGAATCGAACAGGTCACAGCCGAGCGCGACGGCGAGCGCGAGCATCATCGGGTGGCCCGCGCCGAACAGGTGGACCGGCGCGTCGACGCCGAGGCCGCGTTTGGCGGCCGCGACGGCGTCGACCATGTCGTCGTAGCGGTAGGCGTTCATCATCGGCACGACCGCGCCCACGGGGAACACGTCGAGGTCGGTCGCGTCGGCGTGGCGACCGGCCTTCTCGCGGAGGTCCGGATAGGTCGACCCCTGGACGGGGGCGTTGACGAGCATCTCTCCCGTGTCGGCCGCCTCGGCGTCGGCGAGGGCCTGCTTCGTGAGTTCGAGGTCCGTCTCGGCCTGCTCGCGGGCCACGTCCGGCGGCGTCGGGATGTCGACCGGCGTGGCGATGTCGGTGCCGATGTCCCGCTGGAACTGGAGAATCTCCTCGGTCGTCGTGTCGATTTCGCCGTACTCGGCGAGCTGGAACGACCCCGAGTCGGTCATGATGGCCCCGTGGAAATCGAGCATCTCGTGGAGGCCGACGTCGAGCGCCTCCTCGCGGAGGTGCTCGTTCGTCTTGATGATGTAGGAGTTGGTGATGAGGATGTCCGCGCCGAACTCGGACTCCAGTCGCGCGGGCGAAATCGTGTCGATATTGGGGTTGACGACCGGCAGGAGCGCCGGCGTCTCGACGGTGACCCCCGCACGCGGGACCGAAAGGCGGCCGATACGGCCGGCGAGGTCCCCGTCGCGGAGTTCGAAGTGGTCGCGCATGGAGTGGCGTTTCCCGAGCGCGGCGGTAAGGGTTGCGTTCGCGGGCCAGCCGACGGCGAGAAAATAGACGCACGACGATATCTCAGCCCATTCATCGAAATATTCTAGAAAAACGCATAGTAGAGATATCAAACGTGATTTTTTGGGCGAACAGTTTACAAAGAGATTGACTCAATCGAGACGGTAGATGTTAGCCGACTTATCGCCACTCGAAGTAACCGCGCTCGCCGTCGCCCTCGTCGGGCTGATACCGGTTATCACGCAGTACAGAGCCGAGACGAAGCTGTTCACCGTGGGGTACGTCCTACTCGTTGTCGGGATGGTCGCGACGAACGTCGAGGCGCTGTTCCTCGGGTCGGTGCTCAACTTCGTCGAGCACGCGTTCGGCATCGGTCTCGCGGGAGTCACGTTCTTCGCGGCGGCGTACCTGCGCCGGAAAAACGTCATCAACGGCGGTGACGCCTCGTGATAATCGACGCGCTGTTCGACGCGATTGGAGCCCTCGGGTTCATCGGCGCGGCGGTGCTGGCGTGGCTCAACTACCGCGACACCGAGGCGGAAGCGTCGTTCTGGCTGACGTACGCGTTCGCCTCCGTGCTGGCGATTCTGTGGATGGTCAGCCTCACGATGGAAAAGCTCGGCATCTACACCGAGATATTCAACCTCGTGACCTCGCCGCTCATGACCGCCACCGTCGCCGTCTTCGCCATCGGCGGCACCGCGACGCTCGCCATCGTCGCGGACATGAAGGAACTCGTCGACGACGCCGACGAACGGCGGCGCGAACTCGACGCGCTCACGACGGACCTCGAACGGCAGGCCGAGAGCTACGGCGATGCGATGCAGACGGCCGCCGACGGCGACCTCACCGTCCGCGTCGACGCCGAGAGCGACAACGACGCGATGCGTCGCATCGGGCGGGGCTTCAACGAGATGGTAGAGGCCATCGACTCGGTCGTCGTCCGGATACAGACGTTCGCCGAGCAGGTCGACGACGAGAGCTCCGAGGTCACCGCGAGCGCGGACGCCGTGAAGACGACGAGTACGGACGTGGCGAACAGCATCGAGGAGATTTCGGCGGGCAACGAGACGCAACACCGGAACCTCAACGCCGCGGAGTCCGAACTGAGCAACCTCTCTGCGACCATCGAGGAGATCGCCTCCTCCTCCGAAGAGATCGCGCGGCAGTCCGAACAGACCGTCGGACGCGCCAAGGAGAGCCGCGAAGCGGCCAGTTCGACCATCGAGAAGATGGAGCAGTTGGAGTCGCGGTCGACCGAGACCGTCGCGGAGGTCGAGGACCTCCAGCAGTCGGTCACCCAGATCAGCGAGGTCGTCGACCTCATCGACGACATCGCCGAGAAGACGAGCATCCTCGCGCTCAACGCCTCCATCGAGGCGGCGGGCGCGGGCGACGCCGGCGAGGGCTTCGCCGTCGTCGCCAGCGAGGTGAAGACGCTCGCGGAGGAGACCGCCGAGGCGACCCAGGAGGTCGACTCGCTCATCGGCGACATCGAGCAGTCGACCGAGAACGTCGCCGAGGACACCTTCGAGACGCAGGCGGAGGTCGAAGCCAGCCGCGAGACCGTCGGCGAGACCGTCGACGTGCTCGAAGAGATCGTGCATAAAATCGAAGACAGCAACGACTCCATCCAGTCTATCAGCAGTGCCACCGACGAGCAGGCGCAGTCGACCCAAGAGGTCGTCACGATGATGGACGAGATAACGAACCTCAGCGACCGGACGGCGTCCGAGGCGCAGAACGTCTCCGCCGCGGCCGAAGAGCAGACGGCGGCGACCCAGCAGATTGCGGCGTCGTCCTCGTCGCTGTCGGAGCGCGCACAACAGCTCAAATCGCTCGTCTCGCAGTTCGACTCCGGGCGTGCGACGGGCGGCGTACCGGGCGGCGAAACGGCGACTCCCGCGGCTTCGGCCCCGAACCGAGCGATGCGGGCCGACGGGGTCGGCGACGACCGCCCGAACTGACCGCCGACCGGCGCGTGCGAGCGCCCCGACGAACGTTTTTCCGCCGGCTCGCCGAACACCCGAGACGAAACCCGTCAACGGGGTTGAACTCTGCTATAGTCTCGACGCACTCCCGGCCGGAGGGTGACACACCTACGCGCCGATGCCCCAGAAGAACGCGATGCCGGCCACGGTGACAAACGACAGGAGCAACTGCAGGGGCGCGCCGACGCGGAGGAAGTCCGAGAACGTGTAGCCGCCGGGACCGTAGACGAACAGGTTCGTCTGGTAGCCGACCGGCGTCATAAAGGCCGTCGACGCCGCGAAGGTCACGGCGAGGACGAACGCGAACGCGTTCGCCCCGATTGATTGGGCGGCGCTGGCGGCGACCGGAATCATGAGCACGACGCTCGCGTTGTTCGAGATGACGCTCGTGAGCAACCCGGTCGCGAGATAGAACACCCACAGCACGCCGATTGCGGGGAGGAACGTCGCGGTCGAGGCGACGGCGTCACCGAGGAGCGCCGCGGCCCCCGTCTGTTGGAGCGCGACGCCCAGCGGGATGACGCCCGCGAGGAGGAAGATGACGTTCCACTCGACCGATTTGTACAGTTCGTTCGGCTTGAGGACGCCGGTGAGAATCATCGCGACCACGCCGCCGAGCGCCGAGACGACGATTGGGAGGACGTTGAACGCCGGGAGCGCGACGACCCCGGCGATGATGGCGACGGCGAACGGCGTTTTTTCGGTTCGGTAGTCGACGTCGTCGAACTCGTGGGCGACGATGAAGTCCTCGTTTTGGACGAGGCGCGTGAGGCTGTCGGGCGGGGCCTGCACGAGTAACGTGTCGCCGACGCGGATGTCGATGTCCTCGAACCGGTCGCGGACGACCTTCCCGCGGGTCCGAAAGGCGAGCACGTTCGCGTCGTAGCGCTGGCGAAACGTCGAACTGGCGAGGCTCTCGCCGACGAGAAACGAGCCCGAGGGGACGACGACTTCGACCATGACTGGCTCTTGTTCGCCCGGGTGGAGTTCGCTCTCCGAGCGGGGACCGCCGACGAACGTGAGCCCCTCCGAGCGCATGATTCGTTCGAGCGTCTCCCGGTTCGTGCGAAGCCGGAGCGTGTCGTTCTCGTGAATCTCCTTGCGGGCCAGCGGTTCGAGGAACTGCTCGCCGTAGCGGATGAGCTGTAACACGTCGATGTCGAGATGGTCGCTCCCGAGGGCCTCTTGGACGGTCTGGCCGATGAGCGACGAGTCCGCGGGAACGACCACGTCGGCGAGGTACTCCTGAAGCGCGTACTCCTCGACGAGGTCGTCCTCGGCGGGCACTCGCTTGGGGAGCAGGCGGACGCCGACCGTCATGAGGTAGACCGCGCCGACCGCGAAGACGATAACGCCGAGTTTGGTGAACTCGAACATCCCGAAGGCGTGGAGACCGAGGCCGGGCGACTCTCGCCCGAGTTGGGCCGCGATGTCGCTGGCGAGGATGTTCGTCGAGGTCCCGATGACCGTCAGGGTGCCGCCGAGCATCGAGGCGAACGAAAGCGGCATGAGGAGCTTCGACGGGGAGGTCTTGCCCTTGTGCGCGAGGTCTGCGACGACCGGGACAAGGATGGCCACGACCGGCGTATTGTTGATGAACCCCGACACCGGGCCGGTGACGCTAATCGTCGCGGCGAGTTGCTTCGTTTGGCTGTTGCCGGCGTACTCGGCCATCTTCCGCCCGATGTGCTGGACGATGCCGGTTCGGTTGACGCCAGTGCTCAGGATGAGCATCGCCAGCACGGTGATGGTCGCGGGGCTGGCGAACCCCGAAAGCCCCTCCTGCGGGGAGATTCGCGTCCACGGCTCCAGCACCATCAGGAGGACCATCACGACGATGGCGGTCACGTCGATGGGGAGCCACTCGGTGGCGAACAGGACGAGAGAAAGAAGGATGAGCGCGAAGACGACGAGCATATCGCCCGTGACGGCCGCCGGGACAAGTCCCTCGACTACCGACACGAGTGTGGAAAAGAACACGTCTGTTCGAGGGGATAGCGAAAGAAAAAAGCTGGTATCGGCGGCCGCTCAGAACAGCAGTCCGGTCGGAACCCCACCGGGGTTCATCTCGGCGAATCTGAACACGAGGTACGCCAGCGAGAACAGCGTCGCGTTGTACGCGCCGTGGATGAGCGCCGGGACGGCGATGTTGTCTGTCAGTTCGTACGCCGAGCCGAAGACGACGCTCGGGAGGAACAGGATACCGATAGTGACGAGTCGGCCGCCCGCGCCGCCGGTCAACGCGACGTAGTGAATCGCGGCGAAGATGGCGCTAGCGAGGGCGATGCCCGCTACCGGGCCGAACGACTCGCGGATGCGGTTCTGGACGACTCCGCGGAACAGCAGTTCCTCGCCGGGGCCGATGAGGAGGAACGACGCCGGCACGAGGAGCAACAGCACTTCGGGGTCCTGCGCGGCGATTTCGGTCACCTGGTTCGACCCCGCTTGGACGCCGAACGTCGAGACGAGGAACGCCCCGACGAACGCCGCGGCGAGCGCCGTCACGTAGCCGAGAACGACCGCGACGACATCGCGGAGCGACGGGACGGCGACGCCGAAGTACGAGGTCCCGAGGCCGCGGTACCGGCTGTAGACGAGGGCGACGCCGCCGAAGGCGATGCCCTGCAAGAGGACCAGCGAGATGACGATGAGCGCGAGCGGTGTCAGTTCGACCCCCGCGCTCAGCGCCGCGAACTGCGTGATAACGACAAGTATCGTTCCGACGACGAGACCGCCGCCGCCGAGGGCGATGGCCGCGAGGAAGGACCGAGCGAGGTCAGGGAGACGCGTCGTAGTAGCCACAGGCGACCAGTTAGTGCGCCGGCGTCAAAATCCTTCTCGCCTCGGAACGAGGTTCGAGGGGCGAACGCGACGCGGGCGACCGGACGCGCCACGAGGCGGACTACTCGCCGGCGAGTTCGTAGTAGAGTACGCCGAGGACCGTCCGCGCGTCGCGGACCTCGCCCGCGAGGACGGCCCGCTTGAGGTCGTCGTAGCCGACCGTCGTCGGGCTGATGCTCTCGTTGAAGTCGAGGTTCTGGTCGGCGCTCGGCTCGCACCCGCGCGCGACGAAGTAGTGGTGGACCGAGTTGGCGATGCCGTTGGTCGGCTCGACGGTCGCGAGCGGCTCGACCGCCTCGGCCTCGTGGCCGGTCTCCTCTGCGAGTTCGCGCCGGGCGGCCGCGGCGTAGTCGTCGTCGTCAGGTTCGGTGCCGCCGGCGGGGAGCCCGCGGTTCGTCCGGCCGACGGCCTGTCGCCACTCGTCGATGACGACCACGTCGCCGTCGGGCGTGAACGGCAGGATGACGACCGCCGCGGGTTCGTCGACGTAGTGGAACTCCGTCTCGGTCCCGTCGGGGAGCCGAACGTCGTCCATGCGGACGTCGAAGCCGGGACACGAGTAGTCGATGCGCGTGTCGGTGGTCTCCCACGCGAGGTCGTCGTCGCTCATGACAGCACGTGACGGCGGTGCGTGCAAAAACGTCGCGGTCGGGTGCCCACCAGTCGGAAACGTGGCACCGGGTGGTGACCGCGTCGGCCGAGCTACCCCGCGTCGTCGAACGAGACGGTGGCGAGGTCGGCTTCGAGGTCGTCGACGTACTCGTTGTACGCCGCCACGAACTCGGCGAAGTCGCCGGCGAGTTCGCGCACGTCGGGCGCGGCGGGCGGTTCGTACTGCGACAGCAGGTAGATGCCGGCCTCGCCGCCGACGCGGAGGTACGACGCCCGCGGGCCGTCCCACTTCAGCTCCCAGCGCGTGCCGCCGACCCGCTGAGTGAACGTTCCGTACTCGCCGTCGAAGCGATTGAGTTCGCCCGCCATGGTGTCGGCCACCTCGCGGATGGTCGAGACGAGTCGGTCCCGCTGGGCGACGATTTCTTCGGTCGTCGTCACCGCGGGGAACTCCGTCGGCACGTCGTCGAGGACGCCGTCGAGCGACTCGACGTGGTCGTTGTACGCCGCAACGAACGCCGGGTAGTCCTGCATCGCCGTTGCGAGCGCCTTCGGCTCCGGCGGCTGTTTGGTCGAGACGACGTACGTCTCGCCGCCCGACTTCCCCTTGAACCGGAGGTACTCCAGCGCGCCCGCCTCGTACTTGAGCGTCCACGTCCCGCGGCGCGTCTTGAACGTCTCTTGGCCGTAGTCGCCGCCCTGGAGGATGGCGAGTTCGCGCGCGATAGTCCCCGCGTGGGCCTCGACCGCGGCGACGACCTCGTCGCGGTTGGCCGCGACGTCGTCGACGCTCGTGATATCGAACGAGAGGGCGTCAGTCATGGTCGGGAGGTGGATGGTAGAGGGGATAAGTGCGTCCGTCGCCGGTTTTATCACCGATAGTACACGTCTCGAACGTGATGAGCCAACACAGGGCAACGATTGGTGGGACAATCGGGGGCATGGCACGACGGGCGAACCCGGCCTTTGCGGGCGGCATCGTCGCCATCTCGGTGGTCGCACTCGCCTACGCGGTGACGGTCGGGTCGCTCCAGCAACACACGTTCGTCCACGTCATGGCGGGCCTGCTCTGGACGGGCACCGACCTGTTCATGGGGGCGATTCTCGGACCGGTCATCGGCGGGCTGACGGACGAACAGAGCGCCGCGGTGTTCGAGCGCCTCACGCCGAAGACCTCGTTTTTCCTCCCGTCGATGGCGCTCGTCACCATCGCGGGCGGCATCACGCTCGCCCAGCGCCTCGGCGTGTTTCCCCACGCCGAACCGTGGCTCGCGCTGTTCACCGCCGCGAACCTGATTCCGATCTGCCTCCTGCTCGGACGCCGGCTGAACGCCTGGCGCGACCGGCGCTGGCAGGTCGTCTTCGCCGTCGCCACCGTCGGGTCGCTCGCGTGGGTTGGGACCACCATCGGCGACTTCCAGATGACGACCCCGGCCATCGTCGTCGCGCTCGTCGTCGTCACTATCCTCTCGGTGCAGGGGTTCGGCTTCCTGATGCCCGGCGAGATACGGATGTACTTCGAGATGACCTCCGACGACCCGGACCCCGGCGTCATCTCCGCCATCGGAAAACAGAACGCCATGCTCGGCGGCGTGCAGGGACTGTTCCAACTCGTCCTCATCGCCGACATGGTGTACCTCCGCTACGGCGGCTTCTGAGGTGAACGCGGGGCGGCCGCGCTCGGGGCCTCACTCGGTCCGCCGGAACACCCGGAGCGTGTCGCGGTCGCCGTGCTCGCAGTCGACCTGCTCGAAGCCGAACTGCGTGAACACGGCCGCCCAATCGCGGTAGTACAGCGGGAAGTCGTACTCCTCGTCGTTGACGCCGCGGTCCTCGGGCGGAACCGACTGGTCGCCCTCGTTTTCGACGGTGACGACGTAGCGTTTCGCGCTCCGCGCGAGCGCCTCGAACACCCACGCGTCGTCGGGGTGGACGTGCTGAAGCGTCTCGACGGAGTAGACGGCGTCGAACTGGCGGGGGTCGAACTCGTCGACGACCGCCTCGATTGCGTCGGCGTAGAACGTCCCGCAGTCGGCGAGGTCGGGGTAGGCGTCGGCCATCACCTCGAAGCAGTCGGGGTTGATGTCGACGCCGTGGAGGTTCTCGAAGCCGTGTTCGCGGAGGTGCGAGAGGTGCCGACCGGGACCACAGCCGAGTTCGAGAATCGACGCCGAGGGGTCGAGACGCTCCTCGAACACCCGTCGAATCGACTCGCTCGTCTCGTTCGGCCCGTAGTACGCGTAGTACTCCGGCGAGAACTCTCCCGACCGGTCTGCCCACTTCCGACGAACGTCGTTAGCATCCACGGTGTCGGAGACCGACCGGCCACGCGTAAAGCATCGTCGGCTGGGGACAGACGCGTCCGAGAAGAGAATTTCCAATGCCACAGAATGTCTCGGAATCGTCGACGAATCACGGGTAGAGTGCCGGAGAGAACCGACATATCGGAACACCCGTCTACAAACATCGACGATTCAGAAAAAGATTCAATAAAATGACCTCCATGACAGCACGACCCTCACAAGTCTTATCCGTAAAGGGCGTGTGTGTTCAAAAGCAATGGCGAAAGGAAACGTTGATTTCTTCAACGACACTGGCGGCTACGGTTTCATTTCGACGGACGATGCTGACGACGACGTGTTCTTCCACATGGAAGACATCGGCGGCCCGGACCTCGAAGAAGGCACGGATGTGGAGTTCGACATCGAGCAGGCCCCCAAGGGCCCGCGCGCGACGAACCTCACGCGCCTTTAAACTAATTTAGTACGCCGCGTTTCGCGGCAGAACGATAACTCACATTTTGCGTATATCCGACCGGCGAGCGACGCGTTCGCGACCCGTCGGCTACGCGAACTATCCACTCACCACGCAGAGCGTGTCGGCCGCGCGGGCCTGCTCGGAGCGACGCCGCGGCGGTTCGAGTCGGCGGTCGGTCAAACGCGGGTCGGTCCGTCATCTGTTTAGCTGGTGGCGTCGAGGACGGAACAGATATCTTGTGCCGCCCGGCGAGAGCGCGGGTTCGGGGCGGAGAGTGGCCGACGAGCCGGCGGAGAGGCCACTCAGAAATCGCCGTTGATGATGTCGGCGACACGCTGGCGGTCGAACAGCTGTTCTTCCGCGGGGATTTCGGGGTACGGGCCGCCGTCCGAGGTCGGCCACTCGCCGAACTCCTCGGGGTAGAACTGCTTGGCGCTCATCTCCAGTTGGAAGAGGTTGAGAATCGGGCCCTGATAGCGCGCACCCTGCGGGTAGACGTGCCCGTTCTGGACCGCCGAAATCTCCGCGGCGACGGGGTCGTCTTCGAGCGTCGCCCGGAGGTCGTTCATGCTGACGTTCGGTTGCATCCCGCTCAGGAAGAGCACGACGTCGGGGTCGGCCTCCAACAGCGCCTCGAAGTCGACGGTCGACCCCGACTCGATGGAGCCCTCGAACGCGTCGTGCGGTTCGAGCGGCCGGATGTGCGAGGTCAGGAAACCGGGGTTGCCGACCGTGTACGCCCACACCTGCGTCTCGATGTCGGACGCGGTGAGCAACACGACGCTCGGGCGCTCGTCTTCCGGCGGGAGCCCGTCCTCGATGGTGGCGAGCACGTCGGTGCGGACGGCCGTGAGCGCCTCGTAGCGTTCTTCCTCTCTGAGTACCTGCGCGACCTTCCCGAACTGCTCCCACAGCGTGTAGTACTCGTAGTCGCCGGTCCACTCGTCGGTCGGCGACGCGTGACGGGCGCTCAGCGAGTTCCCGAACCACGGCGAGATGTTCTCGGCGACCTCCTCGATGTCGCCCATATCCCACTGTTCGAGTTGGACGACCCACGCCGGGTCGGCCAGATGCACGTCGCTGTCGAGTTCGTAGAGCTTCTCCTTGCTCGTCTCCCACGAGGGGTACAGGTCCGCCCAGTCGACCTCGACGCCGGGGAGCCGCGCCGTGAACTGCTTCCACGTCGCGTCGTAGTACGCCGGCCCGTTGACCGCGTTGACGTCGTCGCCGCGGCCGAGCGCGAACGCCATCCCCGCGTGGTGGGAAAGCCGCGTGAAGATGCTCCGGGGCGACTCGTCGAACTCCACGGTGCCGACCGGTGACATCGTCACCGAGTACGACGCGTCCGCGGGCGTCTCGGTCTCCGTTTCAGTGGCCGTCTCGGTCGCGGTCTGCGCCGCCGCCTCGGTCTCAGAATCCGTCGTTGACGCCGAATCGCTCCCCCCGGTACAACCGGCGAGCAGACTGCCTCCGACGGCCGCGCCACCGTACTTCACGTAGTCGCGCCGCGTCAGTCCCGCCCGTGGCGTCTCGTCGTGTCCCATATTTTTTAGGCCAGCCTAAAATTAATAATTGCTTCGGTTCTCGGGCGGTTGAGAAGGGGTCTGCACGGAGTTACTCCCCGTCCGAACGCTTATCCTCCGAGACCGATTCGAATTCAGTATGGCTAGTGCGACCCGTGATGACAACGGCGAGGGGGGCGTCGGGTTCATCCACGAGGATGACGGCAGTATCACCGCCCGAGACATCGAGACGGGTATCGCATCCTTCGGCAAGACGAACTCCGAAGCGCTCCGGATGCTCTCGGAAGCACTCCTACTGCACGAAGGAGGTGGCGAACCCGTCACGGACGAATATCTCGAGGAGTTGGGACTCAATCCCGACGAGTTCGACGATAGAGAGCTTCCGGACTTCATGCAGTAACGTGGCGCGAACAACGTTTTCCGGCCGGGAAATCGTGAAGGCGTTGACCCGTCATGACTTCGAACCTGCTGGTCGAACTGGGAGCCACGTTCAGTTGCGGTACAACATTCCGACCGGAACGCTCCAGTCTATCGCCAAGCAGTCGGGGGCGAAGCGTTTCCACTCGTGGTGCGAGTGGATCGAACAGACGCTGTAACTTTCAGTCGCCCGACAACCGTTTCGGGGGACTCGCACACGCTACGCGGTGCTCGTTGGTGTTGAAAGGGGTAGTGATGGGCCACAGTGACTCGCTTCGCTCGTCACAAGCACCCGCGTACTTCGTTCGCGGGAACGGCTCAGATTCGAGTCCAGCGAGACCTCGTCTCGCCTCTTCACGCTCGCTATGCTCGCGTGAACCACGGTCACTCACTTCGTTCGTTCCCTGATTCGAATCTTCGCCGGGTGAAATCTCTCACACCTTTCAGACCACTCGCTGTCGCTCGTTAGCGTTGAAAGGGGTAGAAATGGGCCGGCTCAGATTCGAACTGAGGTTACGGCCACCCGAAGGCCGAAGGATACCAAGCTACCCCACCGGCCCGCATTTTGAGGCAAGCCACCGTCGCGTTTAACAGTTGTGATTACGGCCCACCGTCAGACGGCGTGACACACCGCCGAGCCCGACTCAGTACCGCGAATAGCCCGCGGTGTCGAGGTAGTTGTGCGCGACCGTAATCGAGTGGTCCCCGTGGAGAATCTCGGGGCCGAGGCGAACTCGCTCGTCGGCGGCGGCCGCCAGCAACTCGGCCTCCTCGTCGGTGAAGTCGTGGTGGTCCGAGAGGACGAAAAGCGGGTTTGCGGGCGGTTCGACCTCGACGACGGGGTCGCCGTCCTCGTGGAGTTCGACCACGGTCGCGTCGCGGGCGGCCTCCTCCAGCGTCGCCTCGAAGCCCATCCGGCGGATGGAGACCCCCGGCGACGACTCGGCGGGCATGTGGCCGATGGCCTCTTCGCGTTTCTCCAGCGCCTTGCGAATCAGGGCGGCGGTGGAGCGCTCGTCGGGGTTGAGTCGGCGGAGTTCCGACCCCTCGAAGCGGACGGTGTACTCGTCCCCGAGGACGAGGTGGACCCGAACGTCCTCGCGGATGTCGTGCGAGAGGAAGAACGCGGCGTTGACACAGCGGCAGAGCACGTCGAGGCGGCCGGCCCCGCCCGCGATGTCGTCGAGCGAGAAGTCGGGCGTCGTCGGCGCGTCGTGGCCGATGACGATGAATTGGCGCATGAATCCGACTCGGCGCGTCGGGGCCTTATTGCTGTTCACTCGCGCGGGGGAGCGGGCGGGTTGGAGCGAAGCGACGCCCGCAGTGGACACGAATTACCCCGACCGCGCACGTCATATCCGCCGGACGCTTACCTCAGGTAAGTGAGCCTCAAAGCCGGGCGCGACCCGATGGTCCGCCTGTTCGCCGAATACGGTCGCGAGAACCTCGCGTGGTTCGTCGTCGGGCTACTGGCGAGCGTGCTCGGGCGACTCGTCGCGGTCGTGCCGGCGCTCGTCCTCGGGGTCGCCATCGACGCGGTGTTCTTCAGAAACGCGGCGTACGCCCTCCCGTTGGTCCCGTCGTCGTGGGTGCCGACGACCGTCTCCGGGCAGTTCTGGCTGAGTTTCTGGCTCGTCATCGGGGCGTTCGTCGGCGGCGTCGCGCTCTCGTGGGTGCAGGGTCTCGGCCTCGCGGTCTACTCGAACCGCGTCCAGCACGCCGTCCGCGTCGACACCTACGACACGCTCCAGCGCCTCGACATGGCCTTCTTCGACGACAAACAGACCGGGCAGGTGCTGTCGATTCTCGACGGCGACGTGCGAAACCTCCGGACGTTCCTCGACAGCACGCTCTCGGGCGGCCTCCAGTTGGTCGTCGCCGTCGTCGGCATCGCGGGGGTGCTGTTCTACCTGAACGCCCAACTCGCGGTCGTCACGCTCGTGGCCGTCCCGCTTTTGGCCGTCTTCACCGTCTGGTTCATGCGGAGGATTCGGCCGCTGTACCGCGGGCTCCGCGAGAGCGTCGGCGCGCTCAACACCCGCATCGAGAACAACGTCTCGGGGATGGAGGTCATCAAGGCCTCGGCGACCGAGGACTACGAGACCGACCGCGTCGCCGACGCCTCCATGGACTACTACCGGCGCGCCCTCGCGGTCGTCAGGCTCGACTACCTCTACCAGCCATCGATGGAGCTTCTCGCGGGCGTCGCGTTCGCCGCCACGTTCGCAATCGGCGGCGTCTGGCTCATCTTCGGCCCGCCCGCCCCCTTCACCGGCGACCTGCTGGTCGGCGAGTTCGTCACCCTCCTGTTCATGACTCAGCGGTTCATCGACCCGCTTTCGGGTGCGGGCCGCATCGTCAACTCCTACGAGAACGCCCGCGCCTCGGGCGAGCGCATCTTCGGGCTGGCCGACCGCGAGGCCGTCGTCCGCGACGCGCCCGACGCCAGCGCCCTCGACGCGGTCGCCGGCCGCGTGGAGTTCGACCGCGTGTCGTTCGCCTACGCGACCGGTCGCGAGGTGCTCCGAGACGTCTCGTTCACGGCCGAGCCGGGCGAGACCGTCGGGCTCGTCGGCCCCACGGGCGCGGGAAAATCCACCGTCGCGAAGCTCCTCCTCCGGCTCTACGAACCCGCGGACGGCGCGGTTCGCGTGGACGGCCGCGACGTGCGCGACGTGCGCATCAGAGACCTCCGCGAGGCCATCGGCTACGTGAGTCAGGACGTGTACCTCTTCGACGGGACGGTCAGGGAGAACCTCCTGTACGGGGCGTTCGACGCCACCGAGGCGGAGATGGTCGCGGCCGCGAGCGCCGCCGAGGCCCACGAGTTCGTCTCGCGGCTCCCCGACGGCTACGACACCCGCATCGGCGAGCGCGGCGTGAAGCTCTCGGGCGGCCAGCGCCAGCGACTCTCCATCGCCCGCGCGATGCTCCAAGACCCGCGGATTCTCGTCCTCGACGAGGCGACCAGCGCCGTCGACACCGAGACTGAACTGCTCATCCAGCGCGCGCTCGACCGGCTCTCTGAAGGCCGGACGACGGTCGTCATCGCCCACCGGCTCTCGACGGTCCGCCGCGCCGACGCCATCGTCGTCCTCGACGAGGGCGAAGTCGTCGAGTCGGGCACCCACGACGAACTGGTCGAACTCGGGGGGCTGTACGCGACGCTCTGGGGCATTCAGGCCGGCGACGTCTCCGGCGTCTCCGCGGACATCCTCGCGCGGCTGGTCGAGCGGAGCCGCGCGGCCGACGACGCCGACGCGACCCGCATCGCCGACAGGGTCGCCGACGGCGGCGACGACGCCTGACGGGAGCTCAGCAGTCGCTCGGAGGCGAGTGAGAAAAATTCGAGTTCCGGGACGAGAAAGCCGGTTCCCGGCTTCGGTCGCGTCGGTGCGGCTCAGTTACGCCGGCGTGGGCGTGGGACCTTGGGTCGGCGCTGAGCCCGGCGCTGAACCGGCCGGAGCGCCGGATTCGGGCGTGGCCGGTTCGGGCGCGCCGGCTTCCTTGTCGCCGGAGACGAGGAAGTCCGCGAGGTTACCCACGAGCACCTCGTTGTCCGCTTCGTAGGCCGACTCGGGCGCGAGGAAGTCGGCGTCGCCGATGGCGACGACCGTCTCGCTCTGGGCGGCGACCGTGTACGGACCGGGCTTGCGAATCGACTCGACGCGGGTCTCGCCGCCGGAAACGAGCGCCGGCGAGACGCCGTCGGCCGAAATCGAAAGCGGCGCGGCGTCGCGGAACACGACCTCGTCGACGCCCTCGGTCAGGGCGGTGTCGCCCTCGGGCGCGGCGTAGACGTTCTCGTAGTTGAGGTAGTAGTCGTGCATGTTGTACAGCGACGAGGAACCGAACGTGACCCCGTAGTCGGAGGTCAGGCCGGCGTCGCCGCCGGTGGGCCCGGACGACACCGAGACGGTGACGAGACCGAGGATGCTCGTCGTGCCCGCGGACTGCGGGTCACCGAAGAGGGCGACGCGGCCGCCGGCGTCTTCGAACTCGCGCAGACCGTCGAGCTGGCCGCTGGTGTACGGGCGTTCGGGGTTGACGACGACGAAGGCGTCGGCCCGCCGGAGCGAGGCGTTGAAGTTCCGCTGGGCGTCCTCGCGGGTGAGGTACTTCACCTGATGGCCGTTGGCGACGAGGGTGTCGACGAGCGGTTGCACGTCGGACTCGCTCACGTCGTTGCCGTGGCCGACGTCGATGAGGACGGTCTTCGGCGCGGCGTTCGAGTCCATCGTCACCTCGCCCGATTCGGGGCCGGGCGTGGCGACGAGTTCGTCCGCATCGAACGCCTGTTTCGCGGCGTTTTGGGTGTCTGCCGAGTCGTTGCCGCCGAGTTGGACGGCGTAGGGTGCCACCGCGGCCCCGACCAAGATGAGGCCGAGCGCGACCGCGAAGACGACCGCCCCGCCGAGTAGGTTACGCTGAGACATTGCCGATCACCTCGTCTTCGTACTGCACCTGTCCGTACACCATCAGGAACTGCGGGGCGCGAACGCCGTCGTAGCCGATGGGACTCTGGTCGATGACGACCGTCGAGTTACCGCGCTGGGAGCTGAGGAGGATGATACCGGACCGGGTCGGCGGCTCCTTCTCGACGACCTCGTAGTTTTCGAGGCCGGCCTCCGAGGCGGCGCGGTCGATGGCCGTCTGGAGCGTGCCGATGTCGTCGGCGTAGCCGTTCTGCGTGGCGCGAGCGCCCGTGTAGACCTTCGCGTAGGCGACCTCCTCGCGCGACAGCGAGAGGTCGTCGCCGCGGTGGTCCATGACACTGCCGACGAAGGCGTGTTTCAGCGTCTCAATCTGGGCTTCGCGTTGGTCGACGGTCATCGAGGCCTTGTCCGGGCCGGTGCGAATCTCGTTGGACGTGCCGCCGATGGGGGCCGACCCGCGGACGCCGACGCTCCCGACTATCGAGGAGGGCGTCACGTAGATGCTCTCGGAGGGGAGCATCGTGTAGTACGCGCCCGACGCGCCCGTGCCTTGGACGCTGGAAACGACGGGCATCTCTTGGGCGGTCCGGTTGACAGCCATGTACATCCGCTCCGAGGCGGCCGCGGAGCCGCCGGGGCTGTCGACCTGTAGGACGACCGCCTGTATCGATTCGTTCTCTCGCGCTTCGTGGAGGTCCTCTTCCAGCTGGTCAGCTGTGTAGGAGGTGATGGTCCCGTCGACCGAGATGACCGCCACCCTGTCGGGGGTGGGCGCGGCCGCGTCGTAGACGACGGGGGCGAGGAATGCTCCAACCAGGACGGCCGCGACGAGGGCGAGGACCGAGATGGTCCGCGTCGACGCCGCGGAGGAGGGTTTTGATACCATACTGCGGACGAGAGTTCTAGAGCCGGTGTCAAAACAGTTGTCATTTGAAAAGACAGTCTTGCGAGCAAGAATGTCGGCGAGCGTCGGTTTCGTCAGTGAAGCCGCGACGCCGAGACACCGAAAACGGGAGTCGTGACCCACTCAGTCGGTCAGTCCGTAGCCGCGCCGGAACAGCACGACGTTGAGACCGACGACCCCGAGCGTGAGCGCCGTCAGCACGCCGAGAGAAAGGTTCGGGTCCACCTCGGTGACGCCGAGAAAGCCGTAGCGGACGCCGTTGACCATGTACACCATCGGATTGAGGAGCGACGCCTGCTGGAAGGTCTCGGGAATCTCGTTGAGCGAGTAGAAGACGCCGCCGAAGAACACCAGCGGGCGGAGGATGAACTGGTTCATCATCGTCAGGTCGTCGAAGTCGTCGGCCCAGAGGCCGCCGACCACGCCGAGCCCCGCGAACAGCAGGGTGATGACGAGCATGAACGCGACGAGGTAGAACGGCTGGGCGACGCCGACAGAGGTGAAGAACGCGCCGATGAGGGCGACGAGCGCGCCGACGAGCACCCCGCGGGTCGCACTGGAGAGGACGTACGCGCCGACCATCGAGGAGTACGACAGCGGCGAGGTCAGCGCCTCCTCGATGTAGCGGTTCCAGCGGCCGTGAAAGATAGAGAACGACGCGTTCTCGAAGGCGTTGGAGACGGCCCCGAGGACGATGAGCCCCGGGAGGATAAACAGGATGTACGGGACGCCCGCGATCTCGTTGATGCGCTCGCCGAGAATGACGCCGAACACGGAGAAGTACAGCACGTTCGTGATAAACGGCGGGACGAACGTGTTGCGCGGGCGGCGGACGAACCGGAGGACTTCGCGGCGAAGCAGGGCGTAAAAGCCGGTCACGTCGAGGCTCGTGAGGCTCATTGCTCGACCTCCGCGGTGGCGCGGCCCTCGCCCTGTCTCGTCATCTCGACGAACACCTCTTCGAGCGACGTGCGGGAGATTTCGAGGTCGACGATTTCGTGGCCCTGTCGGTCGAGCGCCTGCACCACGTCGGGGGCGACGAGACCGCCCTGCTGTGCCGTCACGACGAGGCGGGTGCCGTCGAGTTCGACGGCCTCGACGCGGTCGTCGTCGGCCGCGAAGTCGGGCACCGCCGTCGGCGGGTCGCGGAGTTGGACGATGATGTCGTCGGTGCCGCGGTCCATCAGTTCCTCGGGGCTGGCGACCTCGATGACGGAACCGGCGTCGAGGATGGCGACCTCGTCGCAGAGGCGTTCGGCCTCCTCGATGTAGTGGGTCGTGAGCAGGATGGTCGTCCCGCTGTCGTTGAGGTCGACGATGGTCTCCCACAGTTCGTGGCGCAGTTGCACGTCGACCCCGGCGGTCGGCTCGTCGAGGATGAGCAGGTCGGGGTCGGTGATGAGCGCCCGCGCGAGCATGAAGCGGCGTTTCATCCCGCCGGAGAGCCAGTCGAAGCGGGTGTCGCGCTTGTCGTAGATGCCGACGCGCTTGAGCACCTCGTCGGCGCGCTCGCGGGCCTCGTCGTGCGGAATCCCGTGGTAGCCCGCCTTGTGTTCGAGCACTTCGCGGATGGGGAAAAAGCGGTCCACGTTGAACTCCTGCGGCGCGAGGCCGATGCGGTCGCGGGCCTCGCGGTAGTCGTCTTCGACGTCGTAGCCGAAGACGCTCGCCTCGCCGCCGGTCTTGCGGACGAGGCCGACGAGGACGTTGATGAACGTCGTCTTGCCCGCCCCGTTCGGCCCCAACAGCCCGAAGAACGACCCCTCCGGAACGTCGAGGTCGACGCCGTCGAGGGCGCGGACGTCGCCGTAGGACTTCGTCAGGTCGCGTATCTCAATCGCGGATGCCATTCGTTGGTGCGTCGTCGGGCGTGGACGCGATTAAGCGTAGTGTCCGCGGAACGCCCCGTCACGAGGTGACACGACCGGTCGCCAACCGGAACCGACGCCGAGAACACTCGACTCGGCGACTCCATGGCAGGTTGTGACATATCAAATTAGGGCCTAATATGCGTCTGTACAGAAATAAGTCATTAACTAATATTATCATTATCAATCATTAACTATTAGTAGTTCTCGGCAGTCGAACCGGGTGAGGAGACAGCCGATGGTAGTATCCGAAGCACACCACGCATCCGACCGCTCGACGACCGCGACCCGCCCCGACCGCTACCGACCGCCGACACCACCGACGTAACCGATGACAGACCGCGACAACACGACCCGAACCGACACGACGACCCGCACGCCGACCACCCCTCGCTCGACGACGACTCGTCCTCGCGCCGCGCGGCGCGACCCCAACAACGAGGAGAACATGGACGCGCCGCTCGTCCCCTTCATCCAACGGCCGGGTGCGGACGACGAGCTGACGACGATTCGGCGCGAACTCGCCGCGCTCCGCGCCCAACTGAACCGCATCGAGCGAACGATGCAGTCCACCGACACCCAATGAACCCGACCGAACTCGACAGCGACGTCTTCGCACAGGATGTTGACAACCAGAAGGCCCGCGAACTGCGGGAGATGCTGAACACGCAGGACTTCGTGTTCGCCCCCGGCATGTACCACGCCCTCGACGCCCGCCTCGCCGAGATGACGGGCCACGACGCCGCCTACATGTCCGGCTACTCGACGGTCCTCGGGCAGTTCGGCTTCCCCGACTTGGAGATGGTCACGATGACCGAGATGGTCGAGAACGCAAAGCGCATGGTCGAGGCGACGAACCTGCCGGTCATCGCCGACTGCGACACGGGCTACGGCGGCGTCCACAACGTCCGCCGCGCCGTCCGCGAGTACGAGAAGGCCGGCGTCGCCGCCGTCCACATCGAAGACCAGACGACGCCCAAGCGCTGTGGCCACATCGCCGGCAAGCAAATCGTCTCCCGCGAGAAGGCCCGCGCCCGCTTCGAGGCGGCGGTCGACGCCAAGCAGTCGGAGGACACGGTCGTCATCGCCCGCACCGACGCCTACGGCTCCTCGAACGGCGACTGGGAGGAACACCTCGAACGCGGCCGCATCTACGCCGACGCCGGCGTCGACCTCGTCTGGCCCGAGATGCCGAACCCCTCGCGCGAGGACGCGGTCGACTACGCCGAGGAGATTCACGAGACCCATCCGGACCTGAAGCTCGCGTTCAACTACTCGTCGTCGTTCGCGTGGTCCGACGAGGAAGACCCGCTGACCTTCCAAGAGCTGGGCGACCTCGGCTACAAGTACATCTTCATCACGCTGTTCGGCCTTCACTCGGGCGCACACGCCGTCTACGAGGACTTCAAGAGGCTCGCCGAACAGGACGAAGAAGGCCAGTTCGACCTCGAACAGCGCTACCTCGACCACCCCACCGAGAGCCACCACGAACTCTCGTTCGTCTCGCGGTATCAGGACATCGAGACGCAGTTCGACCCCGAGGCGCGCCGGCGCATCGAGGAGTCCGAAGGGTTCAGCGAGGAGCAGGCCGACCCCATCACGAGCAACGACGATGACTGAGCGCAGACACGACCGCGAGTTCGTGCGGACGTTCTTCACCTCGCCGACGGCCGTCGAGGGCGAAGCCGACTCCGCGAAGATGCTCCGACGGGCGGCCGGCCTCCGCGGGATGCAAGCGCCCGACGTGTGGGTCCCCGACAACGAGGACGCCACCGCGCCGTCGATGCGCGACGAGGGGGCCGAGAACATCGTCGAAGTCGTCGCCGAACATGGCGCGGCGTTCCCCGGCGAGATTCACCCGCGGATAGTCTGGCACCGCGACAGCCCCGAGACCCGGTATCAGGGCTTCCAGCACATGCTCGACATCAGCGACCCCGAGCGGGGCGCGGTCGAGCACATCGACGGCTTCGTCATCCCCGAGGTCGGCGGCATCGACGACTGGAAGAAGGCCGACGAGTGGTTCACCATCGTCGAGAACGAACACGGCCTCGACGAGGGGAGCCTCGCCATGTCGGTCATCATCGAGAGCGGCGCGGCCGAACTCGCCATGGGCGACCTCCGCGACGAGATGGGCAAGCCGACGAACAACCTCGAACGGCTGTTCCTCCTCGTCGACGGCGAGGTCGACTACACGAAGGACATGCGGGCCATGACGCCAACCGGCGAACTGCCGGCGTGGCCGGAGCTTCGGCACAACACCTCCCGCGGGGCCAGCGCCGCCGGCTGTATCGCCGTGGACGGCCCCTACGACGACATCCGCGACGTGGAGGGCTACCGCGAGCGCATGACCGAGAATCAGGCGAAGGGGATGCTCGGCATCTGGTCGCTCACGCCCGGCCAAGTCGTCGAGGCAAACACCTCGCCGCTCCCGCCGAAGGCCGGCAGTTGGCTCCTCGACGCGGTCGGCGAGGCGGTCGAGCTCGCGTCCGAGGACGGCGTCGAGGTGTACGACGGCGACCGCCTCTCGCTCGAACCCACCGACGGCGGCTACGAACTCCGCGTCGGCGGCGACGCGCGGGAACTCACCGCCGACGAACTCCGCGAGGAACTGCTCGGCCTGACCTCGTACGTCCCGAGCATGGACGACATCGTCGACTCCATGGAGGAGTTCGAGGCGGCCAAGGAAGCCGGCCGCGGCGCGATTGCCATGACGCAGTCGGCGACGCTCCGCATCGGCGGCACCGAAATCGACATCGAAAAAGACCGGATGTGGGACGAGGCGACCTATCAGGCCGCGATGACGCCCATCAGCCTGTTCCAAGACGTGTACGAACACCGCCCGGACCAACACGAAGAACTGGAAGAACGCTACGGCGCGGGCGTCGTCGAGCGCGCGATGGAGGTGGGGATCTGAGCGCGGCCACCAACCACAGGGGTTCCGCCGTCGGCCCCGGTTCCGGCTTGGTCAGACGACGGCGTCCGGTTTCGTAGCTCTGCGACGCGCTCGCCCGAACCGTGGGGGCGACGCGTCGCGTTCTTTTTGTGGTCCCGCGTGCGGTCCGTTCCGACTCGACAGGGCTCCGGCCGACGCTAGCCTCAAGTTCCGCCCACGCGACTCGGCGCGTGTGGACGATTCGAGGGACACCCCGGCGACGACGGCGGCGGAACGCGGCGCTGACAGCGGCGATGGCGAAGCGCTGGAACCCGACGCAGTCGTCGACTTCGAGTCGGCGGGCGTCGGCGACGAGGAGACCCTCGCGCGGCTCCGCGCGGTGAGCTTCTACCTCGACGAGGCGTTCGAGATTCCGGGGACGAACTACCGCGTCGGCCTCGACCCGATACTGGGACTCGTGCCGGGAATCGGCGACGCGACGGCCTCGGCGCTCTCGGCGTACATCCTCGTCGAGGCCGCCATGCTCGGCGTGCCGCGGGCGACGGTCGCGCGGATGCTCGGCAACGTCGTCCTCGACGCGACCGTCGGCTCGCTCCCGCTCGTCGGCGACGTGTTCGACGCGGCGTGGAAGGCCAACGCCCGAAACGTCCGCCTGTTGGAGGCCCGGTACGACGACGCCTCCCCCACGGCCAAGGCGGCCGACCGGCGCTTCCTCCTGGCCGCGGTCGTCGCTATCGCCCTACTTCTCGTCGCGCTCGGCGCGGCCACGGCGCTCGTCGCCCTCTGGGTGCTCGGACAAGTCGGATTATTGTAATTACTCGATATACGAACTATGAGAACCCGTTGTGTGCGTCGTTATCGAGCCCCAAACTGTAAACTACAAGACATATATAGGAGCTTGCAAATCGTGGCGTATGGAACGACGTACTTTCCTCAAGAGCGTCGCCGCGACGGGAGCCCTCCTCACCACCGCCGGTTGTATGGGCGGTGGCTCCGAGTCACAGCCGACCTCGGGTAACGAGACGGGTAATGGCACCGCCGGGGAGACGACGACCGAGGCCGAGTCCGCCGAGGTTCCCGACCCCGAACTCGCCTTCCGCACGAACGGCGGCGTCCTCCGCGTCGTGCACATGGGCGGCGAGAAAATCACCGACGAGTCGACGAGCGAGGTCTACGTCGCCGTCGACGACGAGCGCGCCACGACGTGGGTCGACGACAGCGAAGAGACCGAAAACTTCCCCGTCTCGGTCGGTAACTTCCAGAAAATCGAGTCCGCGGAGACCGGTTCGACGGTCGAAGTCGTCTGGGTCGGCACCGGGGGTACCGAGGAAGTCCTCGCGACCCACGAAGTCGCCGCCGAGGAGACCGCGACCACGACGACGACCAACGAGACGACTACGACCACGACGACCAACGAGACGGTCACGACCGCGAACGAAACCGCGACCGCGACGGCCACCGAGACGACGACGGCGAACGAGACGACCACGTCGTCCGGCAACGAGACCAGCAACTGAGACCGGCGCCCGGCGCGGACGCCGGCGTCGGACGCGACGGGGCTTTTTTCGACTCGAACGGGGTTCGACAGTCGCGCAGTCACGCTCGAAGCGACGGGGCCGCGAACCCCCGCGGGGTCGGCGGTGGAGCCGACTCAGTCGTCGGCCGGGAGGGCGTCCGGGTCGGTCGTCGGGTCGGACGCGACGAGGCCGGTGCGGACGCCGAGGCGGTGACCCAGCGGGCCGAGCGCGTCGCGCTTCATGAACGCGAAGCCGAGGAGGATGAGCGCGAAACCGGCGACGGTGACGGGACCGATGCGCTCGCCGAGGAACGCCCAGCCGGAAACGGCGGCGACGACCGGTGTGACGTAGTTGACGAGGCTGATTTCGACCGCGCCGATGCGGTCGAGCAGGACGAAGTAGGCGATGAAGCCGACGGCGCTACACAGCACGGCCAAGAACAGTAGCGCGGCGACGACGACCGGCGACCACGCCACGCTCGCGAGACCGGGTTCGCCGAGGACGGGGCTCGTGACGTGGAGCATGCCCGCGCCGAGGAGCATCATCCACGCCTGCATCGCGACGACCGGCGGGTTCCCGGGCAGTCGCTTGACGAGCACCGAGCCGAACGCCCACGCCGCGGCGGCGAGAAACAGCAGGACGACGCCGAGCAGTTGGCCGCCGACGGACCCGGACGCGAGGGCGATGAGTACCGTTCCGGCCAATCCCAGCAGGACGCCGAGGAAGCCGAACGCGTCGAGGCGCTCGTCGGGGAGCATCGGCCACGCGAAAAGCGGCGTGAGAACGGGCGCGAGGCTGATGACGATGGCCGAGACGCCGCTCGTCACGTACCGCTGGCCGGAGAACAGAAGCGAGAAGTGCGCGCCGATGAGGAGCGCGCCGCCGACGGAGACGACGAGCCACTCGTCGCGGCCGCGGGGTCGCCAGTCCTCCGCCGCGAGCAGGCCGTAGACGAACAGCACGACGCCGGCCACGTCGTACCGGAGGGCGGCGAACAGCACGGGCGGGAGGGCGTCGAGACCGACCTCGATAGCCATGAAAGAGGTCCCCCAGAGGACCGCGATGGTCGCGAACAGTGCGAGCGTCCGATTCGTTTGCGTATTGAGAGACACGAGATATCGACCGTAGACCCGGGCGTTGAAGCGGCTACCACGCCGCCGTACATCAAATTTCTCGGAGCCGAGATAGCACACCACTCGGGTCGTGTTGACAACCGCCTCGGCTCGACGAAACCCTGACGAGGCCGTCGGCGACGACGGGTCGCGCGGGGCCGACGCGACGACTGCGATGGCGACGCGGTGAGCCGGCGACGCGCCGAACAAAGTAAGCTAGTTACGCGCGCCCCGATAGAGACCGAACATGAGCATCCTTGAGGACGCGCGAGCGCTCGCCGAGAGCGGGCCGGTCTGCGACGCCTGTCTGGGCCGGGCCTTCGCCGAGCGCAGTTTCGGGCTGACGAACGCCGAGCGGGGCAAGTCGCTCCGGGTCGCCGCCGCCCTCGACGACGACGAGCCGTACGAGGCCGTCGACACCGAGGACTGCTGGGTCTGTGAGGGGGCCTGCGCCGAGTTCGACGACTGGGCGGAACGCTGTGCAGAGGCCATCGAGGACGTTGAGGTCGGGACGTATCAGGTCGGCACCCGCGCACCGCCGCTGGTCGAGGAGAACGAACTGCTCCTCCGCGAGGGCGCGGGCCTGCCCGAGGACGCCGGCGAACTGTTCAAATCCGAGTTCAACCGCGAGGTCGGAAAGCGCGTGGGCCGACTCACCGGCACCGAGGTGGACTTCACCCGCCCGGACGTGCAGTTCCTCCTCGACATCGAGGCCGACACCGTCGAGGCGCAACTCAACTCCGCGTTCGTCTACGGGCGCTACCGGAAGCTCGCCCGCGACATCCCGCAGACCGAGTGGCCCTGCCGCGAGTGCGACGGCTCGGGCTATAAGGGCAAAGAGCCCTGCGACTACTGCGGCGGCTCCGGCTACCTCTACGAGGACAGCGTCGAGGGCTTCGTCGCCCCCGTCGTGACGGACGTGATGGACGGCGTCGACGCGAAGTTCCACGGCGCGGGCCGCGAGGACGTGGACGCGCTCATGCTCGGTACGGGCCGACCGTTCGTGGTCGAAATCATGGAGCCGCGTCGCCGCACCATCGACGTGGAACAGCTCGAAGGCGACATCAACGCGATGGCCGAGGGCGAAATCGAAGTCGAGGGGCTTCGACTCGCCACCTACGACATGGTCGAGCGCGTGAAGAAACTCGACGCGAGCAAGGAGTACCGCGCCGCCGTCGAGTTCGACGACGACGTGACCGACGAGGAACTGCGGGCCGCGCTGGACGAACTCACCGGCGCGACCATCGAGCAGTACACCCCCCACCGCGTCGACCACCGTCGCGCGAGCATCACCCGCACCCGACACGTCTACGACGCCACCGGCGACCTCGAAGACGCGCGCCACGCGACCGTCGAAGTCCACGGCGAGGGCGGCCTCTACATCAAGGAACTCGTCTCCGGCGACGAGGGCCGAACCAACCCGAGCCTCGCCGGCATCCTCGACACCGGCGCGGTCGTCACCGCGCTCGACGTCATCGCGGTCGAAGGCGAGGACGAACCGTTCGAGGACGACGAGTTCTTCAAGGGCTGAAGCGAGACGCCGGCGAGCGTCGACGGGCGTCGGCGCGGACCGCAACCTCTAATTTTCCACCCCAAGACCCGACCAGATATGCACATCGGCGTCGACGAGGCCGGAAAGGGACCCGTGTTGGGTCCGATGGTCGCCGCGGCGGTCCGGGGGGAGCCCGACGCCCTTCCGGACGGAATCGCCGACTCGAAGCGACTCGCTCCCGAGCGTCGCGAGGAACTCGCCGCGACACTCCGAGAGCGCGACGACATCGAAGTCGGCGTCGCGTTCGTCGAACCCGAGACCATCGACGACCCCGAGACGGACATGAACCGACTGACCGTCCGCGCGCAGGTCGACGCCGCCGCCGACGTCGCCGTCGACGACGACGAACTCGTCTGCGACGCGGGCGACGTGAGCGAGTCGCGGTTCGGCCGGCGCGTCCGCGAGGGGCTTGCCGAGGCGGGCGTCTCGGTCGAGGTCCGCGCCCAGCACCGCGCGGACGACGAACACGCCATCGTCGGCGCGGCGAGCATCGTGGCGAAAGTCGAACGGGACCGGCGGGTCGAGGCGCTCGCCGCGGCGTACGGCGAGGTGGGGAGCGGCTACCCGAGCGACGGGACGACCCGCGAGTTCCTGCGGGAGTACGTCCGCGAACACGGCATCCTGCCGGACTGCGCGCGGAAGTCGTGGTCGACCTGCGCCGACCTCATGGCCGCGCACGAACAGTCGTCGCTGGGGGATTTCTGAGGCGGCGGGGAACCGGCGTTCGAAACAGTGGAGAGTCGGTAGTTCGAAGGCGAATCTCGGAGACGATTACCGCATCTCGGCGAGCGCGACGTACCCGCCTTCCTGAGCGGAGAGCCACGTCGTCAGCAACTCGTCATCTGTGAGTCCTGCGGGGAAGATGGTGCACTCGTCAGGCGCGTCGTCGTAGGGGGCGACGATGGCGACAAGCTCGTCGTCCGCGGAGTCGGAGCGCCGCGGGGCGTCTGACCGGGTCGTCATCGCGTCCGTGTCGTCGTGTCGAAGTGGCGTATCGTCCATGAGTGGAGTGCGTGTACCGTGATTACCGACGGGCGGCGGTTGCTTGGTTGCCGCTTCGCTCAATATTTTATAGGCAGTATATATTATTCTGTCGGCAAGTACGTCCCGCTGGGGACGAATGAAACCGTCGCTGTCTGCCGATTCTGAAATGGAAAACGCTCTGGGAGTCGGGGTGCTATCAACTGCGAGAATCGAGCGAACGGGCCGGGGGGCGAGAGCACCGGTTCGTGAGACGCGAATTGGAGCGGCGAACGAAAAGAGAAAGCGCGTCGGCCGAACTGAGGTCGGCCTCAGCGGTCCTCGGTCAGGAGGAGTCGGAGGATGTCACCGTACGCCGGGCGGGTGACGAGCACGCCGACGATGACGCCGAGGATAGTGAAGATGGCGAAGCCCTGGAGGTCGCCGAGCGAGAGCACGGCGAGCGGGCTCATGGCGATGATGGTCGTCGCGGCGGCCGCGCCGATGACCCAGAAGGCCCGGCGGAACCGCGACTGGAAGACCTTCCGCGACGTCACGGAGCCTTCGGCCATCACCTCGTCGGCGATGATGATGAGGTCGTCCACCCCGGTCCCGATGACGGCGATGAAGCCGGCGATGACAGAGAGGTCGAGCGGGTAGCCGATGGCGGCGGCGAACCCGAGGAGGATGTACACCTCGGAGAGGCCGGTGACAATCATCGGCAGGGCGACCTGCGGTTTGCCGTAGCGGATGAAGACGACGCCGGCGACCGCGAGGACCGCGATGATACCCGTGATGAGCGAATCGAACTTGAAGCTCTCACCCTGACTCGGGGAGATGTACGAGGAGGTGCCGCTGTCCTCACCCGAGAGGTCGAGGCGGGCCGGGAGCGCGCCGGCGCGGAGGTTGATGGCGATGTCCTGTGCCTCGGAGGTGTTGCGCGTCTGGAGCTGGAAGCTCGGCGCGTCGGCCCACTCGCCCGCCCGCATGGTGTCTGCGAGCCCGCCGCTCATGCCGAAGGCGTTGACGACGTCGCCGTTGACGACGAGCAGGAGACAGCCCTCGGTCGTGTTCTCGCCGCCGTCTTCCATGTAGGTACACCGCGTCCCGCCGGGTTGGGCGAGGCCGGTGTCCTGAACCGCCGTCTGGAACTCCGACGCTGGCTCGTCGCGGACGGAGACGGGGACGAACGCCCCGCTCCCCGTCTGGGACTCCTGTGCGGTCCCGATGGAGGTGAAGTCGGCCTGCGTCAGGACGGCCTCGCGCGTCTCGTAGACCCGCGACCCGTTGTCCGTGCCGGTCGGGTGGTAGATGTCTATCTGGACCGTCCCGCGCTCACCGACGAGGTCGACGACGTCGGACTGGTCGCGGTTCGGGACCTCGACGAGGATGAAGTGCTCGCTCGTCGCCGTGGTCACCTGCTGGACCGTCCCGCCGGAGAGACCGGCCTCGTTAATCTTCGACTGGAGGACGCGGACCGTCTCCTCGCGGGTCGTCGCGGTGACGCCGTCTCTGACCTCGCCGTGGCCGTAGCCCGCGGCGTCGAGCGCGGCGCTCAGGTCGTCGGTCGTGACGTTCTCGATGGTCACTTCGACCGTGTTGGACTCCGCGCCCGTGCGGGCGATGACGTCCGCGGCGTCGGCGCCCGCTATCTGGGCGGCGACCTGCCGTTCGACGACGCGCTCGGAGTCGCCCTCGAACTCGACGTCTTCGGCGGTGACGCCGACGAGCGGCGCGCGGATACGCGTCCCGCCGTCGAGTTGGAGACCGAACTGGAGGTTCGTCGCGCTGTTGCCCTCACTTGCGGACTGGGCCCCCATCGTCGGCGAGAAGAGGGCGAACGTCGAAAGCAGGATGGCCACGACGAGGAAGATGACCCGCCAGTTGTCGCGGAGCGTGCTCATCGGGCCACCCCCTCGAACTTGTACCAGCGAAGGAGGGTCACGTTCAGCATGTAGGTGTTCATCAGGTCGGCGGTGAGGCCGAACACGAGGACCGTGCCGATGGCGGCGAGCAGTTGAATCCCGAACAGCGTCGCCGTGATGGTCATGACGATCATCGCCGCGATGGACGTGAGCGTCATGGTCACGCCGGTCCGCATGGCGCGCGCGGTCGACTCGTAGAAGTCACCGGAGCGCCGGAGGACGTGGTTGTTCAGGAGGATGTCCGAGTCCACCGAGTACCCGATGAGCATCAGGAGGGCCGCGACGGTCCCCAGCGACAGTTCGATGCCGAAGAGGTTCATCAGCGCCACCGGGATGACGATGTCGGAGAACGCCGAGAGGACGACCGCGATGGAGGGGACGAACGAGCGGAACATGGCGAACACGAGGACGCTCATGCCCGCGAAGGCGACCGCGAGGCCGCCGAGAGCGAGCAGTTGTGTCTCGCCGCCGAAGTTGGCCGACACGGCGTCGATAGACCTGACTTCGAAGCCGGCGTCTTCGGCCTGCGTCTGGAGTTCGCTCGACGTCGCGCTCCCCGACTGGAACGTCACGACGTACGTCCCGTCGGCCGCGACGGAGCGAATCGACTCGGGCTGGCTATCGAAGGCCGCGGTGACCTCGCTTTGCGGGGCATCCGTTGCGATGCGGAGTTCGGTACCGCCGGTGAAGTCGACGCCCGGATTCACCGGCGCACCAGTCGCGACGTACCACCCTCCGATGACCAGTAAGGCCACCGCGAGGACCGCGAGGGGGACGGCCGCGAGTTGGCGATTCGTGTACCGGGTGTAGTCTACCTCCGGTACCGTAAACTCAACCATGGGTTGCGGTCCTGAGCGGTGCGGAATAAGGTTTCTTATCCGCGGACGGTCTCGGTCGCCGAGCGGTCTGACGAGCGCCCGACGAACCCGCGACAGGCCCATAGTCGTTGGCCGACAATCGTGAACGATGACGACCGACCAGACGGCGACCCGCGTGGTCGTCTCCTTCCCCGACCAACTCAGCGCGTGGGGCCGCGACCAACTGACCGCCGACCGCTTCGTGAACTACCTGCGACGAGTCCACGAGGACGCCGAGCCGGGCGACGAATGGGAGGAGTTCCTCGACGTGGGCTGTTGCGGCGACTCGCTGACACTGACGCTCCGCGTGGAGGAACTCGAGCCGGCGGACGCGACCCGCATCGGCGAGGAGACGACAGTCGAGTTCGTCGAGCGCGAGGGGAGCGTCCACGGCGGGTGGTGCGTCCAGAGCGCGGACGGGCCCGTCTCCTCGACCGGGAAACAGCGGTAGGACGCGACACGAAAACGCGGATAAAAAGCGCCCTGTCAGGGCATGTAGCGGACAGCAACGACGCCCGGTTGCGAGCGGATTTCGACGCGGTTCACGTCGAGTCTGGCGGCCCGCGAGAGCAGTCCCTCGCGGTCCGAGAGGATGTCGTCGACGGCCTGTTCGGTCGTGTCGTCGGGGACCGACAGGACGTGAATCTCGCCGGTCCCGGCGCGTTCCTCGCGGACGAGTTCGCCGTCGGGGTTGTCGGCGGCGATGTCGCGGGAGTTCGTCGTCGGCGACTCGGTGGAGCGCTCGACGGAGACGGTCCAGCGCGACTCGACTTCGACGAGTTGCCACGAGACGTTCATCGGCGGGTCGGGCGCGACGGTCCCGCGGACGGCTTCGTCCTCGGAGACGCCGGGGTTCGACGAGAGCGCGTGAACCTGCCCGGAGTGAACGTCCTTCAGGACGGCCGACTCCTCGTCGGCGGCGGTGACGAGAAAGGTTCCCGTTCGCTCGGACTCGGACTCAGTCTCAGTCTCGGACTCGGACTCGGTCATCACCCGCTGTAAGCAACCGGGCCTTTTCCCCGTTTCGGGCGCTCACGACGGCGTGTGCCACCGACACCCACGGCGACGGTGGGCTTTTCTCGCGGCGCGCCGACGCGACTGACGATGCCCGCGCTCTGGCGGTTGACCCGGACCGAGACGGCCCGCCGCGTCTACGACGCGCTCAAGGCCCGCGGCCTCACGGCGACGCAGATGGACGAGTACGTCGCGGACGCCGACGCGGCGGACGCCGGCCGCGACCCCCCGCCGGGAGTCGAGATTCGCGCGCTCGACCCCGCGGAGGCGAGGCGGTTCGAAGCTCGCGACGACGCGTTCGCCGAACTCCGGGACGACGAGACGGCGGTGTGCGCGTTCGACGGCGGGAGCGGTGAGAGGGACGGCGAGGGTGGTGAGAACGGTGAAGTCGCGGACGCCGACCCCGTCGGCTACCTGTTTCTCGGTGACCCCGGCCTGACGTACCACATCCACCCGTTGGAGGCCGATGTGACCGTCCCCGGCGGCTACGTCCGCCGGGTGTTCGTCGCGCCCGAGGCGCGGAACCGCGGCATCGCCACCGCGCTCGTCTCGCGGGCCGTCGCCGTCGCCGACGACCGGGGGGCCGAGACGGTTCACGCGCTCGTCGCCCGCGACAACCGGCCCTCGCAGTGGACCTTCGAGAGCGTCGGCTTCCGCGTCGCCCGCACCCGGGCGTACTACCGGGTCGGCCCGTGGCGACGCCGGCGCGTCAAACCGCGTTCATAGCGGTACAGAGCGCTCAGTTTCGTCCCGAGCGCTCCGTTCGGGAACAAAGGTATATAGATATTTGTTTTATATATACTATAGCGGTTAAATTTATACTCAATCGGCCGAGTGTGTCGGACAGACAGGCATGACGGACGAACTCAGGTCAGCACTTCGCGGGAGGCTGGACGCGGTCGACGCGCGGGCGAGCGAGGTCGTGCGCTCATCGACGGGGGAGAACATGATTTCGCGGCTCGGGACCGCGGACTGGTTGAGTCTGGGCGCGCTCTTCTGGGCGTGGGTCGGCGCGATACTGTTCGTGTCGGGCGAGCCGAACTGGGCTATCGTGGCCGTCCTCGCCGGCTTCGTCTTCGACAAGGCCGACGGCTACTACGCCCGCGAGACCGGGACCGCCTCGGCGTTCGGCCGACAGATAGACTCCTTCATCGACATCTTCGCGTACCTCGTGTCGGCGGCGCTTCTGTACCACGTCGCGCTCGCGCCCAACCCGGTCGTGAGCGCCGTCGTCGGCTTCGTCGTCCTCACCTTCGGCGGCCTGCGACTCATCCGCCACAACAGCGAGGGGTTCGGCGACGACTCGGGAACCTCGTACTACCACGGGACGACGGTCGTCCACACGCATCTCGTCGTGCTGGCGAACTACTTCCTCCTCCAGTTCGTCCCGCTGTGGAACGGCTGGGTCGCGGGCGCGACCATCGTGGCGGTCTGCCCGCTCATGACCTCCGACTACAAGGCGTACAAAACCGACGCGGGACACGTCCTCGTCGGCGTCGCCGGCGTCCTGACGGTCGTCGGCTGTCTCGCGCTCGAGTTCGGCGTGGTATGAGCGGTCGGACCCGGAGCTCGCGGGGGCCGCGAACGCTCGCGGTCGACCTCCACGTCCACACCGACGCCTCCTACGACTGCGAGATGTCGGTCGAAGCGGTGTTGGCCCGCGCGGCGGCGGTCGGCCTCGACGCGGTCGCCATCACCGACCACGACTCGGTCGGGTCGCTCTCGCGGGCGTTCGACATCGCCCACGAGTACGGCGTCCGGGTCGTCCCCGGCGTCGAGGTCTCGACGGCCGACGGCCATCTCCTCGCGCTCGGCGTCGACGACCCGCCGGCGACGGGGCAACCACTCTCGGAGACGGCGCGGGCGGTCCGCGAGTCGGGCGGGCTCGCGGTCGTGCCGCACCCGTTTCAGACGTTCCGTCACGGCGCGTCCCGACGGGCGATTCGGGACGTGGACGCCGTCGAGGTGTACAACGCGCACACGCTCACCGGGTTCAGAAACGGGCAGGCGCGGCGCTACGCCCGCCGGCGGGGACTTCCGGGCACGGGCGGGAGCGACGCGCACCGACCCGCGCTGGTCGGACAGGCGTCCACGGCCATCTCGGTCGGGGCTGACGGCGGCGTCACGACCGACGCCATCTTGGAGGGGATTCGAGCCGGGCGAACCGTCGCCCGGGGGACGCGAACGACCGCCCGCCAGTACCTGCGGAAGTACGCGCTGAACGCCCGGCTCAAGACCGCCTCGTTCCTGTGACCGGTCGGCTGTTCGACTCGACCGACGCGCGGAACGCGGCGCTCGTCAGGCTCGGCGTCGTCGCCGGGAGCGGCATCGTCTTCCTGCTCGCCCGGCGCTTCGGCCGGCCCGCGGTTGAGCGCCTCGTCGCCGACGACGCCCTCGCCGAGTTCGACGGCTTCGCCGACCGCCGGGGCGTCGCCGGGCTGTTCGTCCTGTTTCTCCTGCCGGCGTTCCCGGACGACGCGCTCTGTGCGCTCGCCGGGCTCTCGCCGCTTCGACTGCGGACGCTCGTCGTCCTCGTCGCCGTCGGTCGCCTGCCGACGTTCGCCCTCGCCGCGGCCGCCGGGCAGAACGCGGGCGCGGCGAACTACGAGGCGGTTGCGCTCCTCGTCGGCGTCGGCGTCGGCGCCTCGGCGGTCGTCTACCGCTACCGCGACGAGCTGGCGGCGCGAGTCGGGTGAGGCCGAGTCCGAAAAAACGAGTCGGGGGGTTACCGGAGCAGTCGGTGAAGCCCGTAGATGCCTACCCCGCACGCGACCGGCGGAACGAGGCCGTAGACCGCGGGCAGGTCGTAGAGCAGTTGAACGACCGGGACGAGCGCCAAGACGGTCGTTTGACCAACCGTGAACGGCTCGGCCGGCGTCTGTAACTCCGGCGGCACCGACGTGAGAAGTCCCACGTACACCGAGGCCATGAACACGAAGCCCGCGAGCGCGAGGCTCAGGTCGTACCGCGGTTTCGACCCGGTGCGGCGGTGCCGGCGGGCGACGAACAGTACCGGGGCGACGAGCGGCGCGACGACGAACAGCCCCACGAGGACGTAGAACGACCGCGAGAGGGTGAGCGACCCGCCGGGGACGCCGGCGGTCGCGCCGATGAGGACCACGAGTCCGAAGGCGACGAACAACGAGACGACACCCGTCGCCAGCGCACCGACGAGCACGTAACATTTGAACAGCCACGACTCGCTGTGCCGGAAGGCGTACGGGAACGCGCCGATGACGCCGCCGTAGTCGTCTGCCATCGGTCGCCCTTGGGAGCGGCCGCGATTAAAGCGACCGGTGTCGTTTTGACGCCGGGCGACGCGGCATCCTGTATGCAGGTAGACCTCGGGAACGTCCTCGACACGTCGTCGGCCCACGGCGTCTCGCGCGCGACGCTCGACCGACTCGACGACCGCGTCGCGGCCGCCCACGACCGCATCGAACGCGGCCGAGAGGCCGGCGAGCACGGCTACGAATCGCTGAACCTCCCCCACAGCACCGACCCCGCGGCGATTCGCGACGCGGTGAGTCGGTTCGACGACCCCTCGGCGGTCGTCACCGTCGGCATCGGCGGGAGCGCCCTCGGCGCGGCCACCCTCACGGACGCGCTCGAAAGCGACGTGGACGCCTACTACCTCGACAACGTCGACCCGGAGGCCGTCGAGCGCCTCCTCGACTCGCTGGACCTCGCGTCGACCGTCGTCAACGTCGTCTCGCGGTCCGGCACGACCGCCGAGACGCTGGCGAACTTCCTCGTCGTCCGGGAGGCGATGGCCGACGCGGGCGTCGATTGGGCCGACCGAACCTTCGTCACGACCGGCGAGGAGGGCAACCTCCGCGACCTCGCCGACAAGCACGACCTCCCGTCGCTCCCCGTCCCGGACGGCGTCCCCGGCCGCTTTTCGGTGCTCTCGACGGTCGGCCTCGCCGCCGCGGCCCTCTGCGGTCACGACATCGAGGCGGTGCTGAAGGGCGCGGCCGCACAGGAGGCGCGCCTGTCGGACTCGCTTTTCGACTCGCCGGCGTACGCCTACGGCGCGGTCTCCTACGCGCTCGCCGAGCGCGGCATGCACCAGAACGCGATGATGCCCTACGCCGAGTCGCTCGAAACGTTCTCCGAGTGGTTCGCCCAGCTGTGGGCCGAGTCGCTCGGGAAGGACGGCCTCGGGCAGACGCCCCTGCGGGCGCTCGGCGCGACCGACCAGCACTCCCAGCTCCAGCTGTACCGCGCCGGCCCGCGCGACAAGCTCGTGACCCTCGTCCGCGCCACGGAGCGCGAGGACGTGGCCATTCCCGAGACGGACCTCGACGGCCTCGCGTACCTCGGCGGCTCGTCGCTCGGCGACCTGCTCGACGCCGAGTTCGAGGCGACCGAGGCGAGCCTCGCCGCGGCTGGCCGCCCGAGCGTCCGCATCGAACTCGACCGCGTCGACGAGTACGGTCTCGGCGAACTGCTCTACGCGATGGAGGCCGCCTGCGTCCTC
>ENA-ORDC01000529-ORDC01000529.1-marine-metagenome-genome-assembly--contig:-NODE-529-length-36921-cov-14.114157_pt1 | contig 36921 bp, 28 predicted proteins | sample MGYA00237783_ERZ508515 | MGnify/ENA primary metagenome ERZ508515 (study PRJEB26186, sample SAMN06268792) | marine metagenome | isolation source: Eden Landing Ponds, San Francisco, CA, USA | place... | reverse complement strand
CGATGGATCCGATTCCGGAAGTCACCTTTGTTCAGGGTGATTTCACCGAGCAGGCGGTTCTGGAGGAGCTGTTGGCGACGCTCGATGGTCGTCCGGTGGACCTTGTCATTTCCGATATGGCGCCCAATATGAGTGGTGTGGCAGCCATTGATATCCCCAGTGCCATGCACCTGGTGGAGCTGGGGCTGGAAATGGCGCATGAGGTTCTGCGTCCTGGTGGTGCGTTTGTGACCAAGGTGTTCCAGGGGGAGGGATTTGATGACCTGCTTCGTACCATGAAAAGGGACTTCCAGCGGGTGGCCAGCCGCAAGCCGGATGCCTCCAGGGGCCGGTCGCGTGAGCAGTATCAGGTGTGTACGGGGTTCCGGGGACGTTAAGGGCTGTAGGCGGTGAGGGCCGGCTATGGCCGCTGACGGGCGCATTGGTGTAAAGTTCGAAACAGGACCGTTCGAGTTCAGAACGGGCAGACAGTATGGGTGAGTGATCTTGAACGACATGGCGAAAAATCTGGTTCTGTGGCTGGTTATTGCAGCCGTCCTGCTGATGGTATTCCAGAACTTCAGCCCGGAACCACAGCAGCAACAGCTCAACTATTCCCAGTTCATCGAGATGGTGCGCAGTGGTCAGGTCGAGGAAGTGACCATTGAAGGCCAGACCATTACCGGGGCGCGGCAGAACGGGGAGAACTTCACTACCATCCGGCCGGCTGTTGAAGATCCGAACCTGATGGATGATCTCTACAATAACAATGTGGAGGTCACCGGCAAGGAGTCCTCGGGGCAGAGCATCTGGACCCAGTTGCTGGTTGCGTCCTTCCCGATCCTGATCATCATTGCGATCTTCATCTTTTTCATGCGCCAGATGCAGGGTGGTGCCGGTGGCAGCAAGGGCCCCATGTCCTTCGGCAAGAGCAAGGCCCGGCTGATGAGTGAGGAGCAGATCAAGACCACCTTCGATGACGTTGCTGGCGTTGATGAGGCCAAGGAGGACGTGAAGGAGCTGGTGGACTTCCTCAAGGATCCCAGCAAGTTCCAGCGTCTCGGCGGGCATATTCCCAAGGGCGTGCTCATGGTTGGCCCACCCGGTACCGGTAAGACCCTGCTGGCCAAGGCCATAGCAGGCGAGGCCAAAGTACCGTTCTTTACCATCTCGGGGTCAGATTTCGTTGAGATGTTCGTGGGCGTGGGCGCCTCGCGTGTTCGCGACATGTTCGAGCAGGCGAAGAAGCAGAGCCCCTGCATTATCTTCATCGATGAGCTCGATGCCGTCGGCCGCCATCGTGGTGCCGGTATGGGCGGCGGCCACGATGAGCGCGAGCAGACGCTCAACCAGATGCTGGTCGAAATGGACGGCTTCGAGGGCAACGAGGGCGTGATTGTGATCGCCGCCACCAACCGCCCGGACGTGCTGGACCCGGCGCTGCTGCGCCCGGGGCGTTTTGACCGCCAGGTGGTGGTTCCGCTGCCGGATATCCGGGGTCGGGAACACGTGCTCAAGGTCCATCTGTCCAAGGTGCCGCTGGCGGATGGTGTCCAGCCCAGGGACATCGCGCGCGGTACGCCCGGGTTCTCCGGTGCCGATCTGGAGAACCTGGTCAATGAGGCGGCCCTGTTCGCCGCGCGCCGCAATAAGCGCCTGGTTTCCATGGACGAACTGGAGCTTGCCAAGGACAAGATCATGATGGGCTCAGAGCGCAAGTCCATGGTCATGTCCGAGAAGGAAAAGCTCAACACCGCGAACCACGAGTCCGGCCACGCGATCGTTGGCCGCCTGATGCCCGAGCACGACCCGGTCTACAAGGTCAGTATCATTCCGCGTGGTCGCGCACTGGGCGTGACCATGTTCCTGCCGGAAGAGGACAAGTACAGTCACAGCCGGCGTTACATCATCAGCCAGATCTGCAGTCTCTTCGGTGGCCGTATTGCTGAGGAACTGACACTGGGCAAGGATGGCGTAACCACCGGGGCCCAGAACGACATCAAGCGTGCCACGGAGCTTTCCCGGAACATGGTCACCAAGTGGGGGCTGTCCGATAAGCTCGGTCCGCTGATGTACGACGAAGACCGTGATGAGCCCTTTGCAGGGTACGATTCCGGCTCCGGCGGCAAGGGTGTTTCCGGGCCCACGGCCCAGGCCATTGATGAAGAGGTGCGCCGGATCATCGATGAGTGCTATGAAACCGCCAAGCGGATCCTTGTGGACAACATGGAGAAGCTGCATCTGATGGCGGATGCGCTGATGAAGTATGAAACCATCGATGCCGGTCAGATTGATGACATCATGGCGGGCAAGGTGCCGCGGCCGCCGAGCAGTTGGGATGATGATGACGATCACGGCGGTGACACCGTTGTGGCGGATATCAATTCCGACTCCGGCTCCAGGGCGTCGGACGGTGAGGGGGCCGGTCATCCGGCTGGTGAACACTGAACGCCCGACCCTCCGTGGTCTGAGCGCTCCCGGGTCAGTCCCGGGAGCGTTTTTCGTTGTGGGGAGTATTCATGACCATACTGTCTGAGAAGACACCGTCACCTGCCGTCATGGGGGTAATCAACGCCACTCCGGATTCGTTCTCGGATGGCGGCCGTTTCATCGATCCAGGCAATGCGCTGTCCCAGGCACGGGCCATGGTTGAGGCAGGTGTGGACTGGGTGGATATTGGCGGCGAGTCCACTCGCCCCGGAGCAACACCGGTTCCCCTTCAGGAGGAGCTGGATCGCGTCTGCCCGGTCATCGAGGCGATCCATCGTGAGCTGGATGTCCCCATCTCCCTGGATACCAGCGCTCCCGAAGTGATGCGTGAAGGGGCGCGCCTGGGTATCAGCATGATCAACGATGTACGTTCTCTGGAGCGGGAAGGCGCTGTGGCGGCGGCGCGTGACACCGGCCTGGCCGTCTGCATCATGCATCGCCAGGGGGAGCCTGAGACCATGCAGGATCGGCCCGAGTACAGTAATGTTCTGGAGGAAGTCCTGGGGTATCTGGAGCGCCGTGCCGCCCAGCTCCAGGATGCGGGCATTCCCGGTGACCGGCTGCTCTACGATCCGGGCTTTGGCTTTGGTAAGACCTTGGAGCACAACCTGGTTCTGCTGGAGAACCTGGAGGCCATTGTCGCCCGTGGTTGGCCGGTGCTGGTGGGGATGTCACGCAAGAGCATGATCGGTGGCGTTACCGGCCGTCCCGTTGAGGAGCGCATGCCGGGCAGCGTCGCGGCCGCGGCCATGGCGATGATGAAAGGTGCCGCGATCGTGCGTGTGCACGATGTGAAAGAAACGGTGGATGCCGCGCGCATGGTGCGTGCTGCGCGCGAACAGGGCAGCCTCCGGGCATAGAGCGGGAAAGGGATAATGACAATGGGCGAGCGCAGGTATTTCGGAACGGACGGTATTCGCGGGGAAGTGGGAACTCACCCAATTTCCCCGGACTTTATCCTCAAACTGGGCTGGGCGGCTGGTCGCGCCTTTCGCAGGGAGGGGCAGGCCAACACGATGTTGATCGGCAAGGATACCCGCCTGTCCGGCTATATGTTCGAATCAGCGCTGGAAGCGGGCCTTTCCGCCGCCGGTATGGACGTACGTCTGCTGGGTCCGATGCCTACCCCCGCCATTGCCTATCTGACGCGCACCTTCCGGGCAGCGGCGGGTATCGTCATCAGCGCGTCCCATAACCCCCACCACGATAATGGCATCAAGTTCTTCTCGGCGGACGGCACCAAGCTCGATGACGCGCTTGAAACGCGTATTGAGCAGTGGATTGACTCGGAGCTGGCAGTGGTTCCCGCTGGGGACCTGGGCAAGGCGGCCCGCATCGATGACGCGCCCGGCCGCTATATCGAGTTCTGCAAGAGCACCGTCCCGGGCCAGTTCAGCCTTGAAGGGCTGCATCTGGTGGTCGACTGCGCCCATGGCGCCACCTATCACGTGGCACCGGCGGTGTTCCGGGAGCTGGGTGCCCGGGTGACCGCCATGGGAGCGGAGCCGGATGGTCTCAACATCAATGACGGCTGCGGTTCCACGGCGCCGGAAGCCATGCGTCAGCGCGTGCTGGAGACTGGTGCGGATCTCGGTATCGCCTTCGATGGTGATGGTGACCGGGTGATCATGGTCGACCAAACCGGCCGTGAGGTGGACGGTGACGAACTGCTCTACATCATTGCCCGTGAACGCCATGATGCCGGCGGTCTTGATGGTGGTGTCGTGGGAACCCTGATGACCAACCTGGGCGTTGAGCTGGCCCTGGGTCGGCGTGGTATCCCGTTCGCACGGGCGAAGGTTGGTGACCGCTATGTGATGGAAGAGCTGGTGAATCGCCGGTGGCAGATCGGTGGTGAGGGGTCCGGGCACATCGTCTGTCGCGACCGCACCACTACCGGCGACGGCATTGTGTCAGCCCTTCAGGTGCTGGTTGCCATGCATCAGCGCGAATGCGGGCTGGCGGAGCTGCTGTCCGATGTCGCCCGCCTGCCCCAGGAGACGGTCAATGTGCGGGTTGGTCAGCGCTTCAACCCTGACAACTATGAGGGCATCCAGTCGGCGGTGCGCGCCGCCGAGTCCGAGCTGGGCGAACGCGGCCGGATCCTGCTGCGGGCCTCAGGCACGGAGCCAGTGATAAGGGTCATGGCCGAAGGTGAGGATGCGGATCATATCGGACGTGTGGCCCGCGAGCTGGCGGATGTCGTGCAGCGGGAGGCGCCCTGAGCTGCCTTGCGCCGTGGTGGCATCTTGGGTATAGTGCCGCGTCCCTGAAAAACGGCCTCTTGTATGCGACGTCGGCTGATAGCAGCAAACTGGAAACTCAACGGGACGGGCGCTTTTGCGGCGGAATACGCGGCAGAGCTGGTGCCTGCCCTGGAAGGATTGGATCCGGCCGTTGAAGTGGCGGTGATGCCCCCGGCTATCCTGCTCCCGGCGTTGCGTGAGTCGTTGAATGACAACAGCGGTCGCAGGGTCATGGTGGGCGTACAGGATGTTTCCGCCTGGGAAGCCGGTGCCTACACGGGTGAAATTGCTGCTTCGATGGCAGCGGACCAGCATGGCAGCTTTGCCATCATAGGGCACTCGGAGCGCCGCCAGTACTGGTCTGAGTCCGACAGTCGCATCAATGCCAAGGTGCTTCAGGCGCTGAGCGCGGGTCTCGATCCCATTCTCTGTGTGGGCGAGACGGAAGCCGAGCGTGAAGCCGGAGACACCGAGGCCGTGGTGTCCCGCCAGGTTCGTGAGGCACTGGCGGACGTTCCGGAAGCGGACTGGCGCCATATCTGTGTCGCCTATGAGCCGGTCTGGGCCATCGGGACCGGGAAAAGCGCGACCGCGGAGCAGGCGCAGGCGGTACACGCGCATATCCGCTGGGTGCTGGGAGAACTGGACCCTGCGGCCACCGAAGCGCCGGTCATCTATGGTGGCAGCGTCAAGCCTGAGACGGCTGGCGAACTGTTTGCACAGCCCGACATTGATGGCGGTCTTATCGGAGGCGCATCCCTGAATGCGACCGATTTTGCCGCCATCTGTCGGGCCGGTTGAGAGACGGAATTATGGATTGGGTTGAAACAGGCATTCTGCTGGTGCATGTGGCCGTTGCCGTGGCCCTGGTAGTGCTGGTTCTGGTGCAGCAGGGCAAGGGTGCTGACGCCGGTGCGGCTTTCGGGGGTGGATCCTCCCAGACGGTGTTTGGCAGCTCCGGGGGCGTGGGTTTCATGGTCAAGCTCACGGCGGTGCTGGCGGCGCTGTTCTTCGTGACCAGCTTCGCGCTGGCGATGTACGCGAAGCAGCGGGCCGAGGTTGGCGTCCAGGAAGGCGTTCCGACGGTCGAAGAGTCCTCTCCAGCCTCCGGGCAGCAGGCCGGCCAGGAAGGCGGCAGTCAGGCTCCGGATATTGCCTCTGACAGCGGTGCCAGCGGCACTGGGTCAGGAAGCGGGGGCTCGGAAAGTGGTGAGAGTGAGGACGAAGGGGTCCCCTCCATCGAATAAACCCCTTGTGGGTATTGGAAATGCCGGGGCTGTCCGTTAGTATACGCTCCGGAAATGACATGCCGAAGTGGTGGAAATGGTAGACACGCTAGCTTGAGGGGTTAGTGGCGCAAGCCGTGCCGGTTCAAGTCCGGCCTTCGGCACCATACAGGGAACGGCTTGGAAGGGGTGGCACTGCTTTCCTCAACCAAGCCGTTTTTTTGGTCAGTCCTTGACCAGTCAGGGGGTGGTGCTTATACTCCAGCCCCTGTGCAGCGTGCGTTTTGCGCTGGTAAGGCATTGTTTCGGCAGGCGTCGAAGCAGTGCGCGGGGTGGCATCACCAGCCCGCGGCATCCTTCAGGGATGCCAGGCCGCCGCAGAGGCGGCTGGCTTTTCGTTCGGTGGCTCCGCAGACCGGAGGCCACGTTTTGAAAAGGGGCTGGTTAGAGCCCTTTTTTTGTTTCTGGACTCCGCCAAACGGGCGGGCCAGTTGGTTGCATGACAGCGGAGGCGCATTGTCCGCGAAGGTTCGCAAGCTTGAGGAAATGCTGGCCCCGGTGGTCGAGGGGCTGGGCTTCGTGTTCTGGGGCATTGAATACCTGGCTCAGGGCAAGCACAGCACGGTAAGGGTCTACATCGATCATTCCGATGGGGTCACCGTGGATGACTGCGAGCAGGTCAGTCGCCAGGTCAGCGGCGTTCTGGATGTCGAGGATCCGATCGGAACCCACTATACCCTCGAGGTTTCCTCTCCGGGCATGGACCGGCCGCTGTTCCGGCTGGACCAGTACCATGACTTCATTGGTTCCAGATTGAGCGTGCGTCTGAGCGCGCCCTTTGAGGGGCGGCGCAAGTACGAAGGCATCCTGCGCGCGGTCGAGGGCGAGGATATCTGTCTGGTGGTGGGTGAGTACGAGCTCCAGCTCCCGTTCGAGTCCATCGAGAGCGCGCGCATCGTTCCGGTATTCGAGTGATTTGCAGTATCAGGCTTACAGGAAAGGCAGGGCTGTTTAATGAATAAAGAAATCCTGATGGTGGTCGAAGCCGTCTCGAACGAGAAGGACGTCGACAAGGACGTGATCTTCGAAGCGATCGAGATGGCGCTGGCAACAGCGGCCAAGAAGCGGTATGAGGACGAGGAAGCGGATCTGCGCGTCAGTGTTGACCGCAAGACCGGTGAGTATGAGACCTACCGCCGCTGGACCATCGTGGACAACGACGCGGTTCCGGCCCTGGGCACGGAACTGACGCTCCAGGAAGCGAACGAAATCGATACGGCCCTGCAGCCCGGCGATGTCTACGAGGAGCAGGTGGAGTCGGTCTCCTTCGGGCGCATCGGAGCCCAGGCCGCCAAGCAGATCATCTTCCAGAAGGTGCGTGAGGCGGAGCGGGCACGGGTCGTCGACAGCTACCGTGATCGGGTGGGCGAGCTGATTTCCGGCTCGGTCAAGAAGGTGACGCGGGACAATGTCATTGTGGACCTGGGCAGCAACGCTGAAGCCCTGCTGCCGCGTGACCAGCTGATTCCGCGCGAGACCTTCCGCATGGGCGACCGGGTGCGCGCGCTGCTCAAGGAGATCCGTACTGATCATCGCGGCCCTCAGCTGATCCTGAGCCGGACAAGCCCGCAGATGCTCATTGAGCTGTTCCGCATCGAGGTGCCCGAGATCGCCGAGGAGCTGATCAACATCAAGGGCGCGGCACGTGATCCGGGTTCCCGCGCCAAGATCGCCGTCAAGACGAACGATGGGCGGATCGATCCGGTTGGCGCCTGCGTTGGCATGCGTGGCGCCCGCGTCCAGGCGGTCTCCAATGAGCTTGGCGGTGAACGCGTGGATATCGTCACCTTTGATGACAACCCCGCCCAGCTGGTCATCAATGCCATGGCGCCCGCCGAGGTGGTCTCGATCGTGATCGATGAGGACACCCACTCCATGGAAGTGGCGGTCGCCGAGGATAATCTGGCCCAGGCTATCGGGCGTGGCGGCCAGAACGTACGTCTCGCGAGTGAGCTCACCGGCTGGGAGCTCAATGTCATGACCGAGAGCGAGGCCGAAGAGAAACAGGAACAGGAAGCGCAGAAGCTGGTTGAACACTTTCAGCGCTTCCTGGATGCGGACGAGGAACTCGCTCAGGTGCTGGTGGAGGAAGGCTTCACCACGCTTGAAGAGATTGCCTATGTGCCGCGTGACGAGATGCTGGCCATTGAGGGCTTTGATGAGGATCTGGTCGAGCAGCTGCGTGAACGTGCCCGTGACGGCATGCTGAACGAGGCGCTCGCATCGGGAACCGAGAGCCAGGAAGGCGGCGAACCCCAGGAGGACCTGATCGGGATGGATGGTATGGATCCCGAACTGGCCCGGACGCTCGCCGGCAAGGGCATCTGCAGTATGGAGGACCTGGCGGAGCAGTCCGTGGATGAGCTACTCGACATCGAGGGTATGGATGAAGATCGCGCGGGTCAGCTCATCATGACCGCGCGCGCACCCTGGTTCGAGGGCCAGGAATAATCGGGAGAGGAGGACCAGTATGGCCGAAGTAACAGTCAAGCAATTGGCCGAAGACGTAGGCGCTCCCGTTGATCGCTTGCTCCGTCAGTTCGAGGAAGCCGGCCTGAGCAAGCGGGCGGAAGACGATGTGGTTACGGACGAGGAAAAGCAGACCCTGCTTGCCTATCTGCGCCAGGGGACTGGCGGAGACAGCGGGCCGAGCAAGGTGACGCTCAAGCGCCGGACCACGACCCAGCTCAGGACCGGTGGCGGCAGCCGCGGCGGTAGCGGCAAAACCGTGAACGTGGAAGTGCGCAAGAAACGCACCTACGTGAAGCGCTCGGAAGCCCAGGGGCAGCCAGAGAACGAGGCGGAACAGCAGGCGGAAGAAGCGGCGGCTGAAGCGCAGGCCCAGGAGGCCCCGCAGGCTGAGGAAGCGCCTGCCGAGCAGGCCGCCGCCGAAGCGGCTGAAGCCACACAGCCTGTCGAGCCCGAAGCAGAGACTTCCGAAGCCGCCGAGAGCGAACCGGCGGCGGAAGAGCCTGCTGCCGAGGAAGCGGCGCCCGCTCCTGAGCCGGTGAAAGAGGATACGCGTAAGCACGCCAGGAAGAAGAAAGGCAAGCCGGAACGCGAAGACGACGAAGACAAGCACAAGAACAAGGGCGGTAAGGCGGCTCAGAAAGGGCCCAAGAAACCGCGTGTTGAGGAAGAACTGGCTGAGCTGGACGCACCGGAGGCTGAAGCGGAGCCCGAAGAGGCCACTGCTGCCGCGGAAGAGCCGCGTAAGCCGCTGCGCTCCTCCCGCCGCAAGAAACAGCAGCGTGAAAAGCGCCATGTTTTTGAAAAGCCGACCAAGCCCAAGGTGCATGAAGTGGAAATTCCGGAAACCATCACGGTCGCTGAGCTCGCCCAGCGCATGGCCGTCAAGGCAGGCGAGGTCATCAAGACCCTGATGGGCATGGGCGTCATGGCCACCATCAACCAGGCCCTGGATCAGGAAACAGCGATTCTTGTGGTCGAAGAGATGGGTCACAAGGCCAAGTCGGTCCGCGAAGACGAGATCGAAGAGGAAGTCCTGAGCGATATCGAATACGAGGGTGAAGCCGAGGCGCGTGCGCCGGTCATCAGTGTCATGGGGCACGTTGACCACGGCAAGACCTCACTGCTCGACTACATCCGCAAGACCAAGGTGGCCAGTGGCGAGTCCGGGGGTATCACACAGCACATCGGCGCCTACCACGTGGAAACCGGTCACGGCATGATCACTTTCCTGGATACGCCCGGCCACGCCGCGTTCTCGGAAATGCGTGCCCGCGGTGCCCAGTCCACGGACATCGTCATCCTGGTGGTGGCGGCTGACGACGGCGTCATGCCGCAGACCAAGGAAGCGGTCCAGCACGCCCGCGCTGCCGGTGTGCCCCTGGTGATTGCCGTGAATAAGATGGACAAGCCCCAGGCTGATCCGGACCGCGTCAAGAACGAACTGGTCGGTATGGAAGTCGTCCCTGAGGAATGGGGCGGCGAGACCCAGTTCGTGCACGTCTCCGCCGAGACCGGTGACGGTATCGACAACCTGCTGGAAGCGATCCTGCTGCAGGCTGAACTGCAGGAGCTCACGGCCGTTCCCAATGGGCCGGCCAAGGGCACGGTGGTTGAGTCCAGCATGGAGAAAGGTCGCGGTTCCGTGGCAACCCTGCTGGTCCAGAACGGAACCATGCACAAGGGCGATGTCATTGTTGCCGGCATGTACTATGGCCGCATCCGCGCCATGGTTGATGAGACCGGCAAGCAGGTCGAAACCGCTGGCCCCTCGATCCCGGTTGAGGTGCTGGGGCTCAACGGTACGCCCAACGCCGGTGACGAATTCGTGCGCGTGGCGGACGAGAAGAAGGCCAAGGAACTGGCCGAGTTCCGGCAGGAGAAGGAGCGCGAGCAGCGCCTCCACCGCCAGCAGGCCGCCAAGCTCGAGAACCTGTTCGAGAATATGGGCAAGGAAGAGGTCAAGACCCTCAATGTCATCGTCAAGGCCGACGTTCAGGGCTCCCTGGAAGCCCTCACCGGTGCCCTGCAGGATCTGGGCAACGAGGAGGTGGAAGTCCAGGTGGTCTCCAGCGGCGTTGGCGGTATCACCGAGTCCGACATCAACCTGGCCATCACCAGCAGCTCTGTGGTCTTCGGCTTCAACGTCCGTGCCACTCCGGCCGCCAAGAAGCAGGCGGAGCAGGAAGACGTGGACATGCGCTACTACAGCGTCATCTACAACCTGATTGATGACGTCAAGGCAGCGCTGACGGGCATGCTCAAGCCCGAGTTCCGCGAGGAGATCCTGGGTATCGCGGAAGTGCGCGACACCTTCCGGTCCCCGCGCTTCGGCCAGGTGGCCGGCTGCATGGTCACCGAGGGCCACGTCTACCGGAACAAGCCCATCCGTGTGCTGCGTGACAACGTGGTGATCTTCGAGGGTGAGCTCCAGTCCCTGCGCCGCTTCAAGGACGACGTCAACGAAGTGCGCAATGGCATGGAGTGTGGTATCGGCGTGAAGGGCTACGACGTGAAGGTCGGTGACCAGATCGAGGTCTTCGAACGGATCCAGGTTGAGCGCAAGCTCAACTGATCGGGAGTACTCATGCCGCGTGAATTCAGTCGTGCCGATCGGGTTGCCGACCAGATCCAGCGGGAGCTGGCGCAGCTGATCCAGCGGGAGGTCAAGGACCCCCGCCTGGGGATGATCAACATCAGTGAAGTGCGGGTGACCCGGGACTTCGGTTACGCGGACATCTACATCACGCTGCTGAGCACCGAGGAACTGGACGAGAACAGCGAAGAGGTCCAAACCAGCCTGGAAGTGCTTCAGCGGGCCTCCGGCTTCCTGCGTGGGCATCTGGGTAAATCCATGCGTCTGCGTGTGGTGCCCCAGCTGCGTTTCCGGTTTGACCGGTTGGCCGGCCAGAGCCGCCATATGGAATCATTGATCCGCAAGGCGGTGGCCAGTGACGAGCGCCGGAACGACGGGGATGACCCGGAGGACGGAGGCGAGGCTTGAGCCGCAGGCGCCGCGGGGACGACATCAACGGCGTACTGGTGCTCGACAAGCCCGCGGGGATGACTTCCAATGCCGCGCTCCAGCAGGTCCGCCGTCTTCTCAATGCCGCCCGGGCCGGGCACACCGGTGCCCTGGACCCGCTTGCAACGGGCGTTCTGCCGCTCTGCTTCGGGGAGGCGACCAAGTTCGCCCAGCGCCTGCTGGAAGCGGACAAGACCTACCGTACCGTGGCCCGACTCGGCCAGCGCACAAATACCAGTGATGCCGATGGCGAGACCGTCCAGGAGAGGGCGCTGCCGTCTGCCCTGGATGCAGACGCCGTGGAGTCCGTTCTGGCGCCTTTCCGGGGGGCGATCGAGCAGGTGCCCTCCATGTACTCCGCCCTCAAGTACCAGGGCAGGCCACTCTACGAGTACGCGCGGGAGGGGCGGACCGTGCCACGCGAGGCACGGCCCGTCCGTATTGATGAGCTGACGGTGCTGCGGCTTGAAGGTGATGAACTGGAGCTGCGCGTGCGTTGCAGCAAAGGAACCTACATCCGGACCCTGGTGGATGATATCGGCGAGGCGCTGGGCTGTGGCGCCCATGTGGCCGAGCTGCGCCGGGAGCAGGCCGGGCCCTTTGAGCTGGCACAGGCCCTGACGCTGGATGACCTGGAGAACATGGGGCGCGCTGCGGCCCGTGAGTGGCTTCAGCCATCGGATGTGCTGCTTTCGGACCTGCCGGCGACGGTACTGGATGGGCCCCGGGCCATATCGATTTCCAATGGTCAGGCTGTTACCATATCGCCCTCTGAATCGGCGGTTGATGGCCTCTGTCGACTGTACGATCAGGATGGACGCTTCCTCGGCCTTGCAGAAGGGGCAGGGGAGGCCATAAGGCCCCGGAGGCTGATGCGTACCGGGGCGTCGTAAGCATACGGTCGGGCTGTAGATATGCGCGGTCCGCTCCGTTCCCATTCAAAGCATATTCAGGAGAAATCAGAGCATGGCACTGACCAACGAAGAAAAGCAGAAGATCGTCAACGATTACCAGCGCGCCGAGGGAGACACCGGTTCTCCCGAAGTCCAGATCGCGCTTCTGACGCACAACATCGTGAAGCTGCAGGATCACTTCAAGGACAACAAGCAGGATCACCACTCGCGCCGCGGGCTGATCCGGATGGTCAACCAGCGCCGCAAGCTGCTGGACTACCTCAAGCGCAAGAATGCGGATCGCTACGTTGAGATAATCCGCAGCCTTGAGCTCAGGCGCTAACGGTCAAAACATCCTCGGCCAGACCTTCGGGTCTGGCCGTTTTGGTTCTGAACAACGCACGTCTGGAAAGGAGCAACTGTGAATCCAGTCAAGAAAACCTTCGAATTCGCAGGGTCCACCGTTACCCTCGAGACCGGCCGTATCGCACGGCAGGCCACCAGCGCCGTCCTGGTCACCATGGACGACACCTCCGTTCTGGTTACCGTCATGGCGGACAAGGAACCGAGCCCGATGCCGTTCTTCCCGCTGGCGGTCCACTACGTGGAAAAGACCTACGCCGTGGGCAAGATTCCGGGGGGCTTCCTCAAGCGGGAAGGGCCTCTCTCGGAAAAGGAAACCCTGACCTCGCGCCTGATCGACCGGCCCATCCGGCCACTGTTCAAGGATGGCTTCAAGCACGAGACCCAGGTCATCTGCACCGTCATGTCCTCGAACAAGAACGTGGACCCGGACATTCCGGCCATGATCGGGGCGTCGGCGGCGCTGTCCATTTCCGGGCTGCCCTTTGAGGGGCCGATCGGCGGCGCGCGCGTTGGCTTCACGGATGAGGATGGCTACTTCCTGAATCCGACCTATGAGAAGCTGGAGGAAAGCCGGCTCAACATGGTCGTGGCCGGCACCAAGGACGCCGTGCTGATGGTCGAATCCGAAGCGGATCGCCTGACCGAGGACCAGATGCTGGGCGCGGTGCTCTTCGCCCACAACGAGATGCAGACTGCGATCCAGGGCATCAATGAGTTCGTTGAGGAGGTGAAGCCGACTTCCTGGAACTGGGAAGCCGAGCCCGAGAAGACCGAGCTGAAGAACCGCATCAAGGAGCAGTTCGGCAGCGAGATTGAGGCCGCCTACCAGGTCAAGGACAAGCTTGAGCGCCAGGAGACACTGGGCGAGCTGAAAAACCGTGTGCTCGAAGCACTGGCGTCTGACGAAGAAGGTGGCGAACCCACCGAGAATGACGTGAAGGAATACTTTGGCAAGGTCGAGAAGGAAATCGTGCGTGGGCGCATCCTGCGTAACGAGCCGCGTATCGACGGACGTGACAACAACACGGTGCGTCCCATCGATGTGGAGGTCGGGCTGCTGCCCAATGCCCACGGTTCGGCGTTGTTCACCCGTGGCGAAACCCAGGCGATCGTGACTACGACTCTGGGCACCGCCCGGGATGCCAAGATTGTGGATTCCCTCAAGGGCGAGAGCCGCGATCCCTTCCTGTTCCATTACAACTTCCCGTCCTACTCCGTGGGCGAGACCGGTCGCATGGGTCCCCCGGGGCGCCGCGAGATCGGCCATGGCCGGCTGGCGCGTCGTGGTGTTCAGGCGATCATGCCCAAGCATGATGATTTCCCCTACACCATCCGCTGTGTCTCCGAGATCACCGAGTCCAATGGCTCCAGCTCCATGGCCTCCGTCTGCGGCAGCAGTCTGGCGCTGATGGATGCCGGCGTGCCGGTTAAATCGCCGGTGGGCGGTATTGCCATGGGTCTGGTGAAAGAGGGTGAGGATTTCGCCGTCCTGACCGACATTCTGGGCGACGAGGACCATCTCGGCGACATGGACTTCAAGGTGGCGGGTACACCGGAAGCGGTTACCGCCCTGCAGATGGACATCAAGATCGCCGGGATCACCGAGGAGATCATGGAGATCGCCCTGCAGCGTGCCTATGAGGCCCGTCAGCATATCCTTGGCGAGATGGCCAAGGTCATTTCCGAGTCGCGGTCGGACGTTGCCCAGAACGCGCCCAAGATGCACACCATGCACATCGACTCCGAGAAGATCCGCGATGTGATCGGCAAGGGTGGCGCCACCATTCGCTCGCTGTGCGAGGAAACCGGTGCCTCCATCGATATCGAGGACGATGGCACGGTCAAGATCTACGCGGAGAACTCCGAGCAGGTTGAGAAAGCCACGTTCCGTATCATGGAGCTTACCGCCGACGTTGAGGTGGATCGAGTCTACCGTGGTCGGGTGGAGCGCATCGTGGACTTCGGAGCCTTCGTCAATCTGCTGCCCGGTAAGGATGGCCTGGTGCACATAAGCCAGATCGCCGACCGGCGCATTGAGAGTGTCCGCGAGGAGCTCACCGAGGGCCAGGAAGTGCTGGTCAAGGTGCTGGACGTGGACCAGCGTGGCCGCGTCAAGCTGAGCATGAAGGAGGTCACGGGCGATGAAGAGCCGGTGGACTTCCGTCTGCCCGGCGAGTAGTCATCAGCGACCAGGGCGCCTTCGGGCGCCGGCTCTGATATCCGAAAAAAGGGTGGCTCCGGCCACCTTTTTTTCTGTGTGCGTATCAGTCGCGCATAAAAAAGGCCACCGCGTGGGTGGCCAATGGGCTCTACTCAGATGACAGGAATTCTGAGGATCGGATGCGCCGCAACCGATAATTCATAGTTTAGTTCCCACAGCTCAGTGCGCTATAGCGGTTTGTCCTTACTCGCGGGGAGGGTATCGCGAGCGGGGCTCGCTCCTACGCCAGAGACGCCCCCTCTGTAGGAGCGAGCCCTGCTCGCGATCCGGTTTGATATCAGTGCGCCCTCCTGCGTGGCGAATCCTCAAAGCACACCCGGTAAACATCGGTGTACTCCTTGGCGAAATGCACCTCCATGCCTTCCTTCAGGTAATCCGGAAGCTCCTCGTAATCGCCCCGGTTGGCTTCCGGCAGGATCAGGGTGTTGATCTTCTGGCGCCGGGCGGCGATCACTTTCTCGCGGATGCCACCCACGGCCAGCACCTGGCCGGTCAGTGTCAGCTCCCCCGTCATCGCCAGTGTCCTGTGGGGCGCCTCGTTGCGTGCCAGCGACAGGAGTGCTGTGGCCATGGTCACGCCGGCGCTGGGCCCGTCCTTGGGTGTGGCCCCTTCCGGTACGTGCAGGTGTATGTAGGAGCGATCAAAGAACTCCGGATCGCCCTTGTACTGTTTCAGGTGGGAAGAGACGAAACTGTGGGCGATGGAGGCGGACTCCTTCATCACATCCCCAAGCTGCCCCGTGAGCGTGAAACCGCGATCCTGGCTGTGAATGCGTGAGGCCTCAACGCCCATGGTGGCACCGCCCATGGCGGTCCAGGCCAGGCCAGTCACCACACCCACGCCGCGCAGTGCCTTCTCCTTGCGGAACCAGGGTTGGCCCAGGTAATCGGGCAGGTCCTTCACACCCACCCGGATCGGGCTCCGCTCCGCTTCTTCGGACTCAACCATGCGGACAATGCCCTTGCGCACGATCTTGTGCAGCTGCTTCTCCAGGTTCCGCACGCCGGCCTCGCGCGCATAGCCCTCGACCACCTGGCGTATGGCGCCATCGGTGATGTCCAGCTGCTTCTTCTTCAGGCCGGCCCGCTTGAGCAGCTTGGGCAGCAGGTGGTGCTTGGCGATGTCCACCTTCTCATCGGTGATGTAGCCGGAGAGCCGGATGGTGTCCATGCGGTCCAGCAACGCCTGGGGAATGGTGTCCAGCTGGTTGGCGGTACAGATGAACAATACCTTGGAGAGATCAATCCTCAGGTCGAGGTAATGGTCCAGGAATTCGCCGTTCTGTTCCGGGTCCAGGCTTTCCAGCAGCGCGGAGGCCGGGTCGCCCATGAAGGAGTTGCCGATCTTGTCGATCTCGTCGAGCATGATCACGGGGTTGTTGGTGCCCACTTCCTTGAGCGCCTGGACGAACTTGCCGGGCATCGCCCCGATGTAGGTGCGCCGGTGGCCCTTGATCTCGGCCTCGTCGCGCATGCCTCCCAGCGAGAAACGGTAGAACTCGCGGCCCAGGGCACTGGCCACGGACTTGCCGATGGACGTTTTGCCAACCCCCGGGGGACCCACCAGCAGCAGGATGGAGCCGGAGATCTCGCCCTTGAAGGTGCCCTCGGCCAGGAACTCCAGGATGCGGTCCTTGATGTCGTCCAGCCCGTCGTGGTCGCGGTTGAGGACCCGCCGTGCCTCCTTCAGGTCCAGCTTGTCCTGGGAATGCTGGCCCCAGGGCATCTGGGTCAGCCAGTCCAGGTAGTTGCGGGTGGTACCGTATTCCGGGGACCCCTGCTCCAGCACCTGGAACTTTTCGATCTCGTCCTCGAAGCGTTCCTGTACGTTTTCCGGAAGCGACTTCTCCGCCATGCGCTCGCGGAACATGTCCACGTCGGCGGTCTTGTCGTCCTTGGCAATGCCGAGTTCGCGCTGGATGATCTTGAGCTGCTCGCGCAGAAAGAACTCGCGCTGGTGTTTCTGCACGCGCTCGTTCACCTCCTCGGTGATCTCCGCCTGCATCTGGGCCACTTCGTGTTCCTTGCGCAGCAGAAGGAGCACCTTTTCCAGGCGGTTGAGCAGCGGCACGGTATTCAGTATGTCCTGCAACTCTGAGCCCCGGGCGCTGGTGATGGCAGCGCCGAAGTCCGCAAGCGGGGAGCTGTCGTCAGGTCCGAAGCGGGACAGGTAGTGCTTCACCTCCTCGCCGTAGAGGGGGTTGGTGCGAAGCAGTTCCTTGATGGAGCTGATGATGGCCAGGGTATAGGCCTTGACCTGCTCGTGGTCCTCGGCCGGCTCCTCGGGGTAGCTGACCTCGGCCAGGTACGGGGGCTCCCGGCGCAGCCAGTGGTCAATGCGGAAGCGGCGGATGCCCTGGGCGATGAACTGGATCTTGCCGTCCTCGCGGTGGACGTGATGAACGCGCACCGCGCAGCCCATGGTGGCCAGCTGCTCCGGTGCGGGCAGGTCCTCATCACTCCCGCTCTCGTCGGCTTCGTTCTCGACAAAGCACAGCCCCACCGTCATGTGGCTGGTGTTGTCCAGCCTCTGAAGGGTTTCGTCCCAGGGGTCCTGGTTCAGCACCACGGGCTGCACCTGGGCCGGCAGAAACGGGCGCCCGGAGAGTGGCATGATGTAGAGCCGCTTCGGGAGCACCTGATAGGGCAGGGCAAGGCCGCTGCCACTGCCACCCTGGCCGTTGTCATCCCTGCCGATGTATTCGATTGCGTCGCTGTCCGTCATGGTCCCCCTTCCAGTCACCAAACACCATTGTTCCCGCAGACATGATGTCTGAATTCCGCAAATCAAGGGGCGGGATCGGGTTGAACAACCCGCTGCGGATCCCCATCTAGGGCGACAGTACGGACCACCGCCAATACAGGATCCACCATTATGAGTAATTCCGAGTTCATTTTTGATGCCACACTCGAGAACTTCCAGCAGAAGGTGCTGGAAGCGTCCATGAACACGACGGTGGTGATTGATGTCTGGGCCGAGTGGTGCCAGCCCTGCAAACAGCTCACACCCATCCTGGAAAAACTGGCCGAGGAGTACCGGGGTGCCTTTGTCCTGGCGAAAGTCAATGCCGAGGAGCAGCAGGAGCTGGCGGGGCATCTGGGGGTACAGAGCCTTCCCAACGTCAAGATCGTGAAACAGGGTCAGTTGCTGGATGAATTCAATGGGGCGCTGCCGGAAGGCGAGATCCGCGAGAAGCTGGATCAGCATGTGGATGCGCCGCCGGAAAGCGACCAGGAAAAGGTAAAGCGCCTCTGGTCCGAGGGGCAGCTTGAGGAAGCGGAAGCCGTGCTGATCCGGATGAATCAGCAGAATCCCGAGGATTATGACGTGCTGATCGATCTGGCTCGCTTGAGGCTGGAGCAGGAGCAGGTGGAAGAGGCGCGTGCCATCTATGAAAGCCTGCCCGGGGAAGAGCGCCTCAAGCCTGGCGCCAAGCAGCTGGAAGCCCGGTTTGAGTTTGAGGAGCAGGCGCGGGATATTCCACCCGTGGCGGAGCTCCAGGCCCGCCTGAAAGAGGACCCGTCAGACGTGGCCGCGATGAATCAGCTGGCCACCCACGGCATCATGGCCGGTGACCACGAAGCCGCCATGGAGCTTCTGCTGAAATCGGTCCAGACCGAGAAGGATTTCGAGGACGGTGCGGCCAAGAACACCCTCATCAAACTTTTTGATCTGCTGGGCAATGAGAATCAGCTGGTGCGGCAGTATCGGCGGCGCCTGTTTGCGATGATGTACTGACTGGCGAGGCAGAGTCGCGTCTGCGGATTAACAGAAGGATTCGCGCACGGTTACTTGGTTGTCATGGCTCCGGATAGGGCTTATCTTTCCTGAAGCCCCAGATGACCAAATTGGGGCAAGAGGATCGGACCACGCCGTGGTCGGTCTGCTATCAAGGAAGTGAACAACCAAGTGGAGATTCAAAATGAGGAAAACACTGTTAGCAGCAGCGCTCGTCGCAACTTCTTTCGGTGCCCAGGCAAGTGCACCTGGCGGTTCCGGCTGTGGCTGGGGCAACATGCTGTTTGAAGGCAGCAACGGCATGCCCATGCATCTTCTCGCAACCCTGGTGAATGGTACCTCCGGCAACCGCACCTTCGGCATTACCTCCGGCACTAACGGCTGTGACACCAGTGGTGCACTGTCCTACAACGGCGAAAACATGCTGGCCCAGGCTGGGGTCATGGAAGAAGTGGCTCAGGATATGGCAATGGGCGATGGCGAAGCACTGACAGCGCTTTCCGTCTCCATGGGTATCCCGGCTGAAGAGCGCGCCCACTTCAAGAAGACCATGCATGAAAACTTCAACACCATCTTCCCGAGCGAAGACGTGACCGCTGAAGAAGTCATGGGCAACATCCAGACCGTCATGAACAAGGACAAGCAGCTGGCAAGCCTCAGCTGATTGCCACGCCATACCGCCGCCCGGCCCTGTGCCGGGCGGTTGTTCCTTCCCCCGGGCAAACCACCGATGAAATCAATAAACCTGGCACTGATACTGGTGCTGGCCAGTGCGCCGTTGTGGGCGCGGGCCACAAATGAGGAACTGGCGGAGCACCCCCGCTGGAAGGCGCTGCTCCACATCAATGAGGGGACCACCTGGCGGTACCAGGGGCGCAGCTACATCGACGATCCGGAGTTCTTCCTGCATGAATCCGGCGCCACTGATGCGCACGCCGAGCTGGACGCGAGTATTGAACAGCTCCGTCCGGCGGAAAGCGAGGCGCGCTGTGACTTTCCGGCCCGCTACCGTTTCCTGAGCCAACAGCTGGATTGGCCCGATGACGGGGCCCTGAGCCACTGCAGTGATTACCAGGAGTGGCGCGAGGCCATGCCCGAGGAGCGGGTCGCCCTGATTTTCCCCGCGTCCTACCTGAACAGCCCGTCCTCCATGTTCGGCCATACGCTGCTGCGCATTGACCGTGGCAACGATGAGGACGGGGTCTGGCTTTCCCGTGCCATCAACTTCGGCGCCACGGTGCAGGGGCAGGAGAACTCCATTCTCTACATCTACCGGGGGCTGTTCGGCGGTTATCCCGGCTACTTCAGCAATGTCCCCTACATGAACAAGATCCGGGATTACGCCCATCTTGAGAACCGGGATATGTGGGAGTACCAGCTCAACCTCACGCAGGGCGAGCGGAAGTGGCTGCTCGCCCATCTCTGGGAGCTGGAGGATATTGAGTTTGATTACCTGTTTCTGGACGAGAACTGCTCCTTCCGTTTGCTGGAACTGATCCATCTGGCGCGGCCTGACAGTACCCTGATGGATGACTTCCGTTTTGCGGAGGTACCGGCCAATACCGTGCGCTCACTGGACCGTGCCGGCTTCATTGAGTCGGTGGACTACCGGCCGTCCAAGGCCAATGAGCTGGATGCACTGGTTGATCGCCTGAGTGCCAGCGAACAGGATCTGGCACTGGCGCTTGCGCGGGACGCCTCCGTGGCCGAAGAAGAAGCTTTCCAGGCACTGGCGCCCAGGAGCCGCAACCTGGTTGCCCGAGCGGCCTATGCCCATCTTCGGCTGCAGAACCGTGAGGGCGAGCGCAGCCAGGAGGTAGCCCAGCGTGGCCTTGCCCTGCTGCGGGTGGTGAATCGCACGCCTACCGTTCCCGATATCGACCCGCAGCGTCCCGTGTCGCCGGAGAAAGGCCATGGCACCAAGATGCTGGCCGCCGGTGGCGGCATGCTGGGTGATCGTGGGTTCGGGGAGCTCCAGGCGCGCTTCAGTTATCACGACTGGCTGGACAACCCGGAGGGCTATCTCAACGGGGCGGCGATTGAAGCCTTCAACGCCCGCATCCGCCGGACTGAGGGCGATGACCTGACCCTGGAGCAGCTGGATGTGGTCAATATCAAGTCCCTTGCGCCGCGCAACCGGTTCCGCAAACCGGTCTCCTGGTTCGTGAACGGTGGGCTGGATCGCCGCTTCATCGGCAGCAAGCGGCATCTGACCCGCCATGTCCAGGGCGGCCCTGGTCTGGCATGGGAGATGGGGCCCGTCATCCCCTACGCCTATGCCATGGCGAGGGCCGAGAACAACAGCGCGCATGATGTGCTGGTCTCCACGGCCGCCGGCGCCCGGGCCGGGGTACTCTGGTACGCTGAAAGCTTCCAGCTGGGGCTGGAGGCGGAAGGTCTGTACTATCACAACGACGATCGCCGCTATCGGCCTTCGGCCACGCTCAACGTGCCCGTGGGCCGCAACCATGCCCTGCGTGCCCGTATTGAGCGGGACGGCGGACCGGACCGGGCTGAAACGGAGTTCCATCTCTCATGGCGCTATTACTTCGACTGATCCTGCTGCTGACGCTGCTCGGGTTGGGGGGCTGCAGCGGCCTCTTCTTCTATCCCATGAACGACTGGGTGCAGAACCCGGCGCGCCAGGGGCTGGACTATGAGGACATCGTGCTCATCCACCCGGATGGTCAGCGCATCCACGGCTGGTGGCTGCCCTCGGCCACGGATGAGGTGCGCGGTACGGTGTACCATCTGCACGGCAATGCCCAGAACATCAGCACGCACCTGATGAATGTGGCCTGGCTGCCAGAGAAGGGTTACCAGGTACTGTTGATTGACTATCGTGGCTACGGCCTTTCCGAGGGGGAGCCGGATCTGGCCGGTGCCCGGAAGGATATCCAGCTGGGGCTGGACTGGCTGTACGCAGCGGATCGCGTGGATCCTCCACTGGTGGTGTTCGGGCAGAGTCTGGGCGCTTCGCTGGCCACCGGCGTGCTGGGCCGCAAGGAGAGCGCTGGCAAGGGTGACTGCGTAATACTGGAGGCCGCGTTCACCAGCTACCAGAGCATTACCCGGGATGTGATGCACAAAAGCTGGGTGCTTTGGCCATTCAGTTTTGTGGTGGCGCCGCTGATGCCGGATGAGGCCAACCCCATTGACCGGGTTGCCGGTATTGCACCGAGGCCCCTGCTGATCATGCACAGCATCGACGATGGCATCATTCCGTTCGAACACGGCCGCGCCCTTTATGAGGCTGCTGCCGAACCCAAGACCTTCCAGCGCCTGAAGGGCGGGCATATCCAGAGTACCCGGGCGGAGGACGTGCGCCAGCGCCTGCTGGACTTCATGGATGAGGACTGCCCCTAGCGGCGCCGGTGGCGTTTCTTCGGAACGAACCCTGGCGGCTTGCTGCTGAGCCAGCGCGTGAACTCCGCCAGCTCGGGGATGGCCAGCAGTGTTTCAAGTGTGTTGTGGTGCAGGCCCAGCTGCTGCTCGCTGCGTACGTGGTGGATCATGTTGTGGCAGGGCCGACAGACCCAGCAGATGCGCTCCTCCAGTTCCTCCCGCGAGAAGCCTTTACGGAAGCGCTTCCTGCGGTGCAGCCGCCGCGGGATCAGGTGATGCTGGGTCAGGTCCGCGACGGCGCGCCCGCAGAGTTCACACTGAGACGGCCTGGGTGGTTTGCCATTCATAGCACGTGCAGACCCCGTGCGGTTTGGTTATTATCAGCGCTCATTCTATCGAGGTAGTTGTTCATGTCCGAGATCCGTCCTGCGACGGGCCAGGATGTGCCCGCCATCCACAGTCTTGCGGAGCAATGGGTTCTCCAGGGGCTGAGCAGCGCGGAGGCGCGTGACTATGGGTTTCTGGTCTCCAATTTTACCCCCGCGGAGTATCGCCGGTTCACGCAGGTCGCCAACGCTTTCTATGTGCTGGAACATGAGGGGCAGGTGGAGGCGTTCATACTGGCGCTCACCGATGATCGCATCAGCCCGGATGATCCCGTGAGCCTGTCGATCCATGACTACGATCCGGGCCCTTTCCTGCTGGTCAAGCAGATCTGCAGCCGGCGTGGCAGCAGCGTCCGGGGTGCCGCCACCGCACTCTACCGTTTTGTGAGCGAAGAATTCAGTGGTCTGCCGCAGTATGCGGCTATTGTGCTTGAGCCTGAAAACACCCGTTCCATCGGGTTCCACGAAAAGAGTGGTTTTACCCGCTGCTGCGAGCGGGATGCTCCTGATGGTCGCCGGCGTGGCATCTGGCGCAGGAGCGCCTCCTGATGGATGTGACACCGCCGGTGCAGCGCCGGAATGTGGAAGACAACCGGGTCGACATACTGATCCACGAATTCTATGTCGCCTCGAGCCTCTACCTCCATGAGGACCAGCTCAACTGGCAGAAGCTGCACCACCTCCTCTACGTCAACGTGGGCCTGGGAGCGGTGGCCGGGTTTGCGCTGGAAAATGGGGCCGGGCCCGTGACCGCACTTGGTTCGGAAACAATCTTTGTGCTGCTGGGTGTGATCGGCATCCTGGTGGCGCTTGCCTTCGGCACAGCGCTGTGGTTCGGCACGCTCTATCTCCAGAACCGCAAGGCGGCGCTGGCTGCGCTGGAGGCCCATCTCGCGGAGTACGGGGGCGAAGCAGTGGTCAACCTGCCCGCGCACCTGCAGATGATTTCCAGCCGTTTTGCGCGGGTCTCGCCGACCGTCTGGGTGCTGCGCCTGTTCCCGGTCATGCTGGCCCTGGTCTGGGCAGGGCTTGTGGGCACGGTGCTGCTGTGATGCCGGCGGCCCCTGCTCAGTCGGTGCTGCGCATCATGCGCCCCGAGCCAGTGAACTCCAACCCGTACAGGGTCTGATTGAACCCATCCCGGGAAATGGCCTGCTTCGGGAACCGGACCCCCTGCCATTGGATCTCCTGAACCCGCACATCAAAGTCTGTATTGACCACGGGCCGCCCCTGAACGGTCTCGATGAAACTCTGGACCCGGTATTCCGGCGGGTTGATCACGATCAGGGTTTGGCCGTCGCTGGCCGGGCTCGGGATTGACCGCCGGCGTGGGATTGAGAACTCCGGTTCCGGGAATACCAGCGACAGAATGTTCCGCTCATCCTCCACCCGGCGGGAGGGGCGATTGGATTCAGTGGTCATCAGCCCCAGCGCCATGCTGACGCTGGCCTGTTCCCCCGCGGTCTGCTGGATGGGGGGCATCTCGCCACCGGCAGCCGTTGGCCCGACAACGTTGAGGACATTACCGGCGTTGATATGGACGCCACCCAGTGCTGACTCATCCATCAGTTCCACCGCCTGGATGGAGCTGGCCATGAAGGTGCTGAGCAGGGCGGCCGCGAGGGTTTGGGGTCCCGTTTTCATGGCGGAGCTCCGGATCCGTGGAAGAAGGTGTCTATACAAAGTGTAATGTTTCGTTAAGAAAGGTCAAATTTTGTTCGCCGTCGTGAGGGATATCCGTTACTGAGCTGTGACCAATTACGCGCAATCCCTTTTTCATGAACTATGTTAGTGTCATGTGAAGCACGTCACGATAGACACGATGCAGGAGGGCCCTGATGCGCGAAGACGAGGATCCGGTCGAAACCCGGGAATGGCTGGAGGCACTGGAATCGGTTATCGAGTACGAGGGGGTTGAGAGGGCGGAGTACCTGCTTTCGAAACTCTCGGACAGGGCGACCCGCGCGGGCACTCCCATGCCCTACGCCATCACCACGCCCTTCCGCAACAGCATCCAGCCCACGGATGAGGCCCGCATGCCGGGTGATATGTTCATGGAACGCCGCATCCGCTCGCTGATCCGCTGGAACGCGCTGGTCATGGTGATGCGCGCCAACCTGAAGCCCGGTGATCTGGGCGGCCACATTTCCACCTTTTCCTCGGCCGCGACCCTCTACGACGTGGGCTTCAACTATTTCTTCCACGGTGGCGATGACAAGCGCGAACCGGATCTGATCTATTTCCAGGGCCACGCCGCCCCGGGCATCTACGCCCGCTCCTTTCTGGAAGGGCGGCTCAGCCAGGAGCAGCTCGACCACTATCGTCAGGACACCCTCGAGAACGGCATCTCCTCCTATCCCCACCCCTGGCTGATGCCGGACTACTGGCAGTTCCCGACCGTTTCCATGGGGCTGGGCCCGATCCAGGCCATCTACCAGGCCCACATCATGAAGTACCTCCACAACCGGGAGCTGGTGGAAAGTGGCGACCGCAAGGTCTGGTGCTTCGTGGGCGACGGCGAATGCGACGAGCCTGAGACCCTGGGCGCCATCGGCCTGGCCGGGCGCGAGAACCTGGACAACCTCATCTTCGTGGTCAACTGCAACCTGCAGCGCCTCGACGGCCCCGTGCGCGGCAACGGCAAGATCATCCAGGAGCTGGAGGGCATCTTCCGCGGTGCCGGCTGGAACGTGCTCAAGGTGGTCTGGGGCCGCCACTGGGACACCCTGTTCGAGAAGGACACCGAGGGCGTGCTCCAGGAGGCTCTGGACCGCACCTGTGACGGTGAGCTCCAGAACTACCTGAGCCAGGGGCCGGCCTATACCCGCAAGCATTTCTTCGGCCAGACCCCGGAGCTGGCGGAGTTCGCAAAGAACCTCACCGATGAAGACATCCTGCAGCTCAACCGCGGTGGCCATGACCCCTACAAGGTCTACGCCGCCTATAATGAAGCGGTGAACAACAAGGGCCAGCCCACGGTCATCCTGGCGCACACCATCAAGGGCTACGGTTTCGGCAAGGGCGCGGAAGCACAGAACATCGCCCACCAGGTGAAAAAGCTGGACAAGGACGCGCTCAAAGCGTTCCGGGACCGTTTCGGCGTGCCGGTGAACGACGACGAACTCGACCAGCTGCCCTACTACCGTCCGGCGGCGGACAGCCCCGAAATGCAGTACATGCAGAAACGCCGGCGTGAGCTCGGCGGCCACCTGCCGCGCCGGCGCCGGGACTCGAGCCCGCTCAAGATCCCCGAGCTCAAGACCTTCGACAAGCTGCTCGAAGGCACCGGTGAAAAAGAGATGTCCACGACCATGGCGTTCGTGCGCATGCTCACCATCCTGCTTAAGGACAAGCAGGTCGGCCAGCGCGTGGTCCCCATTGTGCCGGACGAGGCCCGCACCTTCGGCATCGAGGGGCTGTTCCGCCAGACCGGGATCTACACCTCCGAGGGCCAGAAGTACACGCCCGAGGACCGGGACCAGATCATGTACTACCGGGAGGACAAGAAAGGCCAGATCCTTCAGGAAGGCATCAACGAGGCCGGCGCCATGTCCGCCTGGATCGGCGCCGCGACCGCCTACAGCAACCACGACTACCCGCTGCTGCCGTTCTACATCTTCTACTCCATGTTCGGCTACCAGCGGGTAGGCGACCTGTGCTGGGCGGCTGGTGACATGCGTGCGCGCGGCTTCCTGCTGGGGGGCACCTCCGGTCGTACCACCCTCAACGGCGAGGGCCTCCAGCACCAGGACGGCCACGGGCTGATCCTGCACAACGTGGTGCCCAACTGCCTGACCTACGATCCCACCTACGCCTACGAGGTGGCGGTGATCATCCAGGAAGGCATGCGCCGGATGTACCAGGACAACGAAAGCATCTACTACTACATCACGCTGCTCAACGAGAACTACGCCCATCCGCCCATGCCGAAAGGGGCGGAGGAAGGCATCATCCGGGGGCTCTACCAGCTGGAAACCGTGAACGTCGCGGGCAAGGCGAAGGACAAGGCGCCCCGGGTCCAGCTGCTGGGCAGTGGCGCCATCCTCAACGAGGTGAGGGCGGCTGCACAGATGCTGAAGGAGGAGTTCAAGGTGGGCTCCGACGTGTGGAGCGTGACCAGCTTCGGCGAGCTGGCCCGTGACGGCCAGCACGTCGCGCGCTGGAACCGCCTCCACCCGGACAAGAAAAACCGCACCTCCTGGGTGCACGACCAGCTCAGGGATCAGAAGGGGCCGGTGATTGCCTCCACGGACTATATCCGGCTGCAGTCCGAGCAGATCCGTGCCTTTGTGCCGGCCTCCTACCATGTGCTTGGCACCGATGGCTTCGGACGCTCCGATACCCGCTGGAACCTGCGATCCTTCTTCGAGGTGGACCGCTACCACGTGGTTACGGCCGCGCTGAACGCGCTGGCTGAGGAAGGCACCGTGGAGCAGGCCACTGTTATCGAGGCCATGAACCAGTACGGCATCGATGGCGACAAACCCAATCCAGCGTCCACCTGATCCGGCGGCAGAAGGAGGCACGGCACTATGAGTGAACAGGAAATCCGGGTTCCCGAGCTGGGCGGTGCGGAATCGGTTGAGATTGTAGGGGTTCTGGTCAGTGTGGGCGATTCGGTGAACACCGAGGATCCACTGCTGGAGCTGGAATCCGACAAGGCCACTGTTGAGCTGCCGGCACCCGCGGCCGGAAAGATCACCCGCCTGGATGTGAAGGAAGGCGATTCCCTCAAGGAAGGGGATCTCGTAGGCATGATGGATACCGCCGAGGGCGGCGACTCAGGGGACAGCGAGCAGGCCGGCGGTGACGCGGAATCGGCAGGAGACGATGACGCATCTGTAGGAGCGAGCTCCGCTCGCGATGGCGATGAGCCCCAGAACGCAGATGCTGGAGCTTCCGGCGGCGAGCAGACCATCCGGGTCCCAGAACTCGGCGGTGCGGACTCGGTGGAGGTCGTCAGCGTGCTCGTCAGCGTGGGTGATTCGGTGAATGCCGAGGATCCCCTGCTGGAGCTGGAATCCGACAAGGCCACCGTCGAAATGCCGTCTCCCGCCACCGGAAAGATCACCCGCCTCGACGTGAAAGAAGGCGACTCCCTGAAGGAAGGCGATGTCGTCGGGACGATGGAGGTGGCGGGCTCCGGGGACGAAGGAGCGAGAAGCGGGGAACAAGGCACAGGCAGCAAGGCGCAAGGCGCAGCAGAGAGCGGGGCGCAGGAAGACACTGTAGGAGCGAGCTCCGCTCGCGATAACGCTGGCAGCCAGCAAGCAGCCTCCAGTCCGGCCCCGAGCCCCGAACCACCCTCTACCGCCGAGCCCTCCGGCAAACGCGTCCACGCCGGTCCCGCCGTACGCCGCATCGCACGCGAGTTCGGGGCGGACCTGCAACAGATCAAGGGCAGCGGCCCCAAGGGGCGCATTCTCAAGGAAGACGTCCAGTCCTGGGTGCGCAACCAGCTTCAGTCCGGTGGCAGCAAGCCTGCCGGTGGTGGTGCCGGCATTCCAGAGGTGCCACTGCCCGACTTCAGCCAGTTCGGCGAGGTCGAGCGCCAGTCCATGACCAAGATCCAGCGGCTGACCGCCCAGGGCATGCATCGCAGCTGGCTCAACGTGCCGCACGTCACCCAGTTCGAGAAGGCCGATATCACCGATCTGGAAGCCTTCCGCAAGGATCACAAGACCGAGGGCGAAAAGCGGGGCGTGAAAATGACGCTGCTGCCTTTCCTGATGAAGGCCTGTGCCCATGCGCTCATCACCTATCCGCAGTTCAACGTGTCACTGGATATGGCGAACGAGCAGATCATCCAGAAGCACTACTGCCACATCGGCATCGCAGTGGATACACCCAATGGGCTGGTGGTGCCGGTGATCCGGGATGTGGATCGCAAAAGTATCTGGCAGCTCGCGGAAGAAGCCCAGGAGCTGGCCGGCAAGGCTCGGGACAAGAAGCTCACCAACAACGACATGAGCGGTGCCTGCTTCACCATCACCAGCCTGGGGGGAATAGGGGGTACCGCTTTCACGCCGATCGTGAACTCGCCCGAAGTGGCGATTCTTGGCGCCTCAAAAGCCTCTATGGAGCCGGTCTGGGATGGCACCCAGTTCCAGCCACGGTTGATGCTGCCGCTGTCGCTGTCCTACGACCACCGGGCCATCAACGGGGCGGATGCAGCCCGCTTCAGTGCTTTGTTGTCGAGCGTTCTGGGCGATCTGCGTGAGTTGATCATGTAGGTGGATTAGCCTGGCCCGCATTGCAGGCCAGGCGCTTCATTGAGCGCTAGAGCGTCATGGCTGCAATCCAGCCGAAGACAATCAGCGGGATATTGTAGTGAATAAAGGTTGGGACCACGCTGTCCCAGATGTGGTCGTGCTGGCCGTCGGCATTCAGGCCCGCCGTTGGGCCCAGGGTGGAATCGGATGCCGGTGAGCCAGCGTCCCCCAACGCGGCTGCCGTTCCAACCAGTGCCACAGTGGCCATGGGGGAGAAACCGAAGTTCAGTGCCAGCGGCACATAGAGCGATGAAATGATCGGGATCGTTGAGAAAGATGAGCCGATCCCCATGGTAATAAACAGACCCACTGCCAGCATGACCAGGGCGGCCAGTCCGGGGTTGTTACCTATGATATCCGTGGAGCTGGTCACCAGTGATTGAATGGCGCCACTGGCCTCCATGACACTGGCGAAGCCGGAAGCGGAAATCATGATGAACCCCACCAGTGCCATCATCCGCATTCCTTCGGTAAAGACCGTATCCTGCTCGCGCCAGTGGAAAACACCACTCACCGACAGGATCGCAAAGCCGAAGATACCGCCAACAACCATGGAACCACTGAGCAGCTGAACGGTGACTGTGCCGATGAGTGATAGCGCCAATACCCCCTTCTGCCAAAGCTTCAGGTGGCTGGCCGCTTCCTCTGGCGTCTCATCCCCGTGGGCAAGGTCGCGGTCTTCATAGGTGCGTTGGCTGCGATAACTGAATAACACCGCCACGACTAGACCGATGGCCATGCCGCTGATGGGGATGCCCATGGCCAGCGGTACCATATCCTCGGTCACCGCCAGTCCCATGTCCGCGCCGCTCTCGTTGATGTTTGCGAGCAGCAGGTCGTGAAGGAAGATGGAGCCAAAGCCCACTGGTAACAGCATATAGGGAGCGGTGATACCGAAGGTAATGACACAGGCCGCCGCACGGCGGTCGAGCTGCAGGTGATTCATGAATTTCAGCAGCGGGGGAACCAGAACCGGAATGAAGGCGATATGCACGGGGATCAGGTTCTGTGAGCTTACAGCTGCGGCGAGCAGGACTCCCAGCACCATCAGGATGATGCGCTGGCGGTGTGGAATTCCTCCATCAAGATGCAGCCTCTCAATCGCCTTGCGCGACAGCAGCTGGGTGATCCCGGAACGGGAAAGAGCCACGGCAAAGGCCCCAAGAACGGCGTAGGAAAGGGCCACCTTGGCGCCCCCACCCAGTCCGTCATTGAATGCGCTCAGGATCTCGTTAATAGGCATGCCTGCCCAAAGACCGCCCACCAGGGTGGCCACGATGAGGGCGAAGACAACGGAAACACGGGCAAGACTCAGGGAAACCATCACAAGGATGGCCAGGACAACGGCGTTCATTAAACAGGCTCCTGGGGGTACGTACTTGCAGTCCACACTGTGGGGACGCAAAAGCGCCATATTTTCGCTTGCCAGACCCGCCGCCGTCACCTGGGTGATCATCAATCCAGCCTTTATGCCGCGATTGGGCGCCCGCGATACCCATGCCAGTGGCAGGCACGTTACAGTAAGGGCCAAGTACGACACTGAATGGGGCAAGTGATCCCCGGGTAATCATAGGACCAACTCAATGCTCAGGCGAACCAAAATAGTTTCAACGCTCGGCCCGTCCACGGACTCGGCCGAATCGATTGCCGCGATTATACGGGCGGGGGTTGATGCGACGCGGCTCAACTTCTCCCATGGCAGTGCTCAGGAACATATCAATCGGGCCAAGCGGGTCAGGGAAGCCGCTTCTGCCCAGCAGCGTTTTGTCGCGCTGCTGGCGGATCTCCAGGGCCCGAAGCTGCGGATTTCGGGGTTCAGGGAGAACAAGGTAACCCTGAAAGCCGGCCAGTCGTTCGTGCTGGACGCCACCCTGGCGAAGGATGCCGGCACCAACGAGCAGGTGGGCATCGATTATGAACAGTTGGTTGATGACGTGACGCCGGGGGACGTTCTGGTCCTGGATGATGGCGCCATCGAAATGGAGGTGGTGTCGGTGGGCGATAACAGCATCACTTCCCGGGTTCTGGTTGGCGGTGTTCTTTCCGACAACAAGGGACTGAACAAGCGTGGCGGTGGGTTGTCCGCTAATGCGCTTACGGCTAAAGACAGAGAGGATATTGTGACGGCCGCCCGATTGGGGGCCGACTACGTGGCGGTGTCCTTCGTGCGCAGTGGCGAGGACTTGCATACGGCGCGCCGGCTTTTGAAAGAGGCCGGCTCTGAAGCGGGGGTGGTTGCTAAAATTGAGCGTGCCGAACTGGCCCATGATGAGGCCGCCCTGGATGCGGTCATTGAGGCATCCGACGTGGTCATGGTGGCGAGGGGCGATCTTGCGGTGGAGATCGGTGATGCCGAGTTGGTCGGTGTTCAGAAGCACATCATCCATCGCGCCCGGGTGCTGAACCGCGGTGTCATCACCGCCACCCAGATGATGGAGTCCATGATTACCAGTCCCATGCCGACCCGTGCGGAGGTTTCCGACGTGGCCAACGCGGTGATGGACTACACCGATGCCGTCATGCTTTCTGCTGAGACAGCGGTGGGCGACTATCCTGTGGAGGCAGTGAAATCGATGGTGCGGATCTGCCTGGGCGCTGAAAAGCATCCCACCATGGGTCAGTCCCAGCACCGTATCCATGAAGCCATGGCGCATGTGGACGAGGCGGTGGCATTATCCGCCATGTATGCGGCCAATCATCTAGAAGGCGTTACAGCCATTATCTGTATGACGGAGTCGGGGGCAACACCCAGGTTGATGTCCCGGATCAAGTCCAGCCTGCCCATCTTCGCCTTTTCGCGACACCATGCCACACAGCATCGCGTGGCCCTGTTGCGCGGGGTTCAGACGGTTCCCTTTGATGCCTTCGAGATTCCCAATGAGAAGACGAACGCTTTGGCGGTTCAACAATTGGTGCGCTGGGGCGTGGTGGCAGAGGGGGATCGTGTGGTGATCACCAAGGGCGACTACGTGAATGCCCAGGGGGGCACGAACACGATGAAAATTGTCCGGGTCGGGGCGGACATCCAGTAAGCGTGGTTACCGCCCCGTCTCGGGGCAACCGTTACTGTGGCTGTGCCAGTGTGGCGCAGGCCGGCTTTTTTGCGTTCACCTAGTAAGCCATTATCTGATATCGGCAAAACCCATAAGAAAAGAGTGATAAATGGGTTAAAGCGATAACCTCTGCCTGTTATCCTTTAGGCCATCGTGCTATTGGAAAACAGGTGCTTATTCCTGATGACTCTATCATCAAGCAACTCACCCCTGACCGACGAGCAGGCCCGACAGCTCAATGACGTGCTGGGTAACCTCGAAGGTCACCAGATTGACTGGCTCTCCGGGTATCTGGCCGGCTGGCGTGCCGCCCAGACCGGCCAGCCCTCCGCCGGTGGGGCCGCTGCGGCGGCCAGCGTGGAAGCGCCCTCACTGACTGTGCTCTACGGCTCCCAGACCGGCAATGCCGAGGGTGTGGCCGAGATGCTCGGCGAGCAGGCCAGTGCCCGGGGCATCAAGGCCTCGGTCGTGGATATGGCGGATTACAAACCCCGCCAGCTCAAGAGCGAGAGCTTCGTGGCCGTGTTGGCGTCGACTCATGGCGAAGGCGACCCGCCGGACGGCGCCCTGGACTTCCACGAGTTCATACACAGCCGCAAGGCCCCCGGGCTCAAGGGCGTCCATTACGGCGTGCTGGCGCTGGGCGACACCAGCTACGAGCATTTCTGCCAGACCGGCAAGGACTTTGATGCGCGCTTTGCGGAGCTGGGTGCCAGCCAGCTGGTTGAACGGGTGGATTGCGACGTCGACTACGATGACCCGGCAGAGGCCTGGGTGACGGCCATGCTGGATGCCATCGAGGCGAAGGCGGGTGCGGCAGTCTCCGCTGGCAGTGGGCAGAGTGCGGGCGGAGCGCCCGGCAAGTCCCAGTACGACCGCAAGAATCCCTTCCCGGCGCCGGTGCTTGAGAACCTGGTGCTCAACGGCCGTGGCTCCAACAAGGAGACGCGCCACATTGAGCTCTCCCTGGAGGATTCCGGGTTGACCTACAGGCCCGGCGACGCCGTGGGCATCTACCCCCAGAACAACCCCAACCTGGTGGCAGCCATCATTGAAAAACTGGGGCTGGACCCGGAAGAGACCGTCTCACTGGGCGAGACCCAGACCACTCTGTCCAAGGCCCTGATGCATTACCGTGAGATCACCGTGCTCACGAAGCCGCTGATGGAACAGTGGGCGGCTTACAGCGGGGATGCGGAACTGCAGAAGCTGGTGGGCGACCAGGCGGGACTGACGGACTGGATGCGTGGCCGTGATCTGCTGGATCTGATTGAAACCTGGCCGGCGGAAGGGCTTGGGGCGGACACTCTTACAGGCATGCTGCGCAAGCTGCCACCCCGTCTCTATTCCATCGCCTCCAGTCAGGCGGCGGTGGATGAAGAGGTCCACATGACCGTGGCGGCGGTGCGTTACGAATCCCTCAACCGGGAACGGGAGGGCGTTGCCTCCACCTGGCTGTCGGACCGGCTTGAGGACGACGCCACGGTTCCGGTGTATATTGATCCGAACAAGAACTTCAAGCTGCCGGAAGATGATGATGCGCCTGTCATCATGATCGGGCCGGGAACCGGCGTGGCGCCCTTCAGGGCGTTCATGCAGGAGCGCGAGGAACGTGGCGCCCGGGGGCGGAACTGGCTGTTCTTCGGTGAGCAGCACTTCCACATGGATTTCCTCTATCAGAGCGAGTGGCTGACATGGCGCCGACAGGGGCTGCTGGATCACCTCACCGTGGCCTTTTCCCGGGACCAGGAGGAGAAGGTGTATGTCCAGAACCGGATCCGGGACTACGCCACGGAGCTCTGGAGCTGGCTGCAGGACGGCGCCTACCTCTACGTCTGTGGCGATGCGGATGCCATGGCACCGGACGTGAACGAGGCCCTGATCGACGTGATTGCCCATGAAGGCAACAAGAGCCGTGATGAGGCAACTGAATACCTGCGGGATCTTGCCCGCGAGAAACGTTACCAACGGGATGTGTACTGATGGCCGATAAACTCCCAGAAGCCGAGATCATCAAGCGCGAGAGTCGCTACCTGCGTGGCACCATTGCGGAGAGCCTGGCGGATGAGGCCACGGGTGCCATCGCGGAAGCGGACACCAAGCTGACCAAGTTCCACGGCAGCTACCAGCAGGACGACCGCGACGTGCGCGACGAGCGCCGCAAGCAGAAGCTGGAGCCGCTGTACATGCACATGGTGCGCCTGCGCCTGCCCGGCGGTGTGCTTACGCCCACCCAGTGGCTGGGTCTGGACGAGGTGGCCGATGAGTGCGCCAACCATACACTGCGGCTGACCACGCGCCAGACGTTCCAGTTCCATGGCGTGTTCAAGAACAAGATGCGCACCCTGATGCAGCGGGTGAACGCCCTGGGGATTGATTCCAAGGGTGCCTGCGGTGATGTGAACCGCAACGTGGTTTCCAACGTGAACCCGCACGAGTCGCAGCTCCATGCGGAGATTCACCGGCTCTCCGATGAAATCAGTGAGCGCCTGATGTGGCGCTCCAGTGCCTACGCCGAGATCTGGCTGGGCGAGGAGTGCGTGCACCGTGTGGGCGAAGAGGAAGAGCCCTTCTACAGCTACTACTACCTGCCGCGTAAGTTCAAGATTGCGCTGGCGGTTCCGCCGGAGAACGACGCGGACGTCTTCGCCAACGACATTGGCCTGATCGCCATTGTTGAAGGCGGCGAGCTGCGTGGCTTCAACATCGCTGTGGGCGGCGGCATGGGCACCACTTACGGCGAGCCCGAGACCTATCCGCGCCTGGGCACAGTCGCCGGTTTTGTGCCGGCGGACCAGGCGGCGGATGCCTGCGTGGCGATTACCGCCATCCAGCGCGACCATGGCATGCGCACCAACCGTTCCCACGCGCGCTTCAAGTACACCATTGATGACCATGGCCTGGACTGGCTCCGTGAGAAGTTCACCGAGTACCACGGTCAGCCGATGGAAGAGGCGCGGCCCTATGAGTTCGATCACAACGGTGACCGCTTTGGCTGGGTCGAAGGTGAGAACGGCAACAGCCACCTGACCCTGCACATCGACAGTGGCCGGATCGCAGACTGGGATGGTTACCCGCTGCGTACTGGCCTGCGTGAAATCGCCAAAGTGCATACGGGTGAGTTCCGTATTACCTGTAACCAGAACCTGGTGCTGGCTAACGTTACCCCGGAGCAGAAGGACACCATCCAGCGCCTGGTGGATCAGTACGGTCTGCGTGATGGCACTAAAGCCACGCCGCTGGCCCGCAATGCGATGTCCTGCGTGGCCTTCCCGACCTGTGCCCTGGCCATGGCGGAGTCCGAGCGCTACCTGCCGACGCTGGTGGAAAAGCTGGATGAGCTTATGGCCAAGCACGGACTGTCGGATCAGGCGCTCAACGTACGGGTAACCGGTTGCCCGAACGGCTGCGCGCGGCCCTACCTGGGCGAGATCGGCCTGACCGGCAAGGCGCTGGGCAAGTACAACCTGTACCTGGGCGCCGACCATAAGGGTGAGCGCATGAACCGGCTGTACCGTGAGAATATCGATGAGACCACCATCCTCGGGATCCTGGATCCGATGCTGGAGCGGTATGCGGCTGAGCGGGAGGCCGGGGAGTACTTCGGGGATTTCCTGGTGCGTGCCGGGATCGTCGAGGCGGAGCGGACGCCGGCGATGTTCCATGAAGCGTTGGCTACGGAGTAAACCTTAGACCGGGGCGGAGAGTGCGGCAGGGCTGGACGGGAAACGCTGTAAATACATCCCTGTACGCTGCTCTTCCGCCATCCATGGCTCCAGGGCTTCCCGTCCAGCCCTGCCGCACTCTCCTTGCTAGCTTGATGCTTGTATTCAATAAAAAACCCGGCTCGTAAGCCGGGTTTTTTGTGTCGTGCCGCCGGACTGGTTACTTCGGCTGCTTGACCGTCCGCAGGTAAGGCTTGTGCGTGACGTAGCCTTCCGGGTACTTCTTCTGCGCTTCCTCGTCGCTGACGCTCGGCGGGATGATCACGTCTTCGCCGTGCTTCCAGTTAACCGGCGTGGCGACGGTTTCCTTGGCGGTCAGCTGGCAGGAGTCCAGCAGGCGCAGGACTTCGTCAAAGTTCCGGCCGGAGGTCATCGGGTAGGTGAGCATGGCCTTGATCTTCTTGTCCGGCCCGATGATGAACACGGAGCGCACGGTGGCGTTGTCCGCCGGTGTGCGGCCTTCGGCTTCGCCTTCCTCGTCCGCCGGCAGCATGTCGTACTTCTGGGCAACGTTCAGGTCGGTGTCACCGATCATGGGGTAGTTCGGTGCACAACCCTGGGTTTCCTCGATGTCCTTTGCCCAGCTGGCGTGATTGTCGACCGGGTCAACGGAAAGGCCGATGATCTTGGTGTTGCGCTTGTCGAACTCGGGCTTCAGCTTGGCCATGTAGCCCAGCTCGGTGGTGCAGACCGGTGTGAAGTCCTTCGGGTGAGAGAAGATGATGGCCCAGCTGTCGCCGATCCATTCGTGGAAGTTGATCTTGCCTTCGGTGGTCTGGGCGGTGAAGTCCGGTGCTGTCTGTCCGATTCTGAGGGTCATGGAATGTCCTCCTGCGGGTTGGGTGGATGACCATTAGGATATATAAACAGTGATTTTTATCAAAATGGGTTTTATGGATAACGTTATGCGGTTCTCTTCATGGTTTCGACAACCTGTGAGGTTGGTGTTGCAGAGTGAAGCCGGAAGATCCTGCGCAGGGACTATCACGTAGGTCGGGGCATATGAATCAGGATGTCGGCTTATGAAGCTTGCCTTTATCGATCTTGAGACCACGGGAGGAAGTGCCTCGGGTGACCGCGTCACCGAGATTGGCCTGCGTCTCTGGGAAGACGGCGAGGTCATAGAGGAATGGCAGACGCTGGTGAATCCGGAGCAGACCATTCCGCACTACATCGAGTCCCTGACCGGCATCACCAATGCCATGGTGGTGGATGCGCCGCGTTTTGACGAGGTGGCGGAGATCTTCCGTGAGAAGGTGGGTGATGCGGTCTTCGTGGCGCATAACGCGCGCTTTGATTACGGCTTCATCAAGGCGGAGTTCCGGCGGCTGGGGAAGGCCTTTGCGGCGCCGGTGCTGTGCACGGTGAAACTCTCCCGCCGGCTGTACCCGGAATACCGGCGCCACAACATGGATGCCCTGATCGA